>JAANCK011328093.1_pt1 | contig 11220 bp, 9 predicted proteins | sample 7277841 | NCBI WGS metagenome assembly JAANCK01 (sample SAMN14222788, study PRJNA588281) | permafrost metagenome | isolation source: Arctic cryosol methane SIP | place: Canada:Nunavut | collected 2015-07 | reverse complement strand
CGCGATGCGTTTCATGATGCAATACGACCCCGGCTACGGCGACTACACAAAAGAGCGCCAGGAGCTGTTCGCGGCCTTAACAATTGATACGCTTCTCGATGCGGTCAACGAGCGTCGCCCCGAGCGGTGAGGGCCGGGCGAAACCCGGCTAATGACCGTCGAAGGACAGAGCCGCTTCGTTTGCGCAGGCCTGGCAGATATGTCCCGAGGACGAATGATGGTGATCTGGTCGAACCAAGCGACAGACGCCACAAGATTAGGCGGAGAAGGCCGCCTTCTCCAACTTCTTCAACCTGTTCGCCAGCAATTCCTGTTCTCGCAGGTTCTTCGTCATGGCGATGGCGCGTTGGATTTCTTCGCGTGCCTCGGAGAGCCTGCCCATCTTCATCAGCAGGTCTCCGCGAACGCTGGGAAAAAGATGGTAGCCGGCTAACGTACCAGACAACGCAGAGTCGCCGGCGAGGGTGGCGGCTGCGTCGAGTGCGTCGAGTCCTGCGGCTGGGCCCTGGACCATGCCGACGGCGACTGCGCGATTGAGTGCCACGATTGGAGATGGATTGATTTGCAGCAAGGCGTCGTAGAGAAGAACGATGCGGTCCCACTCTGTCTCTCCGGCGGTGCGGGCGCGCATGTGACATGCGGCAATGGCTGCCTGCAACGCGTAGGGTTTCGCGCCACCGCCCAGTCGTAGCGCTTGTTCGAGCGCGGTCATTCCGCGCTGGATCTGCGCATAGTCCCACAAGGAGCGGTCCTGATCCGGCAATAAGACGGCCTCGCCATTCTTGCCTCGGCGCGCTGCGTTGCGCGATCCCTGCAACTCCATCAATGCCACAAGCGCATGAACTTCCGATTCGCCGGGGAGAAGTTGCCCCAGCATGCGCTCCAGGCGCAGCGCCTCGTCAGAAAGAGCCGTCCGCATCCATTCATCGCCCGAGGTCGCGGTTCTTCCTGCACCCACTCCGTTCAGGGATGGACCGCGTGGCGACGCGGGTTTCTCGCAACGTCACTAATGTCCCCAATGTCCGTGTTTGCAGAGCCTGCCGCTAGCAGACCGCAGGTACGCCGGCGTCATCGCTTCCGACGCGCCACCCTTCGGAGTATTCGATCGATTAGCGACTTCGCCTCTGCCTTGTCCTGGCTGCACTCGTAGATGACTTCGAAGCACGCGCGGTACGCCCGCCGGTCGGCGGCCGGCAAACGAATGATGCTTGCGGGATATGTCCGCGGCAGCGCGGCACGTCGGCGGAGTGACGCGATCCGCTTTAGCATGTCTTGCCGGATGCCAGGTTGAATCTGCTCTCGTCCAGCGATCTTCTGCAAGGTCTCGATTGCCGACTCAAATGCGGCGCGGCTCTCTTCGATCATTTCATCGCTTGCAACGTTCTGCCGTAGCAGGGCGAGGTTCCGCGAGGCGTTCAAGAAGAGCTGATCGAAATCACGCTCCCATTTTCGGAGCACGGAACTTGTGCGACAGCGCATTGCAACGGAACGGGCGATCGGAGCCAACTGGTTCAAAAGATCGTGGAATGGCGCATTCGTCTCGAAGTGGTCGCGGCGGCCATTGGGGATGATTCGGCGATCGAGGATGTGGAACTCTCCCACCGACCATGCGTTGAAGCGGGACTCGGGAAAAACGAAGTCGAGGAGATTCGATTCGCCGATTTGCATGTTGCCGGAGCGCAGGCGCAACCCGCCGACACCGCTACTGGAGGGCAGAGCACCACGGTAGCCGTGATGCAGCACCCACCCGACAGCCGCAAGAGAGTCGTTTGTGCCCGGAATCTCGAATGTCTCGACGCCTTCGTACGAGTCCGCCGCGCCGCCGCGGCTTGGAAGCTCATCACGATGCGGCCGGTACACTTCCGTTTCGTTGACGGTGAGGCTTACTTCGGCGAGCTGCGTGCAGGCTTTCAAAGCAGATGCGATTACATCGCGATAGCGAAAGGAAGGTGCGAACGGAACGGGCGCGACTTCGGCGAGGTAGGCAGCCACGGCGACGCTGTCGAGCAGCACATCGCTTCGGTGACGGATGATGTTCTCAAGCTCGACGTCGAAGAAGTGCCGCGGGAATTCGCTTTCGGGAACGTCACGAACGGCAACCACCTCCCGTAGGATCTCCGCGAGATTCCCCTGATACTCAGGCGTCTGCAGGAGTGTCTTGAGCTTGCGGCAATTCCAGCGCATCTCGTGAACGTACCGCTCCCCATCTGCACGGGACCGGAACGTCAGCGTTTGGCAGTATCCCAGGCCGGCGAGTCGGCCGACGCCACGGAACCCGCGGCTCTGCGTGCCCCGTTTTGTGCTGGAACCCACGGTCGTTAGCCGCTTGTGAAACTGCACATCGTTAAGGCCGGCGCCATCATCGCGGATTCGGATGGATCTCGTTCGCGCGTCCACGTGAACCGCAACCGTACCTGCGGAACCGTCGAGTACACCGTCTGCTCGAGCGGCTTCAATCGAATCGGTGGCGTTTTGCAGATACTCTCGATAGATAGCGAGCGGATTTACGTACATGGACGAGCTGAGTAGCTCAATGACGTCCTTTCCGACGACCGGGATTTCCGGACACTCGTGCCACGCTTCGTCCGGTTTCACACGGCGGAATGGCTCGACCGTCACGCTCGCGCTCTCTTTCGTGGGCGCGGCTCTTCGGACGTCGCAGTTTCGTCTTCGAGTCCCGCGTCTTCAACGTGCTCGTCCTCCGGGAGCCCAGCCACCGCAGCAGCGCGTTGCACTCTCCAGATTTCGGCTTCCTTGTCCTTCGCGAGGGGTATGTAGAAGCGCAGGATCTTTTTGACTCGCGCGGTCGACGCTCGGCTCGGAAGCGTCGGAAAGAACTTGGGGTCGCAGGAGGAGACAAGGGCGAGGACTTCCGCGCGTTCCGATGGTGACAGTTTGCGCATCTCCGAGAGGTAGGACTCGAACTCTGGCTTGCCGGCTCGCTGCTCGTACCACTCGCGATTGAATATGAAGTGATGCGGCCGGAGAAGAATGTTCTGGAATTCCTCGAACGTGTCGCCGAAGGCTCGCTTGAAGAAGTGCGGCTCGCCGCTCACGACGCCATGTGTGGCCTGGAGGATGAGCTGGAGCGACCGGAGCTGGTAACGCGTCCACCGTTCGCCGATATGGGATCGGTCGGGGAGATCTGTGGGCTGATAGCGCATAGGGAAAGACCAGATGCGGACACTCAGCTCTTCGTTGAGTCGGACGTTGAGGCGCATCCGCTCGAAGAGATCGGCCGGTGAATCGTGAAAGTTGTAAAGCATGTAGTTCGAGAGTTCGGTGAGTCCAAACTCGTGCGCATACCGGATCGCCTGCTCGTAGGGGGCACGGAGTCCGAGGTGGTCGAATGCGATACGAAGCGGCCGGATGCAGATCGTCGCAAGCTCTCGAAGGTACATCGGCGACTTGCACAAGATGCGAGCGTCGACTCCCTGGTTGAAGTCGACACGGCGCTGCACGGGAACTCTACCGACCTTGAACTTCGCGTCGCGAACGAATCCCAGATCGCGGATCTCAGCCATGAGCTCTCGGAAGCGTGGAGACGCGGCGACGTTATTGTCCATGAGGACGAGGTCTTTTTTGGGTCCGTAGAGCTCATCGACACTGCGTACAATCGCAGTAAGGGACTCCGTGTCGCGTTGGTCGCCCTCAAGCTTCGGAACGCCGCAGAACGAGCATTTGCGGATGCAGCCACGCGAGGCGTAGGCAAAATAGGCATCTCGGACTGGGTACTTGTAGGAAATCTGGTCCAGAATGCTGTAGTCGGGCACCATATCCTCGATTGGTGTGCCGGCGTGATCGTCGGCATATAACTCACCCGAAAACTCGTCGAGTTGCAGAGAGTCGGCAGGAGCATCGGCCAGGAGACCTTTGATGAACCTGACGCCGGCCCATTTCGGCTGCGCGAGAAACAGCTCGTGCATGAGGGAGGCCGCGATTCCACCCACGAAGACCTTGTCGCGGTCGCCATTCACAACCCGCAAGGCAAAATCGATCGACTGCTCAATCCGAGCGAACTCGAACGAAAATAGTGTCGTCACGTAGACCCGGTCCCATGCCTTGCCGAGGACAGACGTGTCTTCGCCTTTGACGAACCGGACGTGATCTCGCTTGCCGCGTGGGCCGTGGTACTGAGCGATCTTCATCAGCCCGAGTGGGGGATACTTGTTTTTGTAGCCGGGCTCGACGAGAAGAATGTTTCGGTTTGTCATTAGTTATTTTATCTTTAATCGCACGGACGAGGTAAACACACCAGCGCCAACATCGGGGCAGCAGCTTGCCGCCACTCTTCCTCCGGCGACATTGATCAGTCGAGACTTCGCGTCGGTTCGGAACATTGTGCGCGAGCCGATCGGCAAGGTCAACTTCCCGCGCCGCGGTCGGCGCAGCTCTGTCCGATCTGGATGTGAGGAGGAGGCTAGAAGCTGTCGCCACTGCAGAGGCGGCCTTCGTTGACGTCAAAATAGTTAGTTGAGCTATCCCACACGAGCGTCCGCAACTCGGTGGTCCCAGCGGAAACGGTGTATCCATATATCCCCATAGGGGTGTGATCCACGTCGTGGTACTTGACCATTCCGAAGCAATGCAAGTGGAGCTCGGACTGGATTCCATTTAGAGAAAGAGCTTTGAACAGCGTCATCGTGGGGTGAGCGCGCCGATACACGCTCCTCACCCGCCCATCGTCATCTTCGTCCACGCCAAGGACAGCGAGTTCGCCCGCGAAGTGTTTTCGGATCTCCTTCAGGCCGCGGTGATGCCCAAGATGACTAGTGATCAGAAGGCAATCCCCTTCACGAATGACCTCGTTTTGGAACAGCTCTCCGAAGCGCAAGTCATAATCGCCCCACGCGCAGATGCCGGTAAGATCCACGAAAAAGATGTGAGGCAGTTGGGACTGGCGTTTGTGTGAAAACAAACTTGCGCACTGGAGGTCGACGGTAACACCATACGTAGTCAAGTCACTGGCTGTTTGCTTCGCCAGCGCATACCGCTTCTGGTTCGTTTCGTACGACCAAACGTTGCTCGCGAGGTTCACGTCGGCGAATCTCAAGCCCTGAACGTCTTTTAGCTCAGTTCCGCCAAGAGTCACATAACAGTAATGTTTCGAGCCATCACCGTGCAGCCGCAACCAACGGCATAGCAATAGATGAAGGCCAACATACTTCCTGGGGCCGTATTTCAGCCGCCCCTGCGCTTTGGAAGCCATGGCCTTCTTCACCTCTTAGCCCGCTTCGGCTCGACGAGACCGATGAGGTGTTGCCTTGCCTTCTCGCCTAAGTTCTTTCTAGTTTGTGGAGCGTCGAGCTGCCCGGCAATCTGAAATCGCGCCGCGAGTCGTCTGGCTTCATCTGTCGTGAACACCAGATTCAAGCTGACGCCGAGATCCTTCTTTGCCTTCTTAGCAGTTACTACACGTGGCTTGAAAATGTCGTCTGGCAGCTTTTGCCCGCGCTTCCGCGCGGCATCGATGCTGACGGATGCGGAATGACTAAACGACGGCCGACCGGTCTTCTTATTCGTAATGGCGTAGTCAGCGTCGACCGTTTTGGTGATCTCGCCTTTTCCAAGGCCCTGTATTTGCTTGAATGCCTCTCCCCAGTTCTCAAAAAGGTTCTTGATGGCTGGATGCGTTCGTATCAGCTCAATTACATCCCGATCATAATTGAGGTGGCGCTTGTGAGTGTCCCATGGAACAAACACGTTAGGCCCCAGAATGTTCACCCAGCCCCGCATGAAGCCGCTAACAGCGCCTTTGGGCAACATGTCCGCGAAGAGCCGCTCGTCCCTCGCTTTGAAAAGACGGTTGTTACCGTATAAATCGAAACCCGGGCCGAAGCCGTTTCGCGTCGCCGTTGTGCGACGACAGCCGATTACGACCTCGATGGTGACTTTATGCCTTTGACCACTGTAGTCAAGGTCAGTTTCGAACTCAACGCGCTGCGGGCGTATATCGACCTTACCCCCGTGCGTTCCGGAGAAATCGTAGACGTCCTCCAGAGCAGGCGAAATCTTCTTACCCCGTTTCGGAAAATAAATATTGATCTCCCCGTTACGGGCGATCAAGAGACCATATGTGCTTCTGATGTATCTAGCGATCTTCTCGAATTCGTTCGGATTGCTGTACCACGTTGCGCCGATGGGCTCTGGCCGCAGTTGCATTACGTATCGAGTCTGACCGCGCTGGATGTCTCCATTGTTTAGTTCAAAGTATGGAAAGCGATATTCGTTCACATCGGCCAACCAATGATCATCGAGGTGCACCGCAACGGCCGTATCGCCGGTCTCGGCGGGATTCCAGAATTTAGTTGTGATGTTGACAGCGGTAGCAAGCCTGAAGATCGCCTTTTTCCCGCCAGTCTTGTAGCTACCGATGCTCGGCGCGAGCGCTTCGGTTTCGCTGTGACCAGGCACGACCAAGTTGACAAGTTTATCGGTAGGTACCCCGCCAGCGTTATCCTCGTAGGTCAGTTGACCGCTATCGGAGTCTACATCGATATAAATGTTCAGTTCCGGTGCCGATTTGTCTGGATATCGCTCGCGTCGCCGGTTCCAGGCGTCAATGCTGTTGTCGATCAGTTCTAGAAGTGCTTCCGACCGGTCCAAGTCTCGCCATGCACCGAGAACGACCTCTTTGTTCGGCGGCTCGCCTGAGACCTTCGCGATGCCATCTGCCTGGTGTGGCTGCCAGAGCGCAAGCTCGCGAGCGATTCGTGTGCGGAACGAATCCGTGTCCACGTCGCTGGACTTGTAGTCGGCGACGATCTGATCGACGGATGCGCTGCGCAGGGCAGTCAGCTTGTCAGCATGTTTCAGTGCGTTCCAATCTGGTCGGTTGTCCATCTAAGTCCTTCCGGGATGCCTGCTAATCGCGTCCATCGCGCGAGCCTTCGTGCTGGGTAACTTGCACGTCGAGATGACGATCTTCAAGAGAGGTTATGGCAACCACACGCCCCGAGTTGCCGCCCAGAAAGTAGGCATGGCCTTTAGGAAGGCGCGTGATCACGTCTGCCACCTGTGGCCACGAAAACTCGCGAGTTTTCCTTCCGAGCATTCGGGCAAACGTTGCGCGAGGATCGGTGACTTGAAAAACCAGCTTTGTCGCCGTATTCGAGATTGCCACGTTCGTGAAATCCTCCGGCTGTTGCGACGCTAAGATTAAGCCGATTCCGAATTTTCGTGCCTCACGAAGCAACTTTTCGACCGGAGAGCCATCTTCCGATGAAAGGCGGTGTGCTTCGTCCAGGACGACAAAGGCCCGCAGACGCTGTAGCCCGGCAGTTTCGGAGTACTGGATGAGATGCCATAGAAGGAACTCGGTTGCCAGCTTCGCGACGGCTGGCTCAAGGCCGCGAAAGGCGAGGATAGTTGTTCCACTCTCGAATAGAGCTGGCCAGTTGACTTCGGCACCAGAGTCTCGAAACACGTTGAATACGAACAAGGTGGCGACGTGCGACGCGACGCTTGCTGCGATGCGCTTCGTGGAGGGCTCGCCATTCATCGCGTACTGCTCGAGCTTAGCTTGCAGGACTGGCAGCGCTGGCGCGGGCCGAGTCCACGTCACGGCATCGTCCGTAATTCCCACGTCGCCGAATGCGTCGAGAATCGCGGCGCGGAGGATCGCGTGTTGCTGGATGCCGAGACGCGGGTAAACGCGCGCGAAGGCATCAGCAACACGCTGCGCAACCGAGACGGGGCCGTGAATGTCGCTTGAGTGAATCACCAACGGGTTTAGAGCCACTCCGGAGCGTCCAAGGTCGAGGATGTGCGCCTTTGGGATCGAGGTATCGATGAAGCCTTGACCGAAGTCGAAGACGATAGCGGCAACGTGCTCGCTCGCTAACTCGGACAAGATGCACTGAATCGCGTAGGTCTTGCCGAAGCCGCTCTCGCCAACGATGAGTAGATGCGGATTCGCCGAATTTGTGACTTCCCAACTGACGGGCTCCCGAGTCGCGAGATCGACGCCGAGTGGCACTGCGATGTCCCGAAGTGCGTTGCGCTGCACAGCGTCGATGCTCGCTGGTCGGACCTTCGTCGGGGTATCGCCATAAGTTCCCATCGTTCGGTGAGCACGCACGGCTGAGACTTGGTTGACGGTAACTCCCACGACGACGGCGATCTCGTCCCGACCACGTCCTTGATCGAGCAGTGCGATGATCCAAGCACGTTGCTTCGCGTTCACCTGCGATCGATCCTCCGAAGTTTCGTCAGGCCCTCTCGCAGCCATGCGTTGATCGTTTCGCTACGCGCAGTGATTAGGCCCTCGGTTTCCGCGTCTTTGAATGCGCTCCACAGCTCCCGGTCCAGCCGTACGTTAACCGTCACGCGATCAACCGTTGCCCCTCGGGGCCGGCCTACTCGGCGGTGCGGTTGCTTCGACCATGCCTTTCGGGCGGCGGCGCTGTAGTTCGTCAACGTGCCGTAAGCAACCTCAGCAACCGAACCTTCTCGGGTGCGAACGCGTGCCGCCGCCGGCAGGCGCTCCTCGATAACCCCCCGTGTAACCTGCCCCAGCCCTTTGATCGCTACCTTGTCGCCGATTCGGTGCTCAACTTCCATCAGGCTGGTTAGAGTAAACATCTCTGTAAATTTGTGCAACAATAAAATTACCGTTGACCACGCACGGTCGCCGCCGTAAAGTACGAGCTCGCAGCGTTGAACCTGCGCCGCACGATGGCTGACCACTCCTCGATCGAATGGACTGACGCGACTTGGAATCCGGTGCGAGGCTGCACGAAGATCAGCCCCGGATGCGCGCACTGCTACGCCGAGACGTTTGCTGAGCGCTTCCGAGGCGTCCCAGGACATCCATATGAACAAGGATTCGACCTGCGGCTCGTGCCGGGAAAGCTCTTCGAACCACTCCTATGGCGCAAGCCGCGGATGATCTTCGTGAACTCGATGAGCGATTTGTTTCACGCCGATGTACCTGATCGCTACATCGAACTCGTCGCGCGTGTAATGGTGGAGGCCTGGTGGCACACCTTCCAAGTTCTCACAAAGCGTTCCGAACGACTCCGCGATCTTCTAGCGTCGAAGATCCGGTTCGCTGCGAATGCCGAGCATATCTGGTGGGGCGTGAGCGTCGAGAACCGCAAACACGGCATTCCGAGGATTCAGCATCTGCGCGATGCGCCGGCGCGAGTCCGCTTTCTCTCGGTTGAGCCCTTACTTGAGGATTTGGGCGAGATCGACCTCGCAGGAATCCATTGGGTGATCGTAGGCGGGGAGAGCGGCCATGGTGCACGGCCAATGCTGAAGGAGTGGGTAATCGAAGTTCAGCGGCAGTGTACAAGCGCGAACGTGCCGTTCTTCTTCAAGCAATGGGGTGGCGTTCGGAAAAAGGCCGCAGGGCGGGACCTCGATGAACGTACTTACGATGAACTTCCGCGCGGTGAGTTGCGTACGGAAATGCCGCCGTCGTCGGCGGCGATCTCTGCCATAATCAGCCGCCTTCGCCCTGCTCTTATCGATATCTCGAACGACAGCGCGGCGACCTAGCGGCGGTCCACTGCCTGACGAGGTTCGACGCGGCTTCGATTGAGGTGACGTCGAAGCCGCCCGGATCGTCTCGCCGCTGAGCGTCCCCTGCACCCAGATGGGGTAGTAGCAGCGGCGGTAGGAACGGGAGCTGGATTCTCCCGATTTGCTAACCTGGTGCAACAGTGGTTTAGATCGCGAAAATCATTTGGTGGAGGCGGCGGGAGTTGAACCCGCGTCCGAGAGCAGTGAAGCCTGGCTACTACATGCTTATCTCTCCTTTGGATCTCGTCCACGTTCTGCCCGGAGAGCGGGGAATGAATGTGGACCAGCCTCTGAGTTTTCGTCGTCTGCGCCGAGGCGGTTCGCGGACGCTTAGCTCACCTTAATGACATCCGGCACCGACGGCGTGAGCAACCATCGGGCGGACGCTCGTGGGTTTTTAGGCCGCGAGAGCGAGTGGGCTGTTGTTCGCAGCTACTCAGGTTGATCAGATTTACGAGGTAATCAGCTCGGCATGCAACCATGACCCCGACATGTCCCCGTCGAAGCCGGTACGCCCCCAAATTTTCAACGAACTGCGCGACAAAACCCCTGCGCTGATGGCAGCATTCCTGTATGGACTCACACGATTTTGAGCGCGACGCCGAGGCGAGCATGCATGAGATCGTGCGCCGCGCGCTCGAAGAAGATCTTCCCGACATCACCAGCGAGGCCATCTTCGCGCCCGGCGACCGCGGACAGGCGCGCTTTCTCGTCAAAGCCTCCGGCGTGCTGGCCGGACTGCAATACGCGGCGGCGGTGTTCAGCGCTCTCGATCCCGAGGCCGTCTTCATCCCGACCAGGAACGACGGCGATTCGGTCGAGGCTGGGGATGTGGTGGCCGAGGTGGGGGCGTCGGTGATTGCGTTGCTGGGGGGCGAGCGCACTGCCCTCAATCTCATGCAACGCGCCTCGGGCATCGCCACCGCCACACGCCGCTACGTCGATGCGGTTCGTGGAACCGGAGCAAAGATTTTCGACACGCGCAAAACCGCACCGGGGTTGCGCGCGCTCGACAAATATGCGGTGCGCTGCGGCGGCGGCGAGAACTACCGCATCGGCCTCTACGACATGTTCCTGATCAAGAACAACCACATCGACCGCGCCGGCTCCATCACCGCCGCGGTGGAGCGGATCCGGTCGCGGTCGATGCCGCAGCAGATCATGGTCGAGGTGCGCGACACGCTGGAGCTGGACGAAGCGCTGGCGCTGCGGCCCGACTTCATTCTGCTCGACAACATGAGCGTCGCGCAGATGGCCGAGGCGGTGGCAAGGGTCGCGGGGAGCGTGGTGTTGGAGGCGTCGGGCGGGATCAACCTCGACACCGTTCGCGCCATCGCGGAGACCGGCGTCGATCGGATCTCGATTGGCGCGTTGACGCATTCGGTGACGGCCTTGGATATCGCTTTGCGGATCTTGTGATGCTGCGCCGGCCTGGCGGCCGGCGCGTTGTCTGTTGTCGGTTGATTGCGCTTCGCGCGTTGTCACGCCGCTGCAGCGCGAGGCACCCCGCAGGGACAACGCGCGAAGCGCACCTAACCGACAACTGACAACGCGCGGCCCGCCAGGGCCGCGCAATATGGCACCACGTTTGCGGCGGAGTCCCCCGATGCCCGATCCAACACCCTTTCAAGTTGTGGTCGTCGATGACGATCCGGCCATCCGGCGGCTGGTGCGCCTTCTGCTGAAGCGCGG
>JAANCK010365062.1_pt1 | contig 11250 bp, 9 predicted proteins | sample 7277841 | NCBI WGS metagenome assembly JAANCK01 (sample SAMN14222788, study PRJNA588281) | permafrost metagenome | isolation source: Arctic cryosol methane SIP | place: Canada:Nunavut | collected 2015-07 | reverse complement strand
GTCTTCGTCCGCTTCGTGGGCGCCGCTCGCGCGGACGGTGATGGCCGGCGATTGAACTCACTCGCCGAGCAGTTCCTGGAGGAGCGGCCGGTCGGCGAGGCGCGAGCGCTGGTCCGGGGGATGGGGCGACTCAATCGGATCCGGCATAGCGCCGGCCTCCGGGAAGCCGCGGCGGTTGCCGGCGTGGTGATTCTTGCGGCGGCCACGCTTGCACTCCGCGGTCATGCTCGGCCTGACATCGTGCTCTACGGGCGCGGAACGACGGCGGGCGGAGCGGAAGCAGGGTGGTCGCTCCCGCTGCTGCGGGACCGCTGGCAGAACGCCGATCCACTCGGGGAGCAGCCGCGGCCTTCGGTGTTCCACGACGTGCCGTGGATGAAGATCGAAGCGGGTGCGCTGCTGAAACGACCCGGAAGGGAGGAGTGGGCCACCACCTTCGTGCTGCCGAAATCGGATCCGGGAACCAACGATATCTACCTCGTTGACAGGACCGGCAAGCGCACCCGCCTGACGAACACACCCCGTGATGACAGCCCCATGAGCTGGTCTCCCGACGGGCGATGGCTCGCCATCAACACCGCGCGATGGAGCGACCAGGGCGCCGATGACTACGACATCGCGACACTTGACCCCGAGAGCCGCGAGGTCCGCCCGCTGGTGCGCGATCCGGAGTTGGAGAGCGGGGCAGTCTGGTCGCCTGACGGCACCAGGATCGCATTCATGCGCCGCTGGAAGACTCGGCGACTCCCCGAGGAGGCCTGCTGGGTCACCCTCGACCGCACACCGGTTGAGCACTGCGTGCTGCCGGAGTGGGGCCTCCTGCTGAACGTGAGCGGCTGGACCGATCCGGCCCATCTGCTCGCCGTCGTCGACAGCGCGGGGCAGAATCTCCTGGTCCAGCTGGACACCGAGACCGGCGCGGTGAAGACGCTGCGCCATGAGACCAGCAACGCCTGGCCGAGCGGCGACGGGGTCTGGGTAGTGGCCTTCGGCGAAATTGCGGGCGAGCCGCGTCCGGTTCCGTACCTGTTCGCCTCCGAGGAACCGGAGCGGGTCGTCCGTCTGCCGGCCAGCCTGCCTGATCCGGGAGAGGGCGGCGTCTTCTGGGGCGAGCCGCGCTCGCGAGCCCGGATGCTCGATACCCTGCGGATCTTCGAGCCGCCCGACAGCGTGGACGAAGGTGTGACGACGAAGCTTAAGGTGCTCGGGCTGGGACCCACGGGAGCCAGGGTGATGTTGCATGTTCCGCCCGTCTGGTCCACCTCCGATTCATCCATCGCTTCCGTCGATCCCCAGGGACGCCTGCGGGGCCTCCAGCCAGGCACAGTCTGGGTCCGGGCATCGGCGGGAGGGTGGCGGGTCGACTCGATCCTGCTCACGATCGCCGGCAGACCTCCCGCGACGGTGCTGCGGGAGCGCTGGGACTCGACCTGGCAGCATCGTTGGGAGCTCCTCGGCGACCCTGTCCCCGAGGTGGTGGTCGCACCGGATGCCAGGCGCGCGTTCTGGAACCATGGCGACGGCACCTATTTCAGCGGGGCGGTCACCCTCGAGAGCTGGAGCGGCACGAATGGTCTGGGACTGGATGTCGATGCGTTCAGCCCGGTCGTCCGACCGCAGTGGCAGCTCTGGCAATCGGTCATCGCGGAGTTGGGCTCGGTCGCGGACCTGAAGAAGGCCCAGCGGGAGGATCGCTTCCCTCCTGCGGAACATGGCGAGGCGCTCAGCACGTGCATGGTGGAGTATCCTGCCGGCGAGGGCATGACCGCATTGGATCGCATGCTGATGACCGCCGGCGGAAGCCGACCTAATCGCGGGGTGATCGGCCCATGGATTCGGGAGTCGAGCTGGTATCACGTTCGGATTCAGATCCTGCCCGACGGCCGCTGCGGCGTGGCGGTGAATGGGGTTCCGGTCTGGCTTTCGGAAACGAAGATGCGCCTGGATCGACCGCTCCGCGTGGCACTGGGCTCCAGCTCGGTCGGCGTGCGCATTCTGCACGGACCCTTGGAGGTCTGGCGCGGGGTGAAGCCGGACGTGGACTGGTCGGTGCTCGACTCCCGTAGGGGGCATCCGCTCCCTCTGGCGGAGCGCCCGAAGAAGCGCTAGGGTGAAGGCAGTCCCCTGACCGGTCTCCTGCGGCTTCCCCTTCCCCGATCCTGCCATGAAGCGTGGCACCGTCATTACCATCGTCGCGATCGTCGCTTTCGCCGCGCTGCTGCTCTTCAACACCCTCAGCGCGCAAAAAGCCGAATGTACGGTCTGCGTCGAGTACAACGGGCATCGCAACTGCGCCACGGCATCGCATGCCAATGAGGCCGACGCGAAGACCTCCGCCCAGACCACGGCGTGCGGAGTCCTCGTCTCCGGGATGAACGAGTCGATCGCCTGTGGACGGAGCACACCGCTCTCGGTCCAATGCAGGACGCGCTGATCTCCGTGCTGGAAGCGTAAGCACCGATGACAGGCACGCCCCGCGGCGCGCACCTGTCCCACCCGATCTTCCGCTCCTGAAATGCGCTTTCCCCATCCTCTCGTGCTGCTGGTGGGCTGCATTCTCGCGGCCGCCGCATTGTCCCACCTCCTGCCGGCAGGCCGCTTCGAACGCCGGGAGGATCCCGCCACAGGCCGAAACGTGGTCGTCGCCGGCACCTATCATCGCGTGGAGCCCGCGCCGGTCGGCGCCTTTGACGCCATTGTAGCGATTCCCCGTGGAATGGCGGCCGCCGGCGATGTGGTGTTCTACGTCTTCCTCGTCGGGGGCGCCTTCGCCGTCGTCGAGAAGACCGGCGCCTCTACCCGCCTGATCCGCTGGCTGGTGCTCCGGCTCGCCCGGCGGGAAACCCTGGTCATCCCGATCGCGAGCATCGTGTTCGGACTCGGCGGCGTGCTGATCCAGATGCAGGAGGAGTTGATCGCCTTTGTCCCGATGCTGCTCCTGCTCACGCGCCGTCTGGGATTCAACCCGCTGGTCGCCTGCGCCGTGAGCCTCGGCGCCGCGGCGATCGGCGCCGCGTTCAGTCCCGTGAATCCGTTCCAGGTCATCATCGCACAAAGGATGGCGGAACTCCCGCCCCAGTCGGGGATGGGCTTCCGCCTCATGCTCCTGGTGCCAGCCATGACGCTCTGGATATGGGCCACGATGCGCTACGCCGCCCGGACCCGGGTGCCGCCCCCTTCGATGGCGAGCGAGCTAGGCCAGCCCGAGTCGGAGTCGCTGACGGCTCGCGATGCCGCGATCCTTCTCGCGGTCGGCGTCACCTTCGGCCTCTTCATCATCGGCGCGCAGCGCTGGGGCTGGCAGTTCGAACAGTTCGGCGCACTCTTCTTCCTGATGGGCGTGGCGGCGGGCCTGATTGGACGACTGCGGATGGGCGGAACAGCGGAGGCGTTCGTCGAGGGCTTCAAGTCGCTCGCGTTCGCGGCCCTGCTGATCGGCTTTGCCCGCAGCATCTTCGTGGTCCTCAGCGAGGGCAGATCATCGACACGGTGGTGCAGGATGTCTTCGCCCCCATCGCCGGCCTGCCCGTGGCCCTTTCTGCCATCGGCATGCTTGCGATGCAGACGCTGATCCACTTCCCGGTCCCGAGCACCAGTGGGCAGGCCGTGTTGACGATGCCCGTGCTGGTTCCGCTCTCCGACCTGCTCGGGCTGTCCCGGCAGGTAACGGTACTGGCCTATCAGTATGGCGCCGGGCTTTGTGAAATCCTCACGCCAACCAACGGGGCCTTGATGGCGATGCTCGCCGCTACCGGTGTGCGTTACGACGAATGGCTGCGCTTCGCCATCAGACTGTGGGGGCTGCTGATGCTCCTGGGCGCGGCAGGCATCCTGCTCGGAATTGCCATGGGGGTGTAGGCATCCGACCCGAGTGGCCGCCGAAAGGGCACAGGAGTGTATCGCCCGGGTCGACACGCACGACAATTCCGGACACTTCGGCTGTCACACCCGGGCTCAGTGGCACGACCCAATTGTTTGGGGCACAATGGGTTGCGAGGTGGCCGAATCCCGGCATGGGCTTTCGCCGGTGGCACCAAGGTTGCTTACTTCCAAGCAGTGCTGGAACCTTCGGTGCCAGTTTTCGATATCAGAGGAAGTATGAGCGAACTCACGATCCGCGAAATGGAGAACGGCGAGGAATTCGCCGACTGGTTCGCTGACCTCACCCTGCGGGAGGAGGAGGCGAGCGACAGCGTCGTACATCTCGAGGATCACTATCTCATCCTCAGCAATGAGATTGGCGACTGGATCGGGGGTCTGCGCTACACCCTCCGCGGCGGCGTGGCGCATCTCCAGGACATTGCCGTACGGCCCGAGGAGCGGCGTCAGGGTCACGGGCATCGGCTGCTCGACGGATTCGAAATGCGGGTCCGTGAAGCCGGTGCGCACCTGGCGGAGTTCTGGACCGATGACATGAGCGGTGAAGCGGAGATGCTCGCCCATGGCTGGCGCCGGGTGATCCGTCGGGACGGCTACATCGGTGGCCGCACCTGGTTCCTCATGGAAAAACCATTGACGCCAATGATCTAGCGTGTGCCTCTGCGGGCGCCTATTCTTCCCTTCGCGCTCGCATTCCCCTGACACGCAACGTGGCGGCCCGGGACGATGCCGGGGCCGCCACTCTTCTTTTCGAGGATCCAGGGGCTGATGGCTCTCACCGATACGGCACGCCGGTTCTTCACCAAGATCGAAGTGCTCAAGGATCTGGAAGCCAAGGTCAATGAGCTGACAGTAGCGCACGACCTGAAGCGGCCCCTCTGGTTCCCGAGCGACCTGCTCGGCCCCAGACCGGGCGAGGACCCGGACCGGCATGTCGAAGAAATGCGCAGACGGGCTGAAGGGATTCCGGATGCCGCCCGGGCCGCGCTTGCATTGAATCTGCTCACTGAAGAGGGATTGCCGCACTTCCACCGCCTGCTGGCCGTCTACCTTCCCGATGACAGTCACTGGCGGCACTGGAACAACCTGTGGACCGCGGAAGAGGACCGCCACGGTGCCGTACTGCATGACTATATCCACGACACCCGCATCCTCAATCAGCGCCGGCTGGAGGAGATGCAGTTCAGCTATCTCAAGAGCGGATTCCAGCCGGCATGGGACAAGGATCCCTACCGGGTGTTCGCGTACACGACCCTGCAGGAACGAGCGACGCAGCAGTCCCACGCGGAAACCGGCCGGATCGTGGGCAACTTCGACCCGCTGCTGGGCGAGGTGCTCAGTAACATCGCCACGGAAGAGGCGCGACATTTCAATTTCTACCGCACGATCTTCGAGGAAATTCTGCGTCGCGACCCGGACGAGGGGCTGATTTCGGCCGCGCACATCCTGCCGAGCATCGAGATGCCCGGTGCCAGCATGCCGAACTTCCGCGAGATCGCGGATGTCATTCGCCGTTCCGGCATTTACGGGCCGCGTGACTACCTGCGCATCGTTCAGGAGCAGATCCGTTACTGGAGAATCGACGCACTCAACGGACTGAGTGAGCTGGGCAAGCGGGCCCAGGAAAAAATTCTCGAAATCCCCGATCGGCTGCAGCGCATCGCCGAGCGGATCGAGACCAAGCATATGTCGAAGACGTTCAGCTTCGAGGTGGTTTTCAATCGTGAATTCGCGATGGAGTAGCCGGAGAACGGGCCTCGCACCCGTTCTCCTCCTCGCCCTCCTGTCACTGGGATGCGGCAAGAAGCACAAGGCCGCACCCGCCTCCAACAAGCCGGTCGATCCCGCGCAGGTGGAAGCAGAGTTGCTCGGCCGCGAGGCCGCCGACCTCGTGGACCGGGTGCTGGCCTACAAGAGCGCGCACCAAGGCAAGCTCCCCGTCTCGATGCGGCAGGCCGGCCTCGACACCCTGACGGGTCAGACCATCCGGCGCCTGACTCGGCGCGGCAGCGACCCCGTGATCAACGTGATCTACCGGCGATCAGCGGGGCACCAGCTGCTCGGCTGCGAAGGTACCCGCGAACAACTCGAGGATGCCCTCCTGACTCACGGCTCCTTCGAGATCGCCTGCGAGCTGGTGGCCGGCGGCCGCCGTACCTTTACCGTCGCTCCGCCACCCCCACCGCCCAAGCCGGATTCATGATTCCCATCATCATTCTCACGACCCGGATCGTGGTCGTGGTCATCTTCGGTATCGCGGCGCTGGTGGCGGGGACGCATTGGGCGGTGAAGCACGGGCATCTGCAACCCTTCGGCATGTTGCCGAGGACAATGCGCACCCTCGGTCAGCCATTCTACCGGCCCTTCGAGCGTACCCTCCTGCGCAGCGGTGGCAATCCGGTGAACGCGCCCTACCTGTTCTTCTGGGTGGCCCTGCTCGGCGGGCTCGCACTGCTCGCGCTGGTACAGTGGCTGATCGGCACGATCATTTCGCTGATCTACAGTGCATCGGCCGGACCCCGCGGGCTGCTGGCATTCGCGCTCAACGCCATCTTCTCCCTGCTGATGCTGGCCCTTTTCATCCGGGTCATCTCGTCATGGTTCGCAATTTCCCCTTACTCGAAGCCGATGCGCGCTGTGCATGTGCTCACCGACTGGCTGCTCGAGCCGCTCCGGAAGGTCATTCCGCCCTTCGGCATGATCGATGTGACGCCCATGATTGCGTACCTGATGCTCTACCTCGCCAAGGGATTCGTCCTCGGTCTGCTCTGAGCTACCAGGGTACCTGGCGACCTTCCCGGCTCCTCCGATGAGCGCCATCACCGCTACTGCAGCGGGTGTCCGGATCGCCATCCTGGTTCAGCCGCGCGCGGGCCGGACGGAGCTGGTCGGCCTGCAAGGAGCCGCATTCAAGATCCGGCTGGCCGCTCCCCCGGTCGACGGCGCTGCCAACGACGCCCTGCTCCGATTCCTCGCCGAGACGCTCGATGTGCCTCGGGCGGCCGTCACGATCACCGGCGGGAGGCATAGCAAGCGGAAGAGCGTTCTTGTGGCCGGCATGAGCCTCGTCGAGGCGACCCGGCGGCTGCAGCTTGGCGCTCGCTAGGGAGGTCGTTATGATTGTAGGACAATTTCCGGTCCGTGGTGATTTGCGCCTATTGCAGCCACGTTAAACAAATGCTAAAACGGTAGCCCCATGGGAGCCGTCTGGCGCCTGGGGGCCTTTTTTGTGACCACGACACGCACCACCCGCAGCACCCGACTGGCGCGCCTGCCCCATCTGCTCGAGGAACGGATCCTCGTGCTCGATGGCGCGATGGGCACCATGATCCAGGTCCACCGCCTGACCGAGGCCCAGTATCGCGGCGAGCGTTTCCGCGACTGGCCCCGGGACCTCAAGGGCAACAACGACCTGCTGACGCTCACCCAGCCCGACATCATCCGGGGGATTCACACCGCCTATCTGGAGGCGGGGGCGGATATCCTGGAGACCAACACCTTCAATTCCACCACCGTGTCGATGGCCGACTACGGGATGGAGTCGCTGGTCTTCGAGCTGAATCGCTCGGGGGCGGCGCTGGCGCGTGCCGTCGCGGACCGCTTCGAGGGCCTCGACTCCTCGCGGCCGCGCTACGTTGCCGGCGTCCTCGGACCCACCAATCGTACGGCCACGCTCTCCCCGGAGGTCGGAGATCCGGGGTTCCGCAATATCTCATTCACCGATCTGGTGGAATCGTACGCCGAAGCCGTCCGGGGGCTGCTCGAGGGCGGGGCGGACCTGCTGATGGTCGAGACCATCTTCGATACGCTGAATGCCAAGGCCGCGATCTTCGCCATCGAGCGGCACTTCGCCGAGATCGGCGAACGGGTGCCGGTGATGATCTCCGGCACCATCACCGATCAGAGCGGCCGGACGCTGTCGGGGCAAACCGTCGAGGCGTTTTGGAATTCGGTCAGCCATGCACGCCCGCTCAGCATCGGGCTCAACTGCGCCCTCGGCGCGAAGCAGCTGCGGGAGTATGTGCAGGATCTGTCGCGGGTCGCGCCGGTGCTGGTGAGCACCCATCCGAATGCGGGCCTGCCGAACGCCTTCGGAGGCTATGATGAGACGCCGGAAACCATGGCGTCCGTGATCGGGGAGTTCGCGGCGGCGGGCCTGGTCAACATCGTCGGCGGCTGCTGCGGGACGACCCCGGCGCACATCCGCGCAATCGCCCAGGCCGTGCGGGGCCTGCCGCCACGCCAGCGGACACACCTGGCGCCCCGCTGCCGGCTGGCGGGCATGGAGGCCCTGACGATCGGCCCCGAGACCAACTTCGTGAACGTCGGTGAGCGGGCCAATGTCACCGGTTCCCGCAAGTTCGCGCGGCTGATTCTGGACGGGAAGTACGAGGCGGCGCTCGAGGTTGCGCGCCAGCAGGTGGAGAGCGGTGCGCAGGTGATCGACGTGAACATGGACGAGGGCATGCTCGACGCGCAGGCCGCAATGGTGAAATTCCTGCGGCTGGTCGCGTCGGAGCCGGCGATTGCGCGGGTGCCGGTAATGGTGGACAGCTCCAAGTGGTTGGTGATCGAGGCCGGACTGCAGAATCTGCAGGGCAAGAGCGTCGTCAACTCCATCAGCCTGAAGGAGGGAGAGGCGCAGTTCCTCCACCAGGCGGAGCTGGTGCGCCGCTACGGCGCCGCGGTGATCGTGATGGCGTTCGACGAGGAGGGCCAGGCCGATACGGCGGAGCGGAAGGTCGCGATCTGCGAGCGGGCCTATCGGCTGCTGACCGAGCGGGTCGGCTTTCCGCCAGAGGACATCATCTTCGATCCGAACATCTTCGCCATCGCGACGGGGATCGAGGAGCATAACGGGTACGCCCTCGCCTACTTCGAGGCGGCACGGCAGATCAAGCAGCGCCTCCCGCACACGTTGATCTCGGGTGGGGTCTCCAACGTCTCCTTCTCGTTCCGCGGCAACGACCCCGTCCGTGAGGCGATTCACTCGGTGTTCCTCTACCACGCCATCCGCGCCGGCATGGACATGGGGATCGTCAACGCGGGCCAGCTCACGATCTACGATGACATCCCCAAGGATCTGCTCGAGCGCGTCGAGGATGTGGTGCAGAACCGGCGGCCGGATGCGACCGAGCGCCTGCTCGAGATCGCGGAGCGATACAAGGGCACCGGAGCGCGGATCGAGAAGCCGGAGGCCGAATGGCGCGCGCTTCCGGTCGAGGATCGGCTGGCCCACGCGCTGGTCGAGGGCATCGACACCTGGGTAGTGGCCGACACCGAGGAGGCGCGCCTCCGGGTGACCCGCCCGATCGAGGTGATCGAGGGGCCGCTGATGCGTGGCATGAACGTGGTTGGCGACCTCTTCGGCTCGGGCAAGATGTTCCTGCCCCAGGTGGTCAAGAGCGCGCGCGTCATGAAGAAGGCGGTCGCCCACCTCATTCCGTACATCGAGGCGGAGAAGCTCGCGAGCGCCGACACCCGCTCGAAGGGCAAAGTGCTGATGGCCACCGTCAAGGGCGATGTGCACGATATCGGCAAGAACATCGTCGGCGTAGTGATGCAGTGCAACAACTACGATGTGGTGGACCTCGGCGTCATGGTGCCCTGCGCCAGGATCCTGCAGCGGGCCCGGGAGGAGAAGGTGGATGTGATCGGGCTCTCCGGGCTGATCACGCCGTCGCTCGAGGAGATGGCCTTCGTGGCGAGCGAGATGGAGCGGGAAGGATTCACGCTGCCGCTCCTGATCGGCGGCGCGACCACCTCGCGCGTTCACACCGCCGTGAAGATCGCGCCCAAGTACTCGGGCCCGGTCGTGCATGTCCTCGACGCATCGCGCGCGGTCGGAGTCACCAGCAACCTGCTGAGCGATACGCTGCGCGACGCATTCGTCAGGCAGACGCGAACCGAGTATGCGACGATCCGTGAAGAACGGACCGACCGGGATGGAGACAGCCGGCGCATCACCCTCGCCGAGGCGCGGGCCAACCGGCTCATGATCGACTGGAAGGCGACTCCGCCACCGCGGCCAACCTTCCTCGGCCTCAGGACTCTGGAGCGGTACCCGCTGCCGGAACTGATCGACCGGATCGACTGGACGCCGTTCTTCCAGACGTGGGAGCTGGCGGGACACTACCCGGCGATCCTGCAGGACCCGGCCGTCGGCAAGACCGCGCGGAGTCTCTTCGACGATGCCCAGCGCCTGCTCGCCAGAATCGTCCGCGAACAGCTGCTGGAGGCACGCGCGGTGTTCGGCTTCTGCCCGGCGGTGAGCGAGGGGGATGACATCCGGGTGCTTGCGGAGGGCCCGGGCCATGAAACCGTGGCCACGATTCATACCCTGCGGCAGCAGTCCAGGAAGGGCGATGGCCGCCCGAACCTTGCGCTCGCCGACTTCGTCGCACCGAAAGACAGCGGCATCACCGATTACATCGGGATCTTCGCGGTCACCACGGGGATCGGACTCGACCCGCTGGTGGCCGAGTTCGAAGCGGCTCACGACGATTACAACTCGATTCTTTCCAAGGCCCTCGCCGATCGTCTCGCGGAGGCATTCGCGGAGCGGCTGCACGAGCGAGTGCGCCGGGAATTTTGGGGCTATGACCCGGCGGAGTCGCTGGACAACGATTCCCTGATTCACGAGAAGTACCAGGGCGTCCGGCCGGCGCCCGGCTACCCGGCGTGTCCGGATCACACCGAGAAGGGCACCCTCTTTTCGCTGCTGGAGGCGGAGCGGCGGACCGGGATCCACCTGACGGAGAGCTACGCGATGCTGCCGGCCTCCTCGGTGAGCGGATACTATTTCTGGCGTCCGGAAGCGCAGTACTTCGGAGTCGGCAAGCTGAGCCGGGACCGGGTGGAGGACTACGCCATACGGAAGGGTGTGCCGCTCGGCGAGATGGAGCGCTGGCTCGCGCCGAACCTGGGGTATGAGCGGTAGGGAGGAGTGGGGTGAGAAGCAGTCAGTGAGAAGTGAGGCAGGAGGAGTGAGGAGTGATCGCCCGGTTCAGGGCGGCAGGCGCATGGAACGGGACCCGATGACCACACTGAGAGAATTGATCGACGACGGGCGCACGCACGTCGTGGATGGCGCAATGGGCACCCTGCTGTACAGCCGCGGGATCTTCCTGAACGTCTGCTACGACGAGCTGGCGCTGCGGCAGCCCGACCTGATCCGCGACATCCATCGCGAGTACGTGCGGGCCGGCGCCGAGCTGCTGGAAACCAACACCTTCGGCGCCAATCCGATCAAGCTGGCGCAGTACGGCATGGCGGATGAAACCGAAAAGATCAACGCCGCTGCTGCCTCTCTCGCGCGCGACGCCGCCGGGGCGCGTGCCTCCGTGCTCGGCGCGATCGGCCCGCTCGGCG
>JAANCK010537692.1_pt1 | contig 11260 bp, 5 predicted proteins | sample 7277841 | NCBI WGS metagenome assembly JAANCK01 (sample SAMN14222788, study PRJNA588281) | permafrost metagenome | isolation source: Arctic cryosol methane SIP | place: Canada:Nunavut | collected 2015-07 | reverse complement strand
TCGGTTTCCACCCAGGCATCCTTGACCGCCGGGGTGAACTGCTCGCCAAGACCCTTGCCCAACGTCCAGATCAGCGCGCTGCCCACCGTGTCGTAATGTGCTTCCGTTACGCCATAACCGACATGGCGACGCCCCATTTCTTCGACCGCACCCAGAATCGGGCTGAGATCATCCAGGCTGTTGACGGCGGTATTGATGATCGTCATCAGCTTGCGCCCCTGCTCGACCATGTCGCCCTTGAACATGCTGCGCAGCGAGGGATCGAGCTCGAACAGCTGGTCATAGAACAACTGCGCCGCAGTCTCCTTGATGGGGAGAACCTGCTGCCAGCTGCTGCGTACCAGTGTAATTTTCTCGGGGGTCACGGCTTCTCCTTGGCTTGAATTGATTGGGGCCTTGATCTTGGTCAGGCTTTAATTTTGGTCAGGCTTTAATCTTGAAGCCGTCGGCGTAGGCCTTCGGGTTCTTGCCGTCCCACACCACGCCGTCGATCAGCTTGCTGGTGCGCATGTCGGACTTCGGCAGCGGGGTCTTGGTCATCGCGGCGGCCTGCTTGTAGATGTCGATGCGGTTGACCTTCTTCGCCACAGCCAGATAGTCGGGGTGATCCTTCAGCAGCCCCCAGCGCTTGTGCTGGGTCAGGAACCACATGCCGTCCGACAGGTAGGGGAAGCCGACCGTGCCGTTGTTGTAAAACTTCATGTAGTTCGGGTCCTGCCATTTCTTGCCGATGCCGTTGTCGTACTGGCCGAGCATGCGGTCTTCGATCGAGTCGAAGTCGGTGTTGACGTAGGACTTGGCTGAGATGACCTTGGCGACTTCGGAGCGGTTGCTCATGGTGTCGATGTACTTCGACGCATCGAGAATCGCCGCCACCATGGCGCGTGCCGTATTCGGGTACTGCGCAACAAAGTCGGCGGTGGTGCCGAGCACTTTTTCAGGGTGGTCCTTCCAGATTTCCTGCGTGGTGACTGCGGTGAAACCGATGTTGTCTCGAATCGCGCGCGCCCCCCATGGCTCGCCCACACAGAAACCGTCCATGTTGTCGACCCGCATGTTGGCGACCATCTGCGGCGGCGGCACGGTGATCACCTTGACCTGGGTGAATGGATTCACGCCATACGTCGCCAGCCAGTAATACAGCCACATCGCGTGGGTGCCGGTGGGAAAAGTCTGGGCGAAGGTGTATTCCTTGGGCTCGGCGGCAATCAGTTTGGCGAGCGAGGCGCCGTCGGTCACGCCCTTGGCCTTGAGTTGATTCGATAGCGTGATCGCCTGGCCATTCTGGTTCAGGTTGGCCAGCACCGCCATGTCTTTCTTCGGCCCACCGATGCCCATCTGTACACCGTAGATCAGGCCGTACAGCACATGCGCCGCGTCGAGTTCGCCGTTCACCAGTTTGTCGCGCACCGCCGCCCACGAGGCTTCTTTCGACGGCGTGATCGTGAGGCCGTATTTCTTGTCGAAACCTTTCACCGAAGCCATCACCACCGACGCGCAATCGGTCAGCGGAATAAAGCCAATGTTGAGGTTGGGCTTTTCCGGTGCGTCGCTGCCGGCAGCCCAGGCGCCCTGACGCACGCCCGGCGAAACCAGCGTCATCAACGCGGCCGCTGCGGACAGGCCGACGGTCTTTTTCATGAAATCCCGCTTGCTCGTGTCCTGCACAACCGGTTCGTTTACCAGCACGATTTTTTTGGTGTCGCTCACAGTTTTCTCCAAATAAAAAAAGGCGTCGCCCCATGTGGGCGGACGCCTTTGTCCGTTGATGTAATGTTTGCTCGGTGATCCTGAAAGCCACGCCGTTGCAGCTGTTCAGTTCAGGTTTAGCAATGGCTGTGCCAGCCTGACCAATGTCTTGTATTAGTTGGGTTTTATGTAATTTTGTTTCAGCTCGGCCACATTGGCTGCAGCGCTTGTGCACTGATGTAGTGCGACTGGATTCAGTCATGCACCATTCAGGCAAGTGGTCTTTGTAACACCTGCCGCGCGACATCTGCCAGCTTCATGCCGCGATCCATCGCCGTCTTGCGCATCTCGCGATAGACCTCGGATTCCGTCGCGCCGGTTTGCTTGATCAGGTGCGCCTTGGCCTGGTCGACGAGCTTGCGTTCGCTGAGTTCGAGCCGGGTTTGTTCGAGCTGATCGTGCAGCGCCTGGTGCGCTTCGAAGCGCGACACCGCCACATCGAGGATGGGTTTGAGACGTGCCGGGTCGAGGCCATCCACCACATAAGAGGTGACGCCCGCCTGCGTCGCCGCACGGATAGCCTCCGTGCTGCCATCGCCGGTAAACATCACGATCGGGCGCGGACAATCCTGATTCACCACGCAGATGTGTTCCAGCGTGTCGCGGTCGGGCGAGTCCTGCGCAATGATCACCACGTCGGGACGCAACGCCTGAATCTGCGCATCGAGCGAGCGCGCGGAATTGAGCGTGGCCATCACCACGCAGCCCGCCGCTTCCAGCGCGGGCACCAGCATCGCCAGCCGGTCGGGCTGGTTTTCAACGATCAGTACGCGCATATTCGATCCATGTTTTCCGCCTTCTTAAAAAGGGCGGCCTCCGGAGAGGCCGCAAGTCGGAGGAGACTGCCTGAGCAAACTGGCCTTGCGGTAAGTGTGCTCAAGCATTACTAGCATGCACCGTGCCAGATTATTAGTTGCCTAATAATCAATAATTTAAGAATTTTTACAGGTGAAAATTGACGTGCCGGACTGGTCGCTTTGGTGCAGCACAGTGGGGGGTGGGTGCAAAACAGGGCACGGCCAAGGCACATCGGACGTAGAAACCCAGGGTGACCGGCCGTTCCCACAGCCATGAAATTGCATGGTGGCGAGTTTTGATACGCGCATTAAAGCTGTGACACGTGCGCGCCCAAGCAGGTACGATTGGGCCATCATGGCTTGGCCGCGCCCCCGACTCCCCTACGTTCAGAAACGCCACCGCGTTGGCCTGCTCTCGGCCCGGTTGTGGCTGCGCCACATGCTCTTCTGGGGAGGCGCAGTTGGTGTAGGACTGGCCGCGACGGCTTTTGCGCTTGCCAGCGATTACGCCCACGTGCTGTTTGGCCATGTGCTTGCCGTGTCGCCCTTGCTGCCGTTGTTGATCACGCCGTTGACGCTGGCAGGCGTGGCAGCACTGACCCAGCGCTATTTCAAGGGTGCTGAGGGGAGTGGCATCCCACAGACCATTGCCACCATCCGTATGCCTGATGGTCCGGGGCGCGACCGGGTACTGTCCTTGCGCCTGGCTGTGGCCAAGATGCTGCTGACCTGCGTGGGCCTGGCGGGCGGTGCCAGCGTAGGGCGGGAAGGTCCGACGGTCCAGGTGGGCGCGGCACTCCTCTACAACCTGAGCCGGCTGGTCCGCTTTCCCCGACATCTGATGGAGCGCGGCCTGATCATCGCCGGCGGCGGCGCGGGGGTGGCAGCGGCATTCAATACGCCGCTGGCGGGGATCGTATTCGCCATCGAAGAGATGGCCCGTTCTTTCGAAGAACGCTCCAGTGGCACGCTGATGACGGCAGTGATCATCGCGGGTTTGGCTGCGGTCTACGTGCAGGGCAATTACACCTATTTTGGTTCGACTCATGACACGCTCAGCGGCGCATCCGGCTGGCTGGGCGTGTTGCTGTGCGGCTTGGCGGGAGGCGTGCTGGGTGGCGGATTCAGCCGCCTGCTTCTGGCTTTCTCGGCGCGTGGCCTGCCGGGCCGGGCCGGCGTGTTCATGCGGACCCATCCAGTGTATTTCGCCGCAGTATGCGGCTTTCTGCTCGCGCTAATCGGGCTGGCATCCGGCAACGCCGTCTACGGCACTGGCTACGCGGAAGCCCGGCAACTGCTCGAAGGCTCGGGCGAGGTATCCGCAGGTTACGGCCTGTGGAAGATGCTCGCGACCTTCGTGTCGTTCATCAGCGGCATCCCCGGCGGCTTGTTCGCGCCCAGCCTGTCGGCTGGCGCGGGGATCGGTCATGCGGTTGCCAATCTGGTCACTCAGGCAGATCCCGGCGCCCTGGTCGTGATCGGCATGGCGGCATATTTCGCCGGCGTGGTGCAGGCGCCGATCACCGCGTTTGTCATCGTGATGGAAATGACCGACAACCACGATATGGTAGTGCCGCTGATGCTGGTTACCCTGCTCGCGACCGCGTTATCCCGCATGATTTGCCCGCGCCCGCTTTACAAAGCGCTGGCGAGCAATTACCTCGAGCGGGTCCGGCCAGTGAGCGTCAATCCACCTGCGGGCAAATGATTCAGCGGCCCGAGACCATCGTCTATCAGTGCTTAGGCCGCTGCGATCCAACCTAGCGCCTCAGCGAATTCATTGTTGGGCAAAACCCTGACCGGGCAAGGCATGGCAAACCCAAAAATATGTGCTGCGCCGGCTATCCAGAACATCGCTGGATTGCGCCTGCGGCTGACCGGCAAGTTTCATGAACCATGACCCGCCAGTGTTTTGCCAGCCTGGCTCATGGGCATTGACCCATTGGGTGCTGAAGTGGTTGCCACGCAGCCAGTCAGGCTCCGATTCCAGTCTGGACGCTGCACGCTTCATCTAACCAACGGCGGGTAAACTTCGCCCATCGCTTTCCCGATTTCTTCATGCCCCTCCCCTCGTTTACCGAAGCCGATGTCCTGCGCTGGTTTGGCGCACGCGATTTGATCAAGGCGAAAACCTATATCCGCTCCGTCACCCGCCTGAGTGCCGAGCCGCCGGTGCTGTCCGCGTTTGTGCTCGGCAGCGCACCCAAACCCTATCAGGTCAAAATCCGTTTCAGCAGCAATCTCGCTGGCAACATCGTGATCTCGCCGCATTGCACCTGCCCGGTTCAATGGCATTGCAAACACACCGCGGCGGCTTTGCTGGCCTGGCTGCAACAAAACAAGCAGCCGACAAAAATCAACCCGGATGTGCTGACCTGGCTGAAGGAATTTCGCCGCACGCTGACCGAAGCCAGGCCGGCCAAACCCGCCAAAGCTCCGCCCAAACGCGACACCCTGCTCTACTGCCTGACACCGCGCACCGATGGCAGCCTGCGCGTCACCTTCTTCAAGGCGCGGCTGGACGATCAAGGGCGGCCGTTGAAGCTGGACGACTGGAATAACGTCGAGCGCGCCATCACCAACCCGCCGTCGTTTGTGTCGGAAGACGACCTGACCATCCTGCCGCTGCTGTGGGGACAGCGCGACCGCCATGCCTATATCGACAGTTTTCCGTTGGCAGGCGACAAGGGCGAGCTGGTGCTGCAACGCATGCTGGCCAGCGGCCGGCTGTTTTATGCAGGTGAAGCGTTGAAGCCGCTCGCCGCCGCGCCCACGCGCCCGGCCATCCTGCAATGGCCAGCCGACAGCAATCATCGTATCCTCGCCGAGCTGGTCGCCACCCCGCCGGCCGATCAGGTGCTGACGCTCAAACAGACCTGGTATGTCGATGGCGCGCGCGGCGAGCTGGGGCTGCTCGATGTGCCGTATTCACCCGAACAGCTTGCCCATCTGTTTGCGCTGCCGCCTCTGTCTGCGCTGGATGTGCCACTGGTGTCGGGTGCGCTGGCCGAACTTGCGCCGGAGTTGCCGCGCCCGCAGACGACGTCCAGCCTGCGCGTGATCGACGCCGCGCCGCAGCCCAGGTTGACGTTGGGCACGCTGGCAAGCTATGGCATGAACCGCTACCGCGACTACGGCCACAGCTATTTCACGGTGCTGTTCGATTTCGCCACGCTGCAATTTCAATACGACAGCTTCAGTTTCATGGCGGACGATCCCACGGAATTTGTCACCACGCCCAGCGGCGAAGCGGTGCGGGTCAAGCGCGATACCGCGCGCGAAGCCGCCTGCATCAAGCGGCTCGACACCCTGGGCTTCAAGCCGGTGCCGCCACAGACCTTGGACAAAACGCCCAAACATCTGCTCGGGCTCGCCAGCGAATCCGCCTGGCCGGGATTCATCGCAACAGGCTTGGCCGCACTGCGCGTCGACGGCTGGACGGTTGAGGTGCCGCGCAACTTCCGCCATTTCCTGCTGGAGGTCGATGCCTGGGAGGCGGACTTTGAGGACGACGGCAACGGCTGGCTGTCGCTCAATCTCGGCGTGGTGCTGGAAGGCCAGCGCCTGCCGCTGGCGCCGCTGTTATACGACCTGTTCCAGCACGATGCGCGCTGGCTGGATGCGGCCAAGCTGGCGCGCATTCGCGATGCCGAAATGATCACCCTTCACACCCCGGAAGGCGTGCGTTTCACCGCACCGGCGGGACGCTTGAAACCGCTGGCGGGCACCCTCATCGATCTGTTCGACACGCGCCCGCAAGGCGCGCTCAAGGTGTCGCGGCTGGACGCGCCACGCTTGACCGATCTGGCCGACAACCCGCAATGGAAGAACACCGGCGGCGACGCGGTGGTTCAGTTTGCACGCCAACTGCAACACCAGGGCGGCATCAAGCCGGTCAAACCGCCCAAGGGATTGGGGCTGGCACTGCGCCCCTACCAGCGCGAAGGGCTGGCCTGGCTGCAATACCTGCGTGAGCATCATCTGGCGGGCATTCTGGCCGACGACATGGGGCTGGGCAAAACCGCACAAACACTCGCGCATCTGCTGCTGGAAAAACAGGCCGGGCGGCTCGACCGCCCGGCGCTGGTGGTGTTGCCCACCTCGCTGATTTTCAACTGGAAGCGCGAGGCCGAACGCTTCGCACCCGCCCTGAACGTGCTGTCGCTGCACGGCAAGGACCGCGCCAGGCGCTTTAGCGAAATCGCGCAACACGACATCGCGCTCACCACCTATCCGCTGCTGTGGCGCGACCACACCATACTGGCCAAGACCGACTGGCATGTGCTGATTCTGGACGAAGCGCAAACGGTGAAAAACGCTGGCAGCCGCGCTGCCAAAATCGTGCGCGACATCCGCGCCCGCCATCGCCTGTGTCTCACCGGCACGCCGCTGGAAAACCACCTGGGCGAACTGTGGGCGCAGTTCGATTTCCTGCTGCCGGGATTTCTGGGCGACAGCAAGCAATTCACCCGCACCTTCCGCACCCCGATCGAAAAACACGGCGACAGCATCCGCGCCGGGATTTTGGCCAAACGCATCGCGCCGTTTATTTTGCGCCGCCGCAAGCAGGACGTGGCGAAGGAACTGCCGCCCAAAACCATCATCGTGCGCAGCGCCGAAATCGTCGGCGGCCAGCGCGATTTGTACGAAACCGTGCGCAGTGCAATGGATGCCAAAGTGCTCGAAACCATCGCGCAAAAGGGCTTTGCCCGCAGCCAGATCGTGATTCTCGATGCGTTGCTCAAGCTGCGCCAGGTGTGCTGCGACCCGCGCCTGCTCAAAAGCGCAGGCGCGCAAAAGGTCAGGGAACGCGCCAAGCTCGACCTGTTGATGGACATCCTGCCGGAGCTGCTCGACGAAGGCCGCAAGGTGCTGCTGTTCTCACAGTTCACCTCGATGCTCGCGCTGATCGAGCTGGAGCTGGCCGCACGAAAAATCAAATACGTCATCCTCACCGGCAGCACCATCGACCGCGAAAGCGTCATCCGCGACTTCCAGGAAGGCGACGTGCCGGTGTTTCTCATCAGCCTCAAAGCGGGCGGCGTCGGCCTCAACCTCACCGCTGCCGACACCATCATCCACTACGACCCGTGGTGGAATCCGGCGGTGGAAAACCAGGCCACCGACCGCGCGCACCGCATCGGCCAGACCAAACACGTATTCGTTTACAAACTGGTGGTGGCGGGCAGCATCGAAGAAAAAATCCTCGCTCTGCAGGAGAAAAAAGCCGAACTCGCCGCCAGCGTGCTGTCGGAAGACAGCGCCGCGCTCGCCAAATTCGGCGAAGCCGATATTCGTGCCCTGCTGGCTCCGCTGCCCAGCGCCGACCGGGTCCCATCCTGAATCCCCGCTTCGCTTTCCGCCCCATCCTTGGCGGCGACATCGCACTCGGCCCCGGCAAGGTGCAACTGCTCGAAGCCGCGATGATGGGCGCAAGGGTGCGGACACATGCAACAACAGACCCATCCGCGCCGGCGTTTCCTTAGGCCGTCAATGGGGAAGGGCGGGCGATACGCCTGTCTGCAGCAAGATAGCGAGCGCCTCTGCCCCCACCGGACGGCTGAAAAAGTAGCCTTGACCCTCGTCGCAGTGCTGGGCCAGCAGAAAAGCAGCCTGTTCTGCTGTCTCGACGCCCTCCGCAATAACGCGTTGCTTGAGGCTTTTCCCCATGCTGATCACGGCGCTGACGAGGGTGGCATCGTCCGGGTTGCGAGTTATCTGGTTCACGAACGACTGGTCGATCTTCAGGGTATTGATCGGAAACTGCCGCAGATAACTCAGGCTGGAATAGCCCGTGCCGAAATCATCGACGGCAAGCTTGACGCCGAGATCTGCGAGCGCGTGCAGAACGGAATCGGCAGAGGCGGCATCCCGCATGAGGACGCTTTCGGTCAGCTCAAGTTCCAGATAGCGCGGCTCCAGACGCGACGCCTCGAGGGCCGCGCATACGTATTCGAGAAAGTCCCCGGCGCGAAACTCGAGCGCGGAGGTGTTGACGGCAACGGTGATCGGCGGCAAACCCGCATCCTGCCAGGCGCGGGCCTGGAGGCAGGCTTCGCGCAGCACCCATCGGCCAATCGGCAGGATCAAGCCGCTGTCTTCGGCGATGGACACGAACTGTGCGGGTTCCAGCAGCCCGCGTTGCGGATGCTGCCAGCGGACGAGCGCCTCAATGCCGACGATCGTACCGCTGAGAAGATTGATTTTCGGCTGATAGTGCAACACGAACTCCTGCCGTTCCAGCGCGCGGCGCAGGCCGGCTTCGATCGATTGCCGTTGGACGGCCCGGGCATTCATGTCCGGCTCGAAGAATTTGTAATTGTTGCGTCCGCTTTCCTTGGCATGGTACATCGCGATGTCCGCATGCTTGATCAGGGTTTCCGCATCCTGGCCATCGTCGGGGTAGATGCTGATGCCGATACTCACGCCGATGTGCAGGTCGTGCCGGTCGATGACGTGAGGGCGCGCGAGCGCCATGAGCATCTTTTGCGCAGACAGCGCCACGTCTTCTGCATGCTCGATATCGGGAAGCAGCAGCACGAATTCATCTCCACCCTGGCGACTGACGGTGTCCGAGTGGCGCACACCCCCCACCAGGCGTTGTGCCACCGACTGCAGCAGTCGGTCACCCACCGCATGCCCCAGCGAGTCGTTGATATGCTTGAATCGATCGAGGTCCATGAACATCACCGCAAGCTGTTTGCCTCGGCGGTGAGCAAGTGCAATGGCCTGGGCAAGCCGGTCGTTCAGCAGAATGCGATTGGGCAAATCGGTGAGCACATCGTGGTGGGCCAAATGATCCAGATCGGCATGTGCCGTTTGGACTTGTTCGGCCAGCTTGTGCGCATCAATGGTTGCGATGACCAGCTGGGCGTTCGCTTGCCGCAACAGGCCTATTTGATCGTCGGACGTTCCCTCTGTCATCTCTGCCGCGCGAATGTCCCGCTCACGCATGGTGACGCTCCCTTCGCGCACGTCGACAGCCTTTTCGCGCAAACCCACGGCATCTTCCCGGGCCGTGGCCAATTTCTCACGGCCAGGAACGGATACTTTATCGTCCATGACGGCGCTTTCCCTGTACGGGATCCGACGCGCCGTATTGATTATTTCTGACCACGACCATCCTCCATTACCCGGTTGTTGAGGAATACAGAAGGCTAGGCGCGTTGCCCACAACAGTCGGTACGGTGACGTACATAACCTGGGCTGATACCGACGCTGACCACGGTGGTATTGCCCCATATTGCGGGTCATGAGGTTCACGAACAATGGGGCGATCTTCAGGGCATTGATCGGAACTGCCCCTGACAATCCGGGCGGGAATAGCTGGCCGCCAGAAATACTGGTGTCTTATCCTGCTACCGCACGTTCCAGCGCCATGTTCAGCGCTTGCATGAATTCGTTGATCTTGATCGGCTTGGTGAGATAACGGAAGAATCCTGCCTCGAGGCCTTGCTGGATATCGCGTGGCATGACATTGGCACTGATGGCAAGCACCGGGATGTGCGCCGTGGCCGGATCTTCTCGCAGGATTTTCAGTGCCTGGATGCCGCTGATGCCCGGCAGATTGATGTCCATCAGGATCACCTCCGGCAGATGGGCGCGCGCCAGCGCGATGCCGAGCGTGGCATCGGAGGCGCTCAGCATGCGGACATGCGGGACACACTCGATGATCTGCTCGACCAGCATCAGGTTGGCCGGATTGTCTTCCACATAGAGCAGGGTGCGCAGCGCCGCGTTTCCCGGCGTTTGCGGCACAAGCTCGGCGGCCATCGTATGTTCGGTGGCAAGCCGGGGCATCACGTCGCGGACCAGTTCGACCCAGAACTCGCTGCCCACGCCGACGGTGCTTTCCACGCCGATCGTGCCGCCCATCCGTTCGACCAGTTGCTTGGTGACCACCAGGCCGATGCCCGTTCCTTCCTCGGCGCCGGCTTCCTGCCCCAGTCGGTTGAACGGCTGAAACAGCTGCGCCAGTTTTTCAGGGGGCAGGCCCGGCCCGCTGTCCTTGATGCTGATGCGGACGCGTTCCGGGCTGATCACGGTGCATGCCACCTCGACCATTCCCTGTTCGCGGTTGTATTTGATCGCATTGGAAAGCAGGTTGATCAGAACCTGCTTGACCCGTGTGGGGTCGGCATGGACAAACCAGGCGGGGTCGACTTTGGCGAAGCTGATATTGATGCCGCGTTGTTGTGCCTGTGGGTCGATCATGGCCTGGCTTTCGAGCAGCACGTCGGACAGCGACAGCGGCTCCAGCGACAGCGACAGCTTGCCGGACTCGATTACCGCGAGATCGAGAATTTCGTTGATCAGGTCCAGCAGATACCAGCCTGCCTTGATGATCTGCTGCAGCCGTTCAGTCTGGGTGGCCGTTGGCGGGGGTGAGCCCGCTTCCAGCAACTGGGCGAAGCCGAGGATGGCATTGAGCGGCGTGCGCAGTTCGTGGCTCATGCTGGAGAGAAACTCGGACTTGGCGCGCGACGCGGCCAGCGCAGCCTCGCGCGCGCCGACCAGCTCGCGCTGAGTCATCTTGATGTCGGAAATTCCGCGCGAGATAGACAGGCAGCACAGCTGTCCGTGCAATTCCAGATTCAGCGCCGACATCAAGACCGGCTGCTCGGAGCCGTCCTTGTTGCGGAGCGCCACTTCGATGTTGCGGACTTCGTTGGCCTTGAGAAGTTGATCGCGGAACGCGAACATTTCATCGGGAT
>JAANCK010470590.1_pt1 | contig 11262 bp, 11 predicted proteins | sample 7277841 | NCBI WGS metagenome assembly JAANCK01 (sample SAMN14222788, study PRJNA588281) | permafrost metagenome | isolation source: Arctic cryosol methane SIP | place: Canada:Nunavut | collected 2015-07 | reverse complement strand
CATGCCGTGGCTGGCGAAGAAGGTCGCCGCCGCCGGGCCGCCGAAACCGGTGGTACTCATCGAGGCGATCCGCGCCGCGCTGAAATCGGTGGCGCTGATCCACAGCGGCGCCTGCCAGCGCTCGCACAGCCAGTGCGCCAGACCGATGTGGTCGGGGTGCATGTGGGTGACGATCACCCGAAGGATCGGCAGGCCTTCGAGCTGGCTGTCGAAGATCCGTTGCCACTGGGCCTTGGACTCGTCGCGGGTGATGCAGCAATCGACCACCGTCCACCCGGCGCGCCCGTCGATCTCGTCGCGCAGCAGCCAGAGATTGATGTGATCCAGCGCGAACGGCAGGCCCATGCGGATCCAGCGCACGGCCGGCGTCAACCCGGTGTTCTCGCCGGCCACCACCTCCAGCGTTTCGCCCGGCGCCGGCATGGCGTCGCCCAGGGGGTAGTGCAGCAGCTTCTCAAGCAGGTTCATGGAAGGGATCCCGGGACAGCCTTGGAATACGTGGGCAGAATGCGGATTGACGTTGACGTAAACGTCATATGTAATCCGTATTGTAGGGACGCGCGCCTGCCCCCACTGTCCCTGGTCATACATCACCCCTTCATGGCTACAACCACTTACACGATCGGCGACCTCGCCAAGGAGTTCGATCTCACCACCCGCGCCATGCGCTTCTATGAGGACATGGGCCTGCTGCGGCCGGAGCGCTTGGGCCCGGGCGGGCGCAATCGCGTGTACAGCGCGCGCGACCGCACCCGCCTGAAGCTCACGCTGCGTGCCAAGCGGCTCGGTTTGTCGCTGACCGAAGCCCGCGAAATCATCGACATGTACGACAGCCCGCGCGACACCGGGCCGCAGTTGCGCAAATTCCTCGCCGTGCTGGCCGAGCACCGCAAGCAGCTGGAAGAGCAGATGGCCGACCTGCAGGCCAACCTGGAAGAGGTCAAGGTCCACGAAAAGGAAGCCCGGGCACTGCTGGCTCGGGTCGAGAAGCCGCGGCAGGCCGTGCATAATTGACGTTTACGTCAACGTCAATCACGACTTCGCATGAGCGCTGCCCGCTTCGAGCCGAAAGACCCGGATTACGCCGCCCGCGTGCGCGCCAGCTTCGCGCGCCAGGCCGCGATGGCCACGATTGGGGCCCTGCTGGCCGAAGTGGAACCGGGCCGGGTGGTGATCGAGCTGCCATGGGCCCAGGCGCTGACCCAGCAACACGGGTTCCTGCACGCCGGCATGGTCGCCACGGCGCTCGATTCGGCCTGCGGCTACTCGGCGTTCAGCCTGATGCCGCTCGGCGCGGCGGTGTTGACGATCGAATACAAGATCAACCTGCTGGCACCGGCCCAGGGCGAGCGTTTTCGCATGGTCGGCGAGGTCATCAAACCGGGCCGCACCGTCACGGTGGCCGAAGGCCGGGCCTATTCGGTCCAGCCCGGCGGTGACCGGCTGATCGCCACCATGGGCTGCACCCTGATGGCGGTGGTCGGCCGCGATGACATCCAGCATTGAAAGAATTCAGCCAGGAGCGCAGATGAACTTCCCAGGACTTGACTTTCAGCTCGGTGAGGACGCCGACGCGTTGCGCGACGCCGTGCGCAACTTCGCCGCCGTCGAAATCGCGCCGCGCGCCGCCGAGATCGACCGCAGCGACCAGTTCCCGATGGACCTGTGGCGCAAGATGGGCGAGCTCGGGGTGCTGGGCATCACCGTCTCCGAGGAATATGGCGGCGCCAACATGGGGTATCTGGCGCACATGGTCGCCATGGAGGAGATCTCGCGGGCCTCGGCCTCGGTCGGCCTGTCCTACGGCGCCCACAGCAACCTGTGCGTCAACCAGATCAGGCGCAACGGCAGCGCCGAGCAGAGGCGCAAGTACCTGCCCAAGCTGATCTCCGGCGAGCATGTCGGCGCGCTGGCCATGAGCGAGCCCGGTGCCGGCAGCGACGTCATCTCGATGAAGCTCAGGGCCCAGGAGAAAGGCGGCGTCTACCTGCTCAACGGCAGCAAGATGTGGATCACCAACGGGCCCGATGCCGACACCCTGGTGGTCTACGCCAAGACCGAGCCCGAACTGGGCGCGCGCGGCGTCACGGCCTTCATCGTCGAAAAGGGCATGCCCGGCTTCTCGGTGGCGCAGAAGCTCGACAAGCTGGGCATGCGCGGCTCGCACACCGGCGAGCTGGTGTTCCAGGACGTCGAGGTGCCGGCGTCCAACGTGCTGGGCAACTTGAACGGCGGCGCCAAGGTGCTGATGAGCGGGCTGGACTACGAGCGCGCGGTGCTCGCCGCCGGGCCGATCGGCATCATGCAGTCGGTGATGGACAACGTCGTGCCCTACATCCACGACCGCAAGCAGTTCGGCCAGAGCATCGGCGAATTCCAGCTGATTCAGGGCAAGGTGGCCGACATGTACACGGTGCTGCAGGCGGCTCGGGCCTTCTGCTACACGGTTGGAAAGAACCTCGATCTGATCGGCAGCGAGCATGTGCGCCGGGTGCGCAAGGACTGCGCCTCCGTCATCCTGTGGTGCTCCGAAAAAGCCACCTGGATGGCCGGCGAGGGCATCCAGATCTTCGGCGGCAACGGCTACATCAACGAATACCCGCTGGGCCGCCTGTGGCGCGACGCCAAGCTGTACGAAATCGGCGCCGGCACCAGCGAGATCCGCCGAATGCTGATCGGCCGCGAGCTGTTCGGCGAAACCATGTAGCCCGGCGAAAATAGCACCCATGCCCTCATCCTCGCTGCAAGACCTGTTCGTCCACAACCGGGAGTGGGCTGCCCGGATGGAACGCGACCGTCCCGGGTTCTTCAGCGGGTTGACCCAGCAGCAGCGGCCGCGCTACATGTGGATCGGCTGCTCGGACAGCCGGGTGCCGGCCAACCAGATCACCGGGCTGGAGCCGGGCGAGGTGTTCGTGCACCGCAACGTGGCCAACGTTGTCGTGCCGACCGACCTCAACTGCCTGTCGACCATCCAGTTCGCCATCGACCAGCTCAAGGTCCGGCACCTGATGGTGGTCGGGCACTACGGCTGCGGTGGCGTCCAGGCCGCGCTCGAGGGCATCCGGGTGGGACTGGCCGACAACTGGCTGCAGCACGTCAAGGACGTGCGCAACTGCCACCAGGGGCTGCTGGCCTCGCTGGCACCGGCGCAGCGACTGGACGCGCTGTGCGAGCTCAACGTGATCGAGCAGGTGGTCAACGTCGCCCACACCACCGTGATGCAGGACGCCTGGCAGCGCGGCCAGCGCATCACGCTGCATGGCTGGGTCTACGGCGTGTCGGACGGATTGCTCAAGGACCTGCACGTCACCGTGGACGAAAACAAGCAGCTCGAGGCGGCGTACCGGGAAGCCATCGAATCGGTGGCATCACGCGCCGCGGCGCTGAAGTAGCGAGGCCGCGCGCGCCATGTTTCCGCAACGCCTCGATTCGCCGCTGGCCTATGGCATCGCCAAGGCGATGATGGACGGCTTCAACCGGCACTACCAGCTGTTTCGCACCGAATCGCAGCGCGCCAAGCATCGCTTCGAAACCGCCGACTGGCACGGGCAGCAGCGGGCTCAGCGCGAGCGCATCGAGTTTTACGACCTGCGCGTCAAGGAAGCGACTGCGCGGCTGGAGAAGGAATTCAAGGCCGGCGAGCAACCGATGGACGTCTGGCAGCAGGTCAAGCTGCACTACATCGGGCTGCTGGTGGACCACCACCAGCCCGAGCTGGCCGAGACCTTCTTCAATTCGGTCACCACCAAGATCCTGCACCGCACCCATTTCCACAACGACTTCATCTTCGTGCGCCCGGCGGTGAGCACCGAGTACATCGAGAACGACGAGCCGGCCGCCAAGCCCACCTACCGCGCCTACTACCCGACGCGCGAGAACCTGGGCGCGACCATCGTGCGCCTGATCGACAATTTCCAGCTGCAGTGGCCGTTCGAGAATCTCGAACGCGACGCCGGGTACGTGCTCGAAGCGATCAACAGCCGGCTGCACCAGGTGACGCTGCGCGCCAATTTCCAGATCCAGGTGCTGTCGTCGCTGTTCTTCCGCAACAAGGGCGCTTACGTCGTCGGCAAGATCATCAACGGCTTCAACGAGGTGCCGTTTGCGCTGCCGATCCTGCACAACCGCGCCGGCAAGCTGATGATCGACGCCTGCCTGTTCGGCGAGGACGACCTGCAGGCGCTGTTCTCCTTTGCCCGGGCCTATTTCATGGTCGACATGGAAGTGCCCTCGGCCTACGTGCAGTTCCTGCGCTCGCTGATGCCGCGCAAGCCCCGCAACGAGATCTACAACGCCCTGGGGCTGGCCAAGCAGGGCAAGACGCTGTTCTACCGGGACTTCCTGCACCACCTGAAGCATTCCAGCGACAAGTTCCGCATCGCGCCCGGCATCAAGGGCATGGTGATGCTGGTGTTCGACCTGCCCTCGTTTCCCTATGTCTTCAAGCTGATCAAGGACTACTACCCGCCGCAGAAGGACACCACGCGCGCGCAGATCAAGGGCAAATACCTGCTGGTCAAGCAGCACGACCGGGTCGGGCGGATGGCCGACACGCTCGAATACAGCGAGGTGGCGTTCGCGCGCGACCGCTTCGAGGACGAACTGATCGCCGAAATCCGCGAGTTCGCGCCGAGCCAGCTGGAGATCAGCGATCGCGATGGCGACGGGCATGAGGAGGTGATCATCAAGCACCTCTACATCGAACGCCGGATGATCCCGCTGAACATCTACCTGCAGGAGGCGTTCGATGCCGGCGAGGCCGCCGGCACCGACAGCGTCGCCGCCGGCCATGCGCGCGATCAGATCGCGCGCGCCGTGATCGAGTACGGCAACGCGATCAAGGACCTGGTGGCGGCCAATATCTTCCCGGGGGACATGCTGTGGAAGAACTTCGGCGTCACGCGCAACGGCAAGGTGGTGTTCTACGACTACGACGAGATCGAGTACATCACCGACTGCAATTTCCGCAAGATACCCGAGGCCCGCAACGAGGAAGAAGAGATGTCGGGCGAGGTCTGGTACCGGGTCGGGCCCAAGGACGTGTTCCCCGAGACTTTCGGCCCCTTCCTGCTGGGCAACCCGGCGATCCGCGATGTGTTCATGAAGCACCACGGCGACCTGCTCGAAGCCTCGTTCTGGGACGCCCACAAGGTACGCATCCAGGCCGGCCACGTGTTCGACGTGTTCCCCTACGAACGCGAGAAACGCTTTGCGCGGCGTCATCCGCCGGCAGCGCCCGCAGCGCAGGCCGAGCCCCCAGCTGGCCTCCAGCTGGCCAGAGAGGGGATCGCATGATCGGCGAACGGTGTCGCCGCGACGACTTCCACAATGCCCTCCCATTGCTTTTGCGTGGCGAAGACCCACAATTCCAGAGTTCTGCGCCGCATTGCCCAAGAGGGGCGCGGCAACCTCATCCAACCGAGCTGAAAGGAGCTTGCCATGTCTGATTCCATCGTTATCGTCGGCGCGGCCCGTACCCCCATGGGCGCGTTCCAGGGCGATTTTTCCGCGCTGTCCGCGCACGACCTCGGCGGCGCCGCGATCAAGGCCGCGGTCGAGCGAGCCGGCGTTTCCGGCGACGCCGTCGGCGAAGTGCTGTTCGGCAACTGCCTGATGGCGGGCCAGGGCCAGGCACCGGCGCGCCAGGCCGCGTTCAAGGGCGGCTTGCCCAAGAGCGCCGGCGCGGTGACGCTGTCGAAGATGTGCGGCTCGGGCATGAAGGCGGCGATGTTCGCGCACGACATGCTGCTGGCCGGCACCCATGAAGTGATGGTGGCGGGCGGCATGGAAAGCATGACCAACGCGCCCTACCTCCTGCTCAAGGGCCGGGGCGGCTACCGCATGGGCCACGACCGCATCTTCGACCACATGATGCTCGACGGCCTGGAAGACGCCTACGAGGCCGGCCGTTCGATGGGAACCTTCGGCGAGCAGTGCGCCGCCAAGTACCAGTTCAGCCGCGAGGCGCAGGATGCGTTCGCGACCGCCAGCGTCAAGCGGGCCAAGGCCGCGACCGAGAGCGGCGGCTTCGCCAAGGAGATCACGCCGGTCACGGTGAAGAACCGCGCCGGCGAAGTGGTGATCTCCATCGACGAGGGTCCGGGCAAGGTCAAGCTCGACAAGATCGCCACCCTCAAGCCGGCGTTCAAGAAGGACGGCACTATTACCGCCGCGTCCAGCTCGAGCATCAACGACGGGGCCGCCGCCATGGTGCTGATGAAGGAATCGAGCGCCAAGCGTTACGGCAGCAAGCCGATCGCCCGCATCGTGGCGCATGCCATGCACGCGCAGGAGCCCGAGTGGTTCACCACGGCGCCGGTCGGCGCAGCGCAGAAGCTGCTGGCCAAGACCGGCTGGAAGATCGGCGACGTGGACCTGTGGGAAGTCAACGAAGCCTTCGCAGTGGTGCCGATGGCGCTGATGCACGACCTCAAGGTGAGCCATGACGTCCTCAACGTCAACGGTGGCGCCTGCGCCCTGGGCCACCCCATAGGCTGCTCGGGCGCCCGCATCATGGTCACGCTGATCCATGCGTTGCAGGCGCGCGGCGGCAAGCGCGGCATCGCCACGCTGTGCATCGGCGGCGGCGAAGCCACGGCCGTGGCGATCGAGCTCATCTGAAAAACGCGTACGCGTTTTTCAGATGGTGTGATCAGTTGGCAAAGGCCGGCGAAGCCGGACCTTTGCCAACGGTGATCGCCCTGCGCGTTGCTGCGCGCGATCAGGTACCGCTAGCGGGAACACAGACATGCTGCTGACAGCCGACCAGGAAATGATCCGCGATGCGGTGCGCTCCTTCGCCCAGGAGCAGCTGTGGCCGCACGCCGCCCGCTGGGACAAGGAGCATCATTTCCCGCGCGAAGCGCACCGGGGCTTGGCGGCCCTGGGTGCCTACGGCATCTGCGTGCCCGAGGAATTTGGCGGCGCCGATCTCGACTACGTCACGCTGGCGCTGGTGCTGGAGGAAATCGCCGCCGGGGATGGCGGCACCAGCACCGCCATCAGCGTCACCAACTGCCCGGTCAATGCGATCCTGATGCGCTACGGCAATGCGGCGCAGAAGAAGCGCTGGCTGACACCTTTGGCGCGCGGCGAGATGCTGGGCGTGTTCTGCCTGACCGAGCCGCATGTGGGCAGCGACGCTTCGGCCCTGCGCACTACCGCCGTGCGCGACGCCGAGGGCTACGTCCTGAACGGCGTCAAGCAGTTCATCACCAGCGGCCAGAACGGCCAGCTGGCGGTCGTGATCGCGGTGACCGACAAGGGCGCGGGCAAGAAGGGCATGAGCGCCTTCCTGGTGCCCACCGATGCGCCGGGCTATGTGGTGGCGCGGCTGGAAGACAAGATCGGCCAGCATTCCAGCGATACCGCGCAAATCAACTTCGACAATTGCCGGATCCCGGCCGATCATCGGATCGGCGAGGAAGGCGAGGGCTACAAGATCGCCTTGTCGTCGCTGGAGGGCGGGCGCATCGGCATCGCGGCCCAGGCGGTTGGCATGGCGCGCAGCGCCTTCGAAGTGGCGCTGGCCTATGCCAAGGAGCGACAGAGCTTCGGCACCGCCATCATCAATCATCAGGCCGTGGGCTTCCGCCTGGCCGACTGCGCCACCCAACTCGAAGCCGCGCGCCAGTTGATCTGGCACGCGGCGACATTGCGAGATGCGGGCCGGCCCTGCCTGAAGGAGGCGGCGATGGCCAAGCTGTTCGCCAGCGAGATGGCCGAGCAGGTGTGCAGCGCCGCGATCCAGACGCTGGGGGGCTACGGTTACGTCAGCGATTTCCCGGTCGAGCGGATCTGGCGCGACGTGCGCGTCTGCCAGATCTACGAAGGCACGTCCGACGTGCAGAAGATCATCATCCAGCGGGCGCTATCCTGAGACCTTGGGGTCACAATTCAGGACGCAGGACGGCAGTCTATTTGGAGTGCGCGGCGCGGTCGAAATTGTGCTCTGACCCCAACTGATCCTGAGACCTTGGGGTCAGATCACAATTCAGGACAGCAGCCCATTCGGAGCGCGTGGTCTCGAACGAAATTGTGCTCTGACCCCTACTGACTAGAAAGAGACAACATGCCCATCACCAAAGGCTTCCGCCAGCTCGTCGACGAGGCCACGGCACAGATCACCACCTACAGCGTGGCGCAGGTGCGCGAGCGGTTGCATGACCCCAAGTTGCAGATCGTCGACATCCGCGACGTGCGCGAACTCGAGCGCGAAGGCACGGTGCCAGGCTGCATCAACGCGCCGCGCGGCATGCTGGAATTCTGGGTCGATCCGGCCTCGCCCTATTTCAAGCCGGTGTTCGCCGACGAAGCTCGCGAGTTCGTGCTGTTCTGCGGTGCCGGCTGGCGCAGCGCGCTGGCCACGAAGGCGCTCAAGGACATGGGCATGACCAACGTCGCCCACATCGACGGCGGGTTTGCCGACTGGGTCAAGCGGGGCGCGCCGGTCGAGAGCTACGAAGCGCACCGGGCACGCCGTCATCCGGCGAAATCCTGAGCGATGCCGTTGGTGCACGAGCCCTGTCCCTGCGGACGGCCGGGCGTGCAGCGCGGGCCGCTTGCCTACGCGCAGTGCTGCGGCCGCTACCTGGACGGCGGTGCGCCGGCTCCCGACCCGGTTTCGCTCATGCGCTCGCGCTACACCGCGTACGTGCGGGGCGACGAAGCCTATCTGCTGGCCACTTGGCACGCGGGCACGCGTCCGGCGCAAGCGCGGCCCGAGCCCGGAACCAAATGGCTGGGCCTGGAAATTCGCGCGCAGCGTGAGCTGGATGCCGATCACGCCGAGGTCGAGTTCGTGGCCCGGATGCGACCGGGTTCCGGCGCGGCGGTCCGACTGCACGAGCGCAGCCGTTTCGTGCGTGAAGGCGGGCGCTGGTATTACGTCGCGGGCACACTTGACTGACTGCCAGCGCCGCTGGTTCTTCCGAGCTTCCAATGACACATCAAAGTTTTGCCGCCGTGCTGTTCGATTGCGACGGCGTTCTGGTCGACAGCGAAAGCATTACCAACGGCGTGCTGCGTGACATGCTGGAGGAGCTGGGCTGGAAGCTCTCCTCCGGCGAATGCATGCGAATCTTCCTGGGCAAGGCCGTGAAGGATGAGCGCGGACTGATCGAGGCCCACACCGGCCAGCCCTTGACCGAGGACTGGCTGGTGCGGTTCCGCGAGCGGCGCAATCTGGGACTGATGCACGGCGTGCAACCCATCCGCAATGCGCTGGAATGCGTGGTGCAGGTCCACCACAACTTCAGCGGCCGAATCGCCTGCGCTTCGGGCGCCGACCGGTTCAAGGTCGAATTGCAGCTGGACAAGTGCGCCTTGATGCCCTATTTCCAGGGCCGCATCTTCAGCGGCCACGAGTTGCCGCGCAGCAAGCCGGCGCCGGATGTGTACCTGGCCGCGGCCGCCGGACTCGGGGTCGCACCCGGCCGCTGCGCGGTGGTGGAGGACACCGTGCCCGGCGTTACCGCCGGGGTGGCCGCCGGCGCCAGGGTCTTCGGCTACTGTCCGCCGGAGGCCGGGCACGACGTGCCCGAAGCGCTGCGCCGCGCCGGTGCCGCCGTGCTCTTTGCGGACATGGCGCAACTGCCCGAGCTGCTGGGCGCCGGCCTGCAGCAACGCGGCGTCATGCCGTCAGGGCGGGCTTGAGGTTGGCCAGCGGCACGATGCCCTGGTCGCCGTCTTCATACAGCAGGAGCGCCGCGTTGCCGGCCCGGCGCCAGCAGGCTTCGAAGGTCCGGCCTTCCACCACCGCCAGCGCGGCCTTGAACCGGGATTGAAGTTCCGGCTGCAGGCGCGCCAGCACCTGTTCGCTGGTGCACGGACCGTCGGCCAGCCGGACGATGTCATTTCCCTGACGAGCCACCAGGTCCTGGGCGATGGCCGGCGCGGCTGCCAGTGCAGCAGCGCAGAGCAGAACGAATCTCATGGAGATCTCCCAAGTGCGGACGCAACGAGGTGGTGCGCCTCTGGCTGCCCATCGTGAACGCGGGTCGCGCTGCGCCGTGTAGGACCGAGGATGCAGCAGGAGTGGGCTGGCGGCGGTGCTGCGTGAAGCGGCTGTCCCACGCGTCGCGGTTGTGGGACCCCGCGTCGCGCGCCCGGCAACCACCCCGCGGGACGCCAAGCCCCAGGAGAGCTCGTCATCCCTGCCTCCTGCGGCTCGGGGACGCGCCTACCAGCTCGCCGCCATCGAGTCGGGCGAGAAGCGCGGATCGCTGGTAACGGACTTGAGGTCGACGAACTCCATGTCCGACATCTTGATGCCCTTCAACTGCGACCAGGCCGTCATGTCCCACTGGGCGCTGGGCTCGCCGGTGACGTAGAAGTCCGCGCCGTTGTCCGCCGCGTACATGCCGTAGCGCTTGGCGGCGGTGGCCAGCGCCTTGGCCTGTGTGGTCCAGTTGTCGGGGATCACGAAGTCGGCCTTCAGGCGCAGCAGCGCGCCGAACGGAATCGTTTCGGGACCGCCCGAACCCATCGCGAACCGTGCCGGCCACACATGTTGCAGCGACAGTGCCGCATTGCGGAAATTGACCCGCAGTGCATGGCGGATCTGGCCCGACGAGGCTTCGGAGGCTTTGGCCAGCAAGGGCGTGATCGGCAGGCCGGCGGCGTCGCCCGAGGCCCAGTCGTCCGGCCGCAACGACAGCGAGTTCAGGTTCCAGGCGGCGGTGGCCGAGGTGTACCACTGGCCGGAGAGCCGGTACGAGTAGAAGCTCTCCCACAAGCGGCAGGCACCTTGCTCGACCACCAGCACATGCCTGTCGCCGCAGCTGTTGGGGTCGTTGCAGGTGCCCGCTTCGCTCAGGAGCCTGGACGCCACCGGGTACGGGAAGTGCCGCTGGTTGGTCGGCACCGAATCGCAGTCATGCACGATGCCGTAGCCGCTGCCGTCGGGAACGGCGCAGTCGCTCTTGAGCGGATAGCCCGTGGCCATGCTGACGCCCGAGGTCGAAAAGTCGAAAGACACGACCGGCCAGTCGGTGGTGGCGGCGGTGCCGTCCACCACGTTGATCGGCATGCCGTAGTAGCCGGCCGCAGACTGGTTTTCGCTGTTGCCCCAGTTGGCGCTGAACGGTACGTTACTGCCCACCTGTGACACCCACGAATCGCTGTTGGGATGCGCCGGGAAACGGGAAACGTCGTCGATGCGGGTGTTGAAGATCGCGTTGGAGGGGAACAGGTCGCAGTTGGCCAGGGTCGGCGAAGCGCCGGAGGCCGCGGGCGCGGGTGCAGGAGCAGCTACAGGTG
>JAANCK010540017.1_pt1 | contig 11269 bp, 18 predicted proteins | sample 7277841 | NCBI WGS metagenome assembly JAANCK01 (sample SAMN14222788, study PRJNA588281) | permafrost metagenome | isolation source: Arctic cryosol methane SIP | place: Canada:Nunavut | collected 2015-07 | reverse complement strand
TGTAGGCAGAGCAAGAGCCCAACTCGACAATCCAGCGGACGCGCCAAAGCGCGCCGCTGATTTTTACGTTAGACCACGCAGGAAGAGGGAGCGCTGCACTCATGACGTTGGACGAGCACATCGAGGACATTCGGGCGGGTAAGCTCGGGGTGGTGGCTAGGGATCAATCTAAGTCGCGCAGCAATCACGCGTATCGCTGAAATGGCGTGTGATGTGGCGAGCTTGCGGTTTGGCCAAGATTTACAAATCAATCTTGGTGAGTGATGCGTGGGCTAACCGCTGCGTGCAGCCGGCGCCTGCGACCGGTCGCGGCTGACGCGGGACGTTGCTCAACGCATCAATCACGCACGAGGCACCCTGCAAGATTTCGAAGATGCCTTGCGGCAAAAGGGGCTTCTTCAAAAGAATATAGTCAAGGCTCGAGGTTGGCCCACGCTCGAAGATTCACCGGAGTTGGACAAGATATCGCAGTCGTTCAGGGCGGGATAACAAGCGGCTCCAGGCCGACAGCTCGCCAGCGGCTCGCTGCGCCTGAGCCGCGACGTTGGGAGTCAAATGGCTGAAGATACTGGCAACTTGGTATGGGCTGTTCTCAGCACTGGTGGGTCAGAATGATACATTCGCTTTACGCTCGATCCGCTTTCGGTGTCGAAGTGCGGTCGACACTGATCTATGAACGCACCTTGGAGCTGGCACATAAGCTATGCTGGAATTCTAAGGACCTAGGCCTTACTAGAGTTAGAGTTCCCAGTCATCGCGACAAGTACGTCTTTGATTGGGTGGACTCGATCAAAGAGCTCTCGGGCAAAAATCGGCATAAAGAATTGCGTAAGCATTGGTGCAATCGTGAACAGGTCATCAATATCTTGTTAGATACAGCCATGCAGGCGTACCGAGCCGATAGTCAAACTCTTCTGTCGTCATTAACCGGAGGTGACTTCCAAAACGCCGACCTCATCAAGTTTGACATTGAGAATCAAGCAAGACAGTACACTGGAGCTCCCGATAGCACTTTTATCGATTTGCACAGCCGCAGCATAGCGCTAGTGGAAATAAAGATCGGCAACTCCGAAACTAAGTATTCTGTAGATCAAAATGTTAAGTATGAAACCATGGCTGCTTTGCTGCGCACAGAAGCGTTCTTTCCCGGTTTTCGGGTTTTCAAGGTATTGCTGGCCCCCATGCCAGAATTTAGCAAGAATGTTTCACGACCAAACTTGCTTGGCGCTTCAAGGAATTCTGCCGGACACATATCGTTTTCGCACGACTCAGCCGCTTTGGCGGGGCTAAAGCCCGAAGGCAATCCGGACATTCTCAGTTTGGTGGGTGCTCGTCTCACGAAACTCACAAAAGGCGCAACAGAAACGTCGGCACGAGATTATTTTGATGGCGGGGGCATATTGTTTTTCCCCTGGGGGGAAGTTGAGCAACGATGCCCCAAAGGTTTGCTGCGTGATAATTTGCGGGCTCTTTTAGGGTATCTAGCGCCTGATAAGGTTTTGTCGCCATTGGCAGGGCAGGTGTAGATGCCGCCCAACTACAGGTGGAACGGACGGGCCACCGGCGCCGTGCCATCTTCAACCATTATGCTGGCCCGCCGTTCACCAAAACGTTAGGCGGCGCGCGGACGATCACGCATATGAAGCTCTACATTACCCCGGGCTCTCCCTACGCTCGCATCGCACGAATCGTGATTCTCGAGAAGGGATTGGAGAGCCGAGTCGAGATCGTCGTCGCCCAAACACGTTTCTCGGGCAGTCCGTACTACAGCATTAATCCATCGGGTCGCGTCCCCTTTCTCATCCGCGACGACGGCGTAGGGTTAGAAGAATCCGCTGTCATCTGCGCCTACCTCGATCACCTCGATGGCAACCCGGCCTTCGATCTGCCAGCCGGAGAACAAGCATGGGAGGCGCGCCGTCTCGAAGGCTTGGCGAGAAGCATGGTGGACGGTCTCGCAGTTTGGGGCCGCGAGATCGTGCGGCCCCAAGAGGAGCGTTCGCCCACAGTCCTCCAGCACGAAGCAGACCGCAGCGGACGAATGGCTGATCTCTGGGAGGCAGAGATTGACCATCCACTAATGCGCCGCGCACTCAACCTGGCCAGATCACGCTCGCCTGTGGCCTCGGGCTCGAAGCTCGGAATCCCTATCTTCGCTGGCGACCAGGCCACCCGAAGCTGTGCGATTGGTTCGATCACGTTGCCGCACGCCCGTCGTTCGCAGCGACCGCACCACCGAGCGCATCATTGATGAGTGGTGCGCCGCCTAACAATGCGTTGCAGGGGACGCGCAAAGAACAGCGCGCCCCTGAACGCAAACGTTAGCTCTCTTATGGCCGATCCCTCGATTCTTGATGAACTGACTAAGGCCGTTCCAGTTGTCATCGGGGGATTGCTCGCTCTCTCTGGCGGACTTGTCGGCCACATTGTGACTCATCGACTCGCCAAATCACGGGAACGCGAGTCGATGACACGACAAAAGGCTGAAGCCCTGGTAAAGGCACTTTATGCCCACATGCAGTGGCTCGAAGAGAAACGCATTACGTTAATTTTTCGCGGCGGAGAGCATGACACTCCCGCTCCTCTCGATGAGGCTCGGATGATTCAACGTCTATACTTCCCCGAGCTTGCATCCGAGATGGTTGCTGTATCTCAGGCTTACGTGCCCATGCTGAAATTTATTCTCGAACAACAAATTGAGCGAATGAAGGATAAAGAGGCGTGGATTAAGTCTTGGAATGTCGAGGAATATGGAAAACATTACACCGCATGTCAGGTCGCTGTTCAAGCTGCGGCCGAAAAAATGGTAAGGGTGCTCGATGAACGCTTCAAGAGCTAACCCGCCGCTTAACACGGACGTGCCGAAAAGCCGCGCGCCGGTTAGCTAGCACGTTAGCCACCCATCTCACGCACACGATGATCCGTATTCGCGAAATCGACCATCTTGTACTGCGCGTTGTCGACCTCGACAGCATGCTTCGCTTCTACTGCGGCGCTCTCGGATGTACGGTAGAGCGACGCCAAGACGATATTGGCTTGGTTCAGCTACGCGCTGGCCGATCTATCGTTGATCTCGTGCCAGTGGATGGCAAACTTGGCAGAGCCGGCGGCGCAGCGCCAGGAAAAGAAGGACGCAACCTGGATCACTTCTGTTTCCGGATAGAACCATTCGACGAACCGAGCATTCGCCGCCATCTGGAGGCACTCGGCATCGAGGTTGGCCCAGTCGCGTCACGCTACGGGGCAGAGGGAGAAGGCCCTTCTATCTATGTAACAGACCCAGAAGCAAATGTTGTCGAGCTGAAAGGTCCACCAGGTGGCTAACTCTAGCTGGTGCGGACGGGCCGGAAGCGGCGTACCATTTCTTGGCACCGCGGCGGCCCGCCGCACAGCATGACGTTAGGCTTCTCGAAACGCATGGTACTGATCCGAAAAATGCGGGAAATCGATTTGGGTGCGACGTTAGCAATTGTCAACGAGGCTGCACAGGCTTATCGAGGAGTGATACCGGCTGACCGGTGGCACGAACCCTATATGCCGCCGGATGAACTGGAGGAAGAGATTGCGAACGGCGTTATATTCTGGGTCGCGGAGGAGGACGGACGTCTGTTAGGGGTGATGGGGATTCAGGACAAGGGAGAAGTCGCTTTGGTACGCCACGCCTACGTCACGCCGACGATTCAGAGAAAGGGGGTGGGGACAAGGCTCCTCCGCCACGTGGAAGGACTCACGGGCAAACCCGTATTGATTGGTACCTGGGCAGACGCGTCATGGGCCATCGAGTTCTATCAGAGGAACGGATTTACAATCGTCCCGAACAGGCACAAAGACTCCCTGCTCCAGAGATACTGGTCAATTCCCGCGAGACAGGTCGAAACGTCGGTTGTACTTGCCGATGGACGATGGATGGAAGCCCAACAGGGCGCTCCAGCGGACGGCTAACCTTAAGGCCCTTATCCGACATGCTGCCCAACTTTAAATGCAACGGACCGCCTTCGGCGACCGTTGATTGATAACGTTGGGTGTCTTATGAGAAGTGGCCCCGAATGAGATAACCGTCAGGTTAATGGGGGAGGACGACGATGGCTGCGTATGTGATTTTCGATGTCGATATCCGTGATGCCACCCGGTATCAGGATTTCATGAAACAGGTGAAACCTGCCCTCGACGCAGCCGGTGCGCGCTATCTGGCTCGCGGCGGGGCGCACAATGTCTACGAAGGCGATTGGAGTCCGCGACGAATCGTGCTCTTGGAATTCCCCTCGATCGCAGCCTGGGAGTCCTTCTACTTCGGACCCGTGTACCAAGGAATCAAATCCGTTAGGGACGAATGCAGTTCCGCGCGCCTTGTCAGCGTGGAAGGTCTTTCTGCATGAACCGTGCGTTCGGGGCACTACTGGTGCAGACGCCCAACTCTAGCTGGTGCGGACGGGCCGCCAGCATCGCGCTAACTTCAAGCGCTGTGCCGGCCCGCCGCACAGCACGACGTTAAGCAGCTCTGAGAGAGGAGAATCATGAGCACAGTTTTCGTCAACATTGGGCTTAGCCTCGATGGCTACATGGCGCCGGACGGAATGACCATGGGCAAGCCTGAATACAAGAACTGGGGCGCCAAGTGGGGAGCGTTGATGGCTTGGATCATCAATCAACAGTACTTCCGCGAGAAGCTCAAGTTCGGTCCCGGGGGAGAGACTGGCCCGGTCAACGACATGGTTCGCCACACCTTCGAGCGCACCGGCGCCAACATCATGGGTAAGCGCATGTTCGACCAAGGCGAAGTCAGTTGGCCAGAAGAGGCTCCGTTTCACACGCCGGTATACGTTCTTACCCACGAGAAACGAGACCCTTGGGTGCGCCCTGGCGGAACGACGTTTTACTTCATCAATGAAGGGCCTGAGCGTGCTCTGGCGCTGGCTCGGGAGGTTGCGGAAAGTCGAGACATTCGTATTTCAGGAGGCGCAGATGTGATCCAGCAGTACCTGAACCTCGGTGTTGTTGATGAGCTGGAAATTGCCTTGGCACCCGTGTTTTTCGGCGGCGGGCGGCGACTCTTCGAGAACCTGAGCGAGCCCGGGCCGCAGTTTCGCATTGAGAAAGTTCTTGATGGTTCAGCCGCCACACACTTGCGATATGTGCGTCAGTGAAGGCGGCCTAACAACCGGTTGCAGCGGCCGGTTCGCTGCGCGGCCCGGCGCGGAACCGGAGCGTTGGGCGTGAACGATCATGACGCGCGATGAACGGATTAGACGAGTCACCCTGCTCTGCTGCCATTTGACGCGGAATCTCGCGTACTACCAAGTCCAATGGGAACTCCTTTCATAGTTGGGCATATTGATTAGAGGAGGAGGAGATGCCGAGGGATTCTTCGCCGACGATTCAAGGGTTCAGAGTACGCGCTGTCCGCGTGCCGATGACAGAACCGCATCGGACCGCGAGCGGCGTAATTACCGAGTCGCCCCTCGTCTTGACGGACGTCATCACCGATATCGGAATCAGCGGTCGCAGCATCGTGTTCACCTACACGCCGGCGGCGCTCAAGCCGACCGCCGAATTAATCCAGAATTGCGAGGCCCTGGTGAAGGGCGACGTACTGGCACCAGCCGAAGTCGAGCAAAAGCTGGCCAAGCGCTTCCGCTTGCTTGGGACGCAAGGCCTTGTTGGAATCGCGCTCGCCGCGATAGACATGGCGCTGTGGGATGCGCTGGCCCGCGTTCACAGCATGCCGCTCGTACGATTGCTGGGAGGGACGGAGAAGCCTGTTCGCCCTTACGGCGCGGTCGGGTACGACGGCGAGCAAGGCTGCGCCAAGACCGCCGAGGGCTGGGCGACGCGAGGGTTCACGGGCGTCAAGGCCAAGATCGGCTATCCGACGGTGCAAGAGGACGTCGCCGTTGTCCGCGCCATGCGCAAAGCGGCTGGAAACGACGTGGCCATCATGGTGGACTACAACCAGTCCCTCACCCCGACAGAGGCCATAGAGCGCCTGCGGGTTCTCGACAACGAGGGTCTCACGTGGGTTGAAGAACCGACGCTCGCGCACGACTACGCTGGGCACGCGCTGGTCGCACGCGAGGCACGAACCCCAATTCAGTGCGGAGAGAACTGGTGGGGAACGTTGGACATGCAGCACGCGATCGAAGCGCGAGCATCGGATTTTGTGATGCCAGACGTCATGAAGATTGGCGGAGTGACCGGATGGCTCAGGGCCGCGACGCTCGCGCACGCGAACGGTATCCGCATGTCCAACCACCTTTGGCCAGAGATCAGTGCGCGCCTCCTTTGCTGCACGCCGACCGCGCATTGGTTGGAGTATGCGGACTGGTGGAACCCTATCCTCGTCGAGCCGCTACGCGTCGAGAAAGGCATGGCGATGGTCAGCGATGCTATCGGGTCAGGGCTCGATTGGAACGAAGACGCGGTGCGCAATTTTGCGGCCTGATCTTTGCCTGTTCGAGCGACACCAATTGAGGACGATCAGTTCATCGCCCAACCATTCATTGCAGCCGACCGGCCGCGAGCGGCCGGCGGCTGAATAGCGCGTTGGGCATCGAATGACGGGTAGAGAGGCCTGAACAATAGCGGGTAGAGAGGCCTGAACATGGACAACAAACAAGTGTCCGACACTTGGGAGCGCGGGAACCCCTATGAGCGGTATGTCGGCCGGTGGAGCCGTCGGGTTGCGCCGCCGTTCCTCTCGTGGTTGAACATTCCGGCCAGTCGGAGGTGGCTCGACGTGGGGTGCGGCACGGGAGCGCTGTGCGCGGCCATCGTAGATCACTGCTCGCCAGCCTCGGTCGCGGGCGTCGAGCCTTCCGAGGGATTTCTCAAGACCGCGAGGGAAAATCTCGCCAACCGGGGGACGCTTCACCAAGGCAGCGCAACGGCAATCCCGCTCGGCGACGCGTCAGTCGACGTGGTGGTCTCTGGACTGGTCCTGAACTTCGTTCCGGATCAGCGGGCCGCTCTGGCTGAGATGGCCCGGGTAACGGGCAAGGGTGGCACGATCGCAGCCTACGTCTGGGATTACGCCGGAAAGATGGAGCTAATGCGATACTTCTGGGACGCGGCAGTCAAGCTCGATCCGAGTGCCGCGAAGATGGACGAAGGTGCCCGTTTCCCGCTATGTCGCCCGGAAGTGCTTGAGAAGCTCTTCGCTGATGCCGGTCTGAAAGGCGTGGAGGTGAGACCCATTGACGTACCGACGCGCTTTACGAGTTTCGATGACTACTGGCAGCCTTTCCTCGGCGGCCAGGGTCCGGCCCCCGCCTACGCCACGTCGCTTGATGAAACCGTGAGAGCAGACCTTCGCGATCGCATACGCGAGCAGCTCCCGACAGCGGCAGACGGCTCGATCTCATTGATTGCGCGTGCTTGGGCAGCACGCGCAACCGTTGCAAAGTAAGCGATGCCCAAGCCTTTGTTGCTGCGGACGGGCCGCCAGCGTCGCGCCAGTGCGACCGTCATCGCGGCCCGTCGCAGAACACCTTAGGTAACGGATTCCGTGGCCAGATATTGGTGGCAATGCATCTCGTGCGGTGACAGACCGGCTTGGCTTAGCGTCTGCCACTCGCGCAGCATAGCCGCCTTCATCTGGGATGAGTTGGCACCAAGCGGCTGGGATCAGCGCCTTCTGCGCCGCAGGTGCAAGTGCAAGCGGCACTCGTTGCGCATCACGTACCGGTTTCGGCGCGGCGATCCCGAGAGGGTCAGTATCAAGCATATTGTTGGGCTCGGCCCAGATGGCGACTATCTCCCGATGCTCTGGGAGACCTTTCGGCATTCGAGTCCTCGGAAGCATTGGATCGACTTCAAGTACCAAAGGGGCCGCAGCCCCTGGGGTCTCACCAAACGGCTGGTTCTGGAGAAGGTACAATTTGCGCGTCTGCTGCGAGCGTACGAACATGCGACTGGTCTGGCGATCGTACCGCTACCCAACTTTAGTTCGAGCGGACGCGCTGACGCGCGCCGCTCACCAAAACGTTAGACAACTACCTATCAGGATGCGATCGTGACATCGGCAGAATCTGACTACCTCTTTCGCATTGCAGCCCTTTCCTTGTCGTTCGTCGGTTTTTCGGCAGTGGTTGTTACCCTCCGAGGCGCACTGGGAGGCGAACTCTCCGATCGGCACCTTCGCCTCGTGCGCCTCTACATTGAAGGTGGCCTTCTGGTAACTGCCCTTGCTTTGGTTCCCACACTTCTTAATCTGGTTCATGTACCTGACACAGTCATTTGGACACTGTCCAGCGCAGCCGCTGGTTCCATCTTTACCTTCGTTCTCCTGATCCAATTCCGTCGGCGCCATACGATCGAACCGGGACGATTTCCCCCATGGGTCGTCTTGATTTACGTCCTTTCGATCGTCGCGGTCGCAAGTCTTTGGTTCAACGTCGCAGGAATCCCGTTCTCACCGAGTGTAGGCCCATACGCCGCTGTCCTGACGTGGGCCCTTTGCATTTTTGGGTTTATTTTTGTTCGAACCATTGACCTATTCCTGCATCGGCCACCTCCGCCTGATGCGGAGATATGATTGACTGTGTCCAACTTTAGATCCAGCGGACAGGCGAAGGCGGCCATGACTTTCTCGTTGACCACGTCGCGCGCCTGCCGCTGATCACGGCGTTAGCCGACGAAATTGCGCTTAGGCACCGACCTGCCGCATACTTCACCTTGTTGCATCCCAATTGGAGCGGAAGCATGGGAAACGTAAAATCGATTGAGAAAGCCGTGGAATCACTGCCCCCTTCGGAGCTAGCGGAGTTCCGGCGATGGTTCGCCGAGTTCGATGCCGCCGTGTGGGATAAGCAAATCGAGCAAGATGCTGCATCCGGCAAGCTTGACGGACTGGCTGCAGAAGCGCTTGCCGACTATCGCGCTGGCTCGGCGCGAGAGCTTTGAAGCACACAGCGTCAAAGCGCTTTTGGCAGTGTCTCGATGCGCTGCCCCCTGACGTTCAAGCCCTCGCACACCGGAACTACGCTCAGATCAAGACCGATCCGGTGCACCCATCGCTGCACTTCAAGACGGTTGGAAGCGGCAAATATCACAGCGTTCGAGTTGGCCTTTACTACAGGGCACTCGGGCTCCCTGTACCAGACGGCGTCCATTGGTTCTGGATTGGTACGCATGGCGAGTACGACAAACTCATCGGCTAACTATTCATTGGTGCGGACGCCTGTCGGCGCCGCACAATTCAGACGTTAGACCTTTCGATTATTTCCCTTGCGCGATTCGTATTTGGTTACTACAATCTGTTCGTGACCACCTGGGACGAATCCAAACGTCGCAACAACATTAAGGATCACGGACTCGATTTCGTCGGGTGCGAGGCCATTTGGGACAATTTCACGATCACGCGTGAAGATGTCCGTCAGGCTTACGGTGAGAAGCGCTTGGTTACCTTCGGCTTATTGGAAGGCACTGTCGCTGTTTTGGTGTACACCGAACGCCGTACCGGTTCCCACATCATTTCCTTACGCAAGGCTGAGAAACATGAAACACGCTACTACTTTGAAATCGCCAAAGACTACTTCAAATAGGCGGGTTGACCCGGACAACCCGCCATGGTCCGAAGAAATGCTGGGACCGCCGGTGCTCAAGCGCGGCCGCGGCCCGCAGAAGGCGCCGACCAAGGTGCTTACGACCGTTCGCCTGGACGCTGACGTGTTGGCTTTTTTCAAAGCCCAGGGCAGCGGCTATCAGACTCGAATAAACGATGAATTGCGCAAGGTCGTGGCGAAAGGTCTAAGCACGCGCTCAACGCGGACGCGCGCAAAAGCGGCGCGCGCCGGTTAGCGCGGACCTTAGGCGTTCTAGAAGTGGGGACGACCCACCGCTCTAAATCAACTGGGGCGGCCCCGCCCATAGGAGAAATGCTTATGAACTGGTTCATTCTTTTTGTGGCGGGCTTGTTCGAGATCGGCTGGGCGGTTGGGCTTAAGTACACCGAAGGCTTTACCCGCCTTTGGCCAACGGTCGGGACCGTACTTTCAATGATCACTAGCCTCTGGCTGCTCGGTATTGCCATGAAGTCGCTGCCAGTAGGCACCGCCTACGCTGTTTGGGTCGGTGTCGGTGCCGTCGGCACCGCAATCCTGGGCATTGTTTTGCTAGGTGAGTCAGCCAACCTAATGCGGCTGTTAAGTCTTGGCCTTATCGTCGCCGGAATTGTTGGGCTCAAGCTTGCAACGCCAGCCTGACAAGTCGTTCAAGGTGGACGCCCGCAAGCGGGCGCCGGTTAGCGCGAACCTGGTGCCGGCCCGCCGCGCGGCGCTGCCGCGGACCTGCTTGGGGCTTTCCGGATGAAGCTGGAGATTGCTCTTGGCTATGCGCCCGGCGCGATCGGCCGCATCACGGAGCTTCATGGAAGTTACTATCATCGGCACAGCGGCTTCGGTCTGTATTTCGAGAGCAAGGTGGCGACCGAGCTTGCCGAGTTTGCGCGCCGTTACGACAGCGCCCGCGACGGCCTGTGGCTGGCGCTGCATGACGGCCGCATCGAAGGCTCGATCGCGATCGACGGTATTGAGGCCGGCAGCGAAGGCGCGCATCTGCGCTGGTTCATCGTTTCCGACGCCTTGCGCGGGAAGGGGGGCGGCGGCAAGCTGATCGGCGCCGCACTCGATTTTTGCCGTGTGCGAGAATATCCGAAAGTTTATTTGTCGACATTTGAAGGCTTGAACGCGGCGCGTCACCTGTATGAGAAGCACGGGTTCCGCCTGACCCGGCAGCAACGCGGCAATCAATGGGGGGCGGAGGTCAATGAACAGCGGTTCGAGTGCCGCCTGGAAGCTGCCAGGTCGTAAATTCAACTTTCGTCGAACGACGTACACAGAGGTGAATTGATCATGCCCACAAACACCGTCCGGCTGCACCGCGTGCTCCGAGCTGCGCCCGAGAAGATCTATCGCGCGTTCCTGGACGCCGACGCGATGGCCAAGTGGCTTCCGCCCCACGGCTTTACCTGCAAGGTCCATCACCTTGATGCCAGGGTGGGCGGCAGCTACAAGATGTCGTTCAGCAACTTCACCACCGGCAATGGCCACGCCTTCGGCGGCGAATATCGCGAGCTCGTGCCGTTCGAAAAGATTCGCTATACGGACAAGTTCGACGACCCGAACCTGCCCGGAGAAATGCAGACCACGGTGAGCCTGAAGCAGGTGTCCTGCGGCACCGAGCTCAGCGTGGTGCAGGAAGGGCTGCCGGCAGCCATACCGCTGGAGATGTGCTATCTCGGCTGGCAGGAGTCGCTCGAGCAGCTGGCGAAACT
>JAANCK011459378.1_pt1 | contig 11284 bp, 12 predicted proteins | sample 7277841 | NCBI WGS metagenome assembly JAANCK01 (sample SAMN14222788, study PRJNA588281) | permafrost metagenome | isolation source: Arctic cryosol methane SIP | place: Canada:Nunavut | collected 2015-07 | reverse complement strand
GTGGAGGACGTGCTGTGCGAACTGACCGGAGCGGAAGCCGCCACCGTGGTCAACAACAACGCGGCGGCGGTGTTCCTGCTGCTCAACACGCTGGCGCTGCGCAAACAAGTCATCGTTTCGCGCGGCGAACTGGTGGAAATCGGCGGCGCCTTCCGGGTGCCGGACATCATGAGCCGCGCTGGCGCCAAACTGGTCGAGGTGGGCACCACTAACCGCACCCACCTGCGCGATTTCGCAGAAGCCATCAACCCGCGCACGGCCATGCTGATGAAAATTCATGCCAGCAATTACGCCATCCACGGCTTTACCGCGAGCGTGCCCGAAAGCGAACTGGCGCAGCTTGCCCACGCGCATGATCTGCCTTTCGTGATCGACCTCGGCAGCGGCACGCTCACCGACCTGGCGCGCTTCGGCCTGCCGCACGAACCGACGGCGCAGGACGCGCTGGCGGCCGGCGCAGACCTCGTCAGCTTCAGCGGCGACAAACTTTTGGGCGGGCCGCAGGCCGGCATCCTGCTGGGACGCCGCGACCTGATCCAGCGCATCAACAAGAATCCGCTCAAGCGCGCGCTGCGCGTCGGCAAGCTCACCCTGGCCGCGCTGGAAGCGGTGCTGCGCCTGTATCGCGATCCCGACCGGTTGAGCGAACGCCTCACTACCTTGCGCCTGCTCACCCGCTCGCGCGCCGACATCCTGGCACAGGCCGAGCGCCTGCTGCCGGCGATGCAACAGGCGCTTGCCGCCTGGCCGGTGAGCGTGAGTGCCGAGCCGGCGTTGTCGCAGATCGGTAGCGGCTCGCTACCGGTTGACCGCCTGGAAAGCGCAGCACTGGTGGTGCAGCCCGACAAACGGAAAAACGGCGGCGTGCTGCATGACATCGAAGCGAGCTTGCGCAGCTTGCCGGTGCCGGTGATCGGCCGTATCGCCGATGGCGCGCTGCGCCTGGATTTGCGTTGCCTGTCCGCCAATGACGAAGCGGATTTCCTCGGTCAGCTTGTGCGCTAACCACACGACCATTCATAGAGAAGGAGTGTTCCATGCAAAGACGCGAATTCATGCTGACTTCCGCAGCCCTGGCTGCAGGCGTAGTGTGGCCCGACAGCCGCGCAATGGCGGCGTTCGATCCCGCCCCAGCCAATGGCTGGCGCACCTTTGAAGTCACCACGCGGGTGGATCTTCTCGGGGCGGATGGTGCAAGCCGCGTCTGGTTGCCGCTGCCTTCGGTGCAGGAAAAGGACTGGATCCGGCCGATGGGCAATCTGTGGCAAGGCAATGCTACGACGGTCCAGCTGCTGCGCAATCCCGCCTATGGTGCTGAAATGCTTTACGCGGAATGGCCGAGAGGTGAAACCCCGGCGCTGGAAGTCACCAGCCGTATCGCCGCGCGGGATCGCGCCATCGATCTGAGCCATGCCGGCCAGGCGGCCCCGTTGTCGCGGGCGGATCGTCGCCTCTATACCAAGGCCACGAAATGGCTGCCCACGGATGGCATCGTCAAGAAGACCGCGCTCGAGATCACCCGCGGCATCAAAACCGATCAGGCGAAGGCGCAGGCTATTTACGAGTGGGTGGTGGACAACACCTTCCGCAATCCCAAAACGCGCGGCTGTGGTCGGGGCGACATCCGCTTCATGCTGGAAAGTGGCGACCTGTCTGGCAAGTGTGCCGACCTCAATTCCCTGTACGTTGGTCTGGCGCGGGCAGCCAGTTTGCCGGCACGCGACGTGTATGGAATCAGGGTGGCGGATTCGCGCTTCGGTTACAAGAGCCTGGGCAAGAGCGGCGACATCAGCAAGGCGCAGCACTGCCGCGCCGAGGTGTGGCTGGACGGGCACGGCTGGGTGCCGGTGGACCCGGCCGACGTGCGCAAGGTGGTGCTGGAAGAACCGCCCGGAGGCTTGACCCTGACCGATGAGAAAGTGGTCGACGTGCGCAAGCGCCTGTTCGGCGCGTGGGAAATGAACTGGCTGGCCTACAACACCGCGCATGATCTTCCGCTGCCCAACTCGCGCAATGTCACGGTGCCTTTCCTCATGTATCCGCAGGGGGAAACCGCAGCCGGCCTGCTGGACAGCCTGGACCCCACCACGTTCAGCTACACGATCACCTCCCGCGAAACCACGGCACCGTCATGATCGTCGGCACCGCCGGACACATCGACCATGGCAAGACCACGCTGGTGCATGCGCTCACCGGCGTGGATACCGATCGTCTGCAAGCTGAGAAACTGCGCGGCATTTCGATCGAACTCGGCTACGCCTACCAGCCGCTGGCCGACGGCGGCGTGCTCGGTTTCATCGACGTGCCCGGCCACGAGCGCTTCATCCACACCATTCTGGCCGGCGCGGCGGGCATCGACTTCGCCTTGCTGGTGGTGGCTGCAGACGACGGCGTGATGCCGCAGACGCGCGAGCACCTCAGCATTCTCGACCTGCTGGGCATCAGGCAGGGCGCGGTGGCGCTGAGCAAAATCGACCGCGTTGAACCAGCGCGTGTCGAAGAAGTCGAGCGCGATCTGCACAGTTTGCTGGCCGACAGCGCGCTTGCGGGCAGTCCGGTGTTCCCCGTTGCGGCAACGGGCGGGCAGGGCATCGATGCCCTGCGTGCGCATCTGCACCAGGCCGCACAGGCGATGCCGCAGGCAACAGGCGAGGGTGGCTTCCGGCTGGCGGTCGATCGCAGTTTCACCCTCAATGGCGCGGGCACCATCGTCACTGGCACCGTGTGCGCCGGCAGCGTGCAACTGGGCGACGAACTGCTGGTCACCCCGAGCGGCAAGCCGGTGCGCCTGCGCAGCCTGCATGTGATGAACCGGCCTGCGCAGACCGGCGCGGCCGGGCAGCGCTGCGCGCTCAACCTCGCCGGGGTGGGCAAGGACGAAATCGGGCGCGGCGACTGGATCGTGTCGCCGCGCCTGCATGCGCCGACCGCGCGCTTCGACGTGCAGCTGAAGCTCTCGCCCAACGCAGCGGCAGCCTTGCCGCACTGGGCGCCGGTTCACCTGCATCTGGGCGCGGCGCACGTGATGGCGCGGGTGGTGCTGCTGCAAGGCGAGACCCTGGCGCCGGGCGACAGCGCGCTGGCCCAGCTGGTTGCCGCCCGCCCGATCGGCGCACTGCACGGCGACCGCTTCATCCTGCGCGACGCCGACGCGCGCCACACCCTGGGCGGTGGCCGGGTACTCGATCCGGACGGTCCGCCGCGCAAGCGCAAGACAGCGCTGCGGCTGGCGGAACTGGCCGCATTGCAGATTCCGGATATGGCGCAGCGCCTGAACCACTTGCTCGAAACTCAGGGGCGGGATCTTGATCGCCTCGCCGTGAACTGGAACTGTGACACGCTGGCCGATGCCTTGCCCACGGGCAGCAAACTGGTCTGCGCCCGTACCGAGCGCTGGGCATTTTCCGGCGCGCACTGGACGAGCCTGCAGGAAAAACTGCGCGCCGACCTCGCCAGATTTCACGAACAGTTTCCCGACGAGCTGGGCCCCGATGCCGCGCGGGCGCGCCGCATGTTTCTGCCGCGCCTGCCGGCCGCCGCCTTTACTGCCCTGACCGATGAACTGCTGGCCGACGGCACGCTGCAGCGCAGCGGCTCGTGGCTGCATCTGCCGACCCACCGCATCGCCCTCACGCCGGACGACGAAGCGCTGTACCAGCGCATCCGTCCGTGGCTGCAAGACGCCTGTTTCGATCCGCCCTGGGTGCGCGACCTGGCCCGGCTCGCAGCGCGCGACGAAACGTCCACGCGTCGCCTGCTGCAGAAGCTGGCGCGCCAGGGCAAGCTGTACCAGGTGGTGCGCGACCTGTTTTATCTGCCGGAAACTGTCACCCGGCTGGCGATGCTGGTGCAGGAACTGGAACACGCGGCGGGCGAAACACGCGCGGCGGAATTCCGCGACCGCACTGGCATCAGCCGCAAGCGCGCGGTGCAGGTGCTGGAGTTTTTTGATCGCGTCGGCTACACGCGCCGCGTGCGCGAAGCCCATCGACTGCGCAGTGCGGACATGTTCGCAGGGCAGGAGCATGCCGTTTGATCAGTTCATGGAAGGGAAGCGTGCCTGGTGGCGCGGCCGGACTTCAAATCCGGTTGGGGGTGTCAGTCATTCCCGGGTGGGTTCGACTCCCACTTCCTTCCGCCAGTTTTTCTCAACTAGCCGGGATACGGTGATACGCCAATGAAAACCATTGTCCGTACTTTTCGATTCGCCCATGGGCTGATGGCGGCACTCTTCGCCTGCTCGGCACTGATGCTCATCACAATCGCCGCCCGCATGGGTTGGCTGGCATTCATCGGGGGTCTGGATCGCGGGTCAGCGCAAACCATCATCGAAGCGGTAGGTCTGCTGGCTGCGGCCGTTGTCGCGCTTCAGATCGCCGAGACGATTTTTGAGGAAGAAGTCATCCGCAACGCTGACATCAGCGCACCCACTCGAATCCGCCGATTCCTGTCGAGATTTTTTGTCGTCGTCATCGTTGCGCTCGCCATAGAAGGACTCGTTGCGACGTTCAAGGCCATTCATGAGGACCCAGCGCAGTTGCTATATGCCTCAATCTTCCTGGTGGCGACAGGAATACTACTGGCGGCATGGGCGGTTTTTGTTCGTTTGAATCGTTATGCCGAAGAACTGGAGCCAGAGGCCATGGAAGAGGCAAAGCTCGAAGACCGAAAGCTCAAAGAAGATTAGCTTGCGGATGAGGTGCCGGATTTCAAATCCGGTCGGGTGTGTCAATCGCTTCCGGGTGGCTCCCACTCCCTCCGCCATTCCAGAACCGTCACTCCTGCACGATCCCGAGCAGACGGGCATTGAGCCTGCGCGCCAGAGCCTCGCCGCCGCGCCGCATGACGCCATCATGGTTCCACTTGAATACGGGGCGTGCAAACAGCGCCAGCAGATTCATCCAGACAGGCGTAGTGCGAACCCGCCACTCGAAGCGTGCGCGCGTTACCGTCCCGTCGGTGGTGAAAGACCAGCTGCCCCGGCCTTCCACGTCGCCGCTCGCGACGCCTTCGACAACCTTCAACAGTTCGGCATGGACCACGCGAATATCGAACCTGAGACGAAACGGCAGGCGGCCCCGCCACGTGTAACGCCGCACGCTGCCCACGCCCCGGACATCGCCGGGCGCGAGCTCTTCGACGCTTTCCACATTGCGCCACCACTGCGGCCAGTCCAGGGAAAGGGAGATCGCCTCGCACACCGTCTCGATGGGCGCTTCGATACTCCAGGTGGTGACAGAGCGGTACTCCATCACTCGGGATTGAACAACGCCTCCGGCAGCGCAAGGTTGATTTCCAGATCGTCCAGCGTGACGGTTTCAATGACGGCATCCGCCTGGTCGCGGCTGATCACCTTGACGGGAAACTGGCTCGCCGTATCCAGCCACAGTTCGTAGCGATGTACGCCGGCCACCGCAACCCCGGACGCACCGGCCACCGCCAGGTGCAGAGCCGTGCGGCCCTCGATACGCGCTTCGTCCAGCACCTCTACCTCGCCCTGTTCCAGCAGGGTGCGAACATGTTCGAATAGCGTCCCCACATCCGATTGATCCACGGTTTGACCGCGCGGATTCTGCACCAGCGGGTTGCCCGGACTCAGCTTGAGTTCCGGGAAATGGCCGATGCCAAACGGCCACAGCCGTACGCGCTGGGTAATCGGGCTGTAAACCAGCACCGCGCCCTCATGCGGGCGAATGAATTCCATGCGCACAAAACCGGGCTGCTTGTAGGCGTAGCGGATTTCCTCCTTGCCATCGTCATGGGTGGAATTCAGGGTGACACGGTAGGTTTCCACCGAGCGGTAATGCTCGATGGCGGCGGCCAATTGGGCCAGACCTGTTGCGGTGAGGGTAGCGGCCAGCATCAGGGTGGATAGCATCTCTATTCCACGACTTCGAGCACACCCTCCATGCCCTTGTCGCGGTGGCTTTCAAAAAATAGCAGCTTGTTCTTGCAGTAAAACGGGAATTTTCCGGTGGCGGAGGGGGTGAAGCGGACGGACTTGGCCGTGCTCGACAATTCTTCATCGACCGCGATGCCAGCTTCGGGCGCCTTGATGACGAAGGTGTGGGGAACCAGACCTTTTTCCACGCTGAGCGTCAACTCGACCGGCACATTCATCTTGACGATCACCCGGTTGGGCTTGAAGAAATAGCCACCACCTTCCATCTTGACGTGCTGCACGCCATCGGCGGCGGTCGTTGCCCGATAAACCGTCTCTTCGGGCGCAGCGGCGTCGGCCCGGCAGGTGGAATATCCAACAAGGCAGAACACTAGAAACAGGATGGCATTTTTCATGATCTGCTTTCAAAGTTTGGGCGGGAATAGCCACTCGACGGGAAACCACCGCAGCCTCGCAGTACGCGAACACTGATTCAGTCAATCTAGCCGGAATTCCGCGCAAGCCAAGTGAGTGCGTGCCTGATGGTGCGGCCGAACTTCAAATCCGGTAGAGGGCGTCAGTCGTTCCCGGGCGGGTTCGACTCCCACTTCCTCCACCATTTTTCTGGGCGTAATGGGTCAGGCATCGGCCTTGAAGAGGCTGTCATAGTGAGGGTGTCGAACGTCCGTTCAGCAACCGGAAAGGGTATTGGCCTGCCCCGGGTTCTCCGATAGGCTGCGCTTCTTTACGGTCATGGTTGGCGCTCAAGTATTGTTGGCCAGCGGAATTCAAAGCTATGGGACTAATCATTACGCCAGCAAGCAGCATGACATCGCGACTGCGCAATTGCGGCCTTGCCATCGCGACCGCAGTTGTTTGTTTTGCAGGCAGCACCTTCGCGCGGGCACAGGACGATACCCCGGCGGTCGTGCCCTATCGCCCATCCGTCGCCTCGCCTGCCGAGCTGCCCGCGCCGGGGTGGCCTGAACTCGAGGCCGGCGTTTCGTGGGCCAAGGGGGGCGACACCGCGCGCAGCCAATCGTCACCCGTGACGTTCAAGCTGGCATGGAACGAAAGCTGGGGCATGCTGATCGGGACCGATGCCTACGCGTGGCAGCGCGCGTATGACGGCAGTACCGCGCACAGCGGCGGCGATACGTCACTGACCCTCAAGTACAAGCTGCCCGTCAATGAAACCCTCGCGCTCGGGGCGGAGCTCGGCGTGACATTGCCGACCGCGCGCACGCCGATCAGCAACGGTGGAACCAACTGGGGAATCAACACCATCGCCAGTTTCGATTACCCGGGTATCCATGTCGACGTCAATGTCGCGGGTGTACGTCTCGATGTAGTCGATGCGGGGCAGGGGACATGGCAGGGCGGATGGGCGGTTGCTGCATCGCATCCGCTCGACGAACGATTCGGTATCACCGGCGAACTGTCCGGCCTCGTGCAACAGGGAACAAGCGCGCAGTCGCAAGCGCTCGGGGCATTGAACTACAACGTGAGCCGCGCGCTGGTACTCGACGTTGCCGCAGCGGCCGGTTTATCCGCCGCAGCACCCGACTGGCAATTGATGGCCGGCCTGACCGTGCGACTCGGTCACTGGTTCTGACGTGTTGGCAGTGTTCGGGAAAGAAAAGTGATTCCGAGGGCTGCTGCTGTAGCGTTATTTCTGCAGCCCCCCTTTCAGTTCCCGTGACGCCCGGGCAGTGCGCATCAGGCTCACCCCAAACGTCACGGGAGAACGGTCAGAAGTTGTAGCCGACACCCATCGAGAACATGCTGGAATTCATCTGTCCCGTTTTGCTGGATGTGCCGAGCCCGCTCACGTAATCATAGTCGCCACGCAAGTCGACATTTTGCGTGAGCTTGTAGATCGCGCCCACGCCCACCAGGGGACGGATGGAATAGACTGAATCGCTCCCGCTGGCGGAATTTGCCGGGGCGCTTGCCGTAAGGTTGGATTCGACTTTTGCATCCACCACCCCCACTTTGCCGAAGACCAGAATGCTGTCATTCAACGGCAGGCCAATCAGCGCAGCCATATCCAGGCCGCCAGCTTTCAATGTGCCCTCGGCGCTTCCCCCAGCGTAGCTGGCCTGGTATTTGGCTTTGCCAAAATCGATATAGCCGGCTTCCATCGCCAGATAGGGATTGAATCGATAGCCACCCTGCAAGCGCCACTGGGCGCCGCTGCCTGAGTCGCTGCTGGACAGGCCAGTCGCGCCGCTGGCAGACAGTGCAGTGTCGAAATGATTCTGGTCGAGAGACTGGTTCGAGTAGGTAACCTCGCCCAATCCGTAAAAGCCGTCGGCAAACGCCGTTGGGGTCAGGGCGAAGAGTGCAAGTGGTGCCAGTTGGTAAAGTTTCATCTGATATTCCTGGAAGTGAATGGGCTGAATCGGCGGAGGGGTTGCCAACGTGCCTTGTCCCGGCACATCGGGCACATCTCTCCGACGACGAGAGGACAACCGCAAGAGTGGTGCCAGCGTTGCCGCGTTTCTTCAACGCATTGATTTCATGAGAACAGTTGAATCCGGCACCGCTTGATTTGTGGCACCGCCAGCGTGGCGTGCAAGGATTGTCAACAATTTTTGCAGGGCGCCCGTCTCGGCTGGGCGGGGATGAGGAGGGGATCTGGTCGGTGCAGGATTTTTGCCCTGCCACAATCAGGCACGCTCAATGGCTGCTTACAAAGCTGCTGTATTGGCGCTTTCGACCCGAAGCGGCCTGTTGGATAAGGGATCACGGACAACCGCTGCTCGACCTAAGCGGACACACAAACCTGAAGCTCAAATTTGTCTAGTAACCTGGGGGCACTTCAAAGTGCCAGACCAATGTTTTAAAAGAGGTCATTGCTGAGCGTCCGGTATCGCGGCAGGAAGTGACTGGCTGCAAACCTGCCTGCCAGGGCGGCCGACCGTCATGCCCTCTGCCTAAGCCGCCATTAGCCGGCGTTGCGGAATTCTTGGCGAACCACCGCGATGTGGAAATCGGCTGAATTCACACTCTCGGCCATGAAGAGACGGTCAGGGCGCTCGCCATGAATTACTGGCGATTCTGACTGCGCTCTTCGTCCTTCTTCTTCTGATCCTTACCTTGCTGTGCACCCTTGCTATCTTGCCCCTGGTCTTGTGGCGCAGCCTTGTGTTGCTGACCCTTTCCTTGCGGTTCAGATTGGGGGTGTTGCCGCTGTTGGTCTTGCTGCTTCTGCTGCGTCTGCTGCTGTTGACGCTGCTGATCTTGCTGCCGTTGCTGTGTCTGTTGCTGTTGCCGCTGTTGGTCTTGCTGCTTCTGCTGCGTCTGCTGCTGTTGACGCTGTTGGTCTTGCTGCCGTTGCTGAGCCGGCTGCACACGCTGCTGATAATACTGCTGCGTTACAGGCTCACGCGGCTGGTAGCGGTACTTCTCGGATTGGATCGAATGCTGTTGTTCAACCGCGCGAGGATAGCGATCCCCGGAATAATCTCGCTGATAGCTCGGCAACGGTGCGGGAGCCGGGGCGGAACGGCGGTCCCATTGGTCCCACCCGCTTCGACGCTGTTCCCAGTCACGGCCCCAGTGATCGCCCCAACGTGGCGGCGCGTCGGCATGCCAGCCACGGAAATAAGTCGGAGGCTGGCGATAGTAGCGCACCGGAACGCGCAGAACATAAGCCGGCACATCGTAATAACCCACCATATCCCACGGCCCGTTGTACCAGCTGCTCGCATACCAGTTATCGCCCTGGAACACCCAGTACAGGCCGTCGTAAAAGAAATAATTCGAATCCACCCGGGGATCGTAGTAGACGGGATAGCCAGGGACCCGGACAAGCCGCGGATACATCGGCATGTTGATCCCGATGCTGATACCGGGAAGACTGATGCCGACGCTCACCTAGGCGGCAGGGGCAGTCAATGGAGATAACAGCCCCAGCACAAGAATCAAATTACGAATTTTCAGCATTTTTATCACCCGATTGTTAAGCAAAGTTGCAGTCGAGGTTAACCACTTTTAACAGGTGGGGACTGCTTCGACCGCCTGTCAGACGGAGCCGACAAGTCGCCGAAAACAGGCGTAGCCACTCAGCGACCAATCACACGAATCAGAATCACCACAACCGCGATGACCAGCAGAATGTGAATGAATCCGCCCATGGTGTATGAGGTAACCAAACCCAGTAACCACAGGATGATCAGTATTACCGCAATAGTCTCAAGCATGTTTGCCACTCCTCCCAATTAATCTGGCTACCATTTCAAACCCTTTATCAACACGAACTGTCCGTTACCAGCGGAGCAACATGACTGGGACTTCCTTGGTCACGCTGGCACAGGCTGGCAAGGACACATTTCCATGTCACTTAAGCCGCATGTCGTTCTTGACGGATGTCACGCCTTCAACGCTACGTGCAAGTGAGGTCGCCTTGTCGATGTCGGCCTGGGAATTGACGAAACCACTCAACTGAACCACACCTTTGAATGATTCGACGTTGATTTCTGCGGATTTCAGGGAGGGTTCATTGAAAATCGCTGCCTTCACTTTGGTGGTGATGACGCTGTTGTCGACATACTCGCCGGTTCCCTCCTTGGCGGTTGTCGATGCACACCCGACAACAGAAACCAGCGTAGCAGCCAGGAAAACTGCGGAAAGATACTTGTTGAGTTGTTTCATGGAGGCACCCTTATGGTTTGGTTGAAATAATCACTGTGTCATTCAAAGGTGAAACTGTTTACACACGTGGGGCAAGGTTCATTACTTACCGCATACAGTAAGGCTAGTACAAAAATGTGATTTAAGACAGGCAGGTCTTGCATGCCCCCCCCCACTTCTGCTCATTGATCTGTGGCCCTCATCATCGGTTTACTTCTCGACCATCGCTGATTCACTTTCGCATTTTCATTGGGGATGCCGTGACCGCAATGGCGTGTGTGTTCTGACGTACAGACCGCTCTTGGGTATGCGACTAGCCTTGCGTTTTCATCGGGGGCTTCTATAAAAGCTGTCCAGGCGGTCGTCAATCTTTCACTTCTGTAGCCATTCGCTGCGTGAGGTGCAGAGATGACGAGAGGCCGGCTGCGACAAAGATGCTCGATTGGTAATTTCGCCCGTCGAGTCCCTAACCACAGGAGATTGATATGGACTGGAATATCGTAGAAGGCAACTGGAAACAGTTCAAAGGGCAGGTGAAAACACAGTGGGGCAAGCTTACCGACGATCACCTCGACGTAATTGCCGGCAAGCGCGATCAGCTATTGGGCAAGATCCAGGAGTCCTACGGCATCACTAAAGACGAAGCCGAGAAGCAGGTTTCCGATTGGCAGGCTCGCCAGAAAGATCAACTCAAGTAATGGATCGGCGTTCAGGTTCGCTGTCCGGGTATGTGGTCGGCGAGTTGTGTGGCATCGCGTGCGTATT
>JAANCK010021009.1_pt1 | contig 11315 bp, 11 predicted proteins | sample 7277841 | NCBI WGS metagenome assembly JAANCK01 (sample SAMN14222788, study PRJNA588281) | permafrost metagenome | isolation source: Arctic cryosol methane SIP | place: Canada:Nunavut | collected 2015-07 | reverse complement strand
CTGGAAGTATTTGCCGGCTATCTGCTCGGCGTGGTGCTGGGCATTCTGGCTGCGCTGCTGTTCATCACCAGCCGGCGCCTGATGCTGCTGGTGTTCCCCCTGCTGGTGACGCTCAACATGGTCCCCAAGGTGGCGCTGGGGCCGCTGATCATCGTCTGGTTCAGCTACGGCATCGGCCCGAATATCCTGATCACCTTCAGCCTGTGCTTCTTCCCGATCCTGCTCACCACCATCCGCGGGCTGAACGAGACCGAGCCGGACCTGCTGGACCTGGTGCGCGCGCTCAAGGGTTCGCGCTGGCAGTTGTTTCGCTACATCCAGCTGCCCGGCTCGCTGCCCTATGTGTTTTCCGGCATGAAGGTGGCCACCGTGCTGGCGGTCGCCGGCGCCGTGGTGGGTGAATTCATCGCCTCCGACAAGGGCCTGGGCTACCTGATGATCCAGGTGCAGGCCTCGCTCGACACGCCCGCCGTGTTCATGGCCGTGCTGCTGATCACGGGCCTGGGCGTGCTGCTCTATTGGCTGGTCCTGCTGCTGGAGCGGCTGTTCATCACTCAAGACGCGAGACTGCAATGACCATTCCCTCCGCAACCCCGACGGCGGTGCTCGACGAGCTGCCGTTTCCCGAGCGCTTCGAAACCGAGCGCACGCTCGAGGATTACCTGGCTACGCCCTCGCGCGACCTGATCCGCGACCTGGCCGGCGTCGAAGGCGACCTGTTGATCCTGGGCGTGGGCGGCAAGATGGGACCCACGCTCGCACGGCTGGCGCGCAACGCCATGCCGGGCCGGCGCGTGATCGCCGTGGCGCGCTTCAGCGAGCCCGGCGTGCGTGAGAGCCTGCAGTCGCACGGCATCGAGACCATCGCCTGCGACCTGCTGGACCGCGACGCGATCGAGGCCTTGCCCCGATGCGTCAACGTGGTGTTCATGGCGGGGCGCAAGTTCGGCGCCGACGCCGACAATCCGCTGACCTGGGCCATGAACACCCACGTGCCGGCGCTGGTGGCGCAGGCTTTCCGGCGCTCGCGCATCGTGGCGTTCTCCACCGCCTGCGTCTATCCGTTCGTGCCGGTGATCAGCCAGGGCGCGAGCGAATCCGAGGTGCTGTCGCCGCCCGGCGAATACGCCAATTCCTGCGTCGGGCGCGAGCGCATGTTCGAATATTTCTCCCGGCAGCACGGCACGCCCGGCCGATTGTTCCGGCTCAGCTATGCGATCGACCTGCGCTACGGCGTGCTGGCCGACGTGGCCCTGAAGGTCTGGCGCGGCCAGCCGGTGGACGTGACCATGGGCCACGTCAACGTGATCTGGCAGGGCGACGCCAATGCCCAGGCGCTGCGCTGCCTGGCGGTGGCCACGGTGCCGACGTCGCCGCTCAATGTCAGCGGACCGATGACATCGATCCGCTGGCTGGCCGAGGAATTCGCGCGTCGCTTCGAAAAGCCGGTCACCCTCACCGGACAGGAAGCACCGACGGCGTGGCTGATGAACACCAGCCAGGCCGAAAGCCTGTTCGGTTATCCGCGCGTTCCGCTGCTGCGCCAGATCGGATGGGTGGCGGACTGGATCTCGCGCGAGCAGCGTTTGTATGGCAAGCCGACCAAGTTCGAGGCCCGTGATGGCAAGTACTGAACCCCGCGCGGCCAGCGCCGAGGTCGTCGTGGAAAAGCTGGCTGAACTCACGCCCGACGCGCTGGCGATGCTGGGCGAGCTGGTCGTGCACAGCGGCTGGAACCAGACGGCCCAGGACTGGGGCGTCTTTTGTTCCTGCGGCACGATTTACGTCGTGCGCGACGAACAGGGCCGGATCGCGGCCAGCGGTGCCGTGTTGCCAATGGGAGAAAGCCGCCCCGGCGCCCTGGCCAGCCTGACCGGCCGCGGCGTGGCCTGGATCAGCATGATCCTGGTGCGACCCGACCGGCGCGGCCGGGGCCTGGCCCGCCGCGTGTTCGAGCAGTGCATCCGCGACATCCATGACCACGGGCGCATCGCGATGCTCGACGCCACGCCGCAGGGCGAGGCTTTGTATCTGCAGTTCGGCTTCGAGCCCCTGTGGCGGCTGACCCGCTGGCGGCGCGAGGCCCGTCCCGCCAGCGGGCCGGCGTTGCCGCTGGCCAAACCCGACCTGGACACCCTGGCCGAGCTGGACCAGGAGGCGCTGGGCTTCGCGCGCAAGCGCGTGCTCGGCGAGCTGCTGGGCCGTCCCGATTCGCGCTATGTGCGGCATGCGCTGGGGTTCGCCATCGTGCGGGCCGGCCGCCTGGCCGATCACATCGGCCCGCTGGTCGCCACCGACGAGCCGACCGCAGTGGCGGTGATGCAGGAGGCCGCGGCGGCACTGTCCGGCCCGGTGCTGATCGACGTGCCGGACGACCGCCCCTTGTTGCGGCAGGCGCTGGTCGACGCCGGCTTCGCGCCGCAGCGCGGCTTCGCGCGCATGGCACTGGCCACGGCCGAGCAGCGCATCCCGCGCGGGCAGACCCATTTCATTCACGCCATCGCGGGCCCCGAGTTTGCTTGAAACCTCGCGCCGTCCAGGAGCTGCCATGCCTTTGAACCGTTCCGACCTCCCCGCCGACGTGCTCTCGCTGCTGGCGCAGGGGGCGGTGATTCCGGCGCATCCGCTGGCGCTGAACGCCCAGCGCCAGTTCGACCGCAAGCGCCAGCGTGCCCTGACCCGTTACTACGTGGATGCCGGCGCCGGCGGGCTGGCGGTGGGCGTGCACACGACGCAATTCAGCATCCGCGAGCACGGCCTGTACGAAACGGTGCTGCGCAGCGCGATGGAGGACCGGCTGGCCTGGACCGAGCGTCCCATGGTCATGATCGCCGGCCTGTGCGGCGCCACCGCACAGGCCACGGCGGAAGCGCGCACCGCCGTCGGCCTGGGCTATCACGCGGGCCTGCTCAGCCTGGCGGCCCTGGCCGGTTCGCCGGAGGACCCGCTCATCACCCATTGCGAGGCCGTGGCCCGCGAAATTCCACTGGTGGGCTTTTACCTGCAGACCGCTGTCGGCGGCCCGGTGCTCTCCGCCGATTTCTGGCGCCGCTTCGCTTCGATCCCGAACGCGTTGGCGATCAAGGTCGCGCCTTTCAACCGCTACCGCACGCTCGACGTGGTGCGCGGCGTGGTCGACGCGCGTGCCGAGGAGCGGGTCTTTCTCTACACCGGCAACGACGATCACATCGTGCTCGACCTGGCGCTGCCGTTCGCGGCGATCCGCGACGGCGCGCCGGTGACCGTGCGTTTCCGCGGTGGGCTGCTGGGCCACTGGTCGGTGTGGACCGCCAGCGCGGTGCAGCAACTGGCGCGCATCAAGGCCGAGGTCGCCGTCGGCGGCGGCAGCCTCAGCGCGGAACTGCTGGCGCTGGACGCGCGCGTCACCGACTGCAACGGCGCCTTCTTCGACGTGGCCAACAATTTCCTGGGCTGCATCGCCGGCTGCCACGAGGTGCTGCGGCGCCAGGGCCTGCTGGAAGGCATCTGGTGCCTGGACCCGGCCGAGGGCCTGGGCCCGGGCCAGGCGCAGCAGATCGATCGGGTGTACCGGCAGCACGGCGGCCTGAGCGACGATGCCTTTGTGAAGGACAACCTGCAACGGTGGCTGTCGTGAACAGCCCGCAACCCACCGGGGCTGCGCTCGCCGAGCCGCTGATCCGGATGCGCAACCTGCGCAAGGTCTACCGCAAGCGCAACGAGGAGTTTCTCGCGGTGTCCGACGTCACGATGGACATCTTTCCCGGCGACATGGTGTCGCTGGTCGGGCCGTCCGGTTGCGGCAAGACGACGCTGCTGAAGATCCTGTCAGGGCTGCAGGGCCATGACGGCGGCACGCTGGAAGTCGGCGGCGCGGGCACCACGTTCAACCCGGGGCGCGACGTCGGTATGGTGTTCCAGCAGCCCTTGCTGCTGAAGTGGCGCACCGTCCTCGACAACGTCCTGCTGCCCGCGGACATCCTGGGGTTGGACCGCAAGCAGGCGCGCGCGCGGGCCCGCCAATTGCTGGAGATGGTCGGCTTGTCCGGATGCGACCAGAAGTTTCCCTACGAGCTCTCGGGTGGCATGCAGCAGCGCGCCGCGATTGCCCGCGCCCTGATTCACGCGCCCAAGCTGGTGCTGATGGACGAGCCGTTCGGCGCGCTGGATGCGCTGACCCGCGAAAAGATGAACATGGAGATGCTGCGAATTTGGGCCGAGAGCGGAACAACCTTCGTGGTGGTGACGCACAGCATCCAGGAAGCGGTGTTTCTCGGCTCGCGCTGCGCCGTGCTCACGGCCGGTCCGGCGCGCATGGCCGACTTCTTCACGATCGAGCTGGAGGAGCCGCGCAGGCTCCAGCTCAAGACCAGCCCCGAATTCGGCGAGTACGTGCGCCGGATCTACGCGCTGCTCGGCGTCGAATAGGGGCGACTCCGAACAGGTCGCGCTGCGCGCGAGGGAGCTTGCTCAGCGCCCGTTCGGGTCCCGCGCCCACACCAGCAGCAGGTTGTTGGCCGGCATCTCATGCCGGGCCGCCAGCCGCAATCCGGCCAGCGCCGCTTCCTGCGCCACGTCGTTCAGCCGCCGGATGCCCCAGGCCGCGTTGCGCAGGCGCAGGCTCTGGTGGAAGGCCAGGTTGCCGGGCGCGGTCGCGACGTCTTCCTCGAAGTACGGCCCATAGGTCAGCAGCACGCCTTCGGCCGCGAGGTGGCGCGCCGCGCCGCGCATCAGGGCGCCGCAGGTGGCCCAGGGGGCGATGTGCAGCATGTTGGCGCAGTAGATCGCATCGAACGGCTGGAAGAACGGCGGGCCTTGTCCCGCCAGCGCGGCGACAGCACGTCCAGCCGCAGCGGCGCGCGCACGTTCAGCAGTCCGGCCTGGGCTACGGTGGCGGCGATCGCCGGCAACGCTGTCACCGCGGCGTCGGTTGGTTGCCAGTGCCAGTTCGGCAGCCCGGCAGCGAACCACGCGACATGCTGGCCGGTTCCCGACGCGATTTCGAGCGCGGTTCCTCGTTCGGGCAGGATCTGGCGCAACACATCGAGGATCGGCTGCTTGTTGCGATCGGCTGCGCTGCTGATGGGAGTGGCGGTCATAGGGCAAACTGCAAGACGGATCCCACCTCAGCTCGGTTGCCGCTCGAGCGGTGTCGGCAGGGAGCGGGCGTTCCAGCCGATCTGCGCGAACTCCGCACTCAACTGCCGCCGCGCGGTGGTACCGAGAACGCTGGCCCATTCCCGGTTGTGGAGCGCTTCCAGTGTCACCGGCCGTTCGCGGCCCGCCAGCACGATGCCGTTGGCCCTTTCGCCGGCGATCACTTCCATGGCGTTGCCGGCAAAGCTCGCAGCGATGCGCCGGATCATGAGGTCGTGCTCCGGATGGTCGATGTGCAGGTTGACCACCAGCAGTCCGCCCGGTGCCAGCGCGCGCCGGCAGTCGTCGTAGAAGGCCTGAGAGCAAAGCTGCGGCGGCTGGCCGGTGTGATCGAAACCGTCGACCAGCAGCACGTCGATGCTGCCCGGCGCGACGGTGGCCACATGGACCGCGCCGTCGTCGGCGAGCACGGTGAGCCGCTCGTCGTCATCCGGAATGCTGAAGTCGCGGCGCAGGGCGATGACTTCGGGGTTGTTCTCCACCACGGTCATGACGGCCGAACGCAGGTGCCGGTGGCAGAACTTGGCGAGCGACCCGCCGCCCAGTCCGATCATGGTGATCCGGCGCGGCCGCGGGTCGAGCAGCAGGAAACTCATCATGGTGCGGGTGTAGTCCACCTGCAGCTCGTCGGGGTGGCTCACCCGCATGCTGCTTTGCACCTCGCCGTGGGTGAAATGCAGCGACCGGATGCCCTGGTCCTGGAGGACGAATGGGACCTCGAAGCGCAGGTGATCGTACGAGCCGCACATGCCCCATTGTCGCTCCGCCCGCGAAGCCTCCGGCTTCAGACCAGCCGCTCGATCTTGCGCTTGCGCCAGACCAGCCGGTAATAGCTCGCCTGCAGCACCAGCATGGAGACAAAAGTGATCGGATAGGCCATCCACACGCCGTTGATACCGAACCGGCGGCTGAGCCACCACGCCGACGGCACCTCGATGGCGGCGATGCAGAAGATCGAGATGCCGGTGGGCACCAGTACCGCGCCGCTGGAGCGCATCACCCCGCCCAGCAGCGACTGGAAGCCGAACACCAGGCTGCTCCACAACATGATGTGCAGCAGGGTCTGCGCCAGCTCGATCACCGGCGGGCTGGTGACGAAGGCGCTGACCAGATGCCGCGAGAACAGGTAACCGATCAGCACCAGGCTGCCGGTGATGGCCAGGTTCATCTTCAGACCGGTGCGGGTGATCGTGCCCAGCATGTGGGTGCGCCCGGCGCCGATGGACTGCGCGCCGAGGATCGACGCGGTGATCGCGATCGAGAGCGCCGGGAACTGCACATAGTTGACCACCTGGTTCACCGCGCCGTAGGCAGCCGTGGCATTGGAGCCGAAGCCGTTGACCATCGACAGCAAGACGATCTCGGCCAGCGAGATGACCACCATCTGCACGCCGGTGGGCAGGCCGATGCGGATCACCAGCCGCAGCAGGCGCGGATTGATGCGCAGCGCACGCAGCAGTTCCATGTCGGGCGCCAGCGCATGCTTGCGGCGGCGCATGAACCAGGCCAGGAAAGCCAGTGCGCAGCCGAAGGCGATGATGGACGCCGCCGCCGCGCTGGTCACGCCCAGCTGCGGCAGGCCCCACCAGCCGCGGATGAACGCCGGCGTCAGCACGCAGGACACCGACGTGGACAGCACCAGTGCATACAGCGGCGTGAGCGTGTCGCCGACGCCGCGCATCAACTGGGTGTAGAGGATGAACACCAGCAGTCCCGGCATCGCCAGCATCATCACCCGGGCATAGCCGACAGCCATCGGCAGCACGTCCGGCGGGGTGCCCAGCATGCGCAACAGCGCCTCGGTGAAGGTGCCGCCGAACAGCGCCACCGCCAGTCCCAGCAGCAGGCCCAGCGACAGCGCGGTGCCGGCGATCGCCTTGACCTTGTGCGGTTCGTGCGCGCCCCAGGCCTGGCCGATCAGCACCGAGGCCCCGGCGCCGACGCCGATCACCAGCGAGATGAAGAAGAAGACGATCGGAAACATGCCCGCCACCGCGGCCAGCGCGCGAGTGCCCAGCATCTGGCCGACGAACACGTTGTTGAGCGTGCCCGACAGCGACTGCAGGATGTTGGCCAGGATCATCGGCCCGAGAAAGGCCAGGAACACCCGCCAGAGCGGCCGCGCGGGCGGCAAGCGGGGCGCTTCGGGCCGGGCGGCGGCAGCAGTGGAGGAATCGGTCATCGGTGCGAGGTTACACGGACGGGGCTGTTCCATTCAGCAAGGTTCACGCCGCCGTCCTACAGGAGCGCGACATGCCGGCTCTTACGATGGCTTGCACCAAGTCACTGAAGGAACCTTCGCCATGCATCTCATCTGGACCATCATCATCGGCTTCGTAGCAGGGCTGGTGGCCCGCGCGGTCATGCCGGGCAACAATCCGATGGGCTTCATCCTTACCACCTTGCTGGGGATTGCCGGTTCGCTGCTCGCGACCTACGCCGGCCAGGCGATGGGCTGGTACACGGTCGGCAGCGGCGCCGGATTCATCGCTTCGGTGGTTGGTGCGCTGGTCGTGCTGTTCCTCTATGGGTTGATTGCCCGGAGAACATGAGTCCGCGGCGCCGGGTCGCCGCCCGGCCCCGTGTTCGCGTCAGAACGGCCGCGGCAACGCCTTCAGCCCGACCCATGCCGCGCCGATGACGGCATCCACCGGCACGCTGAGCGACGCCGGCACGTAGAAGAACGACGACAGCTCCGGTGCGTTGAGCAGCACCTCGGCGAATTGCCCCAGTCCGTACAGCACCAGGCCGAAGTACAGCCAGCGCCGCATGTACGTCAGGAGCCAGTGGGCCTGCTCGTGGTTGTGCCGCCAGGCCGCGGCGCGTTCGAACACATCGCCGCGGCGGGCGTCCTTGAACAGCCAATCGAAAAAGAAATAGCGGTACAGCAGGGTCCGGAAGGGGAGGTCAGGCACCTTGACACCTCGTGAGATCACCCGAAGCAGCGGAAGCCAACAGGGTGCGGGTATTTTTTTCCCGGTTACCGCGGAACGCCTGTAGGAATCCGCCCCCGGGTCGCGTACTCCGGGGTCCCGGCGCCGGTCTCCTTCAGGCGTAGCAGTGCGGGCGACCCGGCGCGGCCTCCCGGCGATTGTTTCAGTCTTCCAGCACCCGCACCTTCACGCTCTTGCCCTTGATGCGGCCGTCGTTCAGGCGGCGCGCCGCCTCGTGCGCAACGGCGCGGTCGATGGCGACATAGGTCGAGAACTCGTTGACGTCGATCTTGCCGATGTGCTCGCGCGTGTAGCCCAGATCGGCGGTGAGAGCCCCCAACACGTCGCCCGGGCGGATCTTTTCCTTGCGGCCGCCCTGGATGTGCAGCGTGACCATGGGCGGCGCCAGCGGCTTGGCGCTGGCCGGCTTGAGTTCGCCCAGCTTGTGCCATTCGGATTCGCGTCCCTGCAGCACCTCGATCTTGCCCACCGACCCCATCTCGTCCATGCTCACCAGGTTCAGCACCAGGCCAGTCTCACCCGCGCGGCCGGTTCGGCCGATGCGGTGGATATGAATCTCCGAGTCGGGCGTCACGTCGACGTTGATCACGGCCGCGAGATTCGCGATGTCCAGGCCGCGGGCGGCCACGTCGGTCGCCACCAGCACCGAGCAGCTGCGGTTGGCGAAGCGCACCAGTACCTGGTCGCGTTCGCGCTGCTCCAGCTCGCCGTACAGCGCCAGCGCGCTGAAGCCCTGGGCTTTCAACGCATCGGCCAGCCTGCGGCACTGCGCCTTGGTGTTGCAGAACGCCAGCGTGCTGGCGGGCCGGAAATGATTCAGCAACAGGCTCACCGCGGCGATGCGCTCGCGATCCTCCACCTCGTACCAGCGCTGCTCGATCTGCCCGCCCGCATGCTGGGCCTCGACCTTCACCGTGACCGGTTCACGCATGAACTGCGCCGCCAGCTTGGAGATGCCTTCCGGATAAGTCGCCGAAAACAGCAGTGTCTGCCGCGTCTTCGGACATTGCCGCGCCACCGTCACGATGTCGTCGAAGAAGCCCATGTCGAGCATCCGGTCGGCTTCGTCGAGCACCAGCGTGTTCAGCGCATCCAGCTTCAGGCTCTCGCGCGCCAGGTGATCCATCACGCGTCCGGGGGTCCCCACCACGATGTGCGCGCCGTGCTCCAGCGTGGCCAATTGCCCGCGCAACGGCACGCCGCCGCAGAGCGTCACCACCTTGATGTTGTCGTCGGCACGGGCCAGCCGGCGAATCTCCGAAGTGACCTGGTCCGCCAGTTCGCGCGTGGGGCACAGCACCAGCGCCTGCACGGCGAAGCGGCGCGGGTTCAGGTTGGCCAGCAGCGTCAGCGCAAAAGCCGCGGTCTTGCCGCTGCCGGTCTTGGCCTGGGCGATGATGTCCTTGCCCAGCAGGGCTGTCGGCAGGCTGGCGGCCTGGATGGCCGTCATTTCCAGATAGCCCAGCCGCTCCAGGTTGGCCAGCGTGGCGGGCGCCAGGGGCAAGGTGGCGAAACCGGCAGGGGTGGTGAACTTCGGGGAAGGGGCGAGCTTGCTCATGGTGCGATGATTTTCACAGGGTCGCCGTCGGCGGCGGAACCGGTGAAGGAGCTTCGGCCGGCGCTAGAAAAGCAAATGCCCGCCTAAGCGGGCATTTGGAGTGAAGAGGAAAGAATTACTTCTTGGCTTCTTCTTTCTTGGCATCGGCCTTGACTTCGGCCTTGGCCTTCTTGGCGTCGGCGTCCACGACAGCCTTATCCTTGGTGGCCTCGGCAGCGGTGGTCTTCTTTTCGGCCTTGGCGCCGGCAGCGGCCTTCTCGGCCTTCTTTTGGGCCGCGGCGGCCTTCTTGGCGGCCTTGGCATCGGCCTTGGCCTTGGCCTTTTCAGCCTTGGCGGTGGCCTTGGCGGCCTTCGCGTCGGCCTTGGCGTCGGCCTTCATTTCGGTCTTGGCGGCGGCCGAAGCAGCGGGCATGGCGCCGGATGCGGCGGCCATCGGCGCGCCAGTGTGGGAAGCCGCGAAGGCGCCGACGGTGAAGAGGGAGGCGACCAGGATGGCGAGGAGCTTGTTCATGTGATGTCTTTACTTGGAAAAGTTGAGCAGATTGCTGCCCGAACCGGGCTGCCCACTATTAACGCAAGACCGCGTTCAGCCGTTGACCGGGGCCTCGTGGCTCGAAAAGCCCTTGCCATCCCCGGCGAAGGGGCCGCCGTGCAGAATGCCCGATGTCACGACGAATCCGCCGCTCAGCTTGGGCGAGGGCCTTCGAACGCAGTTTCCTGGCCATCACCCGCAATACCCTGAAGGCCGCTGCCCGGGCCGCCGGCCTGGGCCGGAAGACCCAAACCCGGGCGCTGGGTTTCAAAGCCCCCGCACAACGGCGCCGGCCGCCGCCGGGCGCAGGCGACTGGCTGGCCGGGCTGGCGCTGGGCGCGGCCGGGGCCCGGCGCTACCGCCTTTACCGCCCGCCTGGGGTCGCGCTGGGAGAACGCCTGCCGTTGCTGGTCATGCTGCACGGGTGCGGCCAGGACGCCGGCAGCTTCGCCATGGCCACCCGCATGAACCGGGTCGCGGCGCGCGAGCGGTTCCTGGTGCTGTATCCCGAACAGGACCGCATGGCCAACGCCCAGGGCTGCTGGAACTGGTTCGACACCCGCTCCGGGCGTGCTTACGGCGAAGCTCAGCTGATCATGACGGCGGTCGAACAGGTGTGCCTGCTGTACCCGGTTGACCGCGACCGCATCGCCATTGCGGGGCTGTCGGCCGGCGCCAGCATGGCGGCGCTGCTGGTCACCCGGCATCCCGGCCGCTTCAAGGCGGTGATGATGCATTCGGGGATTCCGCCGGGGGCCGCCAATTCAACGCTGACCGCCGTCCGGGCGATGCACGGCGGGCGCACCGCGATGCCACTGGCCACGCCTGCCGCTGCCGTGTCGTGGCCGCCCTTGATGGTCATCCACGGCAGAGCCGACGCGGTGGTGTCGCGCGCCAATGCGCAGGCCGCGGCCCAGGCCTGGGGCGCCGCGGTGGGCGCGCGTGCGGGCCCCAGTCGGAGCGTACGGCGCGGCGAGCGCTATCCGATGACGATCACCGACTTCAAGCTCAGGCGCAGCACGGTCGCCACCCTGGTCGAGGTGGAGCAACTCGGCCATGCCTGGAGCGGCGGGGCGGCCGGCCAGCCGAACAGCGACGCCCGGGGCCCGGACGCCTCGCGAATGATGTGGTCGTT
>JAANCK011218105.1_pt1 | contig 11346 bp, 8 predicted proteins | sample 7277841 | NCBI WGS metagenome assembly JAANCK01 (sample SAMN14222788, study PRJNA588281) | permafrost metagenome | isolation source: Arctic cryosol methane SIP | place: Canada:Nunavut | collected 2015-07 | reverse complement strand
TCGCCGAACTGATCGCCGAGATGGCGCAACGCACGGCCACCGGCTACCTGTTCGGCGGGCTGGCGTCCAGCCGCGCCGACGCAGTGCAGTTCGCCATCGGCGGCAACGGCAACATCAAGGGCCAGGGCGGGGCCGGCGGAGTCTTTCGCGGCGGCCTGTCGGGTGTGGCTTTCGGCGCCGATGTGGCGCTGGTGTCGCGGGTGACACAAGGCTGCCAGCCGGTGGCGCCGCAAAGGATGATCACCCAGGCCCAATCCAACGTGATCATCGAGTTGGACGGCGAGCCGGCGCTCGACGTGCTGCTGCGCGACACCGGTATCTCGCTGGACCAGCCGCAGGCCGCGATGACCGCCCTGCGCGCAACCCTGGTGGGCTTGACCGAAGCCGGCGCCGATGCGGTGGGCCGGACCGGAAATTTCGGCGCCGATGTGGTGGTGCGTCACATCATCGGCCTCGATCCCGGCCGCAATGCGGTGGCCGTTGCGCACCCGGTCGAGGTCGGGATGCGCATGGCGTTCTGCCGGCGCGACCCGCAGGCGGCTCGCGCAGACCTGATGCGCATCTGCGCCGAGATCCGCGAGGAGCTGGAATCCCAGGAAGTGGCCTTGCCGGTGGCGGCCGCGCCCGTGTCGCCGAAGGCCGGCGCTGTCCCCGGCTCGCCGGGCCGCATTGCCGGCGCGGTGTACGTCAGCTGCGCCGGACGGGGCGGCCCACACTTCGGCGGCCCCAGCGCCGAACTGCAGATCGTGCGCCGGGCATTGGGCGATGTGCCGTTGGTCGGCTTCTTTGCCGGTGGCGAAATCGCCCGCCATCATCTCTACGGCTACACGGGGGTGCTGACCGTGTTTCGATCATGACCAAGGGCGTCGCGGCACGAGTGCCGGGAACCTGGGAGGCCTTTCGCTGGGCGCTGCAGCCGGGCGCCGAGGGCGGCGGCACGTCGCGCGCCCGGCTGGCATGGCGGGCCTTGCGCGCGACGCTGTGGCACGGCAGGGCATTGCGCCGCTGGATGATGGTGGTCTTCGAACTTCACTCCCGGGAGATCCTGCGTGACCTCCCCGGCGAATACCTGCGCGCCATCCGGCCCTCGGTGCGGGGCGACACCGGCTTTGCCGAACGCGTGGTTCAGCTCATCGAGCACGCCGACTGGCTGGAGACGGCATTCCAGCCGGAAGCCTTTGCGCAACTAATCGCCGGCGAGCCGGTGGTGCTGGCCGAGCTGGCGCCGCCGCGCGGGTATGACTTCCTGCGGCTGCAACTGGAACATGCGCCGCCGCAAAGCCCGGAGGGCGAAATGCTGCTGACGCTGAGCCTGCGACGCTCGGCCGATGTTCAGCACAAACCGCAGCCGGTGGAGGTCGGCGTGCTTTGCTTCAGCCGGTTCCGGGTCGACGGCGTCGGTTGCCTGGTGATCGGCGGGGTGCGTGGCCAGCGCAACAACGTCCAGCGCATCAGCCCTACCGAGATTGCCCAGGCCCTGCAAGGCTGGAAGCCGGCCGTCTTGCTGGTGAGCGTGGCGCAGGAGCTGGCGCGGCATTGGGGGCTGCGCCTGATCGGCCTCGACCCGGCAGCCCATCGGTTGCACGGCTGGTCGTATCGATGGAACCCGCGCTATCGTGCGGCGGGCGAGCGCATCTTCGCCAGTTATGAGGCGCTGTGGGCCCATTTCGACGCCAAGCCCGGTCCCTCCGGCTGGCTGATCATGCCGGTCGATTCCGAGGAAAAGCTGGCGGCCACCGCCCTTTCACCGGAAAAGCGGGCCCGCCAGACCAAGCGCGCCGACTACTGGATTCGCACCCGCAACCTGCTGCGGGCGCGATTCAAGCTGCTGCTGCAGCGTCCCCATCGCGAGCCCAGCCTGGCGCGTGTCACCCAGAGCATGGAGCGTGACAGCGTGGCGCAGGACACCACCGATTTCCAGCAGAGCGAGCCCCCGGTGCCCGAACGGGTGCTGCAGACCGGGCCCGGCACTCTGTACTAGGGAAGCTCTGAACAAGTCATGCCGCGCGCGACGGTGCTTTTCCGGGATGAGATCCTAGGCGCCAGACCCAAGGCAAGCCTGGACGGCTTGCCTGGTCTGGTAACAACGGAGATCGCCCGGCAAAGCGCCGTCCCTTCGGGCTCGGACTAAAACGGGCCCTTTGCCCACCAAGTTCCTGGCCGGTGCGTCCAGCACCGGCTGCGAAACGTTGGCGGACAAATCATCCCGTTTTTGTCGCGAGCGCGCGTGGCAGCACTTATTCAGAGCTTCCCTAGGCGCGCGCTCACCGGCGCAAAGCCGTGAACACTTCGAATTCCCAACTGCGCATGGCCAGCAGCAGGGTATAGCCCTCCCGATCCTTCTCGGGCAGCCTTTGGTCGGCCTGGTGCTGCTGGGCGAAGTCCTGCGCCACCTTTTGCATCCGCTCGAAAAACGACAGTGCCAGGCTGCGGCTGACCGAGCCGTGGACCAGCAGGATGCCTTCGGCGCCGCGATCGAAACCACCGGCAAAGTAGTCCAGCAGCACGTTCTCGCGAAAGTAGTTCATCACCGCGCCGTGCGGTCGCCAGCGAAAGGTCTTGGCCAGCTTGAGCCGGTAGCGATTGAGCGGGCGCAGCTCGATGATGCCGAGCCGATCAAGCTGGACGAAATACCTGATGCACTCCGCCTCGCTCAGCCGGTAATGACTGGTCACCTGCTCCAGCGTCCATTGGCTCAGGACGCAGATGGCGCACAGCAGCAGCTTCTTGTCCGCCACCACCGCCCTTTCCTGTTGCTGCGTCAATTCCTTGACCAGCGGCTGGTTGTCGGCGACGCGGCGTGCGAGCTCCGCGAAATCCAGCCTCAAAGCCCGGCAGATGCTGTCGATGCGCGACAGCGGCATGTCGCCCTTGGCCAGCATCCGCTTGACGCTGGATTCGGCCATGCCCAGCGAGCGCGCCAGGTCGGCATACGTCATCTGGGCGGACTTGAGTTCCTTTTTCAGGGCCAGCACGAGATCGGCAGTGGTGCTCATGGTCGAAAGTATCGCAAAACGATACCGGATGGTCATCGTTTCCGCGATTTTCGTCAAATCCGGTACTTGAAGCGGCGCCGGATCCGCACACTCCGCATCGCCTTCACAAACCCAAGGGGAGCGACGATGCGATCGAGAATGACCAAGGCTGAACTCCTGCTGCTGCTGGCCTGCCTGGGCCTGGCGGTGCCGGCGCTGTTCGCGCCGCCCGTGGCGCAGCCTCCCGGCTATCACGGGTTCGCCGACCAGCGCGTGCTATGGGGCCTGCCATTTGCCATGGACGTGCTTTCCAACGCGGCCTTCGCATTGGCGGGCATTGCCGGCGGCGCGGCGCTGGTCATGTTGCCGGCGCGCAGCCTGAGCAACGTGCAGCGCGCGATGGCGGTGTTGTTCTTCACCGGATTGGTGCTGACGGCCGGGGCGTCGAGCCGGTATCACGGGTATCCCGACGATGCCGGCCTGGCGATTGACCGCTGCGGCATGGCCTTCGCCTTTGCCGGCCTGCTCGGTCTGGCGTCCGCCGGTCGGGTGAGCGAGCGGGGCGGCGCCGCGCTGGGATTGGCGGCGCTGGCGCTCGGGCCGTATTGCGCGCATGTTGCGTTCGCCACAGGCAACGTCCTGCCTTGGGCGCTGCTGCAATTCGGCGGGATGGCACTCATCGCCTGGCTGGCGGCGCTGCGTCCGCGCTATGGCGCGCTGGACATCCGCTGGAGCATGGTGATCCTGGCTTATGCGTCGGCCAAGCTGCTGGAGTTGAACGACCAGTCGGTCTACCAGCTGAGCGGCCAGATCGTCTCGGGCCACACGCTCAAACACGTTGTCGCCGCGCTCGCCGCGTGGCCGGTGATCGCGGCAATCGGCGCACTGGGCCGTTCGCAGCGGCCCATGCCGGGCAGAATCCGGATTGGACGCGTCCCCATCTGCCGGGACAACCGTTGATTCCGCATTGAACTCGAGGACACTGCCATGAGCACCACCAGCGTCGACATGACGGCCCCTGTGTCGGAGCACGCCCATCCCAACCAGTTCGCCCTGCTCGGGCAGCGCCGCTTCGCGCCGTTCTTCTGGACTCAGTTCTCGGGCGCCGCCAACGACAACCTCTTCAAGTTCGCGTTCACCGTGATGGTGACCTACCAACTGGAGATCACCTGGATGCCGCCGACCATGGCCGGGCTGGTGATCGGGGCGCTGTTCATCCTGCCGTTCCTGCTGTTCTCGGCCACCAGCGGCCAGCTGACCGACAAGTTCGACAAGACCCGCATGATCCGGCTGGTGAAGAATCTGGAGATCGCGATCATGCTGATCGCGGCCTATGGATTCCTGGGCGGCAGCGTCGCTGCGCTGTTGCTGTGCACCTTCCTCATGGGCCTGCACTCCACGCTGTTCGGTCCGGTGAAATTCGCCTACCTGCCGCAAGTGCTGGACGAGCGCGAGCTGACCGGCGGCAACGGCATGGTGGAAATGGGCACCTTCGTGGCAATCCTCCTGGGCAACGTGGTCGGTGGCCTCCTGGTGGCGATTCCTGAAGTGGGCCGCCGCGACGTCGCGATTGCCTGCGTGTTGCTGGCGTTGGCCGGCCGCACCGTGGCGCAGTTCATCCCGTCCGCGCCGGCCACCGATCCCGGCCTGAAGATCAACTTCAATCCCGTCAGCGAGACCTGGCGCAATCTGAAGCTGGCGCACGGCAACCTGGTGGTGTTCCGTTCGCTGCTGGGCATCAGCTGGATGTGGTTCTTCGGCGCCGTGTTCCTGAGCCAGTTCCCCAGCTTCGCCAAGGAGGTGCTGCACGGCAACGAGCAGGTGGCCTCGCTGCTGCTGGTGGTGTTCTCCGTCGGAATCGGCATCGGCTCACTGCTCTGCGAGGTGCTGTCGCGCCGGCATGTGGAGATCGGCCTGGTGCCGTTGGGCGCGATCGGCATGAGCGTGTTCGCAATCGATCTGTACTTCGCAGCGCGGGGACTGGCGCCGCAGACTGGGACGCTCGCGGGTGCGGCTTTCACCTTGGCGGAATTCATCGCGGTGCCGGCGCACTGGCGGGTGATGGCCGACCTGGCGCTGCTCAGCCTGTTCGCCGGCCTGTACAGCGTGCCCATGTATGCGTTGATCCAGCTGCGCAGCCAGCCGACCCATCGGGCCCGCATCATCGCGGCCAACAACATCCTCAATGCGCTGTTCATGATCGCCAGCTCGGTCATCGCCGGCGTGCTGCTCAAGCTCGACATGACCATCCCGCAGATCTTCGGCCTGGTGGGCCTGGCCAATGCGGTGGTCGCGTTCTACATCTTCATGCTGGTTCCTGAATACCTGCTGCGCTTCATCGCCTGGGTGGCCTCGCGCTTCGTCTACCGGTTCCGGGTCACGGGCGACGAGAACATTCCGCTCGCCGGTGCCGCGGTGCTGGTGTGCAACCACGTGAGTTACGTCGACGCCGTGCTGCTGATGGCAGCGAGCCCGCGGCCGATCTACTTCGTCATGGACCATCGCATCTTCAGGGTGCCGATGCTCGGCTGGCTGTTCAAGCTGGCCAAGGCGATCCCGATCGCGCCTCGCCAGGAGGACCCGGCCGCTTATGAGGCCGCTTTCGACGCCGCGGCCAAGGTGCTTGCCGAAGGCGACCTGCTGGCGCTCTTTCCTGAAGGCGGCATTACGCGCGATGGCACATTGCAGGAGTTCAAGGGCGGCATCATGAAGATCCTGGAGCGCCAGCCGGTGCCGGTGATCCCGATGGCACTCACCAACCTCTGGGGTTCCTTCTTCAGCCGGATCGAGCGGGGTGATGCGATGGTGCGGCCGTTCCGGCGCGGCCTGTTCAGCCGGGTGGGTTTGAATGTGGGCACGGCCGTGGCACCGGCCCAGGTGCAGCCGGAAGTCCTGCGCAGCCACGTGGCACAACTGCTGTCCGCGTGAGCTTCGCGCCGCGACCCCGTACCCGGGTTGACCGTCAAACGCCGCGCGCGCGGTCCTGTTTGAACTGCTGCACGAAGGCCGCGAACCGGCCCGCGTCCAGTGCCTGGCGGACCTCGCGCATCAGGTTCAGGTAGTAGTGCAGGTTGTGGATGCTGGCCAACATCGGTGCCAGCATTTCGCCGCAGCGCTCCAGATGGTGCAGATAGGCGCGCGAGAATCCGCCCGTCACGCTACCGTCGGCCCCGGCCTCTCCCCGGCAGGCGTAGCAGCTGCAGCTTTCATCCAGTGGCCGCTCGTCGATGCGGTGGCGGGCGTTGCGGATCTTCAGGTCGCCGAAGCGCGTGAACAGATGGCCGTTGCGCGCGTTGCGGGTGGGCATGACGCAATCAAACATGTCGACGCCCTGCGCCACGCCTTCGACCAAATCCTCGGGCGTGCCCACGCCCATCAGGTAGCGCGGCTTGCCGGCCGGGAGCCGGTGCGGGGTGTGCGCCATGATCCGCAGCATCTCCTCCTTGGGCTCGCCCACGCTGACGCCGCCGACCGCGTAGCCCGGGAAGTTCATCTCGACCAGCGCCGCCAGCGATTCCTCGCGCAGGTGCTCGAACATGCCGCCTTGCACGATGCCGAACAGCGCGTTCGGATTCTCCAGCCGCGCGAACTCGGTCTTGCAGCGCGCCGCCCAGCGCCGGCTCAGTTCCATCGAAAAGCGGGCTTCGGCCTCGGTCGTGACATGGCCCTTGGTGTCGTAGGGCGTGCACTCGTCGAACTGCATGACGATGTCGCTGTTCAGAAGGGTCTGGATCTGCATCGACACCTCCGGCGTGAGGAACAGCTTGTCGCCGTTGACGGGCGACGCGAACTTCACGCCCTCTTCAGCAATCTTGCGCATTTCGCCCAGGCTCCAGACCTGGAAGCCGCCGGAATCGGTGAGGATGGGTTTGTCCCAACTCTCGAAGCGATGCAGTCCGCCGAACTGTTTGACCACATCCAGCCCGGGGCGCATCCAAAGGTGGAAGGTGTTGCCCAGAATGATCTGCGCACCCATCTCCTCGAGCGAGCGCGGCGTGACGCCCTTCACCGTGCCATAGGTGCCCACCGGCATGAAGATCGGCGTCTCGACCGCGCCGTGGTTGAGGATGAGGCGACCGCGGCGGGCGCCGCCTTCGGTGCGAAGCAGCTCGAACGCGAGCATGTCAGTGGCCGCCCCGCGCCAGCAGCATGGCGTCGCCGTAGCTGAAGAAGCGGTAACGTTGCGCGATGGCGTGGCGGTATAAACCCATGATCCGATCGTATCCGGCAAAGGCGCTCACCAGCATCAGGAGGGTCGAGCGCGGCAGGTGGAAGTTGGTCAGCAACAGGTCCACCTGGCGGAACCGGAAGCCCGGCGTGATGAAGATGCGCGTGTCGCCACTGGACTGCCCGGTCGAAGCCCAGGACTCCAGCGTGCGCACCGTGGTGGTTCCGACTGCGACGACCCTCGCGCCGCGCTCACGAGCATCGGCAATCGCCTGCTGTGTGGCGGCGGGCACGTCGTACCACTCGCTGTGCATGGTGTGCTCGGCGATGTTCTCGGTCTTCACCGGCTGGAAGGTCCCCGCGCCCACGTGCAGGGTCACGCTGGCGCGATGCACGCCGCGGGCTTCGAGCAGGTCCAGCAATCCCTGGTCGAAATGCAGCGCCGCCGTCGGCGCCGCCACCGCACCCGGCTTGCTGGCGAAGACGGTCTGGTACCGCTCCGCATCCTGGGCCGTGTCGCCGTGCTCGATGTAGGGCGGCAGCGGCACATGGCCATGCCGTTCCATCAAGGCATGGGGATCGTCGCTGAGCGTGAACCGGAACAGCGGACCGTCGGCATCGGGCCAGCGCCCTTGCAGGGTGGCCCTGAATCCGCCTTGCATTGCGAGCGTCGTGCCGATTGGCGGCTTCTTGCTCACCTTCATGTGCGCGGCGACTTCGTGGCCGCCCAGCACGCGTTCGATCAGCAGTTCGGCCTTGCCCCCGGTCGGCTTCTCGCCATACAGGCGCGCCTTCACCACCCGCGTGTCGTTGAAAACCAGCAGATCGCCCGGTGCGATCAGCGACGGCAGGTCGCGAAAGATGCGATCGACCGGTTGCGGCGCGGTGCCATCGAGCAGGCGCGAGCCGCTGCGCTCCGCGGCCGGATGCTGGGCGATCAGTTCAGGGGGCAGGGCGAAATCGAAATCGCCGAGGGTGAAGCTTCGCATGCTGGAGGGCCGGACAAACCCGTTCCAAGTGAGACACAGGGGGCTGACAGGGCAGAATTGTCCCATGCCCGAAACCAAGGCTCTGTCCGAGCCGCAAAAAGCCCTGCTGAAGCTGGGCCTCGCGCGCGATATCGACCTGGCCTTGCACCTGCCGCTGCGCTACGAGGACGAGACGCGCATCGTCAAGCTGCGTGATGCCCGGGAAGGCGACACCGCGCAGATCGAAGCCACCGTGACGGCCTGCGACATCGCTTACCGGCCGCGCCGGCAACTGGTGGTGACCGTGGACGACGGCAGCGACACCTGCGTGCTGCGCTTCTTCAGTTTCTACCCGTCGCAGCAAAAGTCGCTGGCCGTGGGCAACCGTCTGCGCGTGCGCGGCGAGCTCAAGGGCGGTTTTCTGGGATGGCAGATGGTGCATCCGACCTGCAAGCCGGCCGGCGGCGACTTGCCGACGGCGCTCACGCCGGTCTATTCCACGGTCGCGAGCCTGCCCCAGGCCTATCTGCGCAAGGCCGTGCTCGGCGCTCTGGCGCGGGCGGATCTGTCCGACACCTTTCCCCCCGGAGTCAGCGAAACGCTGCGGCCGGTCGTCTGGAACCTGCGTGAAGCGCTGGCGTTCCTGCACCAGCCCGGCTCCGAGGTTCCGCTGGCCGCCTTGGAAGACCGCAGCCATCCCGCCTGGCAAAGGTTGAAGGCCGAAGAGCTGCTGGCCCAGCAGCTTTCGCAACTGGAAAGCAAGCGCGAGCGCGCCGGATTGCGCTCGCCGGCCCTGCGCGCGCAATCCGGCGGATTGCATGAACAACTTCTGGCCGTCCTGCCTTTCCGGCTCACGGGCGCGCAACATCGCGTCAGCGAAGAGATCGCCGGCGACCTGGCGCGCGCAGTGCCCATGCACCGGCTGCTGCAGGGCGATGTGGGCTCGGGCAAGACCGTGGTTGCCGCGCTGGCCGCCGCGATCGCGATCGATGCCGGCTGGCAATGCGCGCTGATGGCGCCCACCGAGATCCTGGCCGAACAGCACTTTCGCAAACTGATCGGGTGGCTCGAGCCGCTGCTCGCGCCGCGTGGGCTGCGCGTCGCGTGGTTGACGGGCAGCCAGAAGAAGAAGGAGCGAGGCGAGATGCTGGCGCTGGTGGCCAGCGGCGAGGCCGCGCTGGTGGTGGGCACCCACGCGATGATCCAGGAGCAGGTCCGGTTCAAGCGCCTGGGCCTGGCGATCATCGACGAACAGCACCGCTTCGGCGTCGAACAGCGTTTGGCTTTGCGCAGCAAAGCCAATGATGCCGACGCCGCCGGGGATCATGTGCCCACCCCCACCCCCGCCCTCCACCGCACGGGGGAGGCAGCAAAGCCGGTCCTTCGCTGTGCCGGAGGGGGAGCAAATGCAATGGAGCCTCATTTGTTGATGATGTCGGCTACGCCGATCCCACGGACCCTGGCGATGAGTTACTACGCCGACCTGGACGTCTCGACCATCGACGAGTTGCCGCCCGGACGCACGCCCGTGGTGACCAAGCTGATCGCCGACAGCCGGCGCGAGGAAGTGACCCAGCGCATCCGCGCCCAGGTCGAGGCCGGCCGCCAGGTTTACTGGGTCTGCCCGCTGATCGAGGAGAGCGAAGCGCTGGACCTGACCAACGCGACGGCCACGCACGAAGCGCTGAGCGCGGCGCTGCCCGGCGTCATGGTCGGCCTGCTGCACTCGCGCATGCCCGTGCCGGAAAAGAGGGCCGTGATGCAGCTCTTCACCGGCGGGCAGATGGGGGTTCTGGTCGCCACCACCGTGATCGAGGTGGGCGTGGACGTGGCGAATGCGTCCCTGATGGTGATCGAGCACGCCGAGCGCTTCGGCCTGTCGCAATTGCACCAGCTGCGAGGGCGGGTGGGCCGCGGCGCGGCGGCGTCGGCCTGCGTGCTGCTGTACTCGGCCGGCGACGGCGGCCGGCTGGGAGAAACGGCCCGCGCGCGGCTGAAGGCAATGGTCGAGACCGGCGACGGCTTCGAGATCGCGCGGCGCGACCTGGACATCCGCGGGCCCGGCGAGTTCCTGGGCGCACGCCAGTCCGGCGCGCCGCTACTGCGCTTTGCCGACCTGGCCACCGACACCCAATTGCTGGAATGGGCCCGGAACCTGGCGCCCCTGGTGCTGGATCGGCACCCGGAGCTGGCTCGAAAGCACGTCGCCCGCTGGTTGGGAGGAAAATCCGAATTCCTCAAGGCCTGAACCGGCATGACCCTCACTGAACTGAAATACATAGTAGCGGTCGCGCGCGAAAAGCACTTCGGCAAGGCCGCCGAAGCCTGCTTCGTTTCGCAGCCGACGCTGTCGGTGGCGATCAAGAAGCTGGAGGACGAACTCGAGGTCAAGCTGTTCGAACGCAGCGCCAACGAGGTCACGGTGACGCCCCTGGGCGGGGAAATCGTGCGCCAGGCCCAAAGCGTATTGGAACAGGCGGCCAACATCAAGGAGATCGCCAAGCGCGGGAAGGACCCGTTGGCCGGCCCCCTGAAGCTCGGCGTGATCTACACCATCGGGCCCTACCTGCTGCCCGACCTGGTGCGCCAGGCCATCGCCCGGACACCGCAGATGCCGCTGATGCTGCAGGAAAACTTCACGGTGAAGTTGCTGGAAATGCTGCGCACCGGCGAGATCGACTGCGCGATCATGGCCGAGCCTTTCCCCGACACCGGGCTGGCCGTCGCCCCGCTGTACGACGAGGCGTTCCTGGCAGCCGTGCCGAGCACCCATCCGCTGGCCGCGCGCAAGACTGTCACATCGCAGGAGCTGAAAAGCGAAACCATGCTGCTGCTGGGAGCCGGCCACTGTTTTCGCGACCACGTGCTGGAGGTTTGCCCCGAGTTCGCGCGGTTCTCCAGCGATGCCGAGGGTATTCGCAAGAGTTTCGAGGGCTCGTCGCTGGAGACCATCAAGCACATGGTGGCGGCCGGGATGGGCGTGACGCTGGTGCCGCGCCTCTCCGTGCCGAAGGAGGCGCTGCAGACCCGCCCGTCCCGCCGCATGGAAGACCACGCCTTCGTTAAGTACATTCCGTTCGATGGCGACCCGCCGGTGCGCCGCGTGGTGCTGGCCTGGCGCCGCAGTTACACGCGTTATGAGGCCATTGCCGACTTGCGCAACTCGATCTACGCCTGCGAGCTGCCGGGAGTGAAGCGCCTTTCGTGAATCGGCATTGCCGAGCCGCGCCGATGGG
>JAANCK010224791.1_pt1 | contig 11347 bp, 12 predicted proteins | sample 7277841 | NCBI WGS metagenome assembly JAANCK01 (sample SAMN14222788, study PRJNA588281) | permafrost metagenome | isolation source: Arctic cryosol methane SIP | place: Canada:Nunavut | collected 2015-07 | reverse complement strand
TGCACGCAGAAGGTGAATGCCCCTTTTGAGGTGCGCTATTTTTTTTATAGCGAATTTTTTAAAGCACCAAATTTTGGTGCGACGATATTTTAAGGAGTAAGAAATGGCTGTTCAGCAGAATAAAAAATCCCCGTCCAAGCGCGGCATGCACCGCTCGCACGATTTTCTGACCGCTCCGGCACTGGCTGTTGAAGCGACCACGGGCGAAGCCCACCTGCGTCACCATATCAGCCCCAACGGCTTTTATCGTGGCCGCAAAGTCGTCAAGACCAAAGGCGATTAATTTCATTCGTGCCGCGTTTGATCGCGTTGTGTTTATTCACACCGACGTTTGATCACATCGACGTGGCGCGTTCTGTTCAGCCCATTTTTCCGGCTGCATGAGAAATATCACAGTTGCCATTGATGTCATGGGGGGCGATCACGGTCCTCATGTCACGGTTCCGGCAGCAATCCATTGTCTTGCGCGTCATCCCGACCTGAATGTGATTCTGGTCGGGCCGCAGGACATTGTCGCGGCCGAGCTCAAGGCGCGCCGCACCAAGACCAGTCCACGTCTGATCGTGCGCCACGCCAGCCAGGTGGTGGCGATGGACGAAGCGCCCGCGATGGCTCTGCGCGGCAAAAAGGACTCTTCGATGCGGGTGGCAATCGACCTGGTCAAGTCCGGCGAAGCCGATGCCTGTGTGTCTGCCGGCAATACCGGTGCCCTGATGGCGACCGCGCGTTTCGTCCTGAAAACCCTGCCGGGTATCGATCGTCCGGCGATTGCCGCCGTGATGCCGACCATCAGCGGGCACGCGCTGGTACTGGACATGGGCGCCAACGTCGATTGCACGGCCGAGCATCTGCTGCAGTTCGGCATCATGGGCGCGATGCTGGTGTCGGCCGTGGAACATATACCCAACCCGAGCGTGGGGCTGTTGAACATCGGCGAAGAAGACATCAAGGGCAACGAGATGGTGAAGCAGGCTGCCGAACTGCTGCGCGACAGTCATCTCAATTTCTACGGCAATGTCGAAGGCAACGATATTTTCAAAGGCACCACTGACGTGGTTGTGTGCGATGGCTTCGTCGGCAACGTGACGCTTAAAGCGTCCGAAGGGCTGGCCAAGATGATTGCGACTACGCTGAAGGCCGAGTTCAAGCGCAACTGGCTGACCCGGCTGTCCGGCCTGATGGCTTTGCCGGTGCTGAATGCCTTCAAGCGACGGCTCGACCCGCGTCGCTATAACGGCGCCACGCTGCTGGGACTGAAAGGCGTGGTGGTCAAAAGCCACGGTTCGGCCGACTGTTTTTCGTTTGAACACGCGATCGATACCGCCAGCGATGAAGTTCGCAACAATGTGCTGAAACGCATTACCGATCAGATCCAACTCCTGCAACGGGTGCCCGCTTGACCTATTCCCGTATTCTTGGCACGGGCAGCTATCTGCCCGCGCGCATCCTCACCAACGCTGATCTCGAGAAACTGGTTGAGACGAACGATCAATGGATTGTCGATCGAACCGGTATTCGCGAGCGCCACATTGCGGCCGAGGGTGAGTTCACCAGCGATCTGGCAACCCAGTCCGCACGCGCCGCGCTCGATGCGGCCGGCCTGGCGATAGACGATATCGACCTGCTGCTGGTCGCCACCACCACGCCCGACCTGGTGTTCCCCAGCACCGCCTGCATCGTGCAGTCCAAGCTTGGCATGACCAATGGCAAGCCGGCGTTTGACTTGCAGGCTGTGTGCAGCGGGTTTGTCTATGCCCTGTCGGTGGCGGATCAGTTCATCAAGACCGGCGCTGCCAAACACGTGCTGGTAATCGGCGCTGAGACCCTGTCGCGCATCACCGACTGGAACGACCGTGGCAACTGCATTCTGTGGGGCGATGGCGCGGGCGCCGTGGTGCTCGGCGCATCCGGCGAACCCGGCATCATCGCTACCCACATCCATGCCGACGGCCGCCATAAGGAATTGCTGCGCACCACGACCGGCGTGTCGAGTGGCATGGGCGAACCCGCACTGATGAGGATGGAAGGCAACGCCGTGTTCAAGATGGCGGTCAACACGCTCGACCGCATTGTTGACGAAACGCTCGAAGCCAACGGCTTGCAGAAATCCGATATCGACTGGCTGGTGCCGCACCAGGCCAATATCCGCATCATTACTGCTACCGCGAAAAAGCTCGGCATGAGCATGGACCACGTGGTGACCACCGTGGCGGGCCATGGCAATACCTCGGCCGCGTCGGTGCCATTGGCGTTTGACGTGGCGGTTCGCGACGGCCGCATCCAGCGTGGGCAGACGGTGCTGATGGAAGCCTTTGGCGGCGGCTTTACCTGGGGCTCCGCGCTCCTCAAGTATTAAGGGATTCACATGGCTACCCACAATAAAAAGCTGGCTTTCGTCTTTCCCGGGCAGGGCTCGCAGTCGGTCGGCATGATGCAGGGTTGGGGCGAGCGCGCCGAAGTGCGCGCCACCTTTGCCGAAGCCGCCGACGCGCTCGGTCAGGATCTATGGGCATTGGTGACCGACGGCCCGGCCGATCTGCTCAACCAGACGGTTAACACCCAGCCTGCAATGCTGGCAGCCGACGTGGCAGTCTGGCGCGTGTGGCAGGCTGCGGGCGGAGCGACCCCCGCATTGCTGGCTGGCCACAGCCTCGGCGAATATGCGGCGCTGGTCGCTGCCGGTGCACTGGGTTTTGCCGATGCGATCAAACTGGTGCGTTTTCGTGCCGAGGCGATGCAGGCCGCCGTGCCCGAAGGCGTTGGCGCGATGGCAGCGATTCTGGGCTTGGACGACGATGCAGTACGCGCGGTGTGCGCTGACGCGGCAGCAGGCGAAGTGGTCGAGGCGGTGAACCTGAATTCCCCGGGCCAAGTGGTCATTGCAGGCAACAAGGCTGCGGTCGAGCGCGCGATGGCACTGGCGAAGGAAAGGGGTGCCAAGCGCGCCCTGCCGCTGCCCGTCAGCGTGCCATCGCATTCCTCGCTGATGCTGCCGGCTGCCGAGAAACTACTGGCGCATTTGCAAGGTGTGGCGATTGCTGTGCCGACGATCCCGGTGCTACACAATACCGATGTGCAAAGCCATACCTCTGCAGATGCGATTCGTGCGGCGCTGGCCAAGCAGCTGCATACCCCGGTGCGCTGGGTCGAGACGGTGCAGGCGCTGAAAGCTGCCGGGATCGAACGCGTGATCGAATGCGGCCCCGGCAAGGTGCTGGCGGGCCTCAACAAGCGCATTGACGACAGCCTGCCGGCCGTGGCGCTGGTGGATGAAGCCAGCCTGCAGGCTGCATTGAACAACTGATGGGAGACAACATGCTGCAAGGACAAATCGCCCTCGTTACGGGCGCCAGCCGCGGCATCGGCCAGGCAATCGCGCTGGCGCTCGGTAACGCAGGGGCCACCGTAATCGGCACCGCCACCAGCGACAAGGGCGCGCAGGCAATCAGCGATTACCTGGCCGCTGCCCGTATCAAGGGTTGTGGCATGAACCTCAATGTCACCGATGCCGCCGCTGTGGATGCCGTCATCAGCGCAATCAACACGCAGTTCGGCGACGTCGGCATTCTGGTCAACAACGCGGGCATCACGCGCGACAATCTGCTGATGCGGATGAAGGACGAGGAGTGGGACGACATCGTGGCGACCAACCTGACGTCCGTTTTCCGTCTGTCGCGTGCAGTGCTGCGCGCGATGATGAAAGCGCGCACCGGGCGCATCATCAGCATCGCTTCGGTGGTCGGCGCAATGGGCAATGCCGGACAGACCAATTACAGTGCGGCCAAGGCCGGCATCATGGGCTTCACCAAGTCACTGGCGCGTGAGGTGGGCAGCCGCAATATCACCGTCAACTGCGTTGCGCCGGGATTTATTGACACCGACATGACCCGCGCGCTGCCCGATGCGCAGCGCCAGGCTTTGCTGAATCACATTCCGCTGGGACGCCTGGGTGCCGTAGACGATATCGCGCAAGCCGTGTTGTTTTTGGCGTCACCAGCTGCAGGCTACATTTCAGGAACAACTTTGCACGTCAACGGCGGCATGTACATGGCATAAGCAGCGGCTAATTTTGGTAGAATCCGGGGCTACAATTTTCAGTGGTTTCAATTTCATGGCTTCAGCTTGATTGAAGCCTCATTTTTTAAGAGGGGATTAGTAATGGAAAACGTACAGCGTGTATTTAAAGTCGTCGCCGAGCAATTGGGCGTTAACGAAGCCGAGATCAAGAACGAGTCTTCCTTTGTGGGTGATCTGGGTGCTGATTCGCTCGATACGGTCGAACTGGTGATGGCGCTGGAAGAAGAGTTCGGCTGCGAAATCCCCGATGAAGATGCGGAAAAAATCACCACCGTCCAGCAGGCGATTGACTACGTCAACAGCCATTCGAGCTGATTGATCGTTTATTAAGCTAGCACTGAGCAGAAGGACTGACTTTTGTCCAAACGTCGCGTTGTCGTCACCGGACTGGGGATCGTCTCCCCGGTCGGCAATACCATTCCGGAGGCCTGGGATAACCTGGTCGCCGGTCGTTCCGGAATCGCCCGGATTACCCGTTTTGATCCGACGCCATTTGCTTCGCAAATAGCCGGCGAGGTCAAAAATTTCGACGTTGGACAATATATCAACCCGAAAGAAGCGCGCCGCATGGATATCTTTATCCAGTTTGGCATGGCTGCGGGGATACAGGCGATACGCGACTCGGGGCTGGAAGTCACCGAAGCCAATGCCGAACGCATCGGCATCAATATCGGCTCCGGCATCGGCGGCTTGCCGCTGATCGAAGGAACTCACGATTTGCTGCTGGAATCGGGTCCGCGGAAGATTTCTCCCTTCTTCATTCCGGGGTCCATCATCAACATGATTTCCGGCAACCTGTCCATCGAGTTTGGCATCAAGGGCCCCAACCTGGCGGTCGTGACTGCCTGCACCACTGGCTTGCATGCGATTGGCTTGTCAGCCCGCATGATCGCGTATGGCGATGTGGATGTGATGGTCGCCGGCGGCGCCGAATGTGCGACCTCGCCCCTGGGCGTGGGCGGCTTCGCGGCGGCACGCGCGCTATCCACCCGTAACGACGATCCCGCGACCGCCAGCCGTCCGTGGGACAAGGATCGTGACGGCTTCGTGTTGGGCGAAGGCGCCGGGGTGCTGGTGCTCGAAGAGTATGAGCACGCCAAAGCGCGTGGTGCCAAAATCTACGCTGAAGTGGTGGGTTTCGGGATGAGTGGCGACGCTTATCACATTACCTCACCGAGCACCGACGGCCCCAGGCGTTCGATGGTGAATGCGATGGCAGACGCCGGTCTGAATCCTGATCAGATTCAATATGTGAACGCGCACGGCACCTCGACCCCGCTCGGCGACAAGAATGAAACCGATGCGATCAAGCTTGCCATGGGCGATGCGGCCTACAAAACAGTGGTCAATTCAACCAAGTCGATGACCGGCCATTTACTGGGTGGCGCAGGCGGCGTTGAATCGATATTCACCGTGCTGGCTGTACATCATCAGGTGTCTCCACCGACCATCAATATCTTTTCGCAAGACCCGGAGTGCGATCTTGATTACTGCGCCAATACGGCGCGCGACATGAAGATCGATGCGGCACTCAAGAACAACTTCGGGTTTGGCGGCACCAACGGTTCGCTCATTTTCAAACGCGTTTGACGCCAACGACAAACGGCCCAACTGCAAACGACCCGCCCATGCTGGAAATTCGGGAATGGCCAGGCCATCCTGATCTGATCGGACTGCAGGCGTCGAATCCGCAGCGTTACCCGGGACTGTTTCTGAGTAGTGGCGATACCGGCTGGGACGTGTTGTTTGCGTTTCCGCAGGACGTCACACGCATCGATACTGCGGACGACCTGCAACGCTTGCAGGCGCATCCGGCAATGCGGCTCCAACCCACCTCAACTCATCGCACTGTACATGGCTTGCCGTTTACGGGCGGCTGGCTATGCGCATTGGCGTATGAATTGGGCGGCGCGTTCGAACCCCATGTCGGGTTGGCTGACGATGCGGATTTTCCATTGGCCTGGCTGGCACGCATCCCCGCTGCCATTCTGTTCGACCGACGCAACGGGCGTTGTGTAATGGTGGCTGAATCCGCCCAGCGCACGCTGGTCGAGGAGATGGCGCACGATCTAGCGCAGCCGTCCTGTCCCATTCCCGCTTTGCCGAAACTGGCTGCGTTGCATGAAGATGATCCCGCTGCTTTTTTGGCGGGTGTTGCGCACATCCAGGATTACATCCGGGCTGGCGATGTGTTTCAGGTGAATTTGTCGCGTGGCTGGCAGGCCGGGTTTGCCGAGCCAGTGTCCCCAGCCGCCCTGTTGACGCGACTGATGCAGCGTAATCCCGCGCCTTATTCCGCCCTGTTGCAGATGGACGACTGGGCGATCGTGAGTTCTTCGCCCGAACGGCTGGTGCGTCTCGGTCGTGACGGGATCCTGGAAACCCGGCCGATCGCGGGCACCCATCCGCGCAGCGAAGACGCCGTGGAAGACGCTGCGTTGCGCGCACGCCTGCAAGCGCATCCCAAAGAGCGTGCCGAACACGTCATGCTGGTTGATCTGGAACGCAACGATCTGGGGCGGGTGTGCGTAGCGGGCAGCGTGGAGGTGGGTGCGTTGATGGAAATCGCCAGCTACCGGCACGTGCATCACATCGAGTCGACTGTGAGTGGAAAACTGCGCGCGGGGATGTGCGTGTTCGATGCCCTGCGCGCGGTGTTTCCCGGCGGCACCATCACCGGCTGTCCCAAGGTGCGCACGATGCAGATTATTCATGAGTTGGAGCGGACGCCGCGGCGCAGTTATACCGGCAGCGTCGGCTACATCAATCTCGATGGCAGTTTCGATTTCAATATTCTGATCCGCAGTTTTCTGTTGCGCGGAAGCGAACTGAGTTTTCGTGCCGGTGCCGGCATCGTGGCCGATTCGGTTGCTGCGCGCGAACTTGACGAAACTCGTGCCAAGGCGCGCGGGCTGTTGCGCACACTGGAGGCCACATGATCCGCGTCAATGGCCAGACGACCGACAGCGTGAGTGCACGGGATCGCGGGCTGGCCTATGGCGATGGCGTGTTTCGCACGCTGCGCACCCAGGCCGGCCAGCCTGTATGGTGGGAAGACCATTACGCCAAGCTGGCGGCCGATTGTGCGGCGTTGATGCTGGAATGCCCGGATCAAGCTGAATTGTGCGCCGAGGTGTGCCAGGTGGCCGGAACCGGGCAGGGCGTCGTCAAGATCGTGCTGACCCGCGGTGCGGGTGCGCGCGGCTACGCCTTGCCGCCCGAGCCCGCGACCACATGCATCGTGCTGGCGTCTGTGCTGCCGCAGCATGCGCAGGTGTTCGACGACGTCCGGGCGCGCTGGTGTGAACTCAAGCTGGCACGGCAGCCCCGGCTGGCGGGAATCAAGCATCTGAACCGGCTGGAAAATGTGCTGGCTCGCGCTGAATGGAACGACCCGGCAATAGCCGAAGGACTGGTGTGCGACGACAGCGGGGCGGTCATCAGCGGCGTGATGAGCAACCTATTCTGGATCAAGGACGGCGAGTTGTTTACCCCGGATTTGAGCCAGTGCGGCGTGGCGGGTGTGGCCAGAATGCGACTATTGCGTGCCGCTGCGCGCCTGGGTATGGGCATCCATATCGATCGTTTTCTCCCGGCCGATATACTTGCGGCTGATGAAGTGATGATCTGCAATAGCGTCATGGGCGTGCGCCGCGTGGCACGTCTGGATGACACAACCTGGTCGCCTGCGGGCTGGACCCCAACCTTGAATAACGCTTTGTATGAAAACCTGGATTAAGCGACTGCTGCTGCTGACGATAATGGCTGCATTGGCGGGGGGCGGTGGACTGGCCTGGTATGCCACGCAGCTTTTGCACATCGAACCGCTGCCCAAAAGCCTGAACGTGACGCCAGGAACGAATTTGCGGAGCCTGAGCACGATGCTCGAACGCGAAGGCGTGATTGGCAACGCACCGGTGTTCTGGTTGCTTGGGCGCGCGCTGGGAAAAGGCAGCAAGCTGAAGCTCGGGGTCTATACGCTGGATAAACCGCTCACGCCGCTGGGCTTGTATGACGTTTTTGAGCGTGGCGAAGTTTCGCAAGCGATCATTCAATTCATCGAAGGAAAAAATTGGCGCGAAGTGCGCGCAACGCTAGCCGAACAACCCCTGCTGAAAAATGACAGCGCAGCCATGAGCGATGCCGAACTCATGAGCGCAATCGGCGCAGAAGAAAGCCATCCAGAAGGACTGTTGTTTCCTGACACCTATTTCTACGCGCCGCATACCTCCGACCTTGATGTGCTGCGCCGCGCCTATCGCTTGCAGCGCGACAAACTCCAGGCCGCCTGGGAGATGCGCGCGCCCGGGCTGCCGTACCGCACGCCGTATGAGGCGCTGATCATGGCGTCCATCGTCGAAAAGGAAACCGGCGCGGCGTTTGAGCGCCCGCAGATTGCCGGGGTCTTCCTAAACCGGCTCAGGCTGGGGATGCGCCTGCAAACCGACCCCACCGTGATCTACGGGCTGGGTGAGCGCTACGATGGCAACCTGCGCCGGGTCGATCTGCAAACAGACACGCCCTACAACACCTACACGCGTGCCGGTCTGCCGCCGACGCCGATTGCAATGCCAAGCGAGGCCTCGATTCTGGCGGCCCTGCATCCAGACAAAACCGATGCGCTGTATTTTGTTTCCAGGAAAAACGGCACACATGTCTTTTCCAGCACGCTCGAAGCCCATAACCGCGCGGTAAACCGCTACCAACGATGACCATGCCCGGCAAATTCATCACCCTCGATGGCGTCGATGGCGCCGGCAAAAGCACTCATCTGGGTTTTGTTGCCGACTGGCTGCGCCAGCAGGGCAGGGAGGTCATCGTCACCCGCGAGCCCGGCGGCACGCCTCTGGGCGAAACCCTGCGGGAACTACTGCTGCATCGCGAGATGGATGCGGATACCGAATTGCTGTTGATGTTCGCTGCGCGGCAGGAACACCTGGCCCAGCTGATTCTGCCGGCGCTGGCGCGTGGCGCATGGGTGCTGTCAGACCGCTTTACCGATGCCAGCTACGCCTACCAGTGTGGCGGCCGTGGAATTGCGGTGGAACGCATTGCCGCGCTGGAGGCCTGGGTGCAGCGTGGCTTTTCCCCCGACCTGACCTTGCTGTTCGATGTGCCGTCAGAGGTGGCCGAGGCGCGCCGTTCCGCCGCGCGTGCGGCCGACCGTTTCGAGCGCGAGGCCGATTCGTTCTTCAACCGGGTGCGCCAGGCGTATCTGGACCGGGCGCAGGCCGATCCCAAGCGCATCCGGGTGCTGGATGCGTGTCACAGCATTGCCGAACTGCAAGCCGAAATCAGCCAACTGCTGCAGGAATTGACGTGAACGCACCCTATCCCTGGCTGGCTGCGTCATGGCAGCATCTGCTGGCGACACGGAGGCGTCCGGCGCAGGCCTTGTTGTTGGCGGGTCCGTGCGGCGTTGGTAAAAGCGCGCTGGCGCAGGCGTGGGCGCAGACCCTGCTGTGCGAAGCGCCCCTGCCAGATAGCGCGGCGTGCGGCAGCTGCGCGGCCTGCCACTGGTTCGAGGCGGGCACACATCCGGATTTTCACGCCGTCACCCTGCAGGAAAAAACCACCAAGGAAGGCGACACGCGGATGGCCACCGCCATCGAGGTCGATCAGGCGCGTGAAGCGGTCGATTTCGTCCGCTTGTCGACCTACAGGGCAGGACATCGCGTCGTATTGGTCAATCCGGCGGATGCGCTCAATGTCGCTTCCGCCAACGCCCTGTTAAAGGTACTGGAAGAGCCGCCGTTAAATACAGTGTTCGTGCTGGTGTCGGATCAGCCGCGCCGCTTGCTGCCGACCATACGCAGCCGCTGTGCCCGTTTCGACATTGGCTTGCCGCCGGTTGGACTGGCGGCAGACTGGCTGACCGGGCAAGGCGTGGACGACGCGATGAATCTGCTGGCGCTGGCAGGAGGCTCGCCTTTGGTCGCGCAGGGCTGGGGCAGCACTGAGCTGGACGAACGTCGCGGGGTGCTGGAAGGCCTGGCGCGTCCCGACCGGCTTGATCCGGTGACCCTGGGCGAGCGCTGGAAGGCGGTCAGCCCCCAGACGTGGCATAACGTGGTGTACAAGTGGCTGGGCGATTTGCTGGCCGTGAAACTGCAAGGCGAGGTACGGTTTAACCGCGATTTTGCAGATGTGCTGGGACAACTGGGCAAACAGGCTGATCTGGCAGGTTTGCTGGCACTGGCAAAAATGCAGGCAGCCGAGGGCAGGACGCTGACGCATCCGCTCAACCGGAGCCTGCAGTTACAGGCCTGGCTGATTCAGTACCGACATGTGTTCGATTGAAGAAAGACAGCGAAGAGATACGATCATGAGTGCAATTCCAAACGATATTGTGGGACAGGTTCGGCCCGGTGTGCTGTCGCTTTCGATCAAGGAAAAATCAGCCTTGTTCGCTGCTTTCATGCCCTTTATCAAGGGCGGCGGATTGTTCATTCCGACCAATAAAACCTACAAGATGGGCGAGGACGTCTTTATGCTGCTGACGCTGATGGACGACGCCTCCAAGCTTCCCGTGTCAGGCAAGGTGGTGTGGGTGACGCCCGCTGGTTCGCACGGCGGCCGCACGCAAGGCGTAGGTGTGCAGTTTGCGGCGAACGAAAGCGGCCGGGCCGCAGAAAAGAAAATTGAAGGTCTGCTCGGCGGTTCGTTAAAATCATTGCGTCCCACCCACACGATGTAGCACCGTCATGCGGCGTGGGTGAATTTATTGACTCCACCTCGCGTCTGCGCGACGAGCCGCATCATGTATATCGATTCCCACTGCCACATCAATTTCCCCGATTTTTCCGACAAGCTGCCTGAGCTGTTCGGTCTGATGAAGGACAACCAGGTAAGCCACGCCTTGTGCATCAGCGTGGAACTGGAAAAATTCCCCGAGATTCGCCGCCTGGCCGAGACCTATCCGAATGTGTACGCCTCGGTCGGGGTGCATCCCGACCACGAAGAGTGCACCGAGCCCACTGTGGATGAACTGGTCGCATTGGCGGATCACCCAAAAGTGGTGGCGATTGGCGAAACAGGCCTGGATTATTTCCGGCTAACCGGCGACCTCGAATGGCAGCGCGAACGCTTTCGCACCCATATCCGCGCCGCGCGGATGACGCAAAAACCCTTGGTAATCCACACGCGTGCGGCAGCCGACGACACGCTGCGCATCATGCGAGAAGAACAGGCGGGCGAGGCGGGCGGGGTGATGCATTGCTTCACCGAAAGCCTGGCGGTGGCCGAAGCGGCGATCGAGCTGGGGTTTTAT
>JAANCK010215594.1_pt1 | contig 11347 bp, 8 predicted proteins | sample 7277841 | NCBI WGS metagenome assembly JAANCK01 (sample SAMN14222788, study PRJNA588281) | permafrost metagenome | isolation source: Arctic cryosol methane SIP | place: Canada:Nunavut | collected 2015-07 | reverse complement strand
GCGCAGAAGGGAGCAGAATGCAGCTTGAGGTGGCACCCCATGCGGCGATCGTCGGTACTGTTCCTCCTAGCATATCTAGCCGCGAGAACCCTCGCCTCGGCCGCGACGTTCTCAGGGCGAGTCGTCTCCATAGCCGACGGCGACACCCTGACCATCCTTGACGCTCAGCACCAGCAACACAAGATCCGTCTGCAAGGCATCGACGCTCCCGAATCGCGACAGTCGTTCGGAAAACTCTCGAAACACAACCTCTCCTCGCTCGTTGCGGGCCGAGATGTCACGATCGAATACCTGAAGTTCGATCGATACGGTCGCGCCGTCGGCAAGGTGTTGGTGGGTGGAGTGGACGCGAACCTGGAGCAGGTCCGTTCCGGACTCGCGTGGGTCTACACCGACTACGAGGGCGAGCTCACGTCTAGCGACCGGAGCTTGTATCGCGCCGCCGAACGACAAGCCCGCTCGTTTCATGCGGGTCTCTGGTCCGAAAGCAATCCGCTGCCACCGTGGGTGTTTCGCCGGCAAGCGCGCACCCACTCCGAAGTAACGCCACGATCAGCTGTAGCGACGATGCCCCACTCGGAACCTGGCGCCGTGATCGGCAACCGCCGCAGCCACATTTTCCATCGGCCTGACTGTCCCGACTACTTCAAAATCTCACCTGCGAATCGCGTCCCGTTCGAGACGGCAGCAGCCGCGCAAGCCGCCGGGTACCGGCAGGCGAGAAACTGCCCGTGAAAGCTCTTGCAATGCAAAGCAGCCATCCTGGCCTTCTCGCTCGGCGGTAACAATCTCCGCTGCGACCCTGTGTTTCCATGAACTTACGACACCGACGGCTGCGACGTGCAGCGAGCCAAAACAGGAATGCACACAATATTTCGGACAACGAGGGTAGGGAAATCCTCACTTCCGACACTCCACTAGGTGGGCGCCATGGTGGTCCGGGCCCATCCCCAATCTGAACCGAAAAGTAGCGACGGCAGAGCAGTTTCCGCGCGTGCTATGGGCCGTCTTGAGGGTAGCTATGACTAGCAATGGCACTCCGGCACCGACAGCGTCGAAAGTACTAAGCGTGCCAGCGGTTCTGTTTGCAGGCGTCCTTGGATTTCTGGCACCCATTGTCTGCGTTTGGGGTGACTTCTCCATTTCGAATAGCCTTGCGGCAGCACTCCTTTCTCTGTCGACAATCCTTGCATTCGCGACATGGCGTCTCCACTCCACGCGTCTGATCTTGGTCGTTGGCGCAGCGGCAGGACTCACGGCCGCTTTCGTAGCTTTGTTCAAGAGGCCCGGAGTCGAGGCGGCAGCATACTCAGCGTTTGCATGTGCCATTCTCGTGATCGCCATAACAGTTGCACTAGCGCGCACCATCGTCGATCAAAGTGCTTTTCGTTTTGGCCTCGACGATGCAGTCAGCGAGCTGACTCAAAGGCCGCACCTTGTGCTGTGGGTCCTATTCATCCTCTTCCTTCAGATCACTTACCTGCTAGCTCTAGCTGTTGGCATCCACAACAACGCGAGTGGGGGGCGGGCGCTCATCCGCACACAGGACGATTCGAAATACGCAGCCTCGCCCGCTGCGCCCTCCGTGATGGACGACATCCGTATCATTCGGTACAAGGCAGGCTGCCCAGGGACCGCTTGCGTCCCTCAGGAATTAGCCGTCACTGTTGCTTTGAATCAACCGCTGCTGGAACGCCTGAAGAAGACCGCCGACGGGGAACGTATCCCAATTATCCGAAAGGAACTGAGCCTCGACCCGACGATGACTACTCTTCAAACATACAGCGACGAAGACATTGGTGTCGTCGAATCCAACGCGTTTATCCTGGCTGAATTGCGGGCAAAGGTACAGCGGGCCTGTCAACCAGGAGACGCTTCACGACCCTGCATGATCGAAGTGCTGGGACACGCAAACGACCACCTCTCAGCACCTACCGCGGATGCCCTGTCAAAGAACGACGAACTTGCAGAGCTGAGAAGCGAAGACGTGCATCTACTTCTCCGGAAGCTTGTGCCAGGCATCTCGATCGTCTGGAAGATTCACTCCGTCGGAAACAATGACACGTTCCTAAGCGCGGACCGAGACGCTTTCGAGCCTAGTGCTGACCACAAGCTCTGCGCCGAGGTACACTACAGCCAAGCAGCCAACTCGCGTGCGCAGTTGCCGCTACTCGACTACCTCTATTTCATGATCTACACGATCACGACCACTGGGTATGGAGACCTCGTACCAACGGACGCCTTCACCCAGTTTGTCGTATCCATCGCAAATCTGTACGAGATGTTCTTCGTCGTGATCGTGCTAAACGTGCTAATAAAGATGCCTCGAAAAGATGTATCGAAAAACCCCGAGGTCAACGAGTGAGAGGACGCCGGCGAGCCGTTTTCTGGGTTATGACTGCGCAGGGCAGGAAAGGTCCGACGTCATGTCACCCCTGGTCGTGCTGCACCTCCCAAACTGCGTCTCGGCCAGGAAAAGCGCTGCGCACAACGACGGTTCATGAATGAGATCAGCCCGTCGCGAGGGCGAATGGTGTAGAGTTGCTTATTCCGTCCCTACTGCGAGAAACGACCGCTTGAAAAGCGCCGCTCATGGAGAAGCTATGCGATATTTCGTTGGTGTTCTGATCGTACTGGCAACGATCGTCGTCATGCCTGCGTTTTCACAGGTCGACCCGACCACCACCGACACCTCGGGCACGACTCAGACCGATACGACGGCCACCACCGACACTGCCCCACCGGCGCAGCCTCTCGCCGAGCAGGAACGCAATCAAGACTACTCACCCCCCGGTTGGGTAACACTGGTCCGCCCGGCTGCCGTGATCGGTCCATGGGGCGTTCTGGCCGCAGCGCTGCTGGTCGGATTCTTCATCCATTGGGGTCTCGTGACGCGACAGCAGAATCAGTTCCCGCGCACTCGAGGCAGCAGATCGCCGCAGATGGTACCGGTCATCGTCAGCGCGTGCTTGTTCCTTCTGCTCGGCTTGCTATTCATCTTCTTCGAGGTAAAGGCCCGCGGTGACATTCTCGCCCAGCATGCAGGCGTCGTTGACCAGTGGCGACCGGTAACACGCCAAGCTGTGATCTCTTATTTTGCATGCTTTCTACTCGCTGTCGTACCGTGGGTAGTGCTGACCAAGCGCGCAGACCGCTACTACCCCGGTGAAGGAGGCTCCAATGCCTAACTACCTGATCGCTGTGGGCGGCACGGGCCAGCATGTTGCGCTGGCGTTGGCGGATCTAATCGCGCTCGGTCACGAGGTCATGGAGTTGCCGATGGCCAACATCATTCTGGTTGATGCTGACTCCGCAGGCGACCGGCCTCCCGGAAACGAACAGTCCCATACGGAGTCCGCGTGGCAGGAGGCGGAAAAGCAACTGAGGCGCATCGACCGCTATGGCGACAGTTTCGCGATGAGCCCTTTGCCTACGGACACTCCTCACAAAGACATGGAGGAGTTCATCAACACGCAAAGCAGGGTTACGGGCGCGTCAGAGGCTCTTCTTCTGAAGCGCCAACGAGATATCGCTCTCGAGCACGGCTTCTACGCAGAGCCGCGTGTGGGAGCGCTCGTGGCCGAGTGGCTCTTCGAGGGGGTGACTGCGGCAAGGCTCCGGCTCACCAACATGAAGCGGATCTTCGACATCGCCGCCGATCCGGCGAATCGCATTGCCGTTGTCGGGTCGGGTGTCGGTGGGACCGGCGCTGGCTTTGCTCCAACCCTACTGCGGCGGCTTTTATCGCAAGGCGACGCGAGAGCTCGCGTCATGGCGCTGATGGCCACTGAGTGGTTTCAGTTGTCCGGTCAGGGGAACACGCGGCTCGCCGAGGTCGTGCAGCGCGCCAATGTGAATTCCGCCTTGTGGCATTCCACGAGAAAGCGGGAGCACCTCACAACTGTCCTCTGGGGTCATCCCAGCCTTGTGAATGCGTCGCGTGAAGATTTCCAGGAAAGCGCAGGCCAGGTCAGGAAGAAGAATCTGACGTTGCCTTACTACGCAGCAGCGGTGGCGCAGCGATTCTTCGCCGGCCTGCTCGATCAGTACGATGGGAAACTTCTGGCTATCGCTGCCGCCTCTGAGGGCAACCGTGTCGCGCTGGCGCCCGATTTTCCTGTCGGCGAAGGGGTCTCTATCGGAGACCTGATCGCCAGGAATCGCGAGGCTGTGTCCCGGCTCAATCTCGCCATCGAATACCTGCGTCAACCTTACCAGGGTCACGTCCTCAGCTCATGGCTATCCGGATACATCGGCAATCTCTGGCCGCGCGATCGGAAAAAGCGCGACGAGCTCACGAGCCGGCTCCAGGCCGTCCGTGACGCAAAGACGCGAGCACTCGAAAACATTGGCCACTCCGACGAAAAACTGAGGAGCGAGATCACGCAGGCCGTCGGACTCTCGAATCTCCGCGACTGGGCAGGCAACGATGCGGTGCGGTCAGTTGGAGATCTGTGGCGTGTCAAGCCGCTGGCGGAGCGGAAGATCAAAATTGACTCCTACACACCGAAATTGCTCTTACGAGACACGGTAAAAATTGCAACAGCGGTGAATATCGGGCAGACATTGGAGCTGTCGCTTCCGACTATCCAATCGCTCATCTCCCTCTCTCAGGTTGACGTGTCGAAGGTGCCGGCTTCCGACGCCGTAGAACTCGCGATCGGCGAGTATCTCGAGACCTGGAACAATTGGGGTGACGAGACTAGGCGAACGGACAAGACGCGAGTCGCCGACGAATTCAGCTTGACGGCCCAATTCAAGACCGTTTCCGCCAATGAGGGTGATCGCCCCCTTGAATGGGTCCGGCGCTGGATGCTGCTCTCGAGCCTCGTTATGAGCCGCAAGGTTTCGATCGGTGAAACGTCGGAGCTCGCGCCGTTCGTTCCTGGTGAGACCATCGCCTTTCATGGGATGACGATCGGTGTCTTATCGAAGGGCCTCGTTTGCGTTCCGCTGATCAATGAATGGTGGAACAACGAAGCCGTCGTAAGTGAAATGGTTCAGGCCGGGCAATCACTATACGAGCTCTCCGCCTGGATTGGACGACTCGCTATTCTTGCAGCGTGCCGGAGAGACGAGGCGCCGCTCTGGTTGCGGTTCATGCGCAGCATCTGTCCACCGGCGGTGGTGAGAGCACAGAGGGGAAACAGGACCCTGCCCGTCACTTGGGACACTGGCACGGTGAACCTCCCCATACCGGGCAGTTCGGGAGCCAAGGATCTCGATCGATGGACAGCAGAAGAGCTGGGGGTGTTCACAACAGATCCACCCCAAAACCCCAGCACCGAGGTGGTACGTGCAATCCAGGAAATCGGGGGCAGTACGTTGGCGTTGAAGAACGCGACGGGCGAGTCCGAGGCGATCGTGATCTTCGAGGGCCTCGATGGCGAGGCGAAGAAATACATTCTAGGCGACCTGATCGTCGACAAGGCAAATCACGTGGCGTGGATTCTCGACGATCGTGCAATTATTCGCTCCATCGAAGAGGAAGTACTCACTCCCACCATCGCCGTCTTTAAGAACGTGACCCGGCGAGTGATCGCCACGCCGGTCCAGTCGAAATACTTACAGTGGTTCGTCGACGGAGGCCCCGCGCGCTGCGAAACGAGAGACGAGAACGGTGCCATCGTGGCTTCGATTCAGATCAATGGCAGACTTTTGCTCCGCAAGACATACCCCCCTAGCAAAATACGAAACGCTGAAACGGCGCTCTTGTTGGCCTGGCCGAGAAAGACTCTTGGCGAGGCGCCACCACTCACGGTGCTCATCTCTGACGAGAAGAGCAGTCAGCGGGTGACGAGTGGAACGATCACATTCCAGACCGCAGCCGGCTGGTCGGTGTCGACGCGGCTCTTGCGATCCCTACAGCCCTACTATATCGACCCTGCTCCGGGAGCAGTACATGCCTTATCCGTCGAAGTCGCTGGCGAAGAATCGGGATTCTTATCTGTGAAAACCGCCCGAGCGGTTCAACTCCCTGCCGAGGAGCAGGCTTGGTCCGTCGACTTCGGCACCTCGTCCACCGTCGTGGCAGTTCTGAAAGGAAGCGAGACAACCGTAATCGACTTCTTCGCAGCCCCCACGGGTGCATCCAACTCGGATGCGAGCATCGAGATTTGGACGGGTGATGACCTGGATCACGACCAGTGGTACGGGACGCGCCGAATTCGCCAAGGACTAGGCAGCTTCGATTCGAAGAAAAGGGTTCCGAGTTCCCTGTCGATGATGGTACCGATGACCAAGCCCACCGAGCAGTTGACTGATTCGGACCTCCGCTTTGGACGCGACATCCTACTTACCCAAGACGATTGGCCAAGCGCGAGTTCAAATGACTACGTGATAGATATTAAGTGGGATAGAAACGCGGCTTTCCGCAAGCAGTTTCTTCGTTACCATTTGGAGCAGGCGATTGCATCTGCGATTTCGAGCGGCTTGGTTATATCCGCCCACGCAAATATGCTGTTCACTCTGCCGATCCGGCAGGCCGCACGACTTAAACAGTTCAAAACGGAGGTGGAGAGCGTTCTCGCGCAGGTTTCACGTTCGACGAGCCTGACAATCCGTCCCTCGTATGCATTCGAGTCTCAAGTCATTGCACCGGTGGGACTGCCGATGGAGGGAGTCGCCGCCGCGATCGTCGCCGATCTGGGCGGCGGAACGCTGGATCTCTTCGGCCGACGGTTCTCGGGCGATGGGCAAGCGGATCTATTCGACAGCGCCGTGATTGGCGGGCACCTTCTCGTCGATCACCTTGCTGGGGGTATGAGTCCGGAAGTGCGACAAGGGTTCCGCCTGAGCCAGTACGGAAGTATCGATCGGCATGCCCCTGCGGCCATCGAGTACTTTCGATTCCTGATGCGGTACATCCTCCTGTGGGCGGAGTCCGCATGCGAGCATTGGCAACTCGAGCCTCAGGAACGCAAGACGATCGCCATTCAAGCGCTCGGCCTCGGATGGCGGCTTCCAGGTTCGCCCGAGCACAGGCTTGCGGACCGATTGACGGAAACAGCGCGTGAGATCGACATCAACATAGAATTCATTGGCTATCGCAACGAACTCATTCCGGACGACCCCAAGGAAACGCTGGCACGTCTTGCGGTCAACTACATTCATCGAGCAGACGAGATAGACCCCAAGGCGCCTCCACTCATTCACGGTCTCGATGTGCAGATCGGGCAGAACCGACAGATGTTGAGTCACTCACAACAGCTCAAGTCGTTGCCGAACGATCTCGCCATTGTTCAGATCTCAGATGACAGCCGGCTGGCCCGGCTGCTGAAAGGCGAGACGCGTGCCCTCATCAACGAGATTCGCGTGGATGCGGAAGCGCGGCTGAAGAAGGTATCAAAAGGGCTTGGGAGGCAAGACGGGGCGCTCAATAAAGAGCAGGGCGTGTGGGTTACCAGCCCGCTCTCTGTGTTCGCTGAGACCTATGTTGAACGCAAGCTGCTTGCGGAAAATCGGTGACGGTGCCATGCGATTCTTCAAGATCGTCATAGCAGCAAGCATGTTGCTGGCTCTTGTGGCCACGAGTGTCTTAGGTCAGCTCAAGAGCGATGTGAAGAAGCACACTTCGCCAACACTCCCCGCCGGCAGCCCTAAGGGTAACCACTCGAAGGGCGGCGTTAATTCGGGCGTTAGCTCGACCTCAACAGACACGTCCGGAAGCGCGGCGAGACCGCGAACTCCCAACACGGAATCCAAGACTTCGGAATCAGCGCCTGACCGCGCCGACGGTCCGCCGCCATACCCCTCGGGAGCGACAGATAGAGAGTATACGACCGCCGGCGGATCCTCGGCTACCGCCGCGCGGACAAACACCTCCACGACCACGGTATCGGATGGATCTACAGATACGGCCTCGTCGCAAGGTGACCGGAGCCATGCAATGCCGGGAATCGCCTCCATGGTGCTAGCCGGCCTTGTCTTATTGGTGGTCGCCACCATGTGGTTTTTTCGGTCGCTCCTCGAGACAGTTCAGCATGAACTCCGCAGCATTCGGGAATTGATGAGGGCCGAGGCAGACAAACGCGTGGAGGCAGACAGACGCGCCATGAATCCGCAAAATCCCCGTTTCCGCGAGGACGGAAAGCAATTTGACGCGGTCCAGAGCGCGATTGCGCGGATCGACACACGTCTGAATAGCATCCTGAGCACGCTCGGAGAAATAGGCGACGAAGTGAAGCGCAATGGCCCACGCGAAGTCGGGGCGGGGTTTCTTGAGCGCTCTGCGAACAAGCAGAAAGATACGCAGTGGCGCCGCCAAGAGGTCGACGATCAAGTCCCGTTCGATGATGAAAAGAAAGACGGGGCGGCCCAATTACTCGCCTGCGCCAACTCGCTTCTGCAAGACCCCGAGTCCCTCGATGGGATCAAGAAACGGCTGGTCAGCGTTTCGGATCAAATCGACGGAGAACCGCGCGGCGAGAGCCGCCCAGACTACTTTCTCGTCAAGGCCAATAGCAAAGTGTTCGTGCTGCCGAATGGAGACCGCTATACCCGAATTCCCAGCGAATGGTTCAATTCCGCCGACTTCAGGAAGGCGACGTCGAAGATCGAGTCCATTGTGGAATTGCCCCTAGTCCGCCCGGGGCGCGACGGTTATGTTTCGGAGCGGCCGGGTTTATTCCGGGTCTCGGATTAGCCGACCATGACGAGGCGACTGTTCCCCGTTCTTCTCGTTATCGCCGCTCTCCTCGCCGCGTGGCTCTATGACCGCGTCGCCGGCAATGAATTGGGCGGGATTGTGGCGGTCGGTGTGGAGTTGGTACTATCGCTCACTCTGCTGTCGTCGCTTCAGCGTTATGCCACGCGCCAGATACGGCAGTTCTCGGATGCTCATTCTCCGACACGGACGCAATCTGATGCCGAGGCTTCGGCGGCGCGCCTCCATGAGCGCGTACAGAACGCATATTCCTCCGCATCCAACGTAACACTCGCTTCAGGGATGGCCGGGTCGGCGTTTCTGCTCCTCTACTACTCCGCCGGCAAGGGCGGCGGCGTGAGCAGCCTCGCCGGTGTTGCCCCGAAGGCGTTTGTTGCCACCGGGTTCGCCGTCGTTTGTGCGACGATGATGACTGCGCACTACTACCTGCACGTGTCCGCGCTATTAGAAGCGGCAGTCCCTCAGACCGCCAAGGCACAACGGAACGGTGATGCATCGGCGGGCGCTTCAGGCGAAGATTCTATTTCTCCGCTCGTTGAGACCATCGAACGGCTCATCAGTGTGCAATGCGCGCAGGTGGCCGAGATGCAGGAGTCGAATGCGTTGTTGACTAAGACCATGAGAGACGCGGTGGACGATGGGAGCGGCGACGATAGAGCGAGGCTGGGGAAAGAGCTATCGAGATTTCGCAAGGGCGTCTCGGAACTGCGGGAATCGGTCGACAGAATGACGGTCAGGCTGAACTCTCTGGCATCGCAGGAATCGGAGATTTTCGACGGCCACCTGCAGAGCATCGCAGTGTCAGTCGGGGGGATTTCGAGGGAGTTGATTGATCGCGTGCTCACGGATAGCAGGACCGCTGCGGAAAGCGTCAAGATTCAGCTCGAAGCGGCCTTTCGCGCATCCCACGAAGAGGATATGAGGCTGACTCAGGATTTCCTGAAGCTGAAGTTTGACGCCCTTCTGGAGAGTAGCGAGAGGGCGGGTAGCTCGCTGAACAAGATCACGGCCGATTTCAACAGCGTGATCACCTCCCTCGAGAGTCTCGCCTCATCATTTAACACCAGCTCGGTTCGTGTGGTCGAGAGCGCAGGCGTATTTCGAGCGGAATCAGAGCGACTGACACGAAGCGTGAGCGAGGTTCTGGCCACACTCGAGACGCCTGCGGGAAATGCGACATTACTCACCCCACTCTCCGAGGCCGCGACGACGATTCGAAAAGCAGCAGCGTCGGTCGCGCTCGACCTCAAGCACATCGACTCGGAGCGTTCTCGTCTCGGGAAAGTTCGCCGGAAGCTCCTCGATCTGCTGCCCGCCGAGGAGCGGGAGTAGATGTTTAGCCGCGGTACGAACTACTGGATCTCGTGGGCCGATCTCACGTTCCTGTTGTTTTTCGCCGTGCTCGCTCTCGTCAGCGTCCAGGAGCGAAAGACACTTGCGGCGGAAGCACGCGCAAAGGCGGCAGAGAACGAACTCGTGCTGATACGCAAACGCAGCAACCCTTGCGCCGAAGCCGGACGGTTTCTATCCGGCCTGTCTTCCTGTGTCCGGCGGCGAGTACCTACCTCCGCGCCCGAACAGCGCTCCGGCTGCTTCGTAACCATTGGAGAGGATGTCATCCAATTTGGCCATGATTCTGCAGTTTCAATCAACAAAAGGGCTGCCGACGCCGTCGCTGAGTGTCTTTATGCATCCGCCTACGACTTTCGCAAGAATCAGCCAGACGTCTTTCGAACCATCAACATTCACATTGACGGGCATACGGATTGTCAGGGACCGGAAGAAAGAAACGAGGTTCTCGGCTCAGAGCGCGCCGTCAGCATTTACGCTCGCGTCTTAAGGTTGGCGCAGGCAGACCCCCGATTGCAGGAGAGCCGGGAGCGAATGGCTTTTATGAGCAGAATTGCCACACGCTCGTTTGGTGAGTCTCGTCCGACGGAGCACTCCGCCTGTACTGAAGCAACCGGGTGGCAGGCCGATCGGCGCGTGGTGATCTCCGTCCAGCTGGCCACGGAGAATGGCCATGCTACCGAATGAAGGAAAAGATCGCGCCAAGTAACAGCACTGTCAGCCCAACGACTGCTGCCAGGAGCAGGCAGCCAATCATCTTGTCGGCGACGGGACCCGGCTTCGGGAACTCCCCATTCATGGATCGAGTTTCAGGCTCATATTGAGATCCGGCGTGTCGACGACTCGTATGATCGCGCTGGTCAGGCTGTCGAATAGATCGCGCACGTTGTCTTTATGGGAAAACTCCGGGGCATCTTTGGCTGCAACATAACTCCACGGCGTGCGTCCCGACCACGCGTAGTGAACGGTAGCCAGTACTTTGCCGGCTTTCGAGGAGCACGATATCGCCTTGTGCAGTTTGTCCACCCCACGCCTGTCTGCATCCGTGGCGGTAAGCTCAGCACCATCTGCGCTCACAGCTTTCGGGACAATCCACGCGTCTTTGACTGAACGTCCGATCTCGCAATTTAACTCGATGCGAGCATCCGGATCAAGGCACTTGAAGCGGCAACCGCCCTTGTCGGTGCGATTGGCAACGCTTTCGTTCGGAAACTTCGCCGTGCATCCCCCGAGGTCGCCGGTTGTAATCGCAGATGATGAGAAGATCACGTGTCGCTGAAAGCCTTTAATGCGTGCGGCGACTCCGTTGGAAATTTCCTCACCCATGTGGAG
>JAANCK010100699.1_pt1 | contig 11351 bp, 9 predicted proteins | sample 7277841 | NCBI WGS metagenome assembly JAANCK01 (sample SAMN14222788, study PRJNA588281) | permafrost metagenome | isolation source: Arctic cryosol methane SIP | place: Canada:Nunavut | collected 2015-07 | reverse complement strand
CAAGCCCTCGCGCACAAAATGCGCAAACGCGCACTCAAGCTGCGCGGCCGACCCCGCTGCATAGACATCGAAGCGGTGCAAATCCGGGTAATCCCGCGCGATGTTTCCCAGCAGGGTGTCCAGGTCATCGGTCGGCGCATGCGGCGCGTAATTGAAGTTATCCAGTGCGTCCGCCCAGGCACGGCACAGATTGTCCTGATAGTGCCCGGCCGCATCGGCCAGCCAATGCAGATCCATTGATTCCGCCAGTTCCAGTGACATAGCATGCTGGATCAGGCTTTTGATCGGCGCAAAGCCCGCGCCGAACGCAAGAAAGATCACAGGACGCGGCGAATCCTCGTCCAGCACGAAGTCGCCAAACGGCCCTTCCACCTCCACCGTGTCGTTGGCCTGGATCGACGTGAACAACGCCTCGGCAAAGGCGTCGTCAGGGCGGTGCGGAATCTGCACCTCGATATGGCGGTCTTCACAGGGGCAACTGGCGATCGCATAGCGCCCGCTCGCTCCGTTGACGCTGATCGCAATGCTTTGCCCGCCGAGGAAACGCAAGCGCTGGCTGCGCGGCGCCAGAATGTGCAGCGCGGCCATCTGCGGATTGAATATCTCAACCGATTTAACCTTGGCGACAATCTGCTGCATGGGAATATCGCTCGCGCCCGCCACATTCGCCTCAATCACCACATCGTTCACCGGCGCGTACGAACACAGCAGCAGCACGCCCGCATCTTTTTCGCTCTGCTTCAGCACATAGTCGTGGGCATGCACCTTTTTAACCTGCCCCGATACCAGGCGCGCTTTGCACTCGCCGCAATTGCCATTGCTGCAGCCATAGTTGAGCGACACGCCATGGCGCAGCGCAGCTTCCAGCAGCGTCTCGTTTCCCTCAACAAAAAACTCGTGGCCGCTGGGCTGGATCGTGACATGCGCCGACATGATTTTAAGCATCCGCTCCCGCACGATGACGGCCTGCGCCAGGGCCGCGTTCGACGGCATTTCGGCCAGATTGCGCAGCAAAAATGCGCGCACGCTGTGCAGCGCATGGTGCGTTTCGGCGCTCGCGCCTTCATCCAGTTCGTCGATTTTTTCGTCCAGCCAGGCCATCACATTGCCGTAGTGCAGAAGCAAGGCCTGGGCGGCCGCGTAATCGTTGCCCAACTCGTTCAAGCGCGCCGCCAACACATCCTTGTCCGGTAATGCCAGCTCGCGCACCCGCTTGGCGAACGCCCGGTCCTTGATCTCCGCCACCCGGCGAAGCTCTGCGTCGTCGTCCCATTTCACATCGGGAAATGCGCGCAGCAATTCGTCGAGTTCGATCATGCCGTCAAACGTCGCCAGCACGCCGCCGCGGATCATGTCCTGCAGCACATGTCGCGACTGTCCAACCAGCTTGGCGACGCGGGAAAGCGGGAGTAAATGGCTCATGCCGCGATAGTACTCCGCGCTCCCGGCGGACAAAATCGGCAATTCATCAAATTCTGAATTGCCGATTCGCCAGCCGCCCCAGCCCCTACAATCGCGTCATGCCTGCCATCGTTACCCGCCCCTGTCCAGCCGACGCCCGCGCCGCACTCGAACAGTCCGGCCTCGCCCCCACCTGGGCGCGGCTGTACGCCGCGCGCGGCGTCACCCATCCGGAGCAGGTTGCGCACCGCCTGCCGCAACTGCTCGCGCCCGGCGGACTGCTGCACATCGAGCGCGCGGCCGCCTTGCTGGCCGATGCGATCCACGATCAAAAGCGCCTGCTGATCATCGCCGACTACGATGCCGACGGCGCCACCGCCTGCGCGGTCGGGGTGCGCGGCCTGCGCCTGCTCGGTGCGCAGGTCGATTTCATCGTGCCCAACCGGCTCGAACACGGCTACGGCCTCAGCCCCGATATCGTCAAACTGGCCGCCGCGCGCCAGCCCGACCTGCTGGTCACGGTGGACAACGGCATCGCCGCGGTCGAAGGCGTGGCGGCGGCCAACGCACTTGGCATACCGGTGCTGGTCACCGACCATCACCTGCCCGGCGACGCCTTGCCGGACGCCGCCTGCATCGTCAATCCCAACCAGCCGGGCTGCGGCTTCGCGTCGAAAAACCTGGCCGGTGTCGGCGTCATGTTTTATGTGTTGCTGGCGCTGCGCGCCGAACTGCGCCAGCGCGGGATGTATGAACAACATGCCGAACCCGACCTGCGTGTGCTGCTCGACCTGGTCGCGCTCGGCACCATCGCCGACGTAGTGAGGCTGGACGCCAACAACCGCACCCTGGTGGAAAACGGCCTCGCACGGATGCGCGCGGGCAAGGCCGGCGCCGGCGTCAACGCGCTGTTTCGCGCCGCCGGGCGCGACCCCAGCCGCGCCACCGTGTTCGACCTCGGCTTCATGCTCGGCCCGCGCCTCAACGCCGCCGGACGCATCGACGACATGGCGCTCGGCATCGAATGCCTGCTGGCCGACGAGCCCGCTCGCGCGCAACAATTGGCGCAGCAGCTCGACAGCCTCAACCGCACCCGGCGCGATGTTGAATCCGACATGCTGGACGAAGCGCTCGCCATCCTCGCCAGTTTCAACCCCAGCGACAGCCATAGCCTCACCGCCTATCAGCCCGACTGGCATATCGGCGTGATCGGCATTCTGGCCTCGCGTTTGAAAGATAAATTCCATCGCCCCACCGTCGTTTTCGCATCCTCTGAAAACGGTGAACTCAAGGGCTCCGGCCGCTCCATCCCCGGCCTGCACCTGCGCGACGCGCTCGACCTGATCGATAAACGCCATCCCGGACTGATCAACAAATTCGGCGGCCACGCCATGGCCGCCGGTCTCAGCATTCCCGCCGGCCACCACATCGAATTCACCCTGGCGTTCGAAACCGTGGTGCGCGAACTGATCGACCCGGCCGACCTCGAAGGGGTGATCGAAACCGACGGCGAACTCGACGCAGCCGACCACAGTTACGCGCTTGCCGAACAACTCGAACACGCGGTGTGGGGACAGGGTTTTGCCGCCCCGTTCTTCAGCGCCAGCTTCGACGTAGTCGCGCAGCGCGTCGTCGGCGAAAAGCATCTCAAGCTGAAACTGGCGCGCGCGGGCGCCACCTTCGACGCCATGCATTTCTTTCACGCCGACCCGCTGCCCGTGCGCATTCAAGCGGTCTACGCGCTGATGACCAATGAATACAACGGCCAGCAGTTATTGCAGCTCAAGCTGCAACACTGGGAGCCAGTGACAGAACAAACGGAAAGCCCGGGCAAAAAGAGGGCGGGGTAGACATCCCGCCGAAAGGACTACTGGAGGACAAACAGGTGAACTTTGCGCCGCATCGAAGCGTATACATCGCGTGGCGCAAGGCCTTGCTTGAACTTCATAGTCTGCCTGCCCAAAATGACTTTTTGCAGCGGGCAATGCCCGTACGATATGGCCCGTTCGGCTCACCTGTAGAAGTTCAGACTTGAGCAGACAAGACTGTGAAAGCTCAGGTCGTGCTTCTCAGGCATGAATCCGCCTCGAAAGGCAGAAAAGACCGATTCGGAAAACAGACGTGCAAGACTGAAACAATCGAGAAATAGAATAAGGCATGTAGTCATGCGTATTTTCTGACCGTACTCATATGAAGACAATGAGTCTCGCCATGCACCGAACATATTTATTGTTTTTCCTGCCACTGCTTTTGCCGTTGAATAGCGAAGCCCATGCATCACAATCATGTGCCGCAACGGTGAGCGAATTGGGGATGATGTTCGGCAATCAGGCCTTCCCACTGAAATGGGAAGAGACCACGATGGATGACGGGAAACCCCTGGTCATGTCAATTGTTGAAAACAACGGTTCTCTTTTGCTGACATTCAACAAAACCGGAGAGGGCCTTTGGGCAGAGAGCCTCGGTGTCATTTGTAAAACAGGCACGGATTTCGAAGCCCGGTTTTCCGGGAAGCAGATTCGCTTGGGGCCGGCGGCCCACTGGATTTTGCGAAATGCATTAAAAGACGGTGGCAAATTCACATTGACGAAGCTCGGGGCAGAGCAGTTGCGTATAGCGACAAGCGGTTGGAGTGGGACTTTCTCGCCCGCAGCAAAGTAGATCGTTCCTGTATATCCGGCAGGACTCCGCCAATGGGCAGGGCCATCTCATCAAACAGGACGTCATAAACGCTCCCTCTCCCAGAAAACACGACAAAAGAAGTAGGGATTGGCTCAGCTTCGGATTTCTTCGAAACAATGAGCTTTTGTAATTGCCTTGTCATCTGAGCATCCAACAATCCAAGTCGGCAATATCGATTGCCGCGTCGGCGTCTTCAAGGCCATGTCGTAGTGAGGATGTGACGCCATTAACTTCCTAACCTGTGGAGAATTAAATCGTGCGAAAACTCATCCTTCCAATGATGTTGGGCGCAAGCGTGTTCGCGACCACCACACCAGCCCAGGCTTTTCAGTCCCATGACAAGGAGTCGCACGGCGTGCTCAGCATCGCCGTATATGGTGACTCTCCCTATGGCGTCAATAACGCTGACACAGCCCAGTTGGAGGCAACCCCGACGTTCATCAAGACGATCAATGATGATTCCGACGTCTCGCTGGTCCTCAACGTGGGCGACATCCACTCCGGCAAGCAGACTTGCTCCCTGGCCTACGATAAGTCGATCTATGACCTGTGGAGCGCGTTCCAATCCCCCGTTGTGTATACCCCGGGCGACAACGAATGGACCGATTGCCACAAGAGCAAAGAAGGTGGACTCGACCCGCTTGATAACCTGGGTTATATCCGTGACATCTTCTTCACAACCCCCGGCAACGCTATCGCCGTTGACAAGCCGGTGCTGTCCCAGTCCGAGAACTACGATGCGAACTACCCGAGCGACGCCGAATACGTCGAGAACGTGATGTGGGAGCAGTCCAAGGTCGTGTTCGTGACCTTGAACGTCCCGGGTGGCTCGAACAACGACGAAGATAATTGGCATGGTCTCGATCGCACGCAAGCGCAGACCGACGAGATACTGAAGCGCACCAGCGCTGACCTGCGCTGGCTTGACAAAGCCTTTGCCCTTGCCAAGACGAATCACGCCAGGGCCGTGGTGATCCAGCTTCAGGCCGACATGTGGGATCTCGACGGCACGGCCACGAAGGACCTGCACATCGCCAACTACCGGCAGTTCATCGACAGTATCGCGCTGCACACGACAGTTTTTGGCAAGCCGGTTCTGCTCCTGAACGGTGACTCCCACGGCTACCGTTCAGATAATCCGCTGGTCCAGGGTGCGCCATGTGTCACCGAAAATGGCAGCACGGAAGTGGCTTGCAGCGACGATGCCTACGCCACACAGCCAAACGGTTACAACGTGAAGAACTTCCACCGCATAACGGTGCACGGCAGCGTTGCCCCGATGGAGTGGGTCAAGCTCATGGTCAAGCCGGGTGACAATGATGGCCGTGCCGGCGCGAACGCCTTCGGCCCATTCGATTGGAAGCGCATGATTCAGGCGTTGCCTCCGGCGCCGTAAGTCGCCTCCGGGCATCCCGCGCGCGACGGGCATTCCACCGCGCGCGGATAACTGCCTCGAAATCCCTCTGTTACCTGCACGTCGTCGAATCCGCTTCTTCTTTTAGAATCCCCGTCATCCCCATTCATTTTCAAGCTGATTTCGTCGGTCGCGACTTGGTTATCCGTCCGGTAACCGACCACTGGACATAGGCAGGAAATCTCGCCGAACGGCAGACTTCTGTATTTCTCAACGGCAGAACACGATAGCGGCCGCATGCCTCCTAGAATCATAATTACTTAACAACCTGGTGGCGAACCACCTATTCAAAAAGTATGGATGCGATTAAAGACCTAATGGACCCTCTGAAAGCATGGAAAGCCGACGACGGCACCGTGCTGACATTGCGTCGGCTGACTGAATCGGACACGCAAAGACTGATTGCTTTCGTCAAGGGCCTGTCCGTTTCCGCGCGCTACTTTCGTTTTGGGCAGGGTGACTATGATCCAGGGCTGGACGATGCCCTGCGGGTATGCAGGCTTGATCCGGAACAGGGAGTGCACCTCATCGTCGTGACACCCGTGGACGCTGGAGAGACCACTGATTGACCGGGTCAGGGAATGGCATGCGAATGTGCTTGGCAATCAGTAGCCAAGAGACTTCCTTTAAAACAGAATATTGTTGTCTATAATTGTGGAAAGTTAGTCGGTTGTGCGGGTAACTTCATGGCAACTTCAAATCATATCGAGCTGGAGCCGGCGCATCTCAGTGCCATCCAGGCGCTGGCCGACGAAACGCATCGACCGGTGGACGTCGTCAACAGGATTTACGCCGAGACATTCGAAAGGCTGAGTTCAGAAGCGCGAATCAAGGAATACCTGATCCTGCTCACTTCCAAAACTGTACGTGACGAATTACGACATTCAAGTTCAAGAACGGGCGAATAGCTTTCGGATCGATAAGGAATCCAAGGATCACAATTAAAATCAATGCGTTTCCCCATTCCCCAGACAGTAGGGTATCGGCTTTTGCTCGAAGACCAGATAGTCGTGGTTATTGCCTTGGCCGTCTCCTCATGGTCAGTAGCGCTCGTTCGGGGCTGATCCTTAATACAGACATTCGAGAGCAGCCAGTCGCAGTGTGCAAGTGACAGGCCGAACAACGGGAGTTCATGGCTCGCACCTGAACTGTTTGCTTGGGGTCGATTTAGACTAGCGGGCAAAGCAAACCTGACACATGCTGGCAGATCAAGTCCGAGCTTCTACAGCTCACCATAGCGGCAACTTTGCGCTTCAGCCGCCGGGTGGCTTGATCAACTTTTGCTCATCCAGTTTGTCCCGGTATTCTTCCAGCAGATTTTCCGTTTCCACTTGCTTGATCCCGGTAAAGGGATCGCTTTGCGCCAGGGTTTCGCCGCAGGTTTTATGTTCGAAGCGGTCCATCAGCGACCGTCCTACCTTGTAGAGCGCCAGGTTTTTGTTTTCGCAAGCGCTGATCTCACGCTCATTGCTGCTCTTGAGCGCTTGCAGATTGTTTTTATCCGTGGTGGCCTGTTGCAGCGCCCGAGTCATCTCATCCAGACGCTTGCGCGTGTCGGCCAGCTGCTGTGCGGTGGCGCCTGCTTCTGCTTTGGCGAGCGCAAGTTCCTTTGCCTGCGACGACTGCTGCTGCTTGCCCGCCTTGACTTCACGTTGCAGGCTCGCCGACTGGCCTTCTGCCGCTTTCGATGCCGCCTGGGATTTCCCCAGATCCTCGGTCAGCCTGGCGCTCTCCTGTTCCAGCGTGGCGATTTGCCCTTGCGCCTGCGCAAGCTGTTGTTGCATGCGATGCAAGGCCTCGCGTTCACGCCCGGCTTTTTTATCGCTAGCCCCGGCATGCAGGCTGACCCCGGCCATGCACAGCAGCAGGATCAGCGACAGCAAAGCCGAACGCGTTGGCATCGCGGCTCTCGCCGATGCAGCTGAATTTTGTGTGATTTGATTCATCGTTAAATTCCAGAAACTGAACACAGCGTATCTCCCTGCGGCGTCACGATCAGAAGCCGCCCCGATTCACCAGCATGACCGCGATGTCCTGATGCTCTTTCGCCCAGTACAGCGGCCGATTGCCATTGCGATCCAGCAGGTTGGGGTCGGTGCCTGCTTCCAGCATCTGCACGACGATCTCCCTGTAACCCTCCTGAACAGCAATCCCCAGACTGACCCGGCCTTCGCGATTCCAGATCGTCATGTCGGGCTGATACGCCAGCAGCTCGTGCACTGTGTCCGTGCGATGCATGAGGGTGGCGGCGATAATCGGCGTGTTGCTGTCGCTGCTTTTAAGGTCGACATCCGCACCGGCCTTCAGCAGCATGCGCACAATCCGGGTCTGTCCGCGCAACGCGGCCATGCCCAGCGGGGTAAAGCCGCGCCCCTTCAGGTTCGGGTTGGCCCCGGCTGCCAGCAGCATGCGCGTCATGTCGATATTGCCGAGCAACACCGCATGCATCAACGCGTTTTCGCCCCACTGATCGACCCGTGCATTGGGGTTGACGCCCTGCTTCAACAAGGCTTCCACCTGCTTGAGATCGTTGCCCGCTGCGGCGGCAATCAACTCGCTCTGTTTGCCTTCGGCATAGACCGGCTCGCGATCGTTGGCCGTTCGATTGATACGGGAAAACTCGATCGGCTCGTAATGGACGCGCGCTTCGGGCGCGAGTGGCAACGGCGCAGGCAGCAACCAGTCATCGCGCTCCATATCGAAAGCCCATCCCGGCCCGCTCGCCAGCAGCGCCGCCAGCAGCCAGCACGCAAGCCGCGGACTTGCGCTGCGCCGTTCAGAACCTGGCATTGAAATCCACCTGCAGCACATCGACACCGAACGGGTCGCCGTCGATCTGGTCCGCCGACAGCCATCGTGCAGTCAACCAGGTATTGCGGTCGATGCCGTATTGGCCGCCGATGAAGAAGCCCTTGCTATTGGTTCCACCCAGGCGGAAATCGGAATCGGCAAACGCATCCAGCACCGCATCGCGTTCCAGATAGCGATACCCCAGGCTGGCCTGCCAGTCGCCCTGGTTCTGGATCAATGGCCATCCCACCGTGACCTTGCTCTGCCAGCCCAGCGTCCTGGCTTGCTGCGGACCAGATGCCAGCAGGCCATTCACCTTGGCCGCGTCATAGCCGACGTTTTTCACCACATCGCCATCCAGAATCACGTGCACCGGTTCGAATTGCGCCAGATCCACCGTGGCGGTCAGGTTGACCAGCGAGTAATCGGCGGCCAGCCCATAAAGATCAGCATACGACGGTTCATTTGGTGCCACCTGAAACCGCGTATTGCCTTTCTGTTTGGCATTTAATACCGAGCCAGAATAGTCATAAAACCCGTCGACATTTGGGTCTGCGACCGCAGCAATGTTCTGATAGTCGTAATAAGTCAGACCAAAGCGCCAGCGGGTATCCGCATCCATTTTCCAGTCCAGCCCGGCCTGCGCTGCGAACAGCCACTTATCGGCCGCCAGATTGATGGAAGACGGTTGCACGTCCTGCAAGGGGAATGCGCCCACGGTAAAGAACGGCTTGGCATCGCTGTCGCTACGTACCCATGGGGTGAACGTGGCCGCTACACCGTCGAAATTTAGATCGTCATCCCACACCAGGTCGGTGCTGAAAAAAGGATTGGGCATGCGGCCACCCCAGACGGTCAGCCAGTCCCACGGTTGGGCTTTGACAAAAGCCCGATCCAGCACCAGTGAATATTTATTGAAATCATTCCCCAAGGCCTGGTTGGTAGAAACCGGATTGGTCGTGTTGCCTGTGGTGATGCGGAAACCGGCGGATACCCCGTCCGTCACTTTTGCCGCCAGCGCAAGACGCGCCCGCACCAGCAACAGTTGATTGTCTGTTTCGGTGTTAATCGGATCATAAGGAATGGAGCTACCCAGTCCATAAGGTTCAGATAGAAAAGCCCAACCGGGCGCATTGCCGTTTGCGTAGTAGTTGCCCTGGGCGCGCAGCCTGAAATCACCCGACCACTTCAGGCGATCGACCCATTCCGGCACCGCGTTGACATTGCCCCACTGCTCGGTCTTGGCCTGCGCCACCACTTCCTGACGAATCTGCTCGCGAATCTCGCGCTTCACGTTTTCGGGGATATAGGGCACCCGCACCACGCCCGCAGCCGTCTCGGCCTTGGCGTTGGCCACGGCCTGCGCCTGGCCGGTTTGCCTGGCCTGCTTGAGCAGGTCTTTGGCCGCCTCTTCGGTGAGGATGCCCTTGGCCACCAGCGCATCGACAATCGCCAGCGTCGTCGCCCGCAACGCTTCCAGCTGCTCGCGCTCATCGGCGTGTGCAGCGGGCACCGCCAGCGCCAGACTCAGGGCCATCACCAGGGTTTTAATTTTCATCGTATTCATACATCGCTCGTCAAAATGCATTCTTGAAATTGGATAGAGCCAGGCACACTCAGCGCGACACCACGCGCAAGCGCACCGGTTGCGGAAGATCGCCCGGCATGGGTTCACGCAGCGTGATCAGCAAAATTTCCTGACGCAGCGCTTCATCCAGTTCGCTGTCGCCAGTTCCCTTGTCGATCAGCACCCGGCTGACGCCGCCCGCCGGGTTGAACCAGATTTGCGCCGACACCTGGTAATCCTTGCCCTGCAAGCGCTTGGCGCGTTTCAGGTCGTCTTCCAGCTGGCGCGAAATCAGGCGCGAATACCAGTTGCGCCGCTCGTCGCCCACCGGGCCGCCGCCGATGCCGATACCACTGCCCGCTGCCAGATCGGTCGCCATCCCGCCGGCCGGCCCATCGGGGATGCCGCCCGCAGGCGGCGGGGGCGCATCGGGCGGCGTCGGCTGCGGTTGGTCCAGCTTGATTGCTTCTTTCGGCTGCTCGATTTTTTCCGGCTCCGGCGGCTTTTCTTCCGGCGGCTTGGGAGGCGGCGGTTGAACCAGGGAAATCGTCTGGATCATGTGGGGCTTCGGTTGACCCGAATCGTTGATGAACCCCATCACCATCCAGATCACCCCGGCAGTAAAAATCGCCATGAACAGCAGGCCGCCGATAAGCGGCAAACGGCTGCGCAAGGATCGCTTGTGAGTCGGCATGGATACGCTGGCTTACTTCGGCTGCTTGGCGGTCACCAAACCCAGCTGCGTAATATCCAGGCGGCCGCACAAATCCATCACGTCGATCACTTTTTCATACGCAATCTTGGAATCGCCCTTGATCACCACCGGCAAATCCGGCGTGATCGCCTTGAAGCTGCGCAGGCGGCTTTCCAGTTCGGCCATGCTGACCGGATAGGTATCAAGATAAATCTGTCCGGCCGCGTCGATGGTGACCGCCTTGGTTTTGGGCTTGGCCAGGCTCGGCGTATTGCTGGCCTTGGGCAAGTTGACCTTGATGCCCTGCACCGAAGCTGTCGTCATGATGATGAAAATGACCAGCAGCACATACGCCAGATCGAGCATCGGCGTGATGTTGATGTCGTCATAGGCCTTGCGGCCGCCACCTGCCTGCATCGTCCTGGCTCCCTCTTCCGCCGCTTATTCCGCCGCCCGCGCGAGCTCCGAGCGATCGTGCTGCATCTCGGCGAGGCGCGTGATCAGCCGGTCGACGAACACACGCATGTCGTCGGCCAGCTTGGTGATCCGGCCGTTCAGGTAATTGTATCCGAATAGCGAGGGGATCGCCGCCGCGAGACCGGCGATCGTCGCCAGCAGCGCCGCCGCGATACCCGGCGCGATGGCGTTGACGTTGACGTCGCCTGCCATCGCGACGCCGCCGAACACGGTCATCACCCCGATCACCGTGCCGAGCAGACCGATGAACGGCCCGCCCGAGATCGCGATCGTCAGCAGCACCATCGCCGCGTCGAGCTTTTGATTCTCGCCGACGACCTGTGCGT
>JAANCK010434694.1_pt1 | contig 11398 bp, 14 predicted proteins | sample 7277841 | NCBI WGS metagenome assembly JAANCK01 (sample SAMN14222788, study PRJNA588281) | permafrost metagenome | isolation source: Arctic cryosol methane SIP | place: Canada:Nunavut | collected 2015-07 | reverse complement strand
TCGCGGTAGCGTCCGCTCGCAGCACCACCGCAGGATCGAGCAAGGCAAGGAGCGCCTGGAAGTCACCCGCGCGGGATGCCTTGAAGAACGCTTCCACGACGTGACGATGGGCGAGGTCTGGCGGCTGAACGTCCTCGGGCATCCCCTGGACTCGCCTCCGGCCGCGACTCGCGAGCTGACGGGTGGCTTCGGGCGAGCGGCCAACGATTTCGGCTATCTCCGCAAAGGACACGCCGAAGACATCGTGAAGGACGAATGCCACGCGCTCAGCCGGGGCCAGTCGCTGCAGGACAGCCAGCATGGCCAAACCGACCGATTCGCCAAGCAGTGCCTCACGCTCCGGGTCCGGGGCGCCAGAAATCCCTTCACGGCCGAGTTCGAGTGGTTCCTCGCGCCGGGCGCGGCGCGAACGCAGCATGTCCAGGCAAACGCGGGCGACGACCGTGGTCAGCCAGCCACTCAGGTTCTCCACCTGCTCGGAGTCCGAACGGCTAAGGCGCAGCCAGGCTTCCTGCACGGCATCGTCAGCCTCGCTGGCCGAGCCCAGCAGGCGATACGCCACCGAATGCAATCTGCCGCGGTCGGCTTCGAAACGCTCGCCCAGCCACTCTCCAGCCATCGGTCACATTCTCCGGTTCTGATACGTCATGAGGTTGACGGACCGCGCATGCCACATGTGACCAGAAAGGAATTCAACGATGAAGATCAAGCTGACCAGCGTTTACGTAGACGATCAGGAGAAGGCAGTTCGATTTTATACCGAGGTGCTGGGCTTCACCAAGAAGGCCGATTTCAGCCAGGGGCCGTATCGCTGGCTGACCGTAACCTCCCCGGAAGAGGCTGATGGCACCGAACTGCAGTTGGCGCTCAATGACAACCCGGCGGCAAAGGCCTACCAGCAGGCGATGTTTGAACAAGGACAGCGCGCTCTCATGTTCTCTACGGACGATGTCGCCGCCGACTATGAACGCATCAAGGCACGCGGCGGCGAGTTCACAATGCCACCAACCGAGGTCACAGGCTCGATAATCGCGGTACTGAACGATACCTGCGGCAATATGCTCCAGCTGACGCAACTAGCGTGGAAAGGCTAGAGCGGGCGCAGCGAGCGGAATCGAACTCAGACGGAGAGACCATGACCATGCCGAAGAGGACCGATGTGATCCGCGTGCAGGGCGCACGCGAGAACAACCTCAAGGACGTTAGCGTGGAGATACCCAAACGGAGGTTGACGGTGTTCACCGGCGTCTCGGGCTCGGGCAAAAGTTCCCTTGTGTTCAATACGATTGCGGCCGAGTCCCAGCGCCTGATTAACGAGACCTACAGCGCCTTCGTGCAGGGCTTCATGCCGACGCTGGCGCGTCCCGAAGTGGACGTGCTGGAAGGTTTGACCACCGCGATCATCGTGGACCAGGAGCGGATTGGCTCCAACCCGCGTTCCACCGTGGGGACCGTGACCGATGCCAACGCGATGCTGCGCATTTTGTTCAGCAGGCTCGGCACACCACACATCGGCTCGCCCAACGCGTATTCGTTCAACGTGCCATCGGTGACAGCCAGCGGAGCGATCACTGTCCAGCGCGGCGCGGGAAAGACGAAACCGAGAAAGCGACTTTCAACCGCCTGGGCGGGATGTGTCCGCGATGCGAAGGGATGGGCGCAGTCACGGATTTCGACCTTTCGGCGCTGTATGACGACAGCCTTTCGCTGAACGACGGGGCCTTGAGGATCCCCGGCTACTCGATGGACGGCTGGTACGGGCGCATCTTCCGCGGTTGCGGGTTTTTCAACCCGGACAAGCCGATTAAGGACTTCAACAAGCGAGAACTCCACGACCTCCTCTACCGAGAGACGACCAAGATCAAGGTCGACGGGATCAACCTGACGTACCAGGGACTGATCCCCCAGATCCAGAAGTCGTTCCTATCCAAGGATGTTGAGGGAATGCAACCACACGTTCGATCGTTCGTCGAACGGGCCGTGACGTTCACCACCTGTCCGGACTGCGGCGGGAGCCGGCTCAGCCCGGAAGCCCGGTCTTCGAAGATCGAAGGAAAGAGCATCGCTGATGCGTGCGCGATGCAAATCAGCGACCTCGCGGGTTGGATTCGCAACATCGAGGATCGCTCCGTCGCGCCGCTCCTCGCATCACTCGCGGCGCTCTTCGACTCGTTTGTCGAGATCGGACTGGGCTATCTCTCGCTGGAACGGCCTTCCGGGACGCTTTCCGGCGGCGAAGGCCAGCGCGTGAAAATGATCCGCCACCTCGGATCTTCACTGACAGATGTCACCTACGTGTTCGACGAACCGACGATCGGCCTGCATCCGCATGACATCCAGCGCATGAATGACCTGTTGCTGCGGCTGCGCGACAAAGGGAACACCGTTCTGGTCGTCGAGCACAAGCCGCAGACCATCGCGCTGGCGGACCATGTAGTCGACCTCGGACCGGGCGCCGGTACGGCTGGCGGCAGCGTCTGTTTCGAGGGCACGGTCGAGGGTCTTCGCGCGAGCGGAACCATCACCGGGCGGCACCTTGACGACCGCGCGTCTCTGAAAGGGAAAGTGCGCGCCCCGACTGGAACGCTCGAGATCCGCGGCGCGAAATCGCACAACCTCCAGGACGTGAACGTCGATATTCCGCTCGGGGTGGTGTGTGTCGTGACGGGCGTGGCGGGCTCTGGGAAGAGTTCGCTGATCCACGAATCGATCCCGGCTTCCGCAGGCGCCGTGATCGTCGACCAGGGCGCCATTCGCGGGTCGCGGCGCAGCAATCCAGCGACGTACACGGGACTGCTCGACCCGGTCCGGAGCGCGTTCGCGAAAGCCAACGGGGTGAAGCCGGCGTTGTTCAGCGCCAACTCGGAGGGCGCGTGCCCGGCCTGCAACGGCGCCGGCGTGATTTACACGGACCTGGCGATGATGGCGGGAGTGGCGACCGTGTGCGAAGAGTGCGAGGGAAAACGGTACCAGGCATCAGTGCTGGAGTACCGCTTCGGCGGGCGCGACATCAGCGAAGTGTTGGCGATGGCCGTGTCCGAAGCCGAAGAGTTTTTCGGGAGCGGTGCGGCACACACGCCGGCGGCCCACGCCATCCTCGCGCGGCTGGCGGACGTCGGCCTCGGCTACCTGACCCTCGGTCAGCCGCTCACGACGCTTTCAGGCGGCGAGCGACAGCGACTGAAGCTGGCGACGCACATGTTGGAAAAGGGCGAAATCTACGTCCTGGACGAACCGACGAGCGGCCTGCACCTCGCGGATGTAGAGCAACTGCTCGGCCTGCTCGATCGGCTGGTCGATTCGGGGAAGTCCGTGATCGTCATCGAACACCATTTGGCCGTGATGGCCCACGCCGACTGGATCATCGACCTCGGACCAGGCGCCGGCCACGAGGGCGGACAAATCGTCTTCGAGGGCACACCGGCAAACCTTGTTGCCGCGCCTTCCACGCTCACCGGGCAATACCTCGCGGCGTACGCCGGCGCATAACCTGACTGACGCGAATCGACAATTCGATGCTGCGAACTGAGAATCCGCGCATGCCGATTTTCGCTGTTGGGGACAAGGTTCCCCGGATTCATCCGAGCGCCTTCATCGCACCGACGGCTTCCATCGTCGGTGACGTCACGATTCACGAAAGCGCGTCAGTCTGGTACGGCGCTGTCGTTCGCGGAGACACCAGCTACGCGGTGATCCACAAAGGCGCGAACGTCCAGGACGGCGCGGTCGTGCACGGCCGGGCAGACCTGCCGGCGATCATCGAAGAAGAAGCCTCGATCGCCCACAACTGCGTCATTCACGGCGCGACCATCGGCCGCCAGGCCCTGATTGGCAACGGCGCGCTGGTGCTCGATGGCGCGAAGGTTGGCGCGGGATCGCTGATAGCGGCCGGCTCGGTGGTGCTCGGAGACACGGAAATCCCGCCGGGCGTGCTTGCCGCCGGTACACCCGCTGTCGTCAAGCGCGCCATCGCGGGCACGGACTCGGAGGAATGGGTGACCGGCAACCCCGGGCGCTATGCGCGGCTCGCAGTGCTGCATGGGGAGGGATTGAGGGAGTTGGCCCGGAACGAGACTCGGGCGCCGTAGTCTCGCTTACATCCAGGGCACGCCCGCAGCCGGAAGATTCGCTCAAATCTCCCCGAGGCTCGCATCATGACCGCACCCGCCCAGGCACCTGCTCCGAAGGTCTTTTCCCACGGTAAAAGCACGTCGTTCGTCGGTAATGCGGACTTCCATCGCTGCCTCGTCAATCTCATCGATACGGCTGAGAGCGAAGTCATCGACCTCGTGATTCCGGAGACACGCCCGGACGAGCACGACCAGTTCATCTTGCGCGCCTATGGCAACGCCGTCCGGCGCGGAGTCACGTGCCGGACGCTGATCGCCCCGGAGCACCTCTACCTGGTTCAGTCCACCTGGGATGCCGGGTTCGATATGCGGACGTTTCTGCAGAAGTTCACGCACATTCGTCTGATCGAACGGGTGAATGGACCGTTCACGGTGGTGGACCGCAAGAAGGTCCTCCTCAACATCCAGGACGCCGAGGAAGCGGGCGAATACACGACGTCGGTCGTGTTCGAAGATGAGAGCCTCGCGGCCCACCTGCTCGGCACATTCGCCAGACTCTGGGATGCGGCGCCAGCCGAGCAGGAAGGTCTGATTACGGCGTTCGAAGCCGGCCGGCGCTAGGCGCCCTTCACGGCGGCCACGAGCAGCACGAGGACTATCCCGAGACCGAACAACAGGGCGAAGCGGATGGTTGACCTCTGATTCTCCGTCAGGCCCCCGCCATCATCTGACTCGACGAGGTTGTGTCCTTCGTCGTTCTCGCGCAGGACATCACGGGCCCGTTCTGCTTTTCCGGCCGGCACAAGAATCGTCCAGGAGCCTCCAAGGGACATCGCAGCGACACCGTAGGGGCTTAACGACGCATGGATTCGGGCGCGAATTCCGTCTGCTTCCAGCCGCCCTGCCACGATGCTGGCAACGGGCTCGGAGTCGCCGTTCCAAACCTCCTCCCAGCGCCGTGACTTCCGTTCCAGACGAGTGATGATTGCCATCGAGCCCTACGCAGAGACCAGGACGTCAATGCGATGCCGCCGGACTTCGGCCATGACCTTCTGCCCGATTGTCTCGTCGGGTTCGACCACAGGGAGGCGCGGGATGCCAATGTCGAAGCCGAGCTGGCGGAGTACGTAACGAATGGTGCTGGGGCTGCCGTTGAGGAAACAGGCATCAGTGAGCTTGCAGAGAGGCCGGTGAATCGCCGCCGCTTCGGCCACCTGGCCCTGCTGGATGAGTTGCATCATGCGTTTCTGCTGAGAAGCAACCAGGTGCGAGGTAACGCTCACAGCGCCCCATGCGCCCATGCACCAGAGGTGGAAGTTGTCATTGTCGTTGCCGCTCCAGATCTTGAAATCCGGGGCCGCTTCCATGATGGCCGCCGTGTGGGCGAGGTCGCCGTTCGCTTCCTTGTCTCCGACGATGTTTGGGACTTCGGCGCAGCGAAGCGTGGTCTCGACAGTCATCCCCACTCCGACCCGCCCGGGGACGTTGTAGACGATGACCGGGCGGGCCGTGCTCTCGGCGATGGCGCGGAAGTGCTGGAAGATGCCTTCCTGGGGCGGCTTCAGGTAGTACGGAACCACCGCGAGGATGGCGTCGGCGCCCGCCCGCTGGGCCTCCCGCGAAAGATGGATGGAATGGCGCGTATCGTTGGTCCCGGCGCCAGCCACGACCGTTGCGGTATCGCCGAGCTCCTGCTTCACCTCAGCCCAGAGACGGTACTTTTCATCGTCAGTCAGAAGGGGCGATTCGCCTGTCGTGCCGACAAGGACGACGCCATCGTTACCGGATCGCACCAGGTGGGCGGCGAGGCGGCGAGCGTGGGCGTAATCCACCTCTCCGCCTGGAGTGTAAGGCGTGACCATCGCGGTCAGCAGGCGTCCGAGTTCGGGCATGATTGCGGGCTCCATGGCTGGGTGAGCGGTTATTGTCGATTGCCGAACGGCGATTGTCGATAAATTGGCTGCTTCGACCGCCCCGGAGACGGTTTGCGAAGGCGTCAGATTGCCGTGGCAGCCCGGGATTCCTCATCGGCAGCACAGACGCCAGAGAGCCCGGCATCAGATGCCGGGCTCTCACTTTACTCAGCGCCCAGAGGGAATGGGGCGACTGCTAGTTGGTCGGGGCGGCTCCGGGTGTCGCGATGCTTCCACCGGGAGCGGCGCCGGCTCCCCGGTGGGGACGGCCTTCATTGACGAACCTTGTGATTGCCGTAGCCGCCTTCTCCTTGGCCGCATCTTCCTTGTCGGCAGGCAGCTTGCCATCGGCGACGGCCTTTTCAATCGCCTGGTTGGCGTTGGCAGTCAGCGCGTCGATCACGGCCTGCGTCTGTTGGGGGCCGGCTACATCCGCGACCGTCTGGCCACTTTTGAGGTCCTGGCGGAGCGTCGCAACGTCGATGTTCAGGACGCCAGCGACGGTCTGGAGCGCGTTCTTCGCAATCTCTCCGAACCGGTGAAGCCTGGGGTGGTCGCCCGCGTTTTGACCGGGGACCGCCGCAAGCAGGCGATCCAGAAGGGCGGGAGCGGCGGCTTCAATCTTGTCGGCTTCTTCCTGGGAGATGCGCTTGTTCGCGACAGCCTCATCCAACTTCGTGCTCAGCGTTGCGAGCGCGTTGGCCTTGGCCTGGTCGGCGGAGATATCCCCGTACTGGTTGATGATCTCCGCCAGGGTCAGGCCGTCGGTGCCACCCTGTTTCAGTTCGTCACGTGTGACGCCGGAATCTTTCAGGAGGGCGGCAACGCCGACCATCACAGGGTGGTGCGCACGGGCGGAATCAGTTGACGGGGCCGCCGGTGGCGTTTGGTCCGAAGTCTGGGCCATGGCGACACCGCCGACGCCGATGACACCGACTGCGATAACGCTTGCGAGACCAACGGACGCAATTTTGCTGTTGAGAATGGAAAACTTCATGGTCTGGAACTCCTCCAGTGGTGTACCGGCGATCAGGGGCAGGCCGGTCAGAAAGGGAATGGCCGTCCATGCCGAGAAGGTGACGGACCATGCGCAGAGCCTTTACGCGTGCTTTTCGACCCAGCGCCCGCGAAAGAGGAGGAGGTTGCCGGTTTCCACCGAAACAGTGGCCGTGGCCGCGGCGATCTCGTTGTGGATTCCGCGTGGTCCAAAGGTGAGCGTGAAGTCTTTGAGGTCCCAGCGCATGCCCGTCGTGCTGACGCCGGTGCACTCGCCGAGTGCGACGAGAGAGATGACGGTCCCGACCGGGCCGTCGATTGCCACTGTGCCTTCAACGAGGCTGATTGCGAACAGTTCATCATGCATGGTCAGGCTGGCGCGCCCGCGGTGGATGGCGAGCACTGACAGATTCGCCAGCGCGTGGTCAGACCTTCCACCTCCGGCGCCAACGATGTCGACTTCATCCATGCCGAGTTGGATGGCGAAGTCTATGGCTTTCTCAAGGTCCGTCGTGTCGAGTTTCGAGATTCGGCGGAAGCGCTCGGGCGGCACCTGGGACCGGATTGCTGCATCGACGGAATCGAGGTCTCCAACGACGGCATCCGGGACGAATCCGTGAGCCAGCAAGTGCCGGGCTCCTCCATCGGCCGCGATGAGAGTGGTGCCGGGCAGAATCAATGAGTCGAGCAGCGCCCGGGACGGCGCCTCTCCGTTTGCCACCACCAATGCCCGCATCAGGAGAGTAAACAATGCCGGGGGAAGACGAGCGAGCGAACATAGCGTTGGGGCGAGACTCCAGAGTCCGAATCGGCTTCGGAAATCTGCTTACAGAGCCAATCGCGATGGCTATACTGCCGGGGACAAGCAACCGAGGAGGACGCCCGATGTCCACCGCTTTCGCCGAACAGGTCCGCACACTGGTTTCGCGCCGTGATCCGGCGTACCGGCCGGCAATGTTCATCGACGAGGCCGAGAAGAAAGCCCTGGCGGAGAAGCTCGGGGATGCTTCCAACTACGACCTGGGCTTGCTGCGCGAAATGGTTGCCCAGGACCCGGACAATTACGAGTTCCGTAAGGCACTGGTAAGCGGGATCGTCAGTGCGGAATACGCGGGCATCGATGCCTTCAGCCGCAAAGTCTGCGAATGGCAGACCTGGCCGGTGCCGTGGGAACTGATCATGGCAATGGCGCGCCAGACCTGGGACGAGGTGCGGCACGCGCAACTCGGCACCGAGCTCCTGAAGAGTTACGGCGGCGAAGTCGGCGAATATCCCGACACCCTCGCCGGGTCACCGCCAAACCAGGCGACTGCGGCGGTGGCCCAGGGCCAGGGTGCTGACGTCATGCGCGACCCGGTCATCAGCCTCTCAGTCACGAACGTGGCCCTCGAAGGTGCCGCGCTGGACCTGTTCAAGGGCACCTCGGATCTTGGCCGCAAAGTTAATGACGACTTGATGCGACTGGTCTACGACTACAACTGGGCGGATGAGGTCACCCACACGGCGATCGGTGACTATTTCGTAAAAGTGCTCTGCGACGGAAATCCCGCAGAGGAAGCTCGCGCACTCCGTGCCCACGCCATGTTCGAGGGTATGCGTGAGCGCTTGAGCGGCCAGCAATCCGCCGAAATCCGCGAGTTCTTTGCCGAAGAGATTGAACGGGGCACCGCGGCCCTGGCCGGGAACGGCTAGGCGGTGTCGGTCAAGATCCTGCTCGAACCGTGCATCAACTGCGGGCTCTGCCGAAAGGCGTGCCCGACGGAGACGATCCACTTCTTCACCACGCAACATCGGACCCATGTCGTGGAGCCGGCCGGGTGCATCGATTGCGACATCTGCGTGCCGATCTGCCCTGAGAAGTGCATCGTCCACGACGATGATTACGTGCACGAACCATCCGAACTGGCAGCGGCAAAGGTCCGCGCCCGGGATTGGGCCAAGCGCCAGAACGTGCTTCGCCAGCGCGTGAAGGATCGCGCTGCAGCCGCCGTCATGGCCGTCAGGCGAGGCGCCTGATGCCCGAACTCGCACTTGATCCGCGGACCATCGGCGGGGCCTTCAGCGTCGACGAATGCGCTCGACGGATCATCAATTACCGCTTCGCCGAAAACGTTTGCATGACCACCGAGGGCGGTTGGGCATCGTCCACTCCGTCGATCAAGGTGAAGTTCGCTCTCGGCGAGCACTGCTACCACGACTCAATCCACTCCTTCTGGTTGGGACAACGGCTGCCGGAACTTCGTCAGACCGAGAAGATGGACTACGAGTCCCCACCAACGTTCCGCACGAGCTACCTTGCCGAGCCGCCGAACGAAGCATTCCTCAAGTTCTGCGAAACGATGCAGCTCCAGACGGACCAGTTGTTGCGCGTCGTGGGGTTATATCGCGTGCTCAAGACGCATCTCGCGGTGTACTACCGTCACCACATCCAGGTGACCGACCAGGTTTCCGATGCACCGAGCGTCCGCATCCTGAACCACGTCCTGCTAGAAGAAGAGCAGCACCTGAAGTGGGGCCAGGCGATGTACGAAGAACTGGCGGATACGCCAGAACGCCGCCGGGCGGCCCTGTCCTGGCAGATGGAGCTGGAAGATCTGCTGGTGAAGAGCGGTGGCGTCACCGGCGGACGGTGAGCGGCTCGCTCCACCGAAGGCTGCCCGCTAGCATCCAACAGCGATGAACGTCCTCCTCTTCGGTGCGAACGGCCAGCTCGGCTCGGACATTGTCCGGCTCTGGGACGATCCAGGGGTTGAGCTCGTTGGCTTGACCCGCGCCGATGGCGATGTGACCGAAGCCCAGGCTGTCCGTCGACTGGTCGCGGAGAATCGACCGGACGTTGTCATCAACACCACGGCCTTTCACAACCTCCCCGTCTGCGAGACCGACCCCGAGACATGCTTTCGCGTGAACGTTATCGGCGGACGGAACATAGCCGCCGCGGCGGCCGAAGCAGGCGCCGGCATCGTGCAGATAAGTACCGACTACGTGTTCGACGGGTCGAAACGCACGCCCTACCTGGAAGACGACGCGCGCCGGGCAGTCAACATCTACGGCTCCATGAAAATCGCAACCGAAGACATCGTCCGCCAGGCGAATCCAGACCACCTGGTCGTCCGTGTATCCGGCCTTTACGGCCTCGCGGGTTCGGCAGGCAAAGGTGGCAATTTCGTTGAGACGATGCTGCGGCTGGCCCGCGAAGGAAACCCTGTGAGGGTGGTTGCAGACCAGACCACCGCCCCAACGAACACCGCGGAAATTGCCGAGGCGCTCCTCCCGCTCGTCAAAGATGGGATGCGCGGCACAGCGCACCTGGCCGCGAGCGAAGGCACGAGTTGGCACGATTTCGCAGCGGAGATCTTCGAAATCGCCGGGCTCAAACCGGACCTGCAACCGGTCACGACGCGGGAATTCGGCGGGCCGGTGCAGCGCCCCATGTACAGCGTGCTCGGGACATCCATAGCCGCGCCGATGCGCCCCTGGCGGGCCGGACTGGAGCGGTATATGCGCGAAAAGCACGGGATTACGAGCTAACTCGAGGACAGTCCGTACCCGCCCAGCCATGGGCGGGTACACCCTTGGTCTCGCCTCCGCGGCCAAACGCGAGCGAGAATGCACAACGTGCCGGACCACCCACTCGCCTATTTCATCACGATCCGCACCTACGGCACGTGGCTCTCTGGAGACAGGCGAGGGTCTGTCGACGACGAGCACCGAGGTTTCAACACACCGTTCAAGCAGCGAGACGACTTCCGCGCCAACTACCAACGACGCGCCATGAAATCGAAGCCTATTGTCGTAACCCCAGCGATGCGCTCGATCATCGAGGCAGAAATCCAACGGACTTGCAGCTACCGTGGCTGGGAATTGCTGGCTCTCAACGTCCGCACGAACCATGTCCACATCGTCGTCTCAGCGGGTGTAGCGCCTGAAGCTGTGATGCGAGAACTCAAAGTCTACGCGACTCGCGCGTTGCGGACGGCGGGGCTCACCCAATCAAGCGTCCCGGTCTGGGCATCGCATGGCAGTACGCGATACGCCTGGACCGAGAGCGAAGCCGAAGCGTGCATCAGCTACTCCCTGGACGCGCAAGGGAATGACCTGCCCGGGAGCGGATGGCGGCGTACGACCGGCGGCGTCTCCTGAAGTCAGCAGCCCACCCGCCCATGGCTGGGCGGGTACCGACGGCATCGGCGCAGCCCTCCAGGGGCCGCACGTCGTGAAGCGGCCGCACGTCGTGGACGCGCAAGGGAATGACCTGCCCGGGAGCGGATGGCGGCGTACGACCGGCGGCGTCTCCTGAATTCAGCAGCCCACCCGCCCATAGCCGGGCGGGTACTGACCACGCGCCGCAGCCGCTGACCTACCCCGCTAGCGCCATTCTCCGTACCATCCCTCAAACCCCAATCGGGTCTCCAGGAG
>JAANCK010772990.1_pt1 | contig 11409 bp, 10 predicted proteins | sample 7277841 | NCBI WGS metagenome assembly JAANCK01 (sample SAMN14222788, study PRJNA588281) | permafrost metagenome | isolation source: Arctic cryosol methane SIP | place: Canada:Nunavut | collected 2015-07 | reverse complement strand
GGGTCGGCGGAACTCGCACTGCTGGCCGACCCGGTGCCCGACTGCCAGCCCATCGCCGCAACCATGCTGAACAGGGCGGTTGCCGACGCGCCGGCCGTGATGATCTTGGAGGTGCGGGCGGGCATCGCCCGCTTGCGCTTCGCTGGTCGCGTCCGATTCTGGCGGTTCGGGTCCATCAGTTCCAGGCGTTCCATCGAGGTTCGGGGTGACGACGACAACAGAGGATCAATCATCGCCGCCACCCCCGTCATCGCCGCCACCTTGGAGACCGCTGTCTTCTCCACCTTGCGGGCTTTCGTCGCCACCTGTGGCACCGATCGTGTTGGGAGTGGCCGACAGATCGTGTGTCTCGACCGAGGTTCGCACGACGCCGTACAGCAGGTTGGCTTGGAACGCGATCTCGGTGGCGCCGGATTGGAACTTGACCTCGGCATTGCTGCCGTCGCTGCTCTCGGACTGGGTGACGGTCCAGCCGGCGGCCGGCGTAACACCGACGACGGTCAGCAGGTCGCCGGCCGTATCGAGCGTCACCGTGCCTGAGTCGCCGATTGCGTAGGTGGCCTGAGTCGGAGTTGCCGCAGTCGGATTGGCCGGAGCCGCCACCGGTGCGGTGGAACCACTCGCCGGCGTGGAGATCGCCTGGGCAGGGTTGGTCTGTTGCGTCTGGGGGGCGTTGAACGCCAGAGGAGCTGTCGTGCCGCCGTTGAGCACATGCGTGTTGACCAGCGCTGCAGCGGTGCCAGCGGCCAGCACTCCGGCCAGCGAGATCGCCATGGCCACCTTTGTCTTCATCATCTGTCGGCTCTTTTCGTCCCTGTGGCCTGAATGGACCACCCGCACCAGCTGGCTGCACCGTACGACCGCGGCTTCCAAGGGATGGGCCGCGAATATCCAAGATTTGTCCAAGATGGCGCTGCCGTGGCTGGCCGCCTTGTCACAATGGACCAGGTGAAGCTGCTACTCGTCGAAGACGACAAGGCCATCGCCGATTCGCTGGTCGAAGGATTGACGGCCGCGGGTCACTCCGTTGTGCACGTCACCACCGGCGCAGGCGCGCTGGCCGAGCGCGGCCACGAACTGGTGCTGCTCGATCTCGGACTGCCCGACATGGACGGGCGCGACGTGTGCCGAGAGCTCCGCCAGCGCTCGACCACGCCGATCATCATGCTCACGGCCCGCAGCGAGGAGTTCGATCGCGTGCTCGGTCTCGAGCTCGGTGCCGACGACTACGTCACCAAGCCCTTCAGCCTGCGCGAGCTGGTCGCCCGCATCCGCGCGGTGGGCAGGCGAACGCTCGACGGGCCATCGACCAGTGACGACACCGACACTGCCGCAGCCCAACTGATCGGGCCGATGGAGCTCGACCGGCGCACTCGACGCGTACGAATCGACAACGAAGAGATCATCCTCACCGCCAAGGAGTTCGATCTGTTGGCGTTCTTGGCCAACGACGTCGGCGCCGTCCTGACCCGAACCGAGATCCTCGAGAACGTCTGGGATGCGCACTGGTACGGCCCGACCAAGACCGTCGATGCCCACGTTGCTTCGCTGCGCAAGAAGCTCGGCGACCACGGCTGGATCGAGGCGGTGCGCGGCGTCGGATTCCGTCTGGAAGCCCCGAAGTGAGATGGCGGCTGATCGCCGCCTTCGTCGGCGTGACGATCGTGATCCTCGCCGCCCAGAACGTCCCGCTCGCTCGATACCTGAAGACCGTCGAGACCGAGCGAATGGTCGCTGGTATCCAGCGCGACGGGTTCATACTCGGCGGCGCATCAGAAGACGCGCTGTCTGCAGGCAACCCGCAGGCGCAGGCCGACCTTCAGACGAGCATCGACATCTACCGCCACCGCACCGGGGCGAGGGTCGTGATCACCGATGGCAGCGGTGTAGCCGTCGCCGTGTCGGGCGACGAGGCCCGACGCGGAGTCAACTATCGCAGCCGGCCGGAGATCTCCGCGGCAATCGAGGGGGTTCCTACGTCGGGACGAAGGCACTCGACCACACTCGGCGTCGACCTCGTCTACGTTGCCGTGCCGGTGCTGTCGGGCGCTCGCACTGTTGGAGTCGTGCGCCTCACCTACCCGGCGTCGACGGTCGACGATCGGGTCTTCCACAAGGTTCGCGGCATCCTCGTCGTCGGAGTGATCTCGCTGATCGCCACTGCGCTCGCTGCCGCGCTGATCGCCTCGACCATCGTCCGGCCGCTGCGTCGCCTGGAGCGGGCGACCGAAACCGTGGCCGCGGGCGATTTCGAGAGCCGGGCCTCCGTCGACGAAGGTCCACCCGAGATCCGCGGTCTTGCTGCCTCGTTCAACACGATGACCGAACGGATCTCCAGCTTGGTCGAGCGGCAGCGTTCATTTGCCGGTGACGCATCGCATCAACTGCGCACACCATTGACGGCCCTTCGGCTGCAGCTCGAGCGGGCGGCGGTCAACATCGACAGCGATCCGGCCGCTGCACGCGGCGACATCGAGGCGGCAGGCGAGGAGACGGAGCGATTGCAGCGCCTGGTCGAGGGGTTGCTGATGCTGGCCCGCGCCGACCAGGGCAACATGGCCATCGAGACGATCGACGTCACCGCGGTCGTCACCGAACGAGCCGCCATCTGGGCACCGCTCGCCGACGAGCGAGATGTCACCCTTGCGGCCAAGGCTCAGCAGACGATCGTGGCCCGCGCCGTGCCTGGCGCGCTGGAGCAGATCGTCGACAACTACATCGACAACGCGCTCAACGCCGGCGGATCGGGAAACGAGATCACCGTGTCGGCCGGGCGCGAGGGTGGTTGGGCCACGATCCATGTAACCGATCGCGGGCCTGGTATGCCGACCGATCAGCTCCGGCACGCCTTCGATCGATTCTGGCGATCGTCGAGCGCGTCGCACGAAGGATCGGGGCTCGGGCTGGCGATCGTGCGGCAATTGGCAGAGGCCAGCGGCGGCGAGGTCTCGCTGGCCAACCGGTCGGATGGCGGGCTCGACGCCTGCGTTCGCCTACCGCTGGCGTAGGGCGACGAGACGGTTCAACAGCGAGTCGAGGCGTCCCCACGTGATGCAGTAGTTGCGGTCGTACTGGCCGGAGTGGTGCACCGAGTGGTGCTGCTTCGACAGCACGATGCCCCTGCGCTGCGCGGCCGCGACCAGCCGCGGCACTGCCGGCATGTGCGCCCATTTGTGGAGCTGGTTGGTCATGATCACCCCGGCGACGAGACCGATGATGAACACCCCCGAGTACGGATGGTGGGCAGCGTCGAGGAAGAAGAAGGCGGGGATGATCACCGGCAGGCAGACGAACACGTTGTCGGCGTTGACGGCGATGAAGTCGCCCTGGGTCATGGCCATCGGATCGACGTGATGATCTCGGAACGGCTTGACGAACTTCTGTCCGATCACCGGTGTGTCGGGCGAACCGAAGTTGTCGAGCAAGAAGTGGACGACACCCGAGGCGAGGTCGGCCACCGCGTAGGCGACGAGCACAAGCACCACGACGAGCACACCGGTGGGCACCGACACCCGCCCGAACACCTCTGCGGCCACTCGCCACGTCAACGCCCCGGCGAAGCCCAGGAACGCGCCGACCGAGATGAACTCGAACACGCGATGGCTTGTCGGATAGTCGTAGGTGCCGAGCACCACTCGATCATTACCAGCAGGTCGACGGGTTCGCTACTCGGGCGATGTCGAAGATCGCCACCACTGAGCCGCCAGGAGCTCGGCGATCAGCACCTCGGTGAGCAGTGCCACGATCGGATCGTCGTCGCCCGGATAGCGGACAGCGGCACTGGATTCGGGCGGCTCGGCGCCGACGGTCACGACGTGGCTGTGCCGTTCGTGCATCCACCGCAGCGCGTCGGCATCGAACCGCGAGCCGCTGAACAGCAGCGCTCGGTAGTCGAGCGTCCTGGTCAGGTAGACGTCGACATGGTTCCAGTCACCGGTCTCACAGCCGTCGGCGGCGCGACGCGGGCCCTCGCGCACCATCAGGGCACCCTGCAGGGCAGACCCGAGCCGTTCCGCAGGTGCCAGCAGCCACAACCCTTCCGTGCCCTCGATCGCCTCGATCACGGGCGGCAACCAACCGTCGCGCCGGTCGAGGAGGTAGGCGATCGCCGTTGCGGTTCGGCGAACGCGTTCGACGAGCCGTAGATCGATGTCACCGAGCTGTTCCTCCAGGGCGAGCAGCGCAACGAGCGAGTGGAGATACGTACGACACGACACGCCACCGCGCTCGACGCCGGCGTGCATGAGCATCAGCTGATCGACCGGCAGCGACGCTGACGGGTCGTTGGTCAGCAGGATCGTGTGGCTGACTCCGTGATGCGCGTCGAGCACGGCCAGCGTCTCGGCGCTGCGACCCGAGGCACTGATTCCGATCACGGCGACGTCGCCAGATGGCGGCAACGTTGCCTCCACTGATGCCAGGTCGGCGACTGCGACAATGCCATGGCGACGCAGGCGCCGCGCGGCGACGTCGGCGGCGAACCACGACGAGCCCATGCCCGTGAGCACGATCGGACCGCTGCCGATGGGCGGCCACTGCGGCCACTGGTCGACCAGGGTGAGCAACGCCGCGGGTTTGGCCTCGAGGTCGTCGAGGAAGGCCGCCGCATCCATCGGCCAGAAGCTACCGCGCCCCAACGCCGCGACTGCCCGGTCAGCGTCAGCGAACGTCGAGCAACCGCGGCAGGGCATCGTCGGCGACGTAGCGCCAATGGGGCAGGTGCTGGATCGAGTAGGCGTACTCGTGCAGTTCCTGGGCGACGCGAAAGCCGAGCAACATCTGCTCGTCGACGTCGTGCATCGTTCGGTAGGCATCCAAGGCGACACGAATTCCCTCGACCGTGAATCGATCGACGTCGATCGCCCGGTCGGGCCTGCGACGCTTCACCACGACCGAGCCGACGTGGGCGATCGATTGCAGCATCGAGGCGACGTCAAGCAGCGGCGACTGGGCGCGTGCCCGTCCGACGGCATCTTGCAGAGGATTGCCGTCGAAGTCCGTCACCTGCATCACGCCGCCGACGCGGAGGAACTGACCGGCGTGAAGATCGCCGTGGATGCGGTGCCCTGACACCTGGCGAGCCTCGGACACGGGCCGTAGCGCGGCGACCACCACGGATTGGTCGAGCCACTCCAACCCGTCGAGCCGGTCGGTTGCCAGCCGCAGGTCGGCCATCGCCTGTTCGGCCACGGTGGATACATCGATCGATGCCGGCTCGAGGTCGGCGAGGCACCGATGCATCCTTGCGGTGATCGACCCCATCTGGTGCGCGGACGCAGTCAGCGATTCGAACGGCAGGGTGCCTGAGAGCCACGACTCGACGTCGTCGACGTACCACTCCCAACCGTCGGCCGCGCCGCGGAGGTACGCAGTGACGATCGCGTGCACGAGGCCCTCGCGTTCATCCGCACCCACGAACGCCGGCATCTCGTCGAAGCCGGCGGCAGTGAGGTGGTTGATCAGCTGCACGCCGGGGTGTGGGACCGGCACCGGTGGACGCAGCCACTTGACCACCACCGCTTCGTCGACGACCACGCTGAAGTTCGTCTGATCCACCGTGATCGGCCGTTCGACAGAACACCTCCGACCGAGCAACCGCTCAGCCAGTTCGATCGACGCGCCCGCGGTCACGCTAGAACGGTAGCCATGGCCACCTTCTTGTTCATGCCGGAGAGTGCCTACGGGCCCACCAACAACTGCATCGGGATCGGCAACCTGCTGCGCGAGCGCGGGCACAAGGTCGTCTTCGCGGCCGAGGCTTCGTGGGCCGGTCGTCTGGAGCCACTGGGGTTCGTCGAGGATCTCGTCGACCTCGCCCCGCCCCCGCCGACCGACGCCCCAGAGCAGGCTGCCGGTCAGTTCTGGACCGACTTCATCCGCGACACCAAGCCGGTCTTCCGCACCTCGACGTTCGATCAGCTCAGCGGATTCATCCAACCGACGTGGCAGGCGCTCATCGATGGGGCGATGTACTGCGAGCCGCAGCTGAAGGAGATCATCGGCCGCCAGCGACCCGACGTGATCGTCGAGGACAACGTCGCCGGCTTTCCCGCACTGACCACCGCCGGTGTGCCGTTCGTGCGCATCGTCAGTTGCCAGCCACTGGAGATGAAGGGTCGCGACATACCACCGACGTACAGCGGGCTGCCTGCCGACGATCGCAGCGAATGGGACGCCTTTCGCGCCGAGTACGACCGCACGCACCGGCCGATGTGGCAGGCCTACAACGAGTGGGTGCAATCGTGCGGGGCGCGTCCGCTGGCCGACCTCGAATTCATCCACGAGAGCGACGACCTCAACCTGTACACCTATCCCGAGGTCGTCGACTACACCGACCGCCGACCGCTCGGCGCGAACTGGCACCGTCTCGACTCGTCCGTTCGGACGACCGATGCACCGTTCGAAGTACCGGCCGAGATCGGAACCGACGGCGCGCTGGTCTACCTCTCGTTGGGCTCACTCGGTTCTGCCGACGTCGAGTTGATGCAACGCCTCATCGACGTGTTGGGCCGCACACCGCATCGGTACATCGTGTCGAAGGGCCCACTGCACGACACGTTCGATCTGCCGCCCAACATGTGGGGCGCACAACAGGTTCCGCAGACCAATGTCTTGCCACAGGTCGATCTGGTGATCACCCACGGCGGCAACAACACGACGACGGAGTGCTTCCACTTCGGCAAGCCGATGATCGTGCTTCCGTTGTTCTGGGATCAGTACGACAACGCTCAGCGGGTGCACGAAATGGGCTACGGCGTGCGTTTGCCGACCTACTCGTTCGATGATGCCGAGCTCGCCGGCGCCGTCGATCGCCTGCTCGCCGACGATGCCTTGCACACCCGAATGGCTGCCAACGCTGCGGTCATCCGATCGCGCAACGGCACCAAGCGGGCGGCGGATCTCATCGAAGGCCTCGCTGGCTAGTCACCGATTCGCAGAGCAAGAGGTGACCTGCGCAGGTAGAATGAGGGCCTCTCATGCCGCGTCCGACAAGGGGTCGTTCAGCCGTCTGACTGCGAATGGATCGTCATGGCAACACCACGAAGCATGTCCGCTGCGAGCAAGCGCGCCAAGGCCCTCGGGGCAGCGCTTCCCGAGAACCACACCCCCAGCGAGGCTCGTGCTCACGAGATTCGCACGGCGTCGATCGACCTCACGCCATCCGTCGACCGCATCATGAACTCCGGGCTGCACGAGGCCGGCCGCCTTCACGCGATCACCCTGTTCGGCGATTCGCTCGGCGTGCCCGGCGACCCGAACCGATACCCAGTCAACGCGATCGAGGCCGGCCGCCTCATTCCCGACGATTCCGAGCCTTCGGCGTAGGGCGTAGCTCCGCCCCGGCCAGACCGACATTCGGGGCGGGGTCACCGCAGGCATCGAATGTCCCCGCCTGGGGGACAATCGTCACCTGCGTGGCCGCTGCCCAGACCAAGTTGCCGATCTGACCCGTCAGGAAATACGTGATCCGCCCAATTCTGCGCGCCGGACTGCGCTCCAGACATCGTGCCGGATGCGAAACGCTGTCGGGGTAGCGAGCAGCTCTTCTAACCGTGTTGCAGGAACTGCAGCACGGCCAGGACGCGGCGATGTTCGGTATCCGACGTTGCCAACCCGAGCTTGGAGAATATCGACGAGATGTGCTTCTCGACCGCGCCGTCGGACACCACGAGGTGGCGAGCGATGCCGACGTTCGAGCGGCCCTCGGCCATCAGTCCCAACACCTCGCGCTCTCGCGGTGTGAGGTCGTCGAACGGCCCGCGCCGGCGGCGGGCGAGCAACTGAGCGACCACCTCCGGGTCGAGCACCGTGCCGCCGGCCGCGACTCGCTCGCACGCATCGACGAAGTCACCGACATCGGCGACGCGCTCTTTCAACAGGTAGCCGATTCCTTGGCTGTCGCTGGCGAGTAGCTCTGTGGCGTAGCGCTCTTCGACGTACTGCGACAGCACCAGGATCGGCTGGGTCGGCACGGCTGCCCGCACCTGCACCGCAGCGCGGATGCCTTCGTCGGTGAACGTAGGCGGCAGTCGCACATCGAGCACGACCAGGTCGGGGCGCAGATCGATGACCATCGCCGCGAGGGCCGTGGCGTCGACGAGTTGCCCGACGATCTCGTGCCCCGATTCGCCGAGCAGCCGGGCGATGCCCTCACGCAACAGCACCGAGTCCTCGACGATCACGATCCGCATCATCACGATCTTCTCACGGCGTCGGAGCGGCTGGCGGCGGCCATGCCGTGCCGGGCGGCAGCGGGAGCTCGGCCAGGATCGCCGTCGGCCCACCGATCGGACTGGCCACTCGCAAACGGCCCTCGACCGCCGCAAGGCGACCTGCCAATCCGGCGAGCCCTCCGCCGTGTTCGACATCGGCGCCGCCCGAGCCGTCGTCGCTGACCTCGACACGCAATCGCCCGTCGACGACGCGCGCATCGACGCGAATCAACGAGGCACCACTGTGCTTGGCCGCATTCGTGAGGGCCTCGGCGATGACGAAGTACGCGACGGACTCGACGGTCGCCGGAGGTCGAGTCGGTAGAGCGATGTTGACCTCGACGGGTATCGGGCTGCGAGCCGCCAGCGCCGACACCGCGGCGTCGAGGCCACGGTCGGTCAGCACCGCCGGATGAATGCCGCGCACGAGGTTGCGGAGCTCGGAGACGGCCCGCTTGGAGTCATCGTGCGCTCGCTCGACAAGGGCCAGCACCGCCGGGTCGGTTTCCTCACTGGCGGCCAGTTTCTGGCGAGCCATGCCGAGGTCCATCGCCAGCGTCACCAGTTGAGCTTGGACCCCGTCGTGCAGATCTCGCTCGATGCGCCGCCGTTCGGATTCGGCGATGTCGACCGAGGCGTCGCGGCTGACGGTGAGCGACTCGACTCGCTGGCGCAACTCGGCAGTCGGCGAGCCGCCGAGCAGACCTTTGATCAGCCCGCGGTCCACCGCCGCGAGACCGCGAACCACATGAGGCACGGCGATCAGGACGAGCACGCCGACCACGAACGAACCCGAGATCCAGCCGGTCTTGACCCAACCGTGAACCGCATGCCCGTACCAATCGTTCTGCGGTGTCGCCCACCCCCACAACGGATAGCTCGTGCCGGCGAGGGCGATCGACCACAGCGTGACGACGATCGTGAAGTTCATGATGCCGAGCGGCAACATGATCACTCCGTAGCCGAGGCCCTTCCATCCTGGAACGTCGAGCAGCATCGACTTGATCCGCCGCCAGTTGCCCTGCTCCTGCCGTGACTGCGCCGGCGCGGGCGGGAGTACCTCGACGCCCAGCAGGGCGGCGGCACGGGCCCGCTCGACGATGCCGATCAGTCGACCAGCGAACACGGTGGCGACCAGCACGACGAGCCCGATGAGTGCCAGCACGACGAGCCCGGCACCGAGCGACAAGCCGGTGACCGCGATGGTGAACCAGGCGATTCCGAGTGGAAGATCGAGCAGCAGGTGCAGCGTCTCCGACCAGGTCCGAGCCCTGGCGAGTGGGGCGAAGAGTTGCTTCATCTCAGCCGTGCCCGACCTGGATCGCTGGCAGTGCCCGCTGCAGGCGACGAGGCAGCCACCAGTTCCAGCGGCCGAGCAGTTCCATCGTGGCCGGCACCATCACCAGTCGGACGATCGTGGCGTCGATGAAGACCGCAGCAGCCAACCGGAAGCCGATCAACTTGATCGAGCGGAGGTCGGCGACCATGAAACTGGAGAACACGCACACCATGATCGCAGCCGCGGCGGTGATCACTCGCGCTGTGGTCGACAGCCCGTCGAGGACGGCGACGTGGTTGTTGCCGGTCTGGTCGTAGCGCTCCTTCACGGCCGAGAGCAGGAACACCTCGTAGTCCATCGACAGACCGAAGACGATGGCGAACAACATCATCGGCGCCCATGGCTCGATCGGCGCCGGCTCGATGTTGAACACCGACGAGAGCCAGCCCCACTGGAACACGGCCACCATGGCGCCATACGCGGCGCCGATCGAGACCAGGTTCAACACGACGGCCTTCAGCGGTACCAGCAGGCTGCGGAACACGGCGAGCAGCAGCAAGAAGCTGACGATCAGGACGGCGGCGATGAACCACGGCAGCCGAGCGCCCATGAACGCCGAGAAGTCGATGCCCGAGGCCGTCTGACCACCGATGTGCACAGTGCTCGGCAACTCGGCACGCAACGTGCGCACGAGATGCTCGGTGGCTGATGACTGCGGCGATGTCGTCGGGTAGGCGGCGAAGATGCTGATCGCGCCGTCGGGGCTGGTCTGCGGCTGACCGACGACGGCAACACCGGGAGTCGTGCGCACGGTGTCGGCGATCGCAGTTGCGGCTGTGGCGTTCTCGACGACGACCAGCAGCGGACCGTTGAAGCCGGGGCCGAAGCCTTCGGCCAAGCGGTCGTAGGCGATGCGAGTCGTCGAACCGACGGGATCGTTGCCCTCGTCCGACACGGCCAAGCGCATGCCCAGCACGGGGATGCCGGCGAGCAACAGCACCGAACCTCCGGCGATCACAGCTGCCACCGGGCGGCGCTGAATCGTGCGACCCCAGCGGCGACCGAGGTTGTCGCGATTCAGATCAACGTGCCCGCGACGATGGATGCTCAGACGGTCGATGCGCCGACCGATGATCGCCAGCAGCGCCGGCACCAAGGTGATCGCCGCCGCCACCGCGATGGCAACGGTCAACGAGCTGGCGACCGCGAAGCCCTTCAGGAAGTTCATGCCGATCAGCAGCAGTCCCAGCAGAGAGACGACCACCGTCCCACCGGCAAAGACGATCGCCCGCCCACTGGTGCGAACGGCGGCAGCGATCGCGTCGTTCACGTCGCGACCGGACGCCAGCTCGGCGCGATAGCGAGTGACCATGAACAGGGCGTAGTCGATTCCCACGCCGAGCCCGATCATCGCCGCGACAGTCGAAGTGAAGTCAGCGGTCGGCAACAGTGCGGAGACCACGGGGATGAGGCTGAGCGACAACCCGATTCCGATCAGCGCGCTGACGATCGGGAGGCCCATCGCGACGACCGAGCCGAAGGCGATCAACAGGATCACGACGGCGGCGGCGAGGCCGATGCCCTCAGTTGCCGGCACCGCACCCTTCACGAACGGGTCGCCGCCGAGTGCGATCTCCAGACCGGCCGAGCGATGCGCCGCGGCGATTCGCTCGATCGCCGCCGCGGTGTCTTCGATGCTCGGCGGGCCGGTTCGCGAGAACGAGACCGCGGCGAACGAGATGCCGCCCGGACCGACCTGTTCGGGATGGTCGACGGGGCTGTCGACATGATCGATGCGCGGCAGCGCACGGATCTCGTCGACCACGGCTGCGGTCGAGGCCAGATCGTTCGTCTTGAACACGACCGAGGTGCTGAACCCGGTCGCCGACGGCATGTGCATCGCGGCAAGGTCGTAGG
>JAANCK010533355.1_pt1 | contig 11462 bp, 9 predicted proteins | sample 7277841 | NCBI WGS metagenome assembly JAANCK01 (sample SAMN14222788, study PRJNA588281) | permafrost metagenome | isolation source: Arctic cryosol methane SIP | place: Canada:Nunavut | collected 2015-07 | reverse complement strand
ATCCCCAGCATCCCTGGGAGCCCAAGTTCGTCATCCGCAACTTCGACCTGGCCGTCGGCATCAAGCAGGGCGAGCCGCGGCTGCTGGCGAAGCTGAATGAATGGGTCACCGCCAACCTGAAGAACGACAAGCTCAACGCCATCTACAAGAAGTTCTACGGCGCCGACCTGCCCGCGGCTATGACCCACTGACACAACCGCAAGAAGGCAATCGCACATGAAACTCGTCATCGGCTCGGACCACGCGGGCTGGGCACTCAAGGGGGGCGTCGTCGCCCATATCAAGTCACTGGGCCACGAAGTGATCGACGTCGGCAGCTACGACGCCAACCCGGTCGACTTTCCGGACATCGCGCGGGCGCTGACGGCCAAGGTGCTGTCGGGTGAAGCGCAGCGCGGCATCGTGGTGTGCGGCACCGGCGTGGGCGCATCGATCGCCGCCAACAAGGTGCCCGGCATCCGCGCGGCGGTGTGTCACGACATTCACTCCGCGCACCAGGGCGTGGAGCACGATGATGTCAACGTCATGTGCATCGGCGCGCAGATCATCGGCCCCTGGCTGGCCAACGACCTGGTCGCGTCGTTCCTGACGGCGAAGTTCGACGACACCGAGGACGTTCGCCGCCGCGTGGCCAAGTTGCACGAGATGGACGCCGCGTTCAAGTAAGACCATGACCGTGCGCCAGAAAGTCGTGGTCTTCGGCAGCCTGAACATGGACCTGGTGGTGCGGGTTCCACGCATGCCGCAGCCGGGCGAAACCCTGTCGGCGCACGGCTTCCTTTCCAACCCGGGCGGCAAGGGCGCCAACCAGGCGGTGGCCTGCGCTCGGCAGGGCGGGCGGGTGGTGATGGTCGGGCGCGTCGGCGACGATGGCTTCGGCGGGCAGCTGCGCACGGCGCTCGTCGCGCAGGGCGTCAATGCCGCCGGTGTCGCCACGACGCCCGGCGTCAGCAGCGGCGTCGCCATGATCATGGTGGACGACGCGGCGCAGAACTGCATCGCGGTGGTGGCCGGCGCGAACGCCAGCGTCGGCATCGAGGACGCCGACGCACTGCGCGAGTGGCTGGCCGACGCCGGCCTCTTGCTGCTGCAACTGGAAGTGCCGATGACTTCGGTGCTGAAGGCCGCCGCCGTCGCGAAGGAGGCCGGCTGCACCGTGCTGCTGAATCCGGCGCCGGCGCAGGCACTGCCCGACGCGCTATGGCCGCTGCTCGACATCCTGGTGCTCAACGAAACCGAGGCGCAGTTGCTCAGCGGCTTGGCGTTGGTGGACCTGCACAACGCGGTGGACGCCGCTATGCTGCTGCGGCGCCGCGGCCCGCGTGACGTGATCGTCACGCTCGGCGAGCAGGGCGTGGTCTGGGTTTCGGCAGTTGGCGTCCGGCACTTCAAAGCCCATAAGGTCGAGGCGGTCGACACGACGGCTGCCGGCGACACCTTCATCGGCGCGCTGGCCGCCCTGCTGGTGGAAGGCCGTTCGATGGAAGAGGCCCTGGCGCACGCGATCCGCGCCGCGGCCATCTGCGTCACCCGCGCGGGTGCGCAGGCGTCCATGCCGTCGCGCGAAGAAGCGGAACGCTTCGCCTGACGTTCGCATCGCAGGCCCGTGGGACAAGACGCCGTCACGGCGTCGTCTCGGACGTTGCTTACGCCTGGGTACCTGCTTAACGTGTTGGACGTCCTCCGTCCGGCATTTCCGTGCGTTGATCGGGCATCGTTCACTTCGTCAGGATCAAGATGAAAACACAACTGCGCAACTACGTCACTTCCGCCATGCTGCTGCTGCCAGCCATGGTCACGCTGGCCGCACTGCCGTCCAGCGCCCTGGCCCAGCCTGCCGCACCCGAGGTTCGATCGCTGGCCGTGGATGCCGACGCCGGCCTCGAAGCCGGATCGCGCCTTCGCTTCCGTCTGCTCGGCACGCCGCGCGTTCAGGCCAGCGTCCGCATTCGCGGCGTGCGCGACAACATTGCGCTGCGCGAGGTCGAGCCGGGCGTCTATGTCGGCCGCTATACGCTCAAGCGCGCTGACCGTGTCGACCCCAATACCGACGTTCGCGCGGTGCTCAAGCGCGGCAATCGGACCGTGCTCGCCAACTTCGAGCTGGGGGCGACGATGGCTGCGCCGCCGGTTGCTGTCGCTCCGCCGCCGCCGCCGGTCCGTGCCGCGGACCCGCTGCGCATCGAGCGCTTCGGCATGGCGCCGATCGAGCGCATCGAACCCGGCGCCGAACTGCAGTTCGCGTTGGAAGGCATGCCCGGCGCCAATGCGTCGGTCGACCTGCCGGGCGTCGAACGCGACCTGCGGCTGCGCGAGACGCGGCCCGGCCATTACGAAGGCAGCTACACCATCCGGCACTCCGACGACCTGCATCCGAACCGGCCGGTCGTCGCCACGCTGCGAGCCGGCGACCGTGTCGTCACCGCCAGCCTCAACATGCAGGTGGTCCGGCCCGGGGCCGAAAACCGCCCGCCGAACGGCGACAACCGGGCGCCCGAGGTGGTCCAACTGGCGCCGGCTGAAGGCGCCACCGTGCCGGCGGGCGCCCCGATCCTGATCACGGCCCGGTTCCAAGACGGACGCGGCAGCGGTGTCGACCCGGCCAGCGTTCGCATCGTCGTGTCCGGCCGCAACGTCACGCAGGAAGCGAGGATCGAGCGCGATTCACTCAGCTTCCGCGGCGCGCTGCCGCCCGGACGGCAGACCGTCGAGGTGACGGCCCGCGACCTTGCCGGCAATGCCGTGCGCAAGAGCTGGAGCTTTGACGTTGCTGCGGCGGCGCCCGCCAACCTGCCGATGCGCATCCTGAACCACGGCAACAACGATCAGGTCGGCCATGGTCCGACGCTGGTGCAGGGGCAGACCGTGCCGAACGCGAGCGTCGCCGTCTCGGTCGTCGCCGTGGCGCCGGTGGCGAACCTTTCGCAGGAGTTGATGTCGAGGACGCTGCAGGCCGACGCGAACGGCAACTTCGCCTTCAGCTTCGTCCCGCAATTTCCGATCCCAGGCACCCGCTATGACGTCACGATGGTGGCGACGCGCGGCAACCTGCGCGACGACGCCAGGCTGGTGCTGATGCAGCGCTAAGGGACCCCGCCGGGCCGAGGGCGGGCCCGGCTCGGCGGCGAGCGTTCTTCTTCGCCGCCCATTGCATTTTCCGATTCGGCCGGGGTGGCCGTTGGCATGCAGCATGGTGGCCGTCGTGCCCGCTGTCGTTGGGCAGGAGCGACTTTCGGTTGTGGTCCGGCTCCTACGCCATGGCGCAGTTTATGGAATGCGGCATCGTTCCAGGAGTTTGCCCCAGCGTCCCGGACTAGCTTGCAACTTACAACCCAGTGGAGGTCGTCACCTCGACTTCGAACAGGAACCCGCTCAGCGCCTGTTGCACCTGGGAAATGGCGGCCTGCTGCGCCGGCGGCAACTTCACGCTCACGGTCATGCCGCGCCGTCCGCCCTCGCGGACCTGGATCGCGGCATCGCTCATCCCCATCTGCTTGCAGACCAGCTGGCTGACCAGGCGCTGCGCCGCGTCGCAGCGCAGTTGCGGCTTGTAGATCTTGCCCACGGTGGTCAACGGAATGGTGTCGATGAAGTGGATGTGGCGCGGCCAGGCCGGGCGCTCGGCGATGGTCTGCTCGGCATGCTCGCGCAGTTCGGCCTCGGTGGCCGCCATGCCGGGGCGCAGCGTTACGTAGCACACGGGCACCTCGCCGGCGTACCCGTCGGGGACGCCCACGGCGGCGGCCAGTGCCACCGCGGGATGCCGTTGCATGGCGTTCTCGATCATCAGCGGGTCGATGTTGTGGCCGCTGCGGATGATCAGGTCCTTGGCCCGGCCGGCGATGTGGATGCGGCCGGTCGCGTCGCGGTAACCGAGGTCGCCCGAGTTCAGGCCGCCGTCGAAGAAGACGCCCCGGTTGTGCTCGGGATTGCGGTAGCCGGGCGATACGTGCGGGCCATGCACGGTCAGCACGCCGACTTCGCCTTCCGCGCAATCTTCCCCCGGGCTGGCGTCGGCATTGAGCCTTCTCACGCGCACTTGGGTGTAGGGCAGGGCGAAGCCGACCGAGCCGACGCCGCTCGGCCCCGCGGTCGGGTCGATGCAGATCAGGCCCGACGCCTCGGTCATGCCGTACACCTCGTACAGGTTCACGCCGGTGACCTGCCGGAACCGCTCGCCCACGGCCAGCGGCAGCGAGGCGGCGCCGCAGAAGCCCGCGCGAATCGAGCCGATGTCGGCATCGGCCACCGGCACCTCCAGCACTGCGCCCAGCGAGGTCGGCACGGCGCCAGCCAGCGTCACGCCGTAGCGCTCGCAGATGTGCCAGAAGCGGCTGACCATGGCCGGATTGCGCATGCCGCCCGGCGACATGATGACGATTTCGATGCCGGCGAGGAAGGCGCTGAGCGCGCAGAAGATCGTGCCGCCCACATGGAACAGCGGCAGGCTGGCGGTGAGCACGTCGCCGTGCACCATGCCGGCCAGCGCGGCCCCGCCCAGCGTGGCGGCCAATTGGCTGTGGTGCGTGTGGGCGACCAGTTTCGGCGCGCCGGTGGTGCCGCCGGTGTGGAAATACGCCACCACGTCGTCGCCTTGGCCGGGCGCACCGAAAGTCAACCGGTCATCGGGCTGCGTCGCCAACGCCGTGTGAAAGTCGATGACGCCGTCTTCCAGGGGTGTGCCGGGCGGTGCCACCCGCACCAGCGTGAGGCCAGGCACCTGCTCGCGAAGTTGCAGCGCCTTTTGCCAGATATCGAGTTGCGGATGCGGGCCCAGCGCGACCAGGATCCTGGCGCCCGAGGCTTTCAGCAGCTCGGCGATGTGCGCGGGCTGCAGCAGGAAATTGATCGGCACTGCGTAGCCGGCGGTTTCGGCGCCCCACAGCGTCGCGTGGGTCTCCACCAGGCTGGGCAACATGTAGGCCACGCCGGGCCGCTGGCCGCCGAGTTCCGCAAACAGGTTGGCGGCGCGCCGCACCAGGGCGAGCAGCTCGGGATAGTTGACGCGGCGCGGCTCCTCGTCGGGCGCACCGGTCATCACCATCGTGATTGCGGTCGCCTCTGGAAAGCGCTGCGCGGAAGCAACGAAGACGTCGAAGACGCAGCGTCCCGGCAGTCGCTGCTCCAGCGGCGCCGCCGCCTCGAAGCGCAAGACATCTTCCAACGTACGCAAAGGGTGCTCGGCCCGGTTTTCCATGGTGGATCTCCTCGTTGCCGCGGAAAAGCGCCGATTATGGCGGCGGGTGGCTCAGCGTGCCGGGGTCAGGAAAGACACCTCATCAGGCCGGCCCTGGACCGCCAGCTTCACCTTCACCTCGGCCGTCTGGGCCAGCAACCGGCCCTTGCGCCAGACCTTCAGGCGATGGGCCCGCAGCCGGATCGCCTCGACCGGATCGCGCGCCTGCAGCAGCACGAAGCTGGCGTCGCAGCCCGGCTCCAGGCCGTAGCCTTGCAGATGCATCACCTTCGCCGCGTTCGTCGTCACGGCTTCGAAACAGGCGCGGATGCCTTGCTGGCTGGTCATCAGCGTCACATGCAGGCCCATGTGCGCCACCTCCAGCATGTCGCCCGAGCCCATGCCGTACCAGGGATCCATCACGTCGTCGTGGCCGAAGGCGACGGTGACGCCGGCCGCCATCAGCTCCGGCACGCGGGTCATGCCGCGGCGCTTGGGATAGCTGTCGTGGCGGCCCTGCAGGGTGATGTTGACCAGCGGGTTGGCCACGATGCTGACGCCGCTCTCGGCGATGAGCGGAATCAGCTTGCTCACGTAGTAGTTGTCCATGCTGTGCATGGAGGTGCAGTGCGAGCCCGTCACCCGGCCCTGCAGGCCAAGCCTGTGTGTCTCGAAGGCCAGCGTCTCGATGTGCCGCGACAGCGGGTCGTCGGACTCGTCGCAATGCATGTCGACCGGCTTGCCGGTGTCTGCTGCGATTTCACAGAGCAGCTTCACGCTGGCCGCGCCTTCGCTCATGGTGCGCTCGAAATGCGGGATGCCGCCGACGACGTCGACGCCCAGGTCCAGCGCGCGCTGGAGGCTGTCGACACCGCCTTCGCGGCGCAGGACGCCGTCCTGCGGGAAGGCCACCAGTTGCAGGTCGATGTACGAGGCGACGCGCCGCTTGACTTCCAGCAGCGCCTGCACCGGCAGCAGGCTGGGATCGCTGGTGTCCACATGGCTGCGGATGGCCAGCAGGCCCTTGGCCACCGCCCAGTCGCAGTAGGTGAGGGCGCGTTCGATGATGTCCTCGGCCTTAAGCGTCGGTTTCAGCTCGCCCCAGAGCTGGATGCCTTCCAGCAGCGTGCCGCTCTGGTTGACGCGCGGCAGGCCGTAGCTCAAGCAGGCATCCATGTGGAAATGCGGGTCGCAAAAAGGCGGTGAGAGCAGGTAGCCGGCAGCGTCGACGGTTTCGTGGGCGGGGGCGGCGAGGCCGGGCGTGACTTCGACGATGCGGCCGGCCTGGACGGCGACCGACATGCCGGTGCGGCCGTCGGGCAGAGTGGCGTTGGTGAGGAGGAGGTCAAGCATGCGTTTTCTCCGGCTGGGGCGCAAATGGGGTCAGAGCACGATTTCGTCGTTGGACGGCGCACTCGGGCAATAGCATTGTCCCGAATCGTGATCGGCCCCCATTTGCTCCACTTGCTGGCACCGCGCGCTCCGGAGGCGACGACCCCTGAGGCGTCAGAACGGGCTCTGGATATCGAACGCCCGCTGGACGAACCACCAGCCGGCGACGATCGCGACCAGGATCGAGCCGACGGTGATCACGCCACGCCGATAGAACTCGGTCGTGCGCAGCCCGAACGCGATCGGCACGAACGCGACGACGATGGCCATCTGGCCCACTTCCACGCCGAGGTTGAAGCCCACCAGCGCCAGCACCAGCGCGTCCTGCGGCAGGCCCAGGTCCGCCAGCACCGAAGCAAAGCCGAAGCCGTGGACCAGTCCGAACACGAACGCCATCACCCAGCGGCGTTTCTCGATGGTTCCCTTCAGGTTGTTGAGCGCTGCAAAGACCACCGACGCGGCAATCGTCGATTCCACCCATCGCGAGGGCAGGCTGATCACCTGCAGCGCGGCCAGGCTCAGCGTGATGGAGTGCGCCAGGGTGAAGGCGGTCACCACCTTCAGCACCTCCAGCAAGGACCGGCGCAGGCTGGGCGCGGGTTCCCAGTGGTCTCCGCTGCGCATCAGCACGGCCGGCAGCAGCAGCGAGAGCAGGAACAGGATGTGGTCGTAGCCGATCCAGATGTGCCACATGCCGTCCGCCAGGTACTCGCGCAGCGTGCGCCAGGCGCTCTGCGGCTCCAGGGCGAGCGATTGCGACGCCGACTCGGTGCCGAAGACCAGGGCCTGTGAGGTCGGGCTGCCCGGCGCGATCCATTGGATCAGGCCGCGGTGCGATGGGTCGACGTCGAACAGCAGCGAATAGTGCGCCTTCAGGCCGCCGGCCAGGCCTTCGCAATGCGCCGTCAGCGACAGGACGGCGTAGGCACCGTCGCTGTGCTTGTCGAGCATCAGCGGGCCGCTGGTCTCCCAGGCGCAGGCGCGGTTGCCGGCCGTCAGCTCCAGATGGCGAGTGGCGTAACGGGTGATGTCGTCCGCGCGCTGGCGCACTTCACCCCAGGTCAGCGCGCCGTTGCCGTCGCGGTCCAGTTCCAGCACGTAGTCGAGGTCGCGCAGCGCGATGTCCCAGCGAACCACGATGTCATTGCTGCCCTCGGTGCCGCGCATCGTCAAATAGCTGTCGCTGGGCTTGTGGGCCATTGCAGCCAGGGGCAGCAGCAGCAGCGCGAGCCAGACGCACCAGCGCCTCATCGCGTTGCCCCTTTGGCGACCAATTGCGCCGCCAGTGTGGCCATGGCCGGGTCTTCATAGCCGGTGGTGCGCAGCCAGTCCAAGGCCGGTTGCGCCGCTTTAGGCTGATTGGCCGCGAGCGCCGAACGCAACAGGATCTCGGCGTCGCGCGCTTCCTTCTGCGCGGAGTAGTTGCGCGCCGCCAGTTCCAGCGCCTTGGCCGGCTGGTTCTCGACATCGAGCTCGAAACGCGCCGCTTCCTGCTCGTGCAGCCGGTCGCCGCGCAATGCGGCGGCCGCGAACCGGTCGCGCAATTGGTCCGCCCAGCCCTTGGCACGCGGGTCCCCAGCCGCTTTCCCTGCCAGCGCGAGCCGCAACAACAGCACATCGGAGCGTTCCCAATCGGCCAGCAACTTGATCGCTTCGGCCGGCCGGTGCCGCAGCAGCAGGAAGTCGGCATAGGCCCCGAGCAGGAACTGGTCGGTGATGCCCAGTTGCAGCGCCCTGTCGAAGTGGTCCTGCGCCTGGTCCGGCCGCTGCAGCCGGATCGCCATCTCGGCCAGGCGCGTCTGCACCCACAGCGCCAGTCCCGCATCGACCTTGCCGGCCGCTGCCAGTTCCTGGCTCAAGGCCCGATAGGCGGCTTCCAGGTGGCCGGTGCTGGCCTCGACATAGGCGGTGCATCCCTGCACCTGCAACGGGTGGGTCAGCGGCACCAGCCGCGTGCATTCGGACAGGGCCTGCGGATAGCGCGCCTGCACCATGTGAATGGCGGCGCGCCAGGCGATCGGTTCGGGCGATTGCGGGTCCAGCTCGCCGGCTTTTTCCAGGCTGGCCATCGCGCCGGTGAAGTCGTGGCTGTATTGCTGGATGAGGCCGTGCAACAACCAGTACGGGCCGTTGCCCGAAGCGGTCTTCGCCAGCGGCTGCAGCGCGGCCGCGGCGTAGCCCACATAGCGCGGGTCGCCCTGGGCCATGGCCAGGTCGAAATAGCGGCGGGCGATCTCCAGCCGCAGAGCGGCGTCGTCGGGCCGCGCCGTCAATTGCTTGCGCAGCGAGTCGACCCGGCGCACCGAAGGGTCGCTGGCGCCGCTGGGCAGGCGCTCGACCACCTCGCTGTCGTTGGCGGGGGTGAAGGGAGCGGCGCACGCGAGTGTGCAGGCCAGGGCCAGCGCGGCGGCCGCTGCGGCGCGCCGTGTCGTCGAAATCGGGAGCATCAACGAGCGGAGGGCTTACTTGGTGCCGAAGATGCGGTCACCCGCGTCGCCCAGCCCCGGCAGGATGTAGCCGTGCTCGTTGAGCTGGCGGTCGATGGCGGCGGTGTAGATCGGTACGTCCGGGTGCGCCGCCTGCATCGCCGCGATGCCTTCCGGGCAGGTCAGCAGGCAGACGAACTTGATCGATTTGGGCCGCAGCTCCTTGATCCGCTCCACCGCCGCGATGGCGGAGTTGCCGGTGGCCAGCATCGGGTCCACCACGATCACGTCGCGGTCGTGCATGGCCTGCGGCATCTTGAAGTAGTACTCCACGGCCATCAGGGTCTTGGGGTCGCGGTACAGGCCGATGTGGCCGACGCGGGCGCCCGGCACCACGGTGAGCATGCCGTCCAGGATGCCGGTGCCGGCCCGCAGGATCGAGACGAACACCAGTTTCTTGCCGTCGATCACCTTGGCCGTCGTCTTTTCCAGTGGCGTCTCGATCTCGACCTCCTGCATCGCCATGTCGCGGGTCACCTCGTAGGCCATCAGCATGGCCAGCTCGTTGAGCAGGCGCCGGAAGCTGTTGGTGCTGGCCTCCTTCTTGCGCATCAGCGTCAGCTTGTGCTGCACCAGCGGATGGTCGATCAGGTGGAGGTTGCTCATTCTTCCATTCCCTTCGGGTCGTTCTTCAAAAAACCGTGCCGTCGCTGGCCACCTGCAACGGCGGCAGGCCGCCGCGCAGTCGCAGCGCCAGCTCGCGCCCGGCCGCCCAGCTGCCGCCTTCCAGCACGCAGGCCAGCGGCAATTGGGCTTCAGTGCGATGCAGCTGCTGGCGCACCGCCAACGCCACCAGGTCCATCAGGGCCACCGTCAGGGCGCGCCATTCCACGATGATCTCATCGCCGGGTTGCCACACCTCCCGGGCCATCGCCGGGTCGCGCAATTGCAGCAAGCCACTGTCGAGCATCAGTCCGCCGTTGCGGTACTCGGGCAGCGCGGTGAGGTCCTCCAGGCCGTGGACCCGGACGCCGGACCATTCGAACGGCTCGATCAGCGAATAGGTCAGCCACTGCGAGAGTTTGTGGAAGGGCATCCACCCGTCCGACAGGCCCTCGCCGCGCACCGCGCAATGGCGCCAGCAATCGCCCAGCGGCACCGTGGCGATCGAATTCCCGGCCGGCCAGATGCTCGACAGGCTGTACAGGATCAGCGAAAGGATCGAGTGCGCGGCGATATCGGCCGTATGCGCCACCGCAGGGCCGAAAGGCGAGACGATGGTGTCGAACAGGCCGCAGGGCAGGCCGTCGGGCCCGAACACCCCGGGCTGCTCCTGCATCGCTTCGCCCAGGCGCCGCAGCAGGATCGCCCGCTCCTGCAGGCCCACCAACGGGTTCGCCTCGCTGACCTGGAAGGCGGCTGCCAGATGTTCGGTGACGAGCCCGCGCAGGCCCGCCGAATCGGCTTGCAGCGGCCGGTTGCTGTCGCTGGAAAACAGGCCGGCGACGAAGGCATGGAAACTGGCTACCGCCAGCCCCTCGGAGCGGGTGAAGGTCTCGCCGGTGGCCGGCTCGACGTATTTCCAGTCGGGGCCGGCGCCGGCGTCGAGCAGGACGCTCACGAAAGCCAGATCGATCATCGCGTGGCCGCGGCTCGGCAGGGGCAGGTCCGCGAGCAACCGCTCGAGTCCCTTCTTGCGGTCGACGCCGCCGGCCTCGAAATGGCGCCAGCGGCTGTGCAGGGGAATGTGCAGTTTGGGATAACGCTTGCGCGTGGCCCCGACGATCGCCGCGGCCGCGCCATCGATTTTGCCGTCGTCGATGGTGAACCAGGGTGAATCGCCATTGCGGGCGCGGTGCAGCAATTGCCCGGCACGCTCGCGTACCGCGTTGGTGGTGCGCAGGACCTCGGCGGCGCTTTCAGCTTCGGCATGCCCCGAACCCAGGGACGTACTCATGATCCCAGCTCCCGGCCTTTGGCCTTGCGGAGTTCTTCGGGGTCCGGCACCGTCCCGGTGGTGAAATAGCCGGCCGCCACCTTGGCGTCCATCTCGACCCGGGCGTCGGCCGGAATCAGTTCGTCGGGAATGTTCACGCGCTCGCCGATCTCGATGCCCGAGCCTGCGATCGCGTCGTATTTCATGTTGCTCATCGACACCAGCCGATGGATCTTGCGCACGCCCAGCCAGTGCAGCACGTCGGGCATCAGTTCCTGGAATCGCATGTCCTGCACGCCGGCCACGCATTCGGTGCGGGCGAAATACTGGTCGGCGGTGTCGCCGCCGACCTGGCGCTTGCGGGCGTTGTAGACCAGGAACTTGGTCACTTCGCCCAGCGCCCGGCCTTCCTTGCGCGAGTACGACACCAGCCCGACGCCGCCGCGCTGGGAGCCGCGGATGCATTCCTCGATGGCGTGAGTGAGGTAGGGGCGGCAGGTGCAGATGTCCGAGCCGAACACATCCGAGCCGT
>JAANCK010842361.1_pt1 | contig 11469 bp, 15 predicted proteins | sample 7277841 | NCBI WGS metagenome assembly JAANCK01 (sample SAMN14222788, study PRJNA588281) | permafrost metagenome | isolation source: Arctic cryosol methane SIP | place: Canada:Nunavut | collected 2015-07 | reverse complement strand
GTTCCCACGCGGCCTCAGTCGGTCTTGCGGTATGCGGTGTCCCCGCAGTGCGGGCAGGGTGGAAGCACGGTCGAGCGCTGGGTGATGATCGTCCAGCCGCAGCCCACGCAGGTGAGCGTGCCCGCGGTCGTGATGTCGCCGGTGCGAAAGGTCATCGTCGGATGGTCGCGCTGCAGCAGGTCGCGGCGCAGGTACTGGCGCAGGCGCTCGGCATTCTCCGCCGTGAATTCCCCGGCGGAAACCAGCCCGTCGCAGGCGGCGTAGAGGGCCCGGTCGAAGGCGGTGGACGTGGACTCGCCCGCCTTGTCGAATATCTGGTGGAACCCGGCGAGCAGGCGGTCGAAGAGCTCTTCCTGGCGATGGCGCGCCGATTCCGTCACCTGCTGCACGCCCTCGAGCGTGGATTGGCCGAACGTGCGCGCGCGCGGACCGGTGCGCTTGCGCCCGAGGTGGGTCCGGATCGCGCCGCGCGTGCGCTGCGAATTCCCGTTGTTCCCGGACGGCGTGGATGGATGCCTCATGGTGCGGACTCCTTTCGCGTGACCGATGCGGACGGCTGTGCACGCGCTTGGGACGGAATTTTCTTGTAGGACGATCCTGGGTGAGGATCGGGCGCGGCTCGCACTGTGCGACCGCGCGGGCGTGGCGCTAGTTCCGTGTTGCCGCGCGGCGACGGGAATCGGCGGCCGTACGCTTCACTGGCCGGTGTAGGAGCAGCTTTGCCCGAGGGAATCGCGGCGCACGGTGACGCGCGACAGGTTGGGGAAGCGAGCCGCCAGGGCACACCAGATGTACGTGCACAGGTTCTCGAGGCTGGGCTTCGCGAGGCCGTCGATCTCGTTCAGCATGCGATGGTCGAGGGCGGCGCGCACTTCGTGGCATGCCCGCTCCACCGCGCCCAGGTCCGCCACGAAACCGCTCGCGGCGTCGGGCTCGCCCTCGAGCGCCACTTCCACCTGGAACGAGTGCCCGTGCACGCCGCGATAGGCGTGGCCCGGCGGATAGTCGTCGAAGCGGTGGGCGGCGTCGAACCCGAAGCGGTAGGCGACTTCCATCTTCAGCGGATGCCGATCATCTTGTGGGACTGGATCGAGAGGCGCCAGCGCGGGTGCGCGAGGCAGTAGTCGACGGCCCGGCGCGTGTGGGCCTCGAGCGCGGGCCCGGCCATGGGCTGCAGGAAGAAATGGTCGAAGTCGAGGGATTCGAAGCGCTCGGGGAGCGCGTCGCGCTGCGGATAGACGAGCTTCAGCTCGTCGCCCGAATCCTGCGCGAGCGGCTGGCGCGCCTTGGGGCTCACGCAGATCCAGTCGATGCCTTGCGGGGCCGCGAGCGTTCCATTGGTTTCCACCGCCACGCGAAACCCCCGCCGGTGCAACGCATCGACGCCTTCGCGGTCGAGCTGCAGCAAGGGCTCCCCGCCGGTGCACACGACGAAGCGGTGGCACCGGTCGCCGTGGGGCCACGCGGCCTCGACCGCATCGGCGAGGCGGCCCGCGTCGTCGAACCGGCCGCCGCCCGGCCCGTCGGTGCCGACGAACTCCGTGTCGCAGAAGTCGCACGCGGCGCGCGCGCGGTCGGCCTCGCGCCCCGACCAGAGGTTGCAGCCGGCGAAGCGGCAGAAGACCGCCGGCGTGCCGCTGTTGGCCCCCTCGCCCTGCAGCGTGTAGAAGATCTCCTTCACCGAATACATCGTCGCGCTCGCCCCCTCCCGTGGAATCCGGATTTGCATTATAGGAGGGGTTGACGATGTCGATGCTGCATGGCAGCATCGCACCATCACGTAACGACGAGCGTTTTCCCGAGAAACATGACGAGCACCTTCATCCATCTGCCGACCTGGCGCAAAGCGCCCGCGTCCTGCCTTGCGCAGGGCATCGGGAGCCGAGCCGCCATGGATCGGACGCTCTCCGGGAGAACGACGGAATAGACCTCATCATCGTCAGCGAGGAATTCCCCGCCAAGCCCGGAGAGCCGAAAAGACCTCCGGGCTTTTTGTTTGCGGGTGCGCGGCAACCAGGACAACAGGTGACGACGATGAACGCGATGATCTTCAAGCCGCCATGGCGCCCGTGGGTGCCGGCGCGGCGGATGAAGCTGAAGCAGCGCCAATACGGTTTCGCGGCGCTGGTAGAGGAGCAACGGCGCCCGGGACTTCCCGTGCGGGTCGCCAACGCGCAGGCGCGCTTCGAGCACGAGGCGCGCCTGGCGATGCGCGAATGGCTGATGCTGTAACCGGCGACTTCGCGGGCTGTGCGCGGCCCGCCTAACGAGGATTTCGGGTCGCCGCCCGGCCCGCGTGCGGAGGGACGCCTCCCCGCGGTGGACGGGTTCGATGACGGAGCCGCCGGCCTTCGGGCCGGCGGCGGTCAGATCAAGGGCATCCGGCGGCCTGCGCCGCCGGATCGGATGCAACAGGGGATCGAGCGTCGCCGCCGGGCGACGTCAGGGGGCGCGGAATTTCGCCGCGAGCTTTTCCGTCTCGCGGGCGAGGATCATGGCGTCCAGCCCCACCGCGGTGAACGTGGTGCCCCACTCCATGTAGCGGCGGGCGCTCGCCTCGTCGGTGGCGAGGATGCCGGCCGCGCGGCCGCAGGCGCGGATGCGCTTCACGCCATCCTGGATCGCGGCCTGCACTTCCGGGTGGGGAATGTCGCCCAGGTGGCCGAGTCCCGCGGCCAGGTCCGCGGGCCCGATGAACACGCCGTCGACGCCATCGACCTTCGCGATGGCGTCCAGGCGCTCGAGGCCGCGGCGCGTCTCGACCTGCACCAGGAGGCAGAGCTCGCTCTCGGCGCGCCGGGCGTAGTCCTGCACTCGCCCGAAGCGCGCGGCGCGCGTCGTTCCCGCCACGCCGCGTACGCCCCGCGGGGGGTAGCGCATCGCCGCCACGGCCGCGGCCGCCTCCTCCTCGTCCTCGACGTAGGGAATGAGCAGCGTCTGGGCGCCGATGTCCAGGTGGCGCTTGATCAGCACCTTGTCGTTCCAGGCCGGGCGCACGATGGCGGTGGTGGGCGAGGCGGCCACGGCCTGCAATTGCGCGAGCGTGGTGTCGACCTCGTTGGGAGAATGCTCCGTGTCGATCAGCAGCCAGTCGAATCCGGATCCGGCGACGACCTCGGCGCTGTAGGCGCTGGCGAGGGACACCCAGAGGCCGATCTGCTGGCGTCCGGCCAGGAGCGCGTGCCGGAATGCGTTGCGGGGGAGGTCCATGGGCGCGAGTGTACATCGGGGGAGCGCCCACTCGCCGCGATTTGCCGCGCCTCGTAGGACGTGTCTGATAGGCAGCTTCCTTCCCATGAAGCAGACTCGCGATTGTGATCACCGCGAAGGAGCGACCCATGACCCATGAGTACGATTTCGAAATGGTCAAGCGGGCGTACGCCGAGATGGCGCGCCGCGCCCGGGAAAAGGACGATGTCCGCAGGCCTCCACGCGACGCGATGCCCCCGCAGCCGGCTCCGTCCGAATCCGCGACCCGCGCCCGTAGGACCGTTCCGGCCTGAGGCGCCGACCTTGCCGAAAAAACCCCCGCCGCGGCGGGGGTTTTGTTTTTCGGGCGGGCTGCGAGGACGCCGCGCGAAACCGCGAGTCGGCAAGTACGGAGGTATTCCCGTGCCGCCGCCCGGCGCGTCGTCCGGCTCGTAGGGAAGGCCTAGCCGCGCCCGACGAAGGGCATCTTCGTGGCCATGATCGTCATGAACTGCACGTTGGCGTCGAGCGGCAGGCTCGCCATGTAGACCACCGCGCTCGCCACGTGGCGCACGTCCATGCGCGGCTCGACCGCCATCTCGCCGTTGGCCTGCATCACGCCCTTGGCCATGCGCTCGGTCATCTCGGTCGCGGCGTTGCCGATGTCGATCTGGGAGCACGCGATGTCGTGCTTGCGGCCATCGAGCGAGGTGCACTTGGTGAGGCCCGTGATGGCGTGCTTGGTGGCGGTGTAGGCCACCGAGTTGGGCCGCGGAGCGTGGGCGGAGATGGACCCGTTGTTGATGATGCGGCCACCGCGCGGATCCTGGGCCTTCATGATGCGGATCGCCTCCTGGGTGCAGAGGAAGGCGCCGGTGAGGTTCGCGTCCACGACGTTCTTCCATTGCTCGAACGTGAGGTCTTCCATGGGGATCGCCGGCGCTCCCGTGCCCGCGTTGTTGAAGAGCACGTCGAGGCGGCCGAATGCAGCCTTCGTCCGGGCGAAGAGCGCGCGCACCGAAGCGGGATCGCCCACGTCCGTGGGCACGGCGATGGCGCGATCGCCGGCGCCCGACTCGGCGAGCGCCTGCTCGAGCGGCTCGGCGCGCCGACCCGCGAGCGCCACGCGGTAGCCTTCCTTCAGCAACGCGAGCGCCGCGGCCTTGCCGATGCCGGTGCCCGCTCCCGTGACGATCGCCACCTTGCCCGTCCCGTTCATCGTTGTCGTTCCTCGGTGTGTGGAGTCATTCGATCCTGGAGAGCACGTCGCGAAGCGTCGACGCGATGCGGTCGATCTGCGCGTCCTCGACGATGAAGGCGGGCGCCAGCGCGATGATGTCGCCAGTCTGGCGCACCAGCACCCCCGCCTCGAAGCACTCGAGGTAGGTCTCGAAGCCGCGCGCCCCGGGCGCTCCCGCCCGCGCCGCCAGCTCGACGGCGCCCACCATCCCGTGGTTGCGGATGTCGACCACGTGGCGCGTGCCCTTGAGCCCGTGCAGGGCCGCCTCGAGCTTCGGCGCCATGCGCGCCGCGCGCGCGAAGAGATCCTCGTCGCGATAGAGGTCGAGCGCGGCGATGCCGGCAGCGCACGCGAGCGGGTGCGCCGAGTACGTGTAGCCGTGGAAGAGCTCGATTGCACCGGGCGGCCCGCCCATGAAGGCGCGGTAGATGTCGGAGGAGACGATCACGCCGCCCATGGGCACGGTGCCGGACGTGACGCCCTTGGCGAACGTGATCATGTCGGGCTCCACGCCGTACAGGTCCGCGGCGAAGTTGGTGCCCATGCGGCCGAACGCGGTGATGACCTCGTCGAAGATGAGCAGGATGCCGTGCTTGCGCGTGATCTCGCGCAGGCGCTGCAGGTAGCCCCGCGGCGGGACGAGCACGCCGGTGGAGCCGGCCAGGGGCTCGACGATCACGGCGGCGATGGTGGACGCGTCGTGCAGCGTCACCAGGCGCTCGAGCTCGTCGGCGAGGTGCGCGCCCCACTCCGGCTGCCCGCGGGAGTACGCGTTCTTCTCGAGGACGTGGGTGTGGGGCAGGTGGTCGACGCCCGCGAGCAGGGTGCCGAACATCTTGCGGTTGGCCGCGATGCCGCCCACGGAGATGCCGCCGAAGCCCACGCCGTGGTAGCCGCGCTCGCGGCCGATGAGGCGCGTGCGCGCTCCCTCGCCGCGCACGCGCTGCCACGCGAGCGCGATCTTCAGCGCGCTGTCCACCGCTTCCGAGCCGGAGTTGCAGAAGAACACGTGGTCGAGCTTGCCGGGCGCCAGCTCCACGATGCGATTGGCGAGCCGGAAGGCGAGCGGGTGACCCATCTGGAAGGAGGGCGCGTAATCCATCTCGGCGGCCTGCGCCTGGATCGCGGCCACGATGCCCGGGCGGCAATGTCCCGCGTTGCAGCACCACAGGCCCGCGAATCCGTCGAGCACCTGGCGCCCGTCGTCGGTGGTGTAGTACATGCCTTCGGCCTTCACGAACATGCGCGGCGCCGACTTGAACTGGCGGTTGGCGGTGAAGGGCATCCAGTACGCGTCGAGATCCGCGCTCGCGAGCCGCGGAACGTCCGAAAGTAGCGTCATGGGAATTTTCTCCTCGGGGAACCCGTAAATGTACCGCACTCGGCGCCCCGCGCGCGTCGGACGGCGCTGACGGGCGAATGGGGCGATGCCGACAGAGCGCGCGGGGCGCCCCTCGGTAAGCTGGAGGGGTTTTCCCTCACCGGAGGAATTCGACATGTGGAAGCACAAATGGATCTTGGGCGCCCTCGTGGCCTCGTCGATCGGCATCGTTCCCGCGACGGCCTCGGCCGCCTTCGGGGTCTACGTGGACGTCGCGCCGCCGGCGCCGCGCCACGAGCTGGTACCCGCGCCGCGCCGCGGATTCGTGTGGGCGCCGGGATACTGGGACCGGCGCCACGGCCGCTTCGTATGGGTCGGCGGCCACTTGGAACGCGAGCACCGCGGCCTGTACTGGCACCCCAATCGCTGGGAGCAGCGCGACGGGCGCTGGGTGCTCGAGCGCGGCGGATGGCATCGGGAGCGCTGGGAAGGCGATCGCTACGCCGCGCGCGACCGCGACCGCGACGGCGTGCCCAATCGCTACGACCGGGATCGCGACGGCGATGGCGTGCCCAATCGCAACGACCGCGCTCCGGACAATCCGCGCCGGCAGTAGGCATAGAGCGAGGTTTGCAGACGGCCCCCCACCGGGGCCGTTTTTCTTGCTGCGGCGCGGATGTCATCCGGCCGCCGCGCGGCGGGATCGTCTTCGTCGGGCAGCGCGTCCGGAAGCTCGAAGTAATCCGCTCCGACGCGTGGCGCCGGTGGATTCCCACGTTCGCGCCGGGATTCCACCGGCAGAGCGCCCACGGCACGAATGGGTAACCTGATGACTGAAGCGACAACCCATTTTCAGGAGGCGATCATGTGGGCTCGGCGAGTGTTGTTGGCGACGATGGTCGCCGCGGTGGCGATGTCGTTGCAGCGCCACGCTCCTGCGACCTGGGCCGGGAGCGCGGGCCCCATCTATCTGGCGGCAAGCGCCTCGCGCTGAAGCCCCGCGGAACCTGCGCAACCGCGGCCGATGCCGGCGTCCCAGGACGCCGGCATTTTTTTGCATTTCCTTTTTTTCCTTCCGCGCGCCATGATGTAGGGCTCATGAGACTGATTACCTATACTTCCGGCCCCGGGACAGCGGCGCGCATCGGCGTACGCGTCGGGCACCGGGTCCTCGACATCGAGGCGGCTTCGCGAGTGGACGGCGAACCCCTTCCCGCCACCATGAAGACGTTGCTGCGCGAAGGCCGCGGTGCGCTCTCCCGCGTCCAGGCGCTCGCGAAGAAGGCGCAATCGAATGCGGGGCGCTTCGCGAGCGCGCTGGTCGAGGAACGCGCGATCCGCTTCCTTCCGCCCGTCCCCGACGCGGACGCGTTCGTTTGCATGGGCAAGGATTATCGCGCCGGCCTCGTCGGCCACAATGGGAAGGTGGCGAGCCCCGAGCAGGCCGCGCGCCTCGCCTGCGCGCCGCAGCTCGTGTTCGTGATCGGCCGGCGCGGGCAGGGCGTGAACGGCGACGAGGCCATGGATTACGCGCTGGGCGTCACGATCCTGAACGACCTCACCGACCGCGATCCGCCCAAGGACGCGCCCGGCTTCGCGCCCCTGGGCCCCGAGATCGTCACCATGGACGAGCTGGGCGATCCGTTCGACGTCTGGCTCACGTGCGCGGTGAACGGCGAGGAGCACATGCGCGTGAACACGGGCGAGCAGGTCTCGAAGCTTCCCGCGATGCTCGAGCAATACTCGCGCGCCCGACCAATCGAGCCCGGCGACCTGTTCTCGGCCGGAGTGGCAGGCGGCTCCGCGACGCCTGGATCCGGCGCGCAGGATCCTTTCCTCAAGCCCGGCGACGTGGTCGAGTGCACCATCGAGGGCATCATGACGCTGCGCACCACCATCGTCGCGCCCGGAGCCGCCACCGCCTGAAGCGCGGTCCCGCGGCGGCCGCCCGATGTCGGCAGCGGCCGACCGGCGAATGCGCGGTCCACCGGCAGAAGCCCGGCGCCGCGCGAGCTACCTTGTGTCCATGTCTGCCCAATTTGGAGGAGCGAACATGAACACGATCCAGAGACTCATCTCCGCCGGATTCGCCGCCGCCGCGCTCACCAGCATCTCGGTGCCGGCGCTGGCCTACTCCGTGTGGCCCGACGTCGACTTCCAGTGGTATGCCCAGGTCGGCAAGGACCCGTACGCGACGGGCGAGATCCAACCGGCGCCTCGCGCGGGGCTCATCTGGTCTCCCGGCCACTGGGAACGGCGCGACAGCGGCCGGGCGTGGGTGGGCGGCCACTGGGTTCGGGACGACTTCTACGAGCAGGTGGCCGCGTATGGCCATCGGCCGGAGGTTGCGGCGGCGACGCCCCCCCCGAACGATTCCGGGGACCGGGCCGAGCGGATGTCGCAGTACGCGTATCCCACGGATCCCACCATCATGGACCGCAGGTAAGCCACAGAACCACCCTGACCTGCTCTTGGCCGGCCGGAGAGATCCCGCCGGTCGTTTTTTTTTCGGGTATCCTTCGGGCCTGCCTTCGAATCACCTCGCAGAAAACCCATGGCCCAGTACGTCTACACGATGATCCGCGTGGGCAAGGTCGTTCCGCCCAAGCGCCAGATCCTCAAGAACATTTCGCTCTCGTTCTTCCCGGGCGCCAAGATCGGCCTGCTCGGGCTGAACGGCGCGGGCAAGTCCACCGTGCTGAGGATCATGGCCGGCCTCGACAAGGATTACGAGGGCCAGGCCACGGTGATGCCGGGAATCCGCATCGGATACCTCCCGCAGGAGCCGCAGCTCGAGCCGGGCCATACGGTGCGCGAGGCGGTGGAGGAGGGACTGGGCGAAGTGTTCTCCGCGAAGAAGCGCCTGGACCAGGTGTACGCGGAGTACGCCGAGCCCGACGCGGATTTCGACAAGCTCGCCGCGGAGCAGGAAAAGCTGGAGAAGATCCTCGCCTCGGCCGACTCGTCCACGCTCGACACGCAGCTCGAGGTGGCCGCCGATGCGCTGCGCCTGCCCCCGTGGGACGCGAAGGTGGACAACCTCTCGGGCGGCGAGAAGCGCCGCGTGGCGCTGTGCCGGCTGCTGCTCTCCAAGCCCGACATGCTGCTGCTCGACGAGCCCACGAACCACCTGGACGCCGAGAGCGTCGAGTGGCTCGAGCAATACCTCACGCGATTCCCCGGCACCGTGGTGGCGGTCACCCACGACCGCTACTTCCTCGACAACGCCGCCGAGTGGATCCTCGAGCTCGACCGCGGCACGGGCATCCCCTACAAGGGCAATTACTCGGACTGGCTCGAGCAGAAGCGCGACCGGCTGCAGAAGGAGGAGTCCTCCGAGACCGCGCGCCAGAAGGCGATCAAGAAGGAGCTGGAGTGGGTGCGCAAGAACGCCAAGGGCCAGCAGACCAAGAACATCGCGCGCCTGAAGCGCTTCGAGGAGCTGAATTCGTACGAATACCAGAAGCGCAACGAGACCGCGGAGATCTTCATCCCGGTGGCCGAGCGCCTGGGCAACGAGGTGATCGAATTCGAGAACGTCACCAAGAGCTACGGTGACCGCGTGCTGATCGACAACCTCTCGTTCAAGATCCCCCCGGGCGCCATCGTGGGCATCATCGGCCCCAACGGCGCGGGCAAGTCGACGCTCTTCCGCATGATCACCGGCAAGGAGAAGCCGGACTCGGGGAAGATCGCCATCGGCCACACGGTGAAGATGTCGGTGGTGGACCAGACGCGCAAGTTTCCCGAGAAGAAGAACGCGTGGGAGGCGATCTCCGGCGGCCAGGACATCCTCACCGTCGGCAAGTTCGAGATCCAGTCGCGCGCGTACCTGGGCCGCTTCAACTTCAAGGGCAGCGACCAGCAGAAGCTCTGCGGCAATCTCTCGGGCGGCGAGCGCGGGCGCCTGCACCTGGCCAAGACGCTGCTCGACGGAGGCAACGTGCTGCTGCTGGACGAGCCGTCCAACGACCTCGACGTCGAGACCCTGCGCGCGCTCGAGGACGCGTTGACCGAGTTCGCGGGCTCGGTGCTGGTGATCTCCCACGATCGCTGGTTCCTGGACCGCATCTGCACCCACATCCTCGCGGCCGAAGGCGACTCCCAGTGGTTCTTCTACCCGGGCAACTACCACGAGTACGAGGAAGACAAGCTCGAGCGGCTGGGAGAAGAGGCGGCGCAGCCCCACCGCCTGCGCTTCAAGGCGCTCAAGTAGCGCCGCTCAAGCAGCGGCGCGCAGGGCGGGGCTTTCCTACAGCGAACTCAGGATGTTCCGACATTGCTCCCGGGTGCGCGGGGCTAAAGTCGGTGCACTTCCCTTGCCGAGTGCGCGCCCCATGACCGAGAAGCATTTCTTCGCCGACGTCGACCTCCCTTTCCACGTGTGGGTGCGGATAGGGCGGCGCTGGGTGCTGAGGGACGCGGCCGCGCACCTGCAGCAACGCGCAACCGGCTATCGGCAGGGCAAGGGCGCGGGCGCGCCGCGCCAGGGTGAAGGCCCCAAGACGCCTGCGCAGGTCCCCTGATCGAGGCCGCTAGTCGCGGCCGGGGGTCGTGGACTTCGCGGCGTCGACGCGAACGTTCTTGTCCTCGCCTTCGGCACTACCACCCAACTGGGAGATGCGCACCGAGGCGTGCACCATGAATCCCGTCAGCCGCTGCAGGGCCGTGAGCTCGTCGCCGCTCGCGCGCGTGATGCGGTATTCGTCCGCGAGGCGCGCGTGCAGGTCGGTCACGTCGAACGCGTCGCGAATGCGACCGGGACGCACGGAGCGCGGGAGCCTCACGATCTCGTCGGGCCCCCAGGTGGCGACGTAATCGCGCGCGATGGCGACCACCTCGGTCACGCTACGCGCATCGTCGATCTGGCGGAACCAGGTAAGCATCATGCCCCGGTCCCCGGATGGCCTGCCGGGTTCAACATGTCGAATCCGAGTGTGGGCGCATGCATGCCTCGCGGCTGTAGGAGGAGGGTTTCGCGACGAGTAGGAATCTGCCTACAGCACCGACCGGTCTCGTCGCCGCACGTCTTCCATCGTCCCGCTGCCTCAGCGAGGGCCGCGCAATTGCCCCAGGCGCTCGTCGGCCCGGGCGAGGTAGTCCACCAGGTCTCGCAGCCCCGCGGTTTCCGCCTGCGGGTCGCGCACGCCGGCGAAGCCCTCGGAGAGCTTCTTGCGCACGCGCGAGATGTCCGCCTCGCCTTCGATGCGGATCTCGCGCAACTCCTTGGGAAGGGGCTCCAGCTCACGCGGATGCAGCAGGGCGCAATAGTCCCGGGTGACCGCGACCACCTGGGCGCCGGTGCTCGCGTGCTCGATCTCCTTCAGCCAGGACTCCATGGCGCCGCCGCTCCTCGAATGCAAGGCGCCATTGTGCACCTTCCGCCGCCACCGGCGTGTAAGCCGCAGCCTACAATGGCAACAAAGGCCAGCCGCCATGCCGGAACCCACCGCCAATCCCGTCTACGCGAACGTCGCGTTCCTGCGCATTCCCCGCTTCGACGCCCGCCCCGTCGTGGAGCAGGCGGCGCTCAAGGAAAAGCTCGAGGCGCGCACGCGCGACGCCCTGGCGAAGGTGGCCCTCGAGGACCGGGTCGTGCTCGACTGCGACGATGGGCTCGCGCTGGTGCTGTTCGGGGATCCGGGGCGCGCGCTCGATGCGGCCGAGGACCTGCACGCCCGGGGAGATCCGGCGCTGCAGCTGGGCCTCAACTACGGGC
>JAANCK010558513.1_pt1 | contig 11477 bp, 11 predicted proteins | sample 7277841 | NCBI WGS metagenome assembly JAANCK01 (sample SAMN14222788, study PRJNA588281) | permafrost metagenome | isolation source: Arctic cryosol methane SIP | place: Canada:Nunavut | collected 2015-07 | reverse complement strand
GTAGCGCTTGCCGCTGCCGCAGGGGCACGGATCGTTGCGTCGGATGGGAGCTTGCAAGACAGCTTCCGGGATGTGGGCAGGCGCGATTGTAGCGGCTCAGGCGGGCCGGAAATCCCGCACGCGGCTTGCGAGCTCGCGCAGCTCCTCGCGGGTGGCCCCGTCGCCGTAGCGCGCGCGCACGTAGCGTCCCGTGATCTCCTCGGCTGCCGCGGCGCATCCGGGCTTGGTGGCTTTCACGCGCTCCAGGTAATCCATGGGACCCTCGCTCGGCGCGCGGGCGAGCCCCGCGGCGGCGAGCTTGCGGCAATACCGGTCCCAAGCCACGAGCGAGGCTTCGCGCCGCGGCGGCCGGTCCCGCACCAGCAATCCGGCGGTGACCGCGCCGCCCACCAGGAACACGGACACCACCAGCCAGAAACCCAGGGTGCGCCAGTCGATCGAGGGAAATCCGAGATCGGAGAAGAACTGCCGCTGGCGATCGACGTTGTAGCCCACCACCCACTGGTCCCACTGGCTGTTGAGCACCTGCCAGCCGTAGCTCACATCGGCGAGCAGGCCGAAACGATCGGCGGCGATGAGCGAGGGGATCATGCCGATGGGCCCGAGGGCGGCGTTCACCCCGCCTTCCACGCGCAGGGGCGAGACCGCCGCGGTCGGGTCCACGCGCACCCACCCTTCGCCGCGGATCCAGATCTCGGTCCACGCATGGGCATCGGCCTGGCGCACGATGAGCTCGTCGTTGAAGGGGTTCACCTCGCCGCCCTGGTAGCCGGTCACCACCCGGGCGGGAATGCCCGCGGCGCGCATGAGCAGCGCGAAGCTGCCCGCATAGTGCTCGCAGAAGCCGCGCTTGGAGTGGAACAGGAAGTCGTCGTAGGGATCCCGCGGATCGAGCAGCGGCGGATCCAGCGTGTAGGTGAACTCCCGGTTGTAGAGCTGGATCGCCCGGTCGAGGATCGCGTGCGGGTCGGGATTCTCGCGCGCCCACTGCCGGCCCAGGGCGACGGTGCGCGGGTTGCGGTTCTCGTCGAAGCGGGTGGCCCACTGCAGCGACAGCGGGCCCGCATCCTCTCCGTAACGGTAGTCGAGCCACGAGGTCATCTCGTAGCGCAGGCGCTGGTCGACGGGGCGGCGCGAGCGCAGCTGCAGGTCGACGAGCGAATAGGCGTCGGGCGGCACCGCGGCCGGAACGTCGAGCGCGAAGAGCCAGTTCTTGTTGTTCGGCTCCATCGTGACGGCGTAGCGGGTTGCGTTGCGGGCGGTGGAGTAGTGCAGCGCGCCGCTCGGGCTCACGGGCGCCATGCGCCACGTGGACCCGTCGAATTCCGTGAGCACCGGCCCGCGCCAGTAGAGCAGCAGGTACGGGGGGCGCTCGCCCAGGAAATGCACGCGGAAGGCGACGGCATCGGACTGGATGAGCTTCGCGATGTTGCCCGGCGTCATGGTCTCCGAGAGCCCCGTGGAAGCGCCGTGCGCGTCCTGGGGCAGGGCCCAGAGCGGCCCGTGCACCCGTGGAAAGAGGATGAAGAATGCCGCCATGAGCGGCAGCGCCTGCACCAGCAGCGCGCCCGCAGGGCGCAGCCGCTCCATCACCGTGGGCGAGCGCCCCACGCGGTTGAAGCCCACGAGGGTGCCGATGAAGATCCACACGCACGCGAGCATGTACACGCCCAGCGGGATCGACTGGGAGAAGAGGAAGTTCGTGAGCACCAGGAAGAACCCGAGGTAGATGCTCAACACCACCTCGCGCTGCGTGCGCATCTCGAGCAGCTTGAGGGCGGCCATCACGATGAGCAGCGTCACGCCCGCCTCGCGCCCGGTGATATGGCCATACTGCAGGTACGTGCCCACGCTCGCCGCGATGGTGACCGCCACCACGAGGGCGCGCGACGGGAAATGGATCGCCGCCCACGAGATCCAGGCGCGCCAGGCCAGCACCACGACGACGAAGATGCCCACCCAGTTGGGCAGGCGGGACATGTGGGGTGCGACCACGAAGAGCATGGCCGCGAGGAGCCACAGGAGGTTGCGAACGTCCAGGTGGGGCGAGTAGGGCGGGGCGCTCACTGAGGCTCCTCGAAGAGCGCAAGCGCCTCCAGGCACCGGGCGCGGTGGACGTCTCCGCGATCGGGCGCGATCGAGTGTCCCGGCAGGCGCAGGCCGTATCCCTGGCCGTATTCCTCGGCCTGCAGCACCCAGTGGGCGAGGGCGGACAATCGCGCCTCCACGCTGGCCCCGGGTGCGTCCTGCCAGTCGAGCCAGAGTTCGCTCGAGGCACTCGCGCTGAACTCCTTCGTGAGCATGCCCCGCCCGCGCGCGAGCGCCTTCCAGGCGATGAGCTTGGGCGCATCCCCGGGGCGATAGGCGCGCAGCATGTTGAATTCCTCATCCCCGGGGATGGGGATGCCTTCCTCGCTGTCGCCGTGGGCGAGGCTCGGAGGGTTGCCCGCCAGGGGATCAGGCCGCGGATAGACCACTACGGCCAGGTCGAACTCCACGTACGACCACGCGTGGAAGAGTCCCACGGGATAGCGCGTGAAGACCTCGAGCCGGCCGCAGCGCAGGCGCCCGCGCCGGGTGGTGGCGCACGGCAGGGCGAGGCCGGCGGGCTCGCCCACCACGATGTCCGCGTACACGGGCTCCTCGCCGCGGCGGCGCACGGCGATCGAGAAGCGCGTGAGCGAGGGCGTCTCGAGGGTCACGCCGAAGTGCGCGGTCTCACCCGCGAACACGGGATCGCAGCGCCCGGGCCGCAGCCGCAGGTGCGCGAGGTTGCGCCACGTGTGCAGCATGGCCACCCCCGCCATGCTCGCCAGCAGGAACGTGAGGACGAAGCCCAGGGAGAGCGTGTAGTTGATCGACGCCAGCAGCAGCAGGACCAGGGTAAAGGCGAAGACGTAGCCCTGGCGCGTGGGCAGGATGAAGATGCGCCGCTGCACGAGGGTCACCGGCGGCGTCTCGGGGACGTTCGCCCGGAAGATCCAGTCGGAGATGGATTGCCTCAGGTCGGCCAGCATGGATCGAGGGAGGACGCGCACGCGTGGCCCCCGCGCTTCAGGGAATGGGCACGCCCGCGATGAGTTCCCTGGCCGGGTCGAAGCCGCCCTTGGCCGTGTCGGCGCCGCCGTGCAGGCGATGGCCCACGACGGACGGCAGGATCGCCTGCACGTCCTCGGGCAGCACCTGGCGGCGCCCCTCCATCATCGCCCACGACTGCGCGGCGCGCAGGATCGCCACGCCCGCGCGCGGCGAGAGTCCCTGGGAGAAGCGCGGAGAATGGCGCGTATGGGTGATGAGCGCCTGCACGTAGTCGAGCAGCGCATCGGACACCTGCATCGTCGGCACCGTCTTCTGCAGCTCCGAGAGCTGGTCCGCGGTCATCGCGGGCGTGAGCTGGGAGATGAGGTCGCGCCGCTCCGCGCCCCGCAGCAGCTCGCGCTCGGCCTTCGCGTCGGGATAGCCCAGGTTGATGCGCATGAGGAAGCGGTCGAGCTGGGATTCGGGCAGCGGGAACGTGCCCACCTGGTGCAGCGGGTTCTGCGTGGCGATCACGAAGAAGGGCTCGGGCAGGGGCCGCGTCTCGCCCTCCGCCGTCACCTGGTGCTCTTCCATCGCCTCGAGCAGCGCGCTTTGCGCCTTGGGGCTCGCGCGGTTGATCTCGTCGGCGAGGATGATCTGGGCGAATATGGGCCCCGGGTGGAAGCGGAACGAGGAGCTCTCGCGATCGAAGATCGACACGCCGATGATGTCCGCGGGCAGCAGGTCGGACGTGAACTGGATGCGCTGGTAATCGAGCCCCAGCAGCCGCGCGAGCGCGTGAGACAGGGTGGTCTTCCCCACGCCCGGCACGTCCTCGATCAGCAGGTGGCCCCGCGCCAGGATGCACGCCATGGCGAGCCGGATCTGCCGCTCCTTGCCCAGGATCACCTGCCCGGCCCGGGCGACGACGGCTTCCGTGGGACCCGCGGCGATGCGGCTGCGTGCGTCGATCAGCATGGAAAAATGGAACCTTGTCAGCGATTTACCGGTCGATCCGTGATGCGCAAGCGAGGATAGCATGCGTGCCGCGGACCGGCATGGGGCGAAGCGCGCCACTGCCTTGGAATCCGGGGCGCCACCAATAGTTGCAGAAAGCGCAACCACGCAGGAGAAGGACCGATGATCCGACGGGGCTTGGCTGCGGCGCTCGCAGCCCTCGTGCTGCCGGCTGGCGCGCAGGGCGTCCCGGCCGCCGACTACAGCGACATGTGGTACCTGCCCAGCGAATCGGGCTGGGGCGTGAGCTTCACGCAGCACGCGGCGACGAGCCAGGCCTACGCGGTGTGGTACACCTACGACCCCCGCGAGCCCGCTTCGGGCGCCACGTACCGGCCCCTCTGGATCGTGATGCCGGGCGGGACGTGGTCCACGCCCACCCGTATTTCCGGCCCCGTGTATGTGTTGAACGGCACTCCCTTCAACCAGGCCGGATCGAATCGAACGGTGAATGCGATCGGAACCTTCACCTTCGATTTCTCGAGTGCCTCGTCCGGCACGTTCACCTACGACATCGCGCCGCCCGCGGGCCTCGCGAGCACCGACCCCGCCTACGGACTGCCGGCATTCTCCGGATCGAAGCCCATCGGCCGCCAGAGCTTCTAGAAAGCTCTAGAATCGCGGCATGGCGACCGCGCTGCTGACCCACCCGGATTGCGTGCTGCACGAGATGGGCGCGGGCCACCCCGAGTCCCCGCAGCGCCTGAAGGCCGTGCTCGCCGCGCTCGAGGCCTCCGGGCTCGCCTCGAAGCTCGTCGCGCGCGAGGCGCCGGAGGCCACGCGCGAAGCGATCGAGCGCGTCCACGGGCACGACCACGTGGAGCTCGTGTTCGCATCTTCGCCGTCGCAGGGCTACGCCTACCTCGATCCGGACACGTCGATGAACGGGAAGTCGCTCTCGGCCGCGCTGCGTGCGGCCGGCGCCGTGGTGGCGGCCACCGACATGGTGATGTCGGGCGAGGCGCGCCGGGCCTTCTGCGCCGTGCGCCCGCCGGGGCATCACGCCACGCGTACCCGTCCCATGGGGTTCTGCATCTTCAACAACGTAGCGATCGGCGCGGCGCACGCGATGGCGTTCCACGGGCTCGAGCGCGTGGCGGTGCTCGATTTCGACGTGCATCACGGCAACGGCACCGAGGACGCTTTCCACGACGATCCCCGCGTGATGCTCTGCTCGACGTTCCAGCACCCGTACTATCCCTACTCGGGCGCGGACTCGGGCAACGAGCATATCGTGAACGTGCCGCTGCCGGCGATGACCGACGGGCGTGGATTCCGCGCCGCCGTCGAGCGCCATTGGACGCCGGCGCTCGAGGCGCACCGTCCGCAGCTCGTGTTCGTCTCCGCGGGATTCGATGCCCATCGCGAGGATCCGCTCGCCCACGTCCAGCTGGGCGACGAGGACTATCGGTGGGTCACCGAGTGGCTCGTGGACGTGGCCGAGCGCCACGCGCAAGGGCGCGTCGTCTCGACGCTCGAAGGCGGCTACAACACCACGGCACTCGGGCGCTGCGTGGTCGAGCACGTGAGGGCGCTGGCGGCCTAGGATTCAATCCTGCGCGTCCTCCAGGAGGAGCTCGGGATCGACGCACGCGCCGCGGACCTCGAAGCGCTTGGCGCGCGAGCGCTCGCCGCTCGCGAGCGTCACGGCGCCCCGGGCGACGCCTAAGCGCTTTGCGATGTACGCGGCGAGCGTCTCGTTGGCGCGATTTTCGAGGGCGGGGGCGGCCACGCGGATCCGGAGCGCCTCGCCGTGCAGCCCGGCCACTTGCGTGCGCTTGGCGCCCGGCTGCGCGTGAACCAGGAGCGAAAGCGTGCCGTCCGCCGAATGGCGGTACCACGCGGCCATCGGGGGATTTACTGCGAAGTGCGCTGCTTCTCGGTGCCGGGCGGCTGCAGTCCGATGAGCGACCAGTTCTGCGTGTTGATCGCGGTGAGGATCATGCCGCGATAGCGCACGGCCTGGGAGTAGGCCCAGGGAGAGGCGAGGAAGTTCTGGTAGAGCTCCTCGAAGCTGGAGGAGCTGCAATAGCCGCCATAGGCGCACGCGAGCTGCGGCTCGCGACTGAGCGACGTGCAGTCGGGCCCGAGGTCGCACGCGACGAGCGAGAACGCCCCCAGGAAGGCCGAAGGCTCGGGCACCTCGCCGTTCGGGCCGATGCGCAACTGGCTCGCCACCGAGGACTGCGCGAGGAACTGGCCCACGATGATCATCGCCTCGGGGTCCCGGGTCTCGAGCAGCCCGATCAGCTGCGACAGGTTGTCCATGGTCACGCGAGGCTGGGTCGCGTTCTGGCCGGTCTCGGTGCGCTGGTTGTTGAGGGACTTGTTCAGCTCCGCCACGAGGATGCGCGCCTGGGCGCGAGGATCGCCTTGCTGCGCGGCTTCCTGGAACAGATCCTCGACGTCCTTCGGGGAGATCTTGGTGCCCTGGAAGCGTGCGCAGCGCTGGGTGTTGTCCACCGCCTCATACGCGGCGATGCGCTTGGCGTTGAGCGGGTCTCCCACCGGCAGGCTCGCGAGGAACTGGCGGCGCTGCTTCGCGCCGTAGGCCACCAGGTCTTCGTTGAGGGAGGTGGCGAACTGGCACTCCTCGAGGGCCTTCGCCAGGTGGTAGCGCTCGTCGGCGGTGAGCTGGCTGCGGCGAGCGGCGAGGGCGTCCGCGAATGCCTTCAGGTCGCGGGAGGTGCGGAATTCGATCGCCACGGCCGAGGCGCGCGCGGGCTCGGGCCGGGACATCGGGGCGGGCATCGAAATGGCGGTGCTCCGGGGCTGCGGATCGACCTCGGCCACGTCGAGGGAAGGTGCCTGCACGCCATCGCTGGCGGTGGAACGCGACACGGGATCCTCGCGCGCCGCGGAGACGACGCCCGTGTACTTGCTCGCGATCAACAGCCCGTAGGCGACGAGCGAAGCCAGGCCGATGGCCGTAAGGCGATTCATGAAGGGGGAGTTTCCCGAAAAAATGCCGTTTCGTCAATGATTTCCGGTAAATGGCCCGGGGGACCGGCGGGCCCGGATCCGGGCCCGCCGGGCTGTGAAACGGATCACATCAGTGCTGCAGGATCTTCGACAGGAAGAGCTGCGCCCGCTCGCTGCGGGGCTTGCCGAAGAATTCGTCCTTGGAGCAATCCTCGACGATCTGTCCCTGGTCCATGAAGATCACGCGGTGGGCGACCTTGCGGGCGAAACCCATCTCGTGGGTGACCACCATCATCGTCATGCCGTCCTTCGCGAGGGCCACCATCACGTCGAGCACCTCGTTGATCATCTCGGGATCGAGGGCGGAGGTGGGCTCGTCGAAGAGCATCGCGATGGGGTCCATGCTGAGGGCGCGCGCGATCGCCACGCGCTGCTGCTGCCCCCCGGAGAGCTGTGCCGGGAACTTCCCGCTGTGGGCGGCGAGTCCCACGCGCTCGAGGAGCTTCATGCCTTTCTCGTTGGCGTCCTTCGGCGAGCGGTGGAGCACCTTCTCCTGGGCGAGCGTGAGGTTGCGGATCACGCTCATGTGGGGAAAGAGCTCGAAGTGCTGGAAGACCATGCCCACACGCGAGCGCAGCTTCGGCAGGTCGGTCTTGGGACCGCCCACGGAGATGCCGTCGACGACGACCTCCCCCTTCTGGAACGCTTCCAGCCCGTTCACGCACTTGATGAGCGTGGACTTGCCGCTTCCGGAGGGCCCGCAGACCACCACCACCTCGCCCTTGGCGATCTGCGTGGAGCAGTCGGTGAGCACCTGGAAGGCGCCGTACCACTTGGAGAGGTTGCGGATCGAGATCATGGCATCGGGCATCAGCGCACCACCGCGATTCTGACCTGCAGGCGCCGCACGAGCAGCGACAGGCCGAAGGAGAGGATGAAATAGACCACGGCTACGAACGAGTACATCTCGACCAGGCGGTAGTCGCGGTTGGCGATCTTCGACGCCGCCCCGAGGAAATCGGTGGCCGAGATCACGTAGACGAGCGAGGTGTCCTGGAAGAGGATGATGGTCTGGGTGAGGAGCACGGGCAGCATGTTGCGGAAAGCCTGGGGCAGCACGATGTGGCCCATTGTCTGCCAGTAGCCGAGGCCGAGCGCGAAGCCCGACCAGACCTGGCCGCGGGGGATCGACTGGATGCCCGCGCGCATGATCTCGCAATAGTACGCGGCTTCGAACATCGTGAACGTGATGAGCGCCGAGTAGAAGGTCCCCACGGGAATCGGGCGCGGCTCGCGCAGGATCCACGCGCCGATGTAGGGCACGAGGAAGAAGAACCAGAAGATCACGAGCACGAGCGGGATGGAGCGCATCAGGTTCACGTACGTGCCCGCGAGGAGCCCGAGGGAGCGCAAGCCCGAGACGCGCATCATCGCGAGGAGTGTGCCGAACACGATGCCGCCGGCCATCGCGAGCACGGTGAGCGTCAGCGTGAACACCATGCCCACCTTGAAGAGGTAGGGCAGCGAGGTGCGGATGACCTCCCAGTCGAAACCGCCCATTCAGTGCGCCGCCTGCGCAGCGCCGCTCGCCGCGATGAGCCCGGGCACCCGGACCGCGCGCTCGAGCCAGCGCATGCCGAGCACCACGACGAGGGTCGTGAGGATGTAGATCACGGTGGCCGCGGCGAATGCCTCGAAGACCTGGAAGCTGAATTCCTGCATGGCACGCGCGCGCCCGGTGAGCTCCATGAGCCCGATGGTGAGCGCGACCGAGGAGTTCTTGATGATGTTCATGAACTCCGAGGTGAGCGGCGGCAGGATGATGCGGAAGGCCTGCGGCAGGATCACGTAGCGGTAGGCCTGGAGCTGCGTGAGCCCCATGGCGGTGCCCGCGAACGTCTGGCCGCGGGGCAGCGACTGGATGCCGGCCTTCACCTGCTCGGCCACGCGCACCGACGTGTAGAGCGCGAGGCAGAGCACCGCGGGAACGTACGAGCCCCAGGGCGGGGGCATCTGCTTGATGGCGTCCCCGAGCCGCACCGGCAGCAGCTCCGGCACGACGAAGTACCACAGGAACATCTGCACCAGCAGCGGGATGTTGCGGAAGAGCTCGACGTAGCCGTTGCCCAGCCGCACGATCCAGCGATTGCCGGTGGTGCGCAGGGTGCCGATGAAGCTGCCCAGCACGAGGGCGATCACCCACGCGGCAAGCGCCGTGGCGAGCGTCCAGCCGAGCCCGACGATGAGGTAATGCAGGTAGGTTCCGGTGCCGCCCGGCTCCTGCGCGAGCAGGATGCCCCAGTTCCAGTGGTAGCTCACGCGGCCTCGCCGGGGAAAATGGAAACGGGGGACCCGCGGTCCCCCGTCTCACGCGCGACGGTCAGTCGTAGTCCTTCGCGTCGCCCGAGTCGGTCGGGTGCGCGACGACCTTCTTCAGCTCCTTGCTCATCGGCACCTTGAGGTCGACGCCCTTGGGCGGAATCGGCTTCTCGAACCACTTGGTGTAGAGCTTGTTGATTTCGCCCGATTTGTAGACCTTCGCGATCGTGTCGTTCACGAGCTTCTTGAACGCGGGATCGTTCTTGCGCATCATCATCCCGTAGGGCTGCGCCGACAGCGACACCGAGCTGATCTCGAAGTCCTTCGGATTGCGCGAGGAGGCCTGCAGGCTGTAGAGCAGGATGTCGTCCATCACGAACGCCACCGCGCGGCCCGTCTCCACCATCTGGAACGCTTCCGGGTGGCCGTTCGCGGAGATGATGTTCATGCCGAGGTTTTCCTTGTTGTTGACCTCGGTGATCTCCTTGATGTTCGACGTGCCCGCCGTCGAGACGACGATCTTGCCCTTGAGGTCCTGCAGCGTCTTGATGTGCGCGGACTTCTTCGAGATCCAGCGGTTGCCGGTCACGAAGTACGTGTAGCTGAAGTCGACCTGCTGCTGGCGCTCGAGGTTGTTGGTGGTCGAGCCGCACTCCAGGTCCGCCGTGCCGTTGGCGATGAGCGGGATGCGGTTGGCCGAGGTGACCAGCTGGTACTTCACCTCGAGCTTGGGCATCTTGAGCTCCTTCTTCACCGCGTCCACGACCTTGTGGCACAGGTCCATCGCGTATCCGATGGGCTTCTGGTTGTTGTCGTAGTAGGAAAACGGCATCGAAGCGTCCCGGTTGGCGATGGTGAAGACGCCGGTGGACTTGATCTTGTCCAGGGTGCCTTCGGCCAGCGCGGGAGTGGCGGCGAGGGCGCAGGTTGCCGCGAGGGCGCCGGCGGCGAGCAGGCGCGCGGCATGGATATGGCGAAGCATGGTGATACCTCCTTTTGGGCAGATGGTGTTCGCGGCGTCGTATGGGTGGGGGAGCGAGGATGCTGCGGCCGCTTACGGCGGCTAGGATACCCGTCGGCGGATTGGAGGACAATAACGGTTTCCGTCCCGCCGTCCTCCCATGCATTTCCCCAGCCACGAACAGACCCAGGCGCTGCTCGAGCCGGTGCTGCGCATCGCCGACCAGCGGCTCGCCGGCGAGGGCGCCGCGCAGGCGCGCGCCTTCATCGCCCACTACTACGAGCTGGTAGACGCCGAGGACCTCGCCCAGCGCGACCCCGAGGACCTCTACGGCGCGGCCATGGCCCACCTCGCCTTCGCCCGGCAGTTCGCGAGCGGCACCCCGAAGCTGCGGGTGTACAACCCCCGCGCCGGGGACCATGGCTGGTCGAGCCCCCACACCGTGATCGAGATCGTGAACGACGACATGCCGTTCCTCGTCGACTCGGTCACGATGGAGCTGAACCGCCAGGGCTACACGCTGCACCTCTTCAACCATCCGCTCTATTCCACGAAGCGCGCGAAGGACGGCGCGCTCGGCTCCTTCGGCCCGGCCTCGGGAGAGGGGCGCCAGGAATCCCTGATCCACGTGGAGATCGACCGCGAGATCGACCCCGCGCGGCTGAAGGAGCTCGCGGCGGGGATCCTCGCCGTGCTGGCCGACGTGCGCGCCTCGTTCGAGGACTGGCAGGCGATGCGCTCGAGGATGGACGAGCTGGTGGCCTTCCTCGCCGAGCCGCCGGCCTACCTCGCCGGGGAGGAGACCGCGGAGGTGCGCGAATTCCTCGCGTGGGCCTCGGACCACCATTTCACGTTCATCGGAGCGCGGGACTACGAGCTCACGGCCGTCGACGGCGAGGACCAGCTCGGGATCGTCCCGGAATCGGGGTTGGGCGTGCTGCGCGAGCCGCGGCAGGGCGGAATCTCCCGCAGCTTCGGCGAGCTTCCCGCCTCCCTCAAGGCCCTGGCCCGCGAGCCGCGCCTGCTCGTGCTCACCAAGGCCAACGCGCGCGCCAGCGTCCACCGGCCCGGCTACCTGGACTACATCGGCGTGAAGCGCTTCGACCGCGCGGGCAAGGTGGCGGGGGAGCGCCGGTTCGTGGGCATGTACACGTCGTCGGCCTACCACGCCGACCCGCGCCATATTCCGCTGCTGCGCCGCAAGGTGGCGCGGGTCATCGAGCGCGCGGGCTTCCGGCCC
>JAANCK010303315.1_pt1 | contig 11477 bp, 12 predicted proteins | sample 7277841 | NCBI WGS metagenome assembly JAANCK01 (sample SAMN14222788, study PRJNA588281) | permafrost metagenome | isolation source: Arctic cryosol methane SIP | place: Canada:Nunavut | collected 2015-07 | reverse complement strand
CCCGCCGTGTTTCGCGAATCCCCACCTGAGGCGCGATGTCGACGACATAGGAATTCTCGAACCCCGGCACTTCTTTCAGGAAGCCGGCGACGCTCGCGATCTGGCGGCGCCCCAGGATTTCGGCATCGCTCAGCTCCTGCGCGTCGGTGCCGTCCATGGCTTCGCCCTGGGCATTGGCCAGTTGGGTGAGGTTCACCCGCCATTCGATGCCGCTCTTTTGCGGGCGCACGATCGGGGTCTTGCGCGGAAACCGATAGCGGCCCGCCGCCTCGGCCTCGAGCATCAGCCGGGGGATCACTTCCCAGGCCGTCCCCGCGCGTTGCGGGTCCACGCCATTGACCCGGAACATGGTCGAGGGGTAGAGCATGTGGCCCTGGCCATCGCCCTTGTCGAAACGGGCGCCGGCCCAGGCGGCAAGGTCGCCGTCCCCCGAGCAATCGATGAAGCTGCGTCCGAGCACGGCGCGGCGCCCGGAACGCGTCTCCACCAGCAAGGCCTTCACACAAGCCGGACCGTCCATGATGACGCCGACCGCGAGCACGTGGAACAGCACCTGAACCCCTGCCGACAGCAGCAGATCGTCGGCGGCGATCTTGTAGGCGGGCGTGTCATAGGACTGCGCCACCGTTCTGCCGAACAGGGCGTGCGGGGCGTTCAGGCCGCCCAGCGCGGCTATGCGGGACAGCAGGTCGTCGGCCACCCCGTGCACCACCTGCCGGATATCCCCGTGCACATTGGCGTGCAGCCCGCAGAAATTGGTCACCCCGGCAGCGGTGCCCATGCCGCCGAGAAAGCCATAACGCTCGATGAGCAGGGTGGAGCGTCCCGCGCGCGCGGCGATGACTGCGGCTGCGATGCCGGCCGGGCCGCCGCCGAGCACCACCACTTCGTATTCGCCCAGCACGGGGGTTTCCCGGCTGGATTCGGTCACGACTGCTTGCATGGGCCCTCAGTGGAACAGATTGGCCGGATCGATGCCGTCGTACATCCATTTCAACCCGGCGAACCCCGCGGATTCCTGGCCGCTGCGGAACAGCTGGTTGCGCAGCTCGCGCTGCACGCCGGAGGCGTGGTAGATGTCGCCGTAGAACCGGGCCGTGAGCTGGACCCGGCCGGTGCGCAGGTAGCGGACCTGCTCGTATTTCCTGAATGCCAACCCCGGGTTGCCCGCGGTGGCGCGCAGTGCCGCGCCCAGCACGACGGCATCTTCGATCGCCTGGCCCGCGCCCTGGGCCAAGTACTGCAGCATGGGGTGGGCCGCATCGCCAAGCAGCGTGACTCGGCCTACGCTCCAGTTTTTCACCGGTTCGCGGTCGCACAGCACCCACATCTTCCAGGTCTCGATCTTGCCCAGCAGCTCGCGCACCTGCGGCACGGCCAGCGCAAAGCGCTCGTTGAGTTCCGCCGTGTCGCCGAAAGTGTTCCAGCCTTCGTCGTACTTGTCGCTGTGGAAAACGGCCACCAGGTTGAACAGCTCGCCGCGCCTTAGCGGGTAATGCACGAGGTGGGTCTTCTCGCCGCCCCACAGCAGCACGTCGTCGCTCCACAGGTGGGCCGGCACCTGCTCTCGTTTGAGCACGGCTCGGTAGGCGATGTGGCCCGACACACGGGGCTTGCCATCGCCCACGATGGCTTCGCGAATCCGGCTCCACAGGCCGTCGGCGCCGATGAGCGCGACGCCGGCGAGCGTCTCGCCCCCGCTCAGGCGGACCCGCACGCCTTGCGCGTCCTGCTCGAACGACTCGACCTTGCTGGCTGTCCGCAGGGTGACGTTGGCCGTGCCCTTGCAGGCGTCGTGGAAGACCTCGTGCAGGTCGGCGCGGTAGATGACGCCGTATGGGTAGCCGTAAGTGGCGAGCGCCGTTTCGCCGAGCGGGACGCGAATGACCTTTTCACCGGTGCGCACGTCATTCATGCCCAGGCCCGGCGGAAAGAACGCCACCCGTTTGACCGCTTCGGTCAGGCCCAGGTACTCGAACATCTTGAAAATGTTGGGCCCGAGCTGGATGCCGGCGCCGATCTCGCCGAAGGCAGCCGACTGTTCCAGGACGGTTACCGCGTGACCGTCACGGGCCAGGACATAGGCGGCGGCCAGTCCGCCGATGCCGCCACCGGCGATGAGGATGGGAAGAGGCCGGTTCATCGCGAAGGTGTCCTGCTCATATGGATGGGCAAATCATAAGCAGAATGCCGCACTGCGTCGCGGTGCTTTGCCAAGGTAGACCACCGCGCCATATGCATCGGCTGCCGTCCTGTGGCCGCCCGATGAGCCGATCGCTCAAGCGCAACATTGAAGCTTGTGTTTGAGAATGATTCGCATTACAATGCAATCCAAACACAACCATCCAACGACCCATGACACTGCTTTCCTCCTCTGCCGACGCTGCGCGGGCCGCCCTCTTCATGCTCGCCCTTGCTGCGTCCACCTGGGCTGTGGCGGCCGACCCTGAAGTGCTGCTGGTCATCAAGAACCACCGGTTCGAGCCGGACCAGATCAGAGTCCCGGCGGGCCAGCGCGTGAAGCTGACGGTGCACAACCAGGATGCGACACCCGAAGAGTTCGAGAGCCATAAGCTGAACCGGGAGAAGGTGATCGCCCCGGGCGCCAAGGTGGTCATCTTCATCGGCCCCTTGAAACCCGGAAAGTACGAGTTCGTCGGCGAGTACAACGAAGCGACGGCCAAGGGCTTCGTGGTGGCGGAATAAACATGATCGCCGCCGCCCTCATCGTTTTTCGCGAGTCGCTCGAAGCAGCGCTGTTCGTCGGCATCATCGCGGCCGCCACCCGCGGGCTGGCAGGCCGGACGACCTGGCTGGTCGGCGGAGTGCTCGCGGGAATCCTGGGGGCCGCTGCCCTGGCTGCAGGCGCCGACCAGATCGGCGCCTGGGCCGACGGCATCGGCCAGGATCTGGTAAATGCAGTGATCCTCAGCGTGGCGCTGCTGATGCTGGCGTGGCATTGCATCTGGGTGTCCACCCACGGCCAGGAGATGACACGCGACGCCAGGATGTTGGGCTCGTCGGTGAGGGAGGGCAGCCGCACGCCGCGCGCGCTGATCGTCGCCGTGGCGCTGGCCGTGCTCCGCGAAGGCGCGGAAACCGTCCTGTTCGTGACCGGCCTGACAGCCGGCACGCAGGGCGACACGGGCAGCATGCTGGCTGGGGCCGCGCTCGGTCTGGCCGCCGGCGTGGCGCTGGGGATCCTCATCTACTTTGGCCTGTCGCACATCAAGCCGCACCGCCTGTTCGCTGTGACCAACGCCTTCATCCTGGTACTGGCGGCGGCGATCGCCAGCCAACTGGCGCGCGCGTTGGCCCAAGCGGGGTTGGTCAACATCGGGTCTGATGCCCTGTGGGACACCTCGCGTTTCCTGCCGAGCGACTCGCCGGTGGGGGTGCTGCTGCACGCCTTGGCCGGCTATGATGCGCGGCCGTCCGGATTGCAGCTCGCCTTCTACGTCGCAACCCTGGTCATGATCGGTGTGGCGACCCGGTTGGTGCGAAAGCGGCTGCGCGAGCAACCGATCGGCGAGCGATTGCGCCGCCAGGCCGTCTAGTCAGCCGACCCTTCAACTTTTCCGGAGCATTTCAATGCGAATCGCCTCACTGGCGCGGGCGCTGGCCGCCCTTTGCCCTCTGCTCGTCCCCGCTGTGCTGCACGCGGAGCCCAACGACTATGTCCATACCCCCATCGTCGAAGAAGGCGAGAAGGAAATCGACTTCAAGACCGGCTTCGAAAAGAACAAGGACAAGTCGAGCCGCACGGCCACCTCGATCGGCTTGGGCTGGGGCGCCACCTCATGGTGGTTCACCGAGCTTTACGGCAAATGGCATCGTGAACCCGGCCAGACGTCGGGATTCGACGCCTGGGAATGGGAAAACCGCTTCCAGCTCACTCCGACCGGCAAATACCCGCTGGACCTGGGCTTCCTGCTGGAAGTGGAGCGGCCCAAGGACCGGTCCGAAGGTTACGAGCTTACCTACGGTCCGCTGCTGCAATCGGAATGGGGCCTCGTGCAGGGCAATCTGAACCTGTTGTGGCAAAAGCATGCGCGCGCGGCCGAGTCATTCGATACCGAACTGCACTACGAGCTGCAGCTGAAGTACCGTGCATCGGAAAAATTCGAATGGGGCGCGCAGGGCTTCGGTTCGTTCGGGCCCTGGGATCACTGGGCACCCTCATCGCAGCAGGAGCACAAGTTCGGCCCGGCGATTTTCGGCAAGGTCAGGACCGGGGTCGCCCAGGCCGTCCGGTACAACGCGGCGCTGCTGTTCGGCACCACCAGCGCTTCACCTCGGACGACGCTGCGCTTCCAGGCCGAGTACGAGTTCTAGCCCGCCGGCGCGCGGACCCGGCGGTCAAGCCAGTTCCGGCGACTTCACCAGCAGCTCGAAATGCTCGACGAGCGGCGGAGCGGCGAAGAAGGGCCCGACGATGGCGCGCCACTGCGCGAACAAAGGTCCATCGCGGAAGGCCACGGTGTGGTCTTCCAGCTTGTCCCAGAAGATCTCCAGCACATAGCGCTCGGGCGACTCGATGCACTTGTTGACCTTGTAGCCGCGCATGCCCTGGGCCTGCGTGACGACCGCCGCGGCGCCGCGGCGGATGGCTTCTTCGAAGGCCGCCTGCTGACCGGGCTTGATGCGGATGTCCGCGATTTCGAGAATCATGGGGTTCCTTCCGTGCTGAGTGCCCCGCGAGTCTACCGGGACAACTCGTTCTGCTCGGTCTTCACGCTGCGGGCCGGCCTGTGCTCCCCAGCGCGTCGCGCAATTCCGCCGCGCACAACCGGACGGCCGCAGCCGCCTCGTCCAGGACTTTGCCCATGAGGATGAAGCCGTGGATCTGGCGCTCGAAACACACCAGCGTGCTCTTGCTGCCGGCCTCGCTGAGGCGTTGCGCGTATTGCAGCCCTTCGTCGCGCAGCGGGTCATAGCCCGCCGTCAGCACGAACGCCCGCGGAAGCCCTGCCAGGCTCTCATGCAGCAAAGGCGAGGCCCGCCAATCGAGATCCTGCGCCGCATCCGGGAGGTAATGATCGTGGAAATAGGTGATGGTGTCGCGGGTGAGCAGGTAGCCCTGGCCGTTGGCCTCGTGCGAGGGCGCGATGCGCCGGTTGTCGGTGGCCGGATAGATCAGCAGCTGGAACGCGAGCGCGGGTCCACCCGAATTCCGCGCCGCCAGTGCAACCACCGCAGCGAGATTGCCGCCCGCGCTGTCGCCACCGACGGCGATGCGGCTGGCGTCGAGATGCAGGCGGGCCGCGTTCCCATGCACCCAGTGCAATGCGGCGATCGAGTCGAGGGCCGCCGCGGGAAAGCGGTGCTCGGGTGCCAGCCGGTAGTGCACCGCCACTACTGCGCAGCCCGAACCGTTGGACAGCTCGCGGCACAGAGTGTCGTGGGTGTCGAGGTCGCCGATGACCCAGCCGCCGCCGTGGTAATACACCAGGACCGGCAACGCGCGTTCGGCCGAGCTGCCGGCCGGACGGTAGAGCCGCAGGGGAATGTCGCCTTCCGGTCCGGGCATGGCCAAGTCGCGCACAAGGGCCACTTCGGGCGGCGCCGGCTGCGTGTAGAAGCGCCGCTCGAGGTAGAACTGGCGGGCCTGCTCGGGCGTGAGGGTGTGGGTGGGAGGAACTTTTCGTTCCTCGATGAGGTTGAGCAACGCTCGCGCCTGGGGATGAAGCATGGATCCGCTCACTGGTTCGCCGGGCTTGGCCGGGCATGTTGGAATGCGCCCGCCGGTTTATGCTTGCGCCATGAAACTGTACAACTACTTCCGCTCCTCCGCCTCGTTCCGGGTGCGCATCGCGCTGGCGCTGAAAGGATTGCGCTACGACTACGTGCCGGTGCACCTGGTCAAGGGCGAGCACCAGCAGTCCGCCTATGCCGCGCTGTCGCCTTCGCTGCTGGTGCCCACTCTGGAAACCGATGACGGTGTCCACCTGGGTCAATCGATGGCGATCATCGAGTACCTCGACGAGACCCATCCGCAACCCGCACTGCTGCCACGCGATCCCCTGGGCCGGGCCCGAGTGCGGGCGTTGGCCCAACTGGTCGCCTGCGAGATTCATCCGCTGAACAACCTGCGCGTCCTCAAGTACCTGACGCGCGAGCTGAAGGTGGATGACGAGGCCAAGGCCAACTGGTACCGCCATTGGGTGCGTGATGGCCTGGAAGCGTTTGAGCGCGAGCTGGCGCAGCAGACGGCTTCGACCTATTGCTGCGGGGAAACGCCGACACTGGCCGATTGCTGCCTGGTGCCGCAGATCTTCAATGGCCGCCGCTTCAACACCAGCTTCGATGGTCTGCCGCGCACGATGGCCGCCTTCGATGCCTGCATGGCGCATCCGGCATTCCAGCAGGCGCAGCCTTCGAGCTGCCCCGACAACGAGGGCTGAGATGGCGTTGCCGCAGGGCTGGATAGCGCCCGAGTGGCCGTTGCCACCCAACGTCCGCGCCGTCTGCACCACCCGGGCGGGCGGTTATTCGCGCGCACCTTATGACAGCCTGAATCTGGGCGGCCACGTCGGGGACGCACCCGAGGCGGTTGCCTCGAACCGGGCCCTCCTGGCCGAAGCCATTCGGGCCCGACCGGTGTTCCTGGATCAAGTCCACGGCCACGCCACTGCGTCGCTGACGGACAAGGGGCCCGACGGCACGACCGCGGATGCGTGCATCACGACCACACCCGGGATCGCCTGCACCATCATGGTGGCGGACTGCCTGCCGGTGCTGCTGGCATTGCGCGACGGCCGGGCCGTCGCCGCCGCGCATGCCGGATGGCGCGGTTTGGCCGGTTCGGGCGGACGGGGCGTGCTGGAAGCCGTCTGGGAGAGCCTGCGCGAGCGCACCGGAGCGCAAGCGCGTGAAACCATGGCATGGCTGGGGCCTTGCATAGGCCCCGCTGCTTTCGAAGTGGGTCCCGAAGTCAAGGCGGCGTTCGAAGCCGTGGACAGCGGCGTCGCAGCGCTGTTCCAGCCGCACGGGCCGGGGAAGTGGCTCGCCGATCTCCCGGGATTGGCCCGGCGCCGGCTGCAGGCGCTGGGGGTCACAAGCTACGGCAACGACGGCAGTCCCGGCTGGTGCACCGTCGCCAATCCGTTACTCTTCTTTTCGCACCGGCGCGACCGCGTCAGCGGCCGCTTCGCCGCCTGCATCTGGCGCCTGTGATCGAGCAGCCATGCGCCGCGCGGACTCGGCTGCTTCGCGCGCCTGGATGGCTCTTCTTCTTGCCGGCGTGCCGATCAGGTAAACCACCAGTGACACAGGAAGCGCGCCATAGAGTACAAAGGTGAAGACGGCTCCGACGACCGTTCCGGTCGTGTTGGTGGCTTCCGCCACCGCCATCATGAGTGCGACATAGAGCCAGCCGATGACAATCAGGTGCATGGAGCACCCATGGTGGAGCAGGTGAAGTGCGGCATATTGATGGATACTTTGAGGGTTGACCCGGACGGACCCGGTGCAGGAGCGAAGATGAATTCTGAAGCAGACTGGAGCGCGACGGCACTGCAGTTCCAGCAAGACCTTGGGCAGGGCTGGACCCAAGCGATGCAGTCTCTAGGCGGAATGGGCAACGGCGCGTCGCCGCCTACGGTGCCATGGCTGAGTTTTTCCGCCGAGAAGCTTCAGGCCTTGCAGCAAGCCTACGTCAACGAAGCAGCGCAGTTGTGGAATCAGGGCTTGCAGGCCAGCCCGGGGGGCGCGGACAAGCGATTCGCTTCCGACGCGTGGGGCGCCAACCCGGTCGCCGCGTTTTCCGCCGCCGTCTATCTGCTCAATGCGCGTACCCTGTTGGGCTTGGCCGAGGCCGCTGACACGGACGAGAAGACAAAGGCCCGGCTGCGCTTCGCGGTCGAGCAATGGATGGCGGCTTCATCCCCCAGCAATTTCATGGCCCTCAATGCCGAGGCTCAGCAGAAGGCCATCGAGACCCAGGGGGAGAGCATCGCCAGGGGTGTACAGAACCTGCTCAAGGACATCCGGCAAGGCCACGTCTCGATGACGGATGAGAGCGTGTTCGAGGTCGGGCGCAACGTCGCCACGACCGAAGGCGCCGTGGTGTTCGAGAACGATTTGTTCCAGTTGCTCGAATACAAGCCGCTCACACCCAAGGTCTACGAGCGGCCATTCCTGGTAGTGCCCCCCTGCATCAACAAGTTCTATATCCTCGACCTGCAGCCCGAAAACTCGGTGATCCGTCACTTGGTGGAGCAGGGCCACCGCACCTTCGTGGTGAGCTGGCGCAATCCGGACGACTCCCTGAAGGACAAGACATGGGATGACTACATCGGCGACGGCGCGATCAAAGCGATCGATGTGGTGCAGGAGATCAGCGGCGCCTCGCAGATCAACGCGCTGGGTTTTTGCGTTGGCGGGACAATCCTGGGCACGGCGCTGGCGGTGCTGGCCGCACGCGGCGAAAAGCCGCTGGCTTCGGCGACTTTCCTCACGACCTTGCTCGATTTTTCGGATACCGGTGTGCTCGACCTGTTCATCGACGACGCGTTCGTCAGGTTCCGCGAGATGCAGATGGGCCAGGGCGGCATCCTCAAGGGCCAGGAACTCGCGACCACCTTCAGCTTCCTGCGCCCGAACGACCTGGTATGGAACTACGTGGTGGGCAATTACCTGAAGGGGGAGACGCCGCCGCCCTTCGACCTCCTGTATTGGAACAGCGACTCCACCAACCTGCCGGGGCCGATGTACGCCTGGTACCTGCGCAACACTTATTTCGAGAACAACCTGGTGAAGCCCGGCAAGTGCACGGTGTGCGGCGAGAAGATCGACCTGCGCAAAGTCGATATCCCGGTCTACATCTACGGATCGCGCGAGGACCATATCGTCCCGATCGGCGGGGCCTACACCTCGACCCAGCACCTGCCGGGCAAGAAGCGTTTCGTGATGGGTGCGTCGGGCCACATTGCCGGCGTGATCAACCCGCCGGCGAAGAACAAGCGGTCCTTCTGGACCAACGACAAGCTTGCCAAGACCCACGCGGAGTGGCTCAAGGGCGCCAAGGAGCATCCGGGCAGCTGGTGGCCCGACTGGTGGAACTGGTTGAAGCCCCTGGCGGGCAAGCAGATCGCGGCCCCCAAGCGCTACGGCAAGGGGCGCTACCAGCCGATCGAGCCGGCACCGGGGCGCTACGTCAAGGCCAAGGCCTAGGGTGAAGGCGTCAGGGGCCAAAGAGATTGCCATCCCGGGCCGAACCCCGGGGTTCATGCCGCGGATGAAGCAGCGCGCCGCCATGGATTGCGGGTCAATCCCGCAATGAAAGACAGCTGAGTGAACTGGAGATCTGCCATGGAAGACATCGTCATCGTTTCAGCCGCCCGCACCGGCGTCGGCAAGTTCGGCGGCTCGCTCGCCAGGATCCCGGCGTCCGAGCTGGGGTCCATCGTGATCAAGGCGGCGCTGGCCCGGGCGAAGGTCGATCCGGCCCAGGTCAGCGAAGTCATCATGGGCCAGGTGCTGGCGGCCGGCGCGGGCCAGAACCCGGCGCGCCAGGCGCTGCTCAAGGCCGGATTGCCCATGGAAGTGCCCGGCCTGACCATCAACGCGGTCTGCGGCTCGGGCCTGAAGGCCGTCATGCTGGCGGCCCAGGCCATTGCCTGGGGCGACGCCGAGATCATCGTCGCCGGCGGGCAGGAGAACATGAGCGCGGCGCCTCATGTGCTGCCGAACTCGCGCGACGGCCAGCGCATGGGCGACTGGAAGCTGGTCGACACGATGATCGTCGACGGCTTGTGGGACGTCTACAACCAGTACCACATGGGCATCACCGCGGAGAACGTTGCCCGGCTGCACAGCATCAGCCGCGAAGCCCAGGATGCGCTGGCGCTGTCCAGTCAGCAGAAGGCTGTTGCGGCTCAGGAAGCCGGCAAGTTCAAGGACGAGATCGTTCCGGTGTCGATTCCGCAGCGCAAGGGCGATCCGTTGATCTTCGATACGGATGAGTACGTCAACAAGAAGACCAATGCCGAGGCGCTGGCCGGGCTGCGGCCGGCGTTCGACAAGTCCGGCTCAGTCACGGCGGGCAATGCGTCGGGCATCAACGACGGCGCCGCCGCGGTGGTCGTCATGAGCGCCCGCAAGGCCACCGAGCTGGGCCTGAAGCCTATGGCGCGGATCGCCGCCTTTGCCACCAGCGGGCTCGACCCCGCCACCATGGGCATGGGTCCGGTCCCAGCCACCCGCAAGGTGCTGCAGCGCGCCGGCTGGAAGGCGGCCGACGTCAATTTGTTCGAGCTGAACGAGGCGTTCGCCGCCCAGGCCTGCGCGGTGAACAAGGAGTTGGGGCTCGATTCGTCGAGGGTCAACGTCAACGGCGGTGCCATCGCCATCGGGCATCCGATCGGGGCATCCGGCTGCCGCATCCTGGTGACGCTGCTGCACGAGATGCAGCGCCGCGAGGCCAAGAAGGGAATCGCGGCGCTGTGCATCGGTGGTGGCATGGGGGTTTCCCTTGCTGTCGAACGGTCCTGATCCGCGTACAACAGCGCAAACACGGCTTCACGTCCGAAGCGCCTGGCGCTCTCACTTTCATCGCACAACCCCAGGGGAAACAACATGAGCCAGAAAATTGCATACGTCACCGGTGGCATGGGAGGGATCGGCACTGCGATCTGCCAGCGCCTGCACAAGGAAGGCTTCAAGGTCATTGCCGGCTGCGGCCCGACGCGTGACTTCGCCAAGTGGCTGGGCGAGCAAAAGGCCCAGGGCTATACCTTCTACGCCTCGGTCGGCAATGTGGGCGACTGGAACTCCACTGTGGACGCTTTCAGCAAGGCCAAGGCCGAGCACGGCGCCATCGATGTGCTGGTCAACAACGCCGGCATCACGCGCGACCGGATGTTCGTGAAGATGACCCGCGAGGACTGGGATGCGGTGATCGAGACCAATCTCAATTCCATGTTCAATGTCACCAAGCAGGTGGTGGGCGACATGGTCGAGCGGGGCTGGGGCCGCATCATCAATATCAGCTCCGTCAATGGCGAGAAGGGCCAGGCCGGCCAAACCAATTACTCCGCCGCCAAGGCCGGCATGCACGGCTTCACCATGGCGTTGGCGCAGGAGATGGCGACGAAGGGTGTCACGGTCAACACCGTGAGTCCGGGCTACATCGGCACCGACATGGTCAAGTCGATCCGCCAGGATGTGCTCGACAAGATCGTGGCGACCGTTCCCGTGAAGCGGCTGGGCGAGCCCAGCGAGATCGCTTCGATCATTGCCTGGATCGCATCCGACGAAAGCGGCTATTCGACCGGCGCCGACTTCTCCGTCAACGGCGGATTGCACATGGGGTAAGTCAATTTCCGCAGGGCGAGGGGCCCCATTGACGGCCACAGGCCGTCAATGGGGATCGACCCGGAAATCGACTTGCAGCTTCATGGGGCCTCGATGACCCCATGAAGCAACAGGCGTATAACAGCGCCACCAAAAGCCCGCCTCAGCGGGCTTTTTGTCTT
>JAANCK010387294.1_pt1 | contig 11486 bp, 7 predicted proteins | sample 7277841 | NCBI WGS metagenome assembly JAANCK01 (sample SAMN14222788, study PRJNA588281) | permafrost metagenome | isolation source: Arctic cryosol methane SIP | place: Canada:Nunavut | collected 2015-07 | reverse complement strand
GTTATTTGCCGTGTTCTGGCCGACGTTCTATTCGATGGCCGCAGTGTGGGAGCGCTCGGAAACCTTCGCCCATGGTTACCTGATTTTCCCGATCAGCATCTGGCTGATCTGGCGCATGCGGGACGAATTGGCGCCGATCGAGCCGCGTCCCGATCTGCGCGGCCTGCTTCTGCTGGCGGCTGCCGGAGCGGGCTGGCTGCTGGCGGATGCGGGCAGCGTGAATGTGGCTGAGCAGTTGGCGTTCATCACGATGTTGATTGCAGTGGTATGGACGCTGCTCGGCTGGGAATTGTTCTGGGCGCTGCTTTTCCCGCTGATGTTTTTATTTTTTGCGGTGCCGATGGGCGAGTTCCTGATTCAGCCCTTGATGGGCGTGACTGCTGATTTCACCGTGTCGATGCTGCAGGCCACCGGCATTCCGGTCTATCGGGAAGGCACTTTCTTCAGCATCCCCAGTGGCGACTGGTCGGTGGTCGAGGGCTGCTCGGGGCTGCGTTATCTGATCGCGTCGATCACGCTGGGCGTGCTGTACGCCTATCTGACGTTTCGTTCGTGGAAGCGCCGCGTGCTGTTCTCGATCGCCGCGATGATCGTTCCGGTGTTTGCCAACAGCGGACGCGCCTACATGATCGTGATGATCGCCCATCTGTCCGACATGAAGCTGGCGCTGGGGGTGGATCATCTGATTTATGGCTGGGTGTTTTTCGGCGTCGTCATGCTGCTGCTGTTCTGGATCGGCAGTTTCTGGCGCGAGGACGAGTTGCCGCAATCGGGCCGGCCGGATCGCAGTGCGCCGTCGCTTGCCGCCACCAGGCGTGAGGTGCGTCCGCTCTGGCTGGCCGCCTTGCTGGTGCTGCTGGTCGCCGGCGGGTGGCCCGCGTATGCCCGCTGGATCAGTTCACGTCCGCTGCCGCAGATGGCCGCATTGCAGGTCGAGTCGCGCGGCGGCTGGCAGCCTGCCGACGCCTTTACCAGCTGGGTGCCGCACTGGATCGGCGCCGATCGCCAGCTGCGCCAGTCGTTTGTACAGACAGGGAATCACGTATTGCTGGAGCTGAATTACTACGTGACCCAGCGCCAGGGCGCCGAGCTGATCAATTCGCAGAATTTCATGATCAAGCAGAAAGACCCGGCCTGGTCGAATATTGGCGAAGCGCAAACGACGGTGACGATAGGCGGCCAGTTACGCCAGGTACGGCAGGCGCGGATGCGCGGCAATGACGGCCAGCGCCTGCTGGTGTGGCAGTGGAATCTGATCAACCAGCGCCCCGTCGTCAATGATCTGATCGCCAAATTGCTCCTGGCAACCGACCGGGTGCAGCTGAAGCGCGACGATGGACTGTCGGTGCTGATCGCCACGCCCTATGAGGAGGTGGGGATGGACGCCGCGACTGCCACCCTGGCGCGTTTTGCGGCCGACATGGATACGCCGGTCGGGCGCGCACTCGACCGGGTCAATGGGCCGTGATTCCCCATATCGTGCATATCGTCCACCGCTTCGATACCGGCGGCATGGAAAACGGCATGGTCAACCTGTTCAATACCCTGTCGCCGCAGCGTTACCGCCATACCGTGGTGGCGCTGACCGATTACACCGATTTCCGGCGGCGCATTACCGCGCAACCAGTCGCGTTTTATGCGCTTCATCGTCCGCCGGGTCGCGGCCTGGGCTGGATGGTGCGTTTGTGGAAACTGCTGCGCCAGTTGCAGCCCGATCTGGTGCACACGCGCAATCTGGCCGCACTGGAAGCGCAGCTGGTGGCGGCGGCTGCGGGGATCCGCGCCACCGTGCACGGTGAACACGGGCGCGATGTGTTCGATCTGCATGGGCAGAACCGGAAATACAACCTGATTCGCCGTGCCATTCGGCCTGCCGTGTCGAACTATATTGCGGTGAGCCGGGACCTCGAAACCTGGTTGCGGCAGACCATCCATGTGCCGCCGCTCAAGCTGCACCAGATCTACAACGGCGTCGACAATGTGAAATTCCATCCGCGCGTGGGCGCGCGTCCCGGGTTTGCGCATCCCGACAGCATCGTGTTCGGTTCGGTGGGGCGCATGGTCGAGGTCAAGGACTACCCGACCCTGACGCGCGCGTTCATCCAGATGGTGCGCCAGCAGCCCGAACGCGACGAACGCGCGCGCCTGGTCATCGTCGGCGCGGGACCGGCGCGCGCGGTTTGCCTTGGCCTGCTGCAGCAGGCCGGCCTGGCGCATCTGGCCTGGCTGCCGGGCGAGCGCCACGATATTGCAGATATCATGCAGGCGTTCGACGTGTTCGTGCTGCCCTCGAAAAACGAGGGCATATCCAATACCATACTCGAAGCCTTGGCGAGCGGCCTGCCGGTGATCGCCACGGCGGTAGGCGGCAACGTCGAACTGGTGGAAACCGGCGTCAATGGCATGCTGGTCCAGCCCGGCGATGTGGCCGGCATGGCACAGGCCTTGCTGGGTTACCTGGACGCGCCGGCACGGATTGCCGAACACGGCCGCAGCGCGCGGCGGCTGGCCGAGCAGCGTTACAGCATTCCAGCGATGGCCGGGGCTTACGCGGCGGTTTACGACCAGACGCTGCAAGGCAGGCGCTGAAACGCCGTCAGACGACGCGAAAACTTGACACGAACCGAGACTCAATCATCCGTATGTGTGGCATTACCGGCATTTTCGATACCCGTGGCGCGAGCGAGATTTCCCGCGCGCTGCTGCACACAATGAACGAAACCCAGTTCCACCGCGGTCCCGATGAAGGCGGCCTGCATCTGGAACCCGGCGTGGGCCTGGGACACCGGCGGCTGTCGATCATCGATCTGTCCAGTGGCCAGCAGCCCCTGTTCAACGAAGACGGTTCGGTGGTCGTCGTGTTCAACGGCGAAATCTACAACTTCCAGGAACTGGTGCCCGAGCTTGAAGCGCTCGGTCATGTGTTCCATACCCATTCCGACACCGAAGTCATCGTCCATGCCTGGGAGGCCTGGGGCGAGGCCTGTGTCGCGCGGTTTCGCGGCATGTTTGCGTTTGCCTTGTGGGATCGCAATCGGGAGAGGCTGTTCGTGGTGCGCGACCGCTTTGGCGTCAAGCCCCTGTATTACGCGTTTCTCGACAGCGGCGAATTCATTTTCGGCTCCGAGCTGAAGGCGTTGATGGCCCACCCCGGTCTCGCGCGCGAGATCGATCCGCTGGCGGTCGAAGAGTATTTCGCGTACGGCTACGTGCCCGAGCCGCGCACGATTTTCAAAGGCGCCTGCAAGCTGCCCCCCGGGTTCACCCTCACCCTCAAACGTGGCGAAGCGCCTGCGCTGCCCAAGCAGTACTGGGACATGCCGTTCACCCCGGTGGCGGTGAAAGACGAAGCCAGCGCGATGGACGAGCTGGTCGAGCGGCTCAAGGAATCGATTCGTCTGCGCATGATCGCCGATGTGCCGCTGGGGGCGTTTCTCTCGGGCGGCGTCGATTCCAGCGCGGTGGTGGCGATGATGGCGACCCAATCCGAGACGCCGGTCAACACCTGTTCGATCGGGTTCGACGACCCGGCCTTCAACGAAATCGAATTTGCCCAGCAGGTGGCCGACCGCTATCACACCCGGCATCACGTCGAAACCGTCGCGGCCGACGATTTCGGCCTGGTCGACAAGCTGGCGAACGTGTACGACGAACCGTATGCAGATTCGTCCGCACTGCCGACTTACAGGGTCTGCGAGTTGGCCAGGAAGCACGTCAAGGTGGCGCTGTCGGGCGACGGTGGCGACGAACATTTTGCGGGCTACCGGCGCTACCGCTGGTTCCGCTACGAAGAGCGGATGCGTGCGGTGATGCCGCTGGCGCTGCGCCGCCCGCTGTTCGGCGTGCTGGGCAAGCTCTACCCCAAAGCCGACTGGGCGCCCAAGGTATTCCGCGCCAAAACCACTTTCGAAGCGCTGGCGCGCGACACCGTCGAGGGCTATTTTCACGGCGTCTCGCTGCTGTCGGACGCGCAACGCAAGCAGCTGTTTTCGCCGTCTTTCAAGCGCGAGCTGCAAGGCTATGAGGCGGTCGAGGTGCTGCGTCGCCATGCTGCGGCATCGCCGACTGACGACCCCTTGTCGCTGGTGCAGTATCTCGACATGAAAACCTATCTGGTCGGCGACATCCTCACCAAGGTCGACCGCGCCAGCATGGCGCACGCGCTGGAAGTGCGCGAGCCGCTGCTCGACCACGAGCTGATGGGCTGGGTGTCGGGGCTGCCGACCGATCTCAAGCTGCGCGGCACCGAAGGCAAATACCTGCTGAAAAAATCGATGGAACCCTATTTGCCGAACGATGTGCTGTACCGCAAGAAAATGGGCTTCTCGGTGCCGCTGGCCGCGTGGTTCCGCGGGCCGCTGGCGGCGACCATCCGCAGCGTGGTGCTGGGCGAGCGGCTGGCTTCGACCGGGCTGTTCAATCAGGACTTTCTGCGCGCGGTGGTCGAGGCGCACCAGAGCGGACGCCGCGACTACTCGGTGATCCTGTGGACGGTGCTGATGTTCGACGCCTTTCTCGCGCAGGTGCTGGGGATGGACGCCAGCGATCGGGCGGCGGCATGAAAATCCTGCACGTCTTCGACCACACCCTGCCGCTGCATTCCGGATACACCTTCCGCAGCGCGGCGATTCTGCGCGAGCAGCGCAAGCTCGGCTGGGACACCTGTCACCTGTCGGGGCCCAAACAATTGAATTGCACGGTGGCCGAAGAAGATGCCGATGGGCTGCACTTTTACCGCACGCCGAAACCGACAGGACTGCTGGCAAAACTGCCGGGCGCCGATCCGTTTGTCGTGATGGGCGCGCTAGAAACCCGCCTGCTTGAACTGGCGCAGACGCAGCGCCCCGACGTCATCCACGCACATTCACCGGTGCTGGATGCGGTGCCGGCGATCCGCGTCGGTCGCAAGCTGGGCATTCCGGTGGTGTATGAAATCCGCGCGTTCTGGGAAGACGCCGCAGTCGATCACGGCACCACCCAGGAAGGCAGCCTGCGCTACAAGCTCACCCGCGCACTGGAAACCTGGGCAGTCAAAAACGCCGATGCGGTTACCGTCATTTGCGAAGGCTTGCGGCAGGATCTGGTGGCGCGCGGCATTGCGTCGGACAAAATCACGGTGATCCCGAACGCGGTCGATATCGACAAGTTTTCCGTCGGCGGCAAAGCCGACCCCGAGCTAAAAATGAAGCTCGGACTCGGCACCAGCCGCGTGCTGGGTTTCATCGGTTCGTTCTACGCTTACGAAGGCCTCGACCTGCTGCTTGACGCGCTGCCGGCCATTCTCGAGCAGATGCCGGACGTGAAAGTCCTGCTGGTCGGCGGCGGCCCGCAGGAATGGGCGCTGAAACAGCAGGTGATGGCGCTGGATGTGAAGGACCGCGTGATTTTTACCGGGCGGGTGCCGCACGGCGAAGTGAACCGGTATTACGACCTGATCGATGTGCTGGTCTATGCGCGTCATCCGATGCGCCTGACCGAGCTGGTGACGCCCCTGAAGCCGCTGGAAGCGATGGCGCAGGGGCGGCTGATGGTGGCCTCCGATGTCGGTGGCCACAAGGAACTGATCGATGACGGCAAGACCGGTGTGCTGTTCCACGCCGGGTTTGCGGACGACCTCGCCAGCAAGGTGGTGGGCTTGTTGCAGGACGAGTCGGGCTGGGATAGCATGAAGCGAAACGGCCGTGAATTTGTCGAGTCCGAGCGCAACTGGGCGGCGAGCGTGGCGCGTTATCGTGGCGTGTATGGCGGACTGCTCAAGGGGGCGAATCTTGGCTGAGGCGGCTGAACCGGATCGCATCGATCTGGTCGTGTTCAGCGCGCTGTTCCCCAGTGCGGCACGGCCGGGTGCGGGTCTGTTCATCCGTGAACGCATGTTTCGTGTCGCCCAGCAGCGGCCGCTGGCGGTGGTTTCGCCGCAACCGTGGTTTCCCGGCCAGGCGCTGATTCGCCGCTGGCGTCCCGGCTATCGCCCGCACGCGCCCGCACTCGAAATCCAGCAGGGCATCCGCGTCTACCACCCGCGCTTTTTGTCGTTGCCCGGCGTGCTGCGCGGGCTCGACGGCTGGTCGATGGCGTGTTGCAGCTTCTGGCTGCTGCGCCGTTTGAAACAGCAGGGCGCGCGCCTGATCGACGCCCATTTTGCCTACCCGGACGGCGAAGCGGCCACCCGGCTCGGCCGCTGGCTTGGCCTGCCGGTGACGATTACCCTGCGCGGTACCGAAGTACCGCATAGCCGCAACCCGGTGCTGCGTCCGCGGCTGGCGCGTGCGCTGCGACGTGCGACGCGGGTGTTTGCGGTGTCGGATTCGCTGCGGCGGCTGGCGCTGGAACTGGGCACCCCGGCAGAGCGCACCGAGGTCGTCGGCAATGGCGTCGATGTGGCGCGTTTTTATCCGCTTGATCGCGTGCTGGCACGTCAGCGATTCGATTTGCCGGCGGATGCCCGGGTGCTGATTTCGGTGGGCGGGCTGGTCGAGCGCAAGGGCATGCATCGCGTCATCGATTGCTTGCCGGCGCTGCTGGAACGTCATCCGGCGCTGCATTACCTGATCGTCGGCGCTGGCGGCCCGGAAGGCGATGTGCGCCCCGAACTCGATGCCCGGGTGGCGCAGCTGGGGCTGGCCGGACGCGTGCATTTTCTCGGCGCAGTGGTGCCGGACGAACTCAGATGGCCACTGTCGGCGGCGGACGTATTCGTGCTGGCAACCCGCAACGAAGGCTGGGCGAATGTGTTTCTCGAAGCGATGGCATGCGGCCTGCCGGTGGTGAGCACCGATGTCGGCGGCAATGCCGAAGTGGTGTGCCGCGCCGAGCTCGGCAGCATCGTGCCGTTCGGCGATAGCGCAGCGTTGACCGCCGCACTTGACGCCGCGCTGGGCAAACCGTGGGATCGCGCCGCGATCCTGGCGTATGCCGAGGCCAACCAGTGGGACAAACGCGTCGCGCAGTTGCTGCGCGCGTTTGCACCCTTGCTGGCAGAGGCGGACGTCACGCTGAAATCGACAGCGGTAGCCAAGTGATGACTGCTGTCGCCACGCCCAAGCCTGCCACCGGTCACGATGCGCGCAGCCTGTCGCTACGCGTGCGCCATGCGCTGTGGCGAAAAACCAAGGCCTGGCGGCAGCGCGTGTTGCCGCGCCCGCTGGCGCAGCATGTGTTTGTCGCTGGGATGCAGCGTTCCGGCACCAATCTGCTGATGGACGTGCTGGACGCCAGCGCTGCCACTCAGGTGTTCCACGAGACCGATCCGCGCGCGTTTGAACGCTACGAGATGCGCGATGAAGCCGTGATCCGGCAGCTCGCCCAACAGTGTCCAGCGCCGGTGTTTGTAGTCAAGGCGCTATGCGAGCTGGATCGCATCAAGCATTTGATGGATACGTTTACCCCGGCGCGGACGCTATGGGTGGTGCGCGACTGGCGCGACAGCGTGAAGTCGGCGATCAAGTCCTTTGGTAATTTCGTGCCACAGTGGCAGCGGCTGGCGGCGGGCGACTCGGAAGACTGGCGCGGGCGCGGGATGTCGCCTGCCACCCGCGAATTGCTTGCCGCGCTGTACCGCCCGGACGCGAGCGAATCGGAAGGTGCGGCGATCATGTGGTTCTATCGCAATGTGCTGTTTTTCGAGCAGCAGCTGGCGGCCGACCCGCGCGTGCGCGTGGTGTTTTACGAGGATCTGGTGCAACACCCGCTGCGCGAAGTCGCCGCGGTGTATGCGTTTCTGGGCTTGCCCGGATTCAATGCGGCCAAGGCTCGCCGCATTCACGCGCATTCGGTGAAGCGCCGCAGCCCGCCAGACATTGCGCCGGCGGTGGCGACCTTGTGCGACGAACTGCTGGCGCGCTTCACTGCGCTGCCCGTGCGGGGGCCGGCATGAGCGTTCCGGCGTGGGTTGCCCGCAATGTGTTTCGCGCGCAGGAAGCTGCGATGCGCCGTCCGACCTTTGCCGTGCTGGCCGGGCTCGAGCGCACGCAGTGGCTGTCGCTCGAAGCGCTGCAGACCGAGCAGACCGCGCGGCTCAATCAGCTGCTGCACACCGCTTTGTTGCATAGCCCCTGGCATGCCGCGCGCCTGCGCGAAGCCGCGCTGGAAGCCCGGGTGAAAGCGGGTGCAGCCACGCTGGCGGATCTGGCGGTGCTGCCGACGATGAACAAGCGCGATGCGCGCGACAATGTCGAGCAGCTGGTCTGGCGCGGCGTGCCGGGCGGCGTGTTCAAATACACCACCGGTGGCTCCAGCGGCGAGCCGCTGATTTTCTATTTTGGCCGCACCCGCCAGGCGGCCGATGCGGCAGGGCGCCTGCGTGCCCGCCGCTGGTGGGGCGTCGAGCCGGGCGCGCGCGAGGTGTATCTGTGGGGCGCGCCGGTGGAACTGAACAAGACCGACCGCATCAAGACCCTGCGTGACCGGCTGGTCAACCAGCTGTTGCTGAACGCTTTCGAGATGTCGCCCGCGCGGATGGACGCTTATCTGGGCGCGCTGCAGGCATGGAACCCGCTGGCGATATACGGCTACGCCAGCAGCCTCGCCTTGCTGGCGGCGCATGCCGAGGCGCGCGGCATCACGCTGAAACTTCCGGCACTGCGCGTGGTCAGCGCCACCGGCGAACCGCTGTTTCCGCACCAGCGTGAACGGGTCGAGCGCGTGTTCGGGGTGGCGGTATCGGTGGAATACGGCGCGCGTGATGCCGGGCTGATGGCGCTGGAGTCGCCGGACGGGGTGTTGCTGCAAATGAGCGAAACCCATCTGATCGAGGTGCTCGATGCCGCTGGCCAGCCGGTGGCCGATGGTGTGGAAGGCGAAGCGGTGATTACCAGCCTGGTGTCGGAGGCGCAGCCGTTTATCCGTTACCGCACCGGCGACGTGGTGCGGCGCTCGGCTCGCCGCGATCCCGGCGGGCGCAGCCTCGCGGTGCTCGATGCGGTGGTGGGGCGGCAGACAGACTTTATCGTCGCCGCCGATGGCCGCATCATGCATGCGCTGGCGGTGATTTATGTGCTGCGTGCGATTCCCGGCGTGAGCCAGTTCAAGCTGGTGCAGCATGCGCTGGATCGCCTCGAAGTGCAGGTGGTGCCGGATGCACGCTGGAACGATACCGCGCGCGCAGCCGTGACCGACGGGCTGCGGGCGCGTCTGGGACCGGCGCTGGCAGTGGACTTGAAACTGCAGGATGCGATAGCCCCCGAAGCATCGGGCAAACACCGTTACGTCGTCAGCCATGTGCCGCTTCCCGGCGCGCTGGCGCAGAAAGTTGAAGCCGCATGAGAGATATAGTCATTACAGCAATCATTTTCGGCTTGCTGCCATTTGTCTTCAAGCGCCCCTGGCTGGGGATTTTGCTGTGGTCGTGGCTGGGCTATATGAATCCGCACCGGCTGGCGTGGGGGTTTGCCTACAATTTCCCTTTTGCCATGATCGTTGGCCTCGTCACCATCGCGGCCTTCATGGCGTCCAAGGAAAAAAAGGACATGCCCTGGACGCGCGAAATCATCATCCTGCTAATGCTTACCGGCTGGATGCTGTTCACCACATTTTTCGCGTTTTACCCCGATCTGGCCTGGCATCGATGGAATGAGGTCTGGAAGATCATGTTGATGGTCTTGCTTACCGCACTCATCATCAAGGAGCGCTACCAACTGCACTGGCTGATCTGGGTGATTGCCCTGTCATTTGGGTTTTATGGGGTCAAGGGGGGGATTTTTACCATCATCAACGGCGGGGTGTACCGCGTTCAGGGACCGACCGGCACCTTTATCGCGGGCAACAACGAAATGGCATTGGCGCTGGTGATGACGATTCCGCTCATCCGCTATCTTCATTTGCAGGAAACCCGCAGGTTGGTCAAGACCGGGTTGGCCAGCGCCATGGTACTGACCGGCGTCGCGGCCATCGGCAGCCAGTCGCGCGGCGGCATGCTGGCGATGGTGACGATGGGGCTGTTCCTGTGGCTGAAAAGCCGCAACAAAATCGTCACCGGATTTTACATGGTGATTGCCGTGGCCATCATGGCTTCGGTGATGCCGCAGGCATGGTATGACCGTATGAATACGATCAAGACATATCAGCAGGACCAGTCTGCGCAAGGCCGGATCAATGCCTGGCACACTGCGTACAATGTGGCGAAGGTTCGCATCACCGGTGGGGGCTTCGAAATGTTCCAAGCCCCCACATTTCGTCAATATGCCCCGGATCCCTGGAATGTCCATGATGTTCACAGCATCTATTTCGAGATGATGGGTGAACAGGGATTCATCGGGTTTGTCTTGTTCATGTTGCTGGGGCTGCTGGCGTGGATCCGTGCCCAGCAGATCATCAAGCGATGCAAGCACGATCCCGACAGAAAATGGGCCGCCGATCTGGCGGCCATGATCCAGGTGAGTCTCATTGGCTATGCTACTGCAGGGGCTTTCCTGGGTATGAGCCACTTCGACTTGCCTTACCATTTGATGATCATCCTGATGCTGGCCGCCAAATTCTCCGGTCTGTTGGAAAAACAGTCAGTCCCTATCGTGACCTTTTCCAGCAAGAAGACGGCTTCCCGCCAAATCAATTGAGTATCGCCATGCAAACCGGATTCGAGACCATCGGCAATGCCATCCTGACCCTTTACGATGGGGGGCGCCCGATTCTGGTGACCGACCCCTGGTTCACGCCGCAGGCCTACTTCGGCAGTTGGGGACAGTCGCACGAGATTCCCCCAGCGCAGATGCAGGGTATTCTGGGCGCGGAATATGTCTGGCTATCGCACGGCCATCCCGACCATCTCAACCCGGAGTCGATGCCGCAACTGATGGGGAAGAAGATCCTGCTGCCCGACCACGTCGGCAAGCGCATTCAGGATGATCTAAAGGGGCAAGGCTTTGACGTGCATGTGATGCAGGATCGCCGCTGGTACCCCTTGTCCGAACATATCCGGGTGTATTGCATTTCCGATCTGAATCAGGACGGCGTGCTGCTGGCCGATGTGAATGGCCGCTTGGTGTTCAACCGTACCGACGCATCGGATCATGGCTGGGAAAACCACGTGCGTGGCATCATCAAGCGCTATCCGGTGTCGTTCATGATGGGTTTGTCCAGCCGCTATGGTGACGCCGACATGATCAATTTTTATCATGAAGACGGTAGTCGCATCGCGCCGTCCGAAGTCACGCCTGCCATCGGCAAGCGCAACGCGAGTCGCACCGAAACCGTGGGGGCCAAATACTTCATTCCGTTTAGCTCGATGCACACCTATCAGCGCGAGGATTCGGCTTGGGCCAACATTTATCACACTTCACTGGACGATTATCGTAACGGGTTCGAGTCGGACAAGTGTCAGATGCTGCCGGCCTATGTGCGCTACGACTGCATGGACGACAGCTGGGAGGAAATCCGGCCGCGCGAATTGCCGCAGACGATCCTGCCTGCGACGGAGTTTGGCGACGACTGGAACGACAAGCTCGACGCCGAGGATCGCGAACTGGCCAGCCGCTATTTCAAGGCCATTGGCC
>JAANCK011278830.1_pt1 | contig 11495 bp, 14 predicted proteins | sample 7277841 | NCBI WGS metagenome assembly JAANCK01 (sample SAMN14222788, study PRJNA588281) | permafrost metagenome | isolation source: Arctic cryosol methane SIP | place: Canada:Nunavut | collected 2015-07 | reverse complement strand
GGTTTACCGCGAGCTCCGGGGCGAAATAGGGAATTTCCTCGAGCAGGCGCTGCGCGTCCAGCGCCGACGCGCAGAAAACAATCAGGGGCTTCGCCTGCGCCGCCAGGCGCGCCAGCGCGAGCGCGTCGGCGGAGCCGTGCAGCTGGGTATAGCGGCGCTGTTGCAGCGTCGGCGTGTGCTCGGAGTTCATCGGGAAAAAGAGGGCCACGGGCGGGGCCTTGCACGGCGCTGCCCTGGGGTAGGCGATTCGGCTGACATCATAGTTTCACTAAGCTGTATTATAACGGCTCCGGCAGGCATTTATGATGAAAAAACAATGACGTCCGAGCGGTTTTTTGGTCTGGTCGCGGCCGCAGGCGCAGGCGAGCGCATGGGCCAGGCCAAACCCAAGCAATATCTCGAGGTGCTCGGGCGGCCGATGCTCTATCACAGCGTGAGCGCGCTGCTGGCGGATGCGCGCATCGACACCGTGTTCGTGGTGCTCGCCCCGACGGACGATGAATTCAAGCGATATGCCTGGGGCGAATTCGGCGAGCGCGTCGCGCCGCTGTACTGCGGCGGCGCGACGCGCCACGACAGCGTGTTGAACGGCTTGGTCGCCGCGTCCTCCGCGATCGAGCCCGACGACTGGATCCTGGTGCACGACGCCGCGCGGCCCTGCCTCGCGCCGCGCGAACTGCGGCGCCTGCTCGATACGCTCGCGGCGGACGAGGTCGGCGGTATACTCGCGGTGCCGGTGGCCGATACGCTCAAGCGCGCCGACTTTGCCGGCCGCATCCAGGCGACCGAGCCGCGCGAACAGCTGTGGCAGGCGCAGACGCCGCAGATGTTCCGCCACGGCCTGCTGCTGGAAGCGCTGGGCGGCACGGCGAAGTTGAGCGACGAAGCCGGCGCGGTCGAGGCTCTTGGGCTGAAGCCGAAGCTGGTGCAGGGTTCGGCGGCCAACCTCAAAGTGACCTACGCGGAGGACCTGCAGCTGGCGCAGTCCATACTGCGCAGCCGGGAGGCGCGCACATGAGAGTAGGGCAGGGATTCGACGTACACGCGCTGGTGCCCGGGCGCAAGCTGATCATCGGTGGTGTGCACATACCCTGCGAAAAAGGCCTGGATGGGCACTCGGATGCCGACGTATTGCTGCATGCGCTGTGCGACGCGCTGCTCGGCGCCGCGGCCATGGGCGACATCGGCGCGCATTTCCCGGACAGCGATGCGCGTTACAAGGACGCCGACAGCCGCGTGCTGCTGCGCGAGGTGAGCGCGCTGGTGCAGGAGGCGGGCTACCGCATCGTCAACCTGGACGCCACCATCATCGCCCAGGCGCCGAAAATGGCGCCGCACATCGACGCGATGGTGAACAATATCGCGGCCGATCTCGGCCTGTCGCGCGGCCAGATCAACATCAAGGCCACCACCACCGAGCGGCTCGGATTCACCGGGCGCGGCGACGGCATCGCGGCACAGGCCGTCGTCTTGCTCAACTGGGCAGTCTGAGCCCCCCTTGCAAAATGAAATTTTTCAGGGCGCAAGTCAGGGGAGCATGAGGGGAGTAATCCCCTCATATCGAAAACAACACTGAGGCGGGGCGCACCTGAAAAGCCTTTATACTTATGCTCGATTCCGGGCACGCCAGCCGCGGCACCCCGAACTTTTCTGAGGAAGCCAGCGCTTTGACCAAAAAATCCAGTTTCAGCTACGAGCAGCTGCTCGCCTGCGGGCGCGGCGAAATGTTCGGCGCGGGCAATGCGCAGCTGCCGCTGCCGCCGATGCTGATGTTCGACCGCATCATTTATATCAGCGAGAAAGGCGGCGCCTACGGCAAGGGGGAAGTCGTCGCCGAGCTCGACCTGCGCCCGGACCTGTGGTTTTTCGCCTGCCATTTTCAGGGCGACCCGGTGATGCCCGGCTGCCTCGGGCTGGACGCGATGTGGCAGCTGATCGGTTTTTACCTGGGCTGGATGGGGGGCAAGGGGCGTGGTCGCGCGCTGGGCTGCGGCGAGGTCAAATTCAGCGGCCAAGTGTTGCCGAGCGCGAAGAAGATCACCTATCGTATTAGCATGAAGCGCGTGATCCTGCGCAAGCTGGTGATGGGTATCGCGGACGCCGCGATGGAAGTCGACGGTCGCGATATCTATGCAGGCAAGGACCTGCAGGTCGGGCTGTTCACATCCACCGAGGGATTTTGAGGTAACCGCCATGCGCCGCGTCGTCGTCACCGGATTGGGAATAGTTTCCAGCATCGGCACCAACAAGGACGAGGTGCTGGCCTCGCTGCGCGCAGGCCGCAGCGGCATCGAAGCGGCACCCGAGTACCAGGCCCTGGGCTTTCGCTCGCAGGTGCACGGCCCGGTGCGCGTGAAAACCGAAGAGCTGATCGACCGCAAGCTGCTGCGCTTCATGGGCGACGCGGCGGCGTTCACCTACATCGCAATGACCCAGGCCATCGCCGACTCGGGCCTGCCGGAGAGCATGGTATCGAACGAGCGCACCGGGCTGATCGTCGGTTCGGGCGGCGGCTCGCCCGAGAACCAGGTCGAAGCGGCCGACCTGATGCGCGCCAAAGGCGTGAAGCGCGTCGGCCCCTACATGGTGCCGCGCTGCATGTCGAGCACCACCTCGGCCTGCCTCGCCACGCCGTTCCGCATCAAGGGCATGAACTACTCGATCAGCTCCGCCTGCTCCACCAGCGCGCACTGCATCGGCAATGCCTACGAGCAGATCCAGTGGGACAAGCAGGATATCGTCTTCGCCGGCGGCGGCGAGGAGGTGCATCCGTATCTGTCGATGCTGTTCGACGCCATGGGCGCGCTGTCCGCGAAGTACAACGACACCCCGACCCGGGCATCGCGCGCCTACGATGCCGACCGCGATGGCTTCGTGGTTTCGGGCGGCGGCGGCGTGGTGGTGCTGGAAGAGCTCGAGCATGCGCGCGCGCGCGGCGCGAAAATCTACGCCGAACTCGTCGGCTACGGCGCGACTTCGGACGGTTTCGACATGGTGCAGCCCTCGGGCGAAGGCGCGGTGCGCTGCATGCGCATGGCGCTCGCCGGCGTGGATACGCCGGTCGACTACCTCAATACCCACGGCACCAGCACGCCCGTCGGCGACCCGAAGGAGCTGGAGGCGGTGCGCGAAGTGTTCGGCGCGAGGATGCCGCTGATCAGCTCGACCAAGTCGCTCACCGGGCATGCGCAGGGCGCAGCCGGCGTGACCGAGGTGATCTATTCGCTGCTGATGCTGGAATACGACTTCGTCTGCGCCTCGGCCAATATCGAGAGGCTGGATCCGGCGGGCGAGGGCATGCCCATCGTGCGCGAGCGCGTCGACGGCGCCGGCCTCAACACGGTGATGTCGAACAGCTTCGGCTTCGGCGGCACCAACGCCTGCCTGGTATTCCGCCGCCTGAAGAACTGAAGCGATGGAGCACGCCGGCGCAGGCGCGCGGCTGTTCTTCGCGCTGTGGCCGGATGCGGAGCTGCAAGCGCGGCTCGCGGCGTGGGCAACGCACGCCGCCGGACGCGGCCGCGCGATGCGGCGCGAGAACATCCACCTCACGTTGGCCTTCCTCGGCGATACCGACGCGGCGCTTCTGCCCGGAATCAAAGCGCTTGCCGCCGAAGTGCGCGTCGAGCCGTTCCGCCTCGCGCTCGATCGCGCCGGCTACTGGAAACACAATCGCATCCTCTGGTGCGGCGCGGGCGCGGACCCGCCGGCGCTCACGGCCCTGGTCGCCGAGCTGCGCGCGCGCCTCGAAGCGGCGGGCATACGCTACGACCCCAAGCCCTTCGTTTCTCACGTGACGCTGGTGCGCAATGCGGGCGGACCGCCGGACACGCCGGCCTGGGTTTCGCTGGAGTGGGAAGCGCGCGATTTCGCGCTGATCGGCTCGACGCGCGTCGAGGGCCGCGTTACTTATCAGGTGTTGCAGCGCTTTCCGGCAGCGGCGGACTGACGCGCGTCCGTCTTCTCGCGCATCGGGGTGGCATGAGCCGGGTAGTCCGCGGCAATGCGGAAAGCGACAAAGTACTCCCGACCGGTATCCTCCCGTGAATTGATGGGCCGATAGCGGGGGAAGTCCGGACTGGGTACACTCCCACCATGGGCATGTACGAACTGCTTGCGACCCTATCCAATGGCAAGATCGACTACGTTCTGATCGGCGGCCTTGCGGTTGCCCTGCATGGCTACCAGCGCGTCACCATGGATGTGGACGTGGTGTTGGCATTGGACGACGAGAATGTTTCGAAATTTCTCGACTGCGCCAAGCGCGCAAACCTCGAGCCGGTGCTGCCGATTCCGATCGACTCGCTGCGCGACTCTGCGCTTATCGACCGATGGCATCACGAAAAGGGCATGCTGGCGTTCGCCTTGCGCGGGCCGGAGACGATGGCGACCGTCATCGACGTGCTGTTGCGACCGGTGGTTGCGTTCGACCAGCTCAAGCGCAACGCCGTCGTCAAGCGCGTCGGGTCGCTGTCGATTCCGGTGGCGAGCATCGACGACCTGATAGCCCTGAAAACCGGGACGGGCCGGAGCAGGGACGTGCTGGATATCGAAGAGTTGCGCCGCATCAAGCTGCAGCTTGCGAAAGGGCAGGATGGCGCGGATTGAATTGACGCCGGAAGAGAACCTTCAGCTCCTGCGCGAGATCGAGGAGAATCGCGCCTTCATCCTGCTCGCCTATCAGTCTGATCCGGCGCTGTTGAAGGTGGCGGATCCGCAGATCAGGCGATTGTTCGAGAATATTCAGGAAGCAAGGCCGGAAAACGACGGCGGATAGTACCGGCGGGGTAATCGATCTGACCGCGCGGCGTGTCAGCCGCCCGGCTGCACGCCCTGCCGCAGCGGCAGGTTCACGCGCGCAATCAGGCCGCCGCCCTCGCGCGGAAGCAGCTCCAGCGTGCCGCCGTGGTGGCGTGCGATGCGATCGACGATCGCCAGGCCGAGGCCGGAGCCGCCCTTGCCGCTGCGCGCCTGCTCCAGGCGCGTGAACGGCTGCTTCAGGCGCTCGGCCTCAGCCGGCGGGATGCCCGGCCCGCGGTCGAGCACTTCGACGATCAGCCTGCCATTCTCGGCGCGCACGGCCACGCACACGTCCTTGCCGCCGTAGGCGAGCGCATTGTCCACCAGGTTGGAAATCAGGCGCTTGATGCCCAGGCGCCGCAGCGGCTGCTCCGGCACCGGCGCGAGCACCGCCTGCACTTCGTGGCCGAGGCGCTGCGCGCGCTCCACCACTTCGCGCGCCAGCGCCGCGAGGTCGGCTGGCTCGGCCGGCTCGTCGCTTTCGGCGCGCGCAAAGTCGAGAAACTGGCCGATGATGGAATCCATTTCGGCGATGTCGGCGATCATTTCCTCCTTGTCTTCGCTGTGGCTCATCTCCGTCGACAGGCGCAGGCGCGACAGCGGCGTGCGCAGGTCGTGCGACACCCCGGCGAGGATCAGCGCGCGGTCGGCATCGAGGCGCGCGAGGTCGCGCGACATCTGGTTGAACGAGCGCGCCAGGGTTTCGATCTCGGCCGGCCCGGCTTCGGGCAGCGGCGCCGGCATCTTGCCCTTGCCGATGTCGGCCGCGGCCGCGGCCAGCGCCTTCAGCGGGCGGTTGATGCGCGACACGATCAGCCATGCGCCCATGAGGGACAGCAGCAGCGCGAGCGCGGTCCAGCCCAGCCATTGCCACGGAAACGGCCGCTCGATGCGCTCGCGCGGCAGCATCACCCAGTACTCGTCGCCGTCGATGCGAAAGCTGATGAAGAATCCGCGCAGCCCGCCGAGGCCGTTGGCAAAGCGCGTGTCTTCGCCCAGGCGGCGGCTCACTTCCGCATGCAGCAGCTCCACGAAGGGCGATTCCGGCGATGGCGTCAGCGTGTCGCCGGGCTCGGCCGGATAGACGCGTATGCCTTCGCGCTCGGACAACTCGGTGAGCAGTTCGCGCCGCTTGTCCGCCTCCGCCGTGACCAGCGCGGCGCGGGTGAGATTGACCACGCTCACCACCATCTGCGCCAGCTGCCGCGCGCGCGGTTCGCGCTCGTAGCTGCGCAGGATCTGGAACCAGGCCGTGGCCGAGATCACCATCAGCAGGCTGATCAGCAGGAAGGAGCGCCACAGCAGGGTGCGCGGCGCGAAGCTCATCGGACTGCCCTTGAACTTCGCGCCGGGGATGGCGTTGCGCGGCGTCGCGCCGGCCTCACGCCTTGCCGTCCGGCACGAACACGTAGCCGAAGCCCCATACCGTCTGTATGTGCACCGGATGCGCCGGGTCGGGCTCGACCAGCTTGCGCAAACGCGAGATCTGCACGTCGATGGCGCGATCGAACACCTCGTACTCGCGCCCGCGCGCAAGCTCCATCAGCTTGTCGCGCGACAGCGGCACGCGCGGATGCGCCAGCAACACCTTCAGCAGCGCGAATTCGCCGGTAGTCAGCGCGATGGTGTTGCCCGCGCGTGTCAGCGCGCGCGTGGCCAGGTCGACCGTCACTTCGCCAAAACTCATCTGGCCTTGTTCGAGCGCGGGCGCGCCCGGCGGCTGCGGCGCTGCGCGCCGGCGCAGCACGGCATGGATGCGCGCCACCAGTTCGCGCGGGTTGAACGGCTTGGGCAGGTAGTCGTCGGCGCCCATCTCCAGGCCGACGATGCGATCGACGTCATCGCCCTTGGCGGTCAGCATGATGATCGGGATCGCGTCCTTGGCGCCGCGCATGCGCCGGCACACCGACAGGCCGTCTTCGCCCGGCATCATCAGGTCGAGCACCATCAGGTCGAAACGCTCGCGCGCGAGCAGCTTGTCCATGCCCGGCGCGTCCTGCGCGACGTGCACGCTGAAGCCCTGTTCGGACAGATAACGCTTGAGCAGGTCGCGCAGCCGCAGATCGTCGTCGACCACCAGGATTCTTGTCTTTACTGTAGCCATATGCGTATCGTAATCAAAACCGCGGCCGGCAAGGGGGCTATCGGTAAGAAAGCGTGTCAAGCCGCGCTCGGCTTACAATTTATTACAAATTGCGCGCCGCCACTCATACTTTCGACAGGCCGGCGCGCTAGTATGCTTTCGTTGCATGGGGGTTGTTTCGATATGAGGGCATAACTCCCCCGCATACTCGCCTAAATTGGGCGTTGCAAAATATTATTTTGCAACGGATTCTGAGAGCCCTGGAGGGGCCGGACATGAAATTGCTGAAAATCGCTTACTGGGGTCTGATCGCAGCCGGCATCGCGATTCCGGCGGGCACGTTCGCGCAGGGAATGGGATTCAGACCCCCGGTTCAGGATCAGCGCGCGCAGTCCGGGCAGCAAGGCGGAGCGGCGCCGCCGATGCCGAGGCGCGACCTGCGTGACGGCGGCGGCATGGGGCAGGGCGAGCGCGGCCATATGAGCCCGGACCAGCGGCGCCAGCTGCGCCAGGACATTCAGGACGCGGGCAAGGACATCTATCGCGGTCCGCGCCAGGGGCGCGGGGACGGGCGCCGCGCCGAGCGGCGCTGAGGCCCGCGTACGTCGCCGCTGCAGCGCGCTAATTGGGCTGCGGATCGGCAGCGCGCACCTGCTTCAGCGCGACGGCCAGTTTCATGTCCGCGCCCAGGATGTGACTGCGCAGCCATTCGCCGAGAAACTCGGTGAGCGCAGGGACATTGATCCTTCCGCCTGCATCCAGCACTTTCTTCAGCTCGATCACCTGCTTCAGCAGCTTCGCATGCTCGGTTTGGTGCGCCATCATGGCGACGTAGTCGATGCGCCGCATTTCCGCTTCCTCGCGGCCGAAGTGCTCGTTGCTGTAGGCGACGAGTTCATTCATCGCATCGGCCAGGGGCGCGCCGCCCGGGCCGTCTTCCATCGCGTCGAACAGCGCGTTGACCAGCTCGACCAGTCTGTGGTGGTCGCCGTCGATCAAGGTGTTGCCGGTGTACAGGTTCTTGGTCAGGATAAATTGTGTCATGCGCGTATCTCCGTCATGCAGCGCGGCCCGCACGCGGCGTAGAAGCGCTCCGCCACCGCCGCTGCCGGCCTGAATGAGAAAATTCTGCGCGCCCCGGGCGCGGAGGCTTTGACTTGAGTCAATGTAATTCAAATCAACGGGCGAGTTCGGGTCCCGGCAGGCGGACTGCACCGCCAGGTGAACGTTTGCCATCAGCCGCGCCCGCGTGCGGGCGTCGGCTGGATTGAATGTTTATGCATTTTTGACCTCGATAAACCATTTGGGCTGCATTTCATCGAAGTCTGTTCGAATATTGGAAGCCAAGTAACCGGCTGAGTCCAGAACGAAAGATTGACCATCTACGCGCCTGAAAACTACCCAGTGCCAGAAATCCTTGCCTTCTTCCTGATGATGCTTGATGGACAACAATGCCAGATCGGGCAATGCATCCCAAGATTCAAACGGTGCTTCATCCTTGCGGGTTTCAACGCCTGCGCTGAACAACATGCGTCGAACATACTGCGTATCCGACCACAGCGACTTATCCGACGCATGGATTCCCATGGCGTTGGCTATGACCTTCATTTCTGAATAAGTCTTACCAAGAATGTTGGCAACCGATGCGATTCCGCATCCGGTGGTTTCTTCTTGTACTACCGGCTCACGCACTGGCAGCTCCTCAATGCATAAGGTGTTGTGTTGTGCGGCGTGCCGCTACAGAAGCCAATTGTGGCACGGCGCTTCCGGTGCGTCCGCACCAACTAAAGTTGGGCACCCGCGCTGCGAGATAATACGTGCTTATCGCCCGACGCAGCGAACTGAGAATCCTGTGCCACGGACTTGCACCGGAATGGCACGCCAATCGCCACTCCGGCGCCGAAGAAAGGAATGTTCCTGCAACCACATGATGGCCGCAGAATGGCTGTGGCAGCCAGTCTCCAGCCAGTCTCCACCGCAATAGTGCCGCAGCCATCGGATGCCTCCTCCGATGATCGAACGATAAAGCTCAGTCCAGATTCTTCAGCAACAGGTTCCAGAACGCGAGCCGCCGCTCGAGCGTGGACACCAGCAGGTATTCGTGCAGGGTGTGCGCGCCGTCGCCGTCGACGCCGAGCCCGTCCAGCGTCGGCACGCCCAGCGCGGCGGTGAAGTTGGCGTCGCTGCCGCCGCCGGTCATGGGCGCATCTTCGAGCGCGAAGCCGGCCGCGGCGGCCCAGGCCTGCACGCGCACGAGCAGCGCGGCGGCGGCGCCGGTCTTGACCATAGGCGGGCGGTTGAGTTCGGCATCGATGTCCAGGCGTACGTCCGGCCCCACGGCTTTCATCGCGCCCATGGTTGCGAGCAGGTATTCGGCCGCCTGCATGTCGGGTACGCGAAAATCCACCACGGCTTCGCATTGCGAAGGCACGGTATTGCTGACGCTGCCGCCGGCGATGGTGCCGACGCTGACGGTAATGCCGCGTGCATAGTCGGTCATGGCCTCCAACGCCAGCACTTGGTGCGCCATTTCGCGGATGGCGCTGCGGCCCAGCTCGTGCTGCATGCCTGCGTGCGCCGGCCGGCCATGGACCTTCAGGTGCAGCAGGCCGGTGCCCTTGCGCGCGGTGACGCACTTGCCGCGATCGGCGCGCGCGGGCTCGCACACCAGCGCGTAGCGCGCCTGCCGGGCGAAACGCTCGGTCGTCGCACGCGAGTGGCTGCTGCCGGTCTCTTCGTCCGGCACCAACAGGAAATCGACCGGCAAGGCGCTGGAACCGGGCGCGGCGAGCCGGCCCAGGGCGGTGAGGGCGAGGTAGGCACCGCCCTTCATGTCGTAACCGCCGGGGCCGTACAGCCGGTCGCCCTCGATGCGGCAGGGGTTCTGCTGCAGCGTGCCGACCGGATGCACGGTGTCCAGATGACCCAGGATGAGGATACCGGCGCGGCCTTCACCGGCGGTGCGGTTGTTGATGTGCAGCAGCGGGCCGGTCGCGTTGCCCAGTGGGATCAGCTGCGCCGCCAGCCCGGCCGCTTCGGCGTGCTGCTTCACCATGGCGGCCATGGCGGCGAGGCCCGGGGGCGAGCTCGACGGCGATTCGCAGCGTATCCAGCTCTGGATGCCGGCGGCGATGTCGGCTGCGGTGGGTGTGGCGGTCATGGCTTGTTCCTTCGATTTTTGTGATTGAGGGGAGAGGGACGCCATGCGTCTTGCGGCCGTTGCGGACTGCGTTCTAAGCCAATCCCTTCTGCTTGAACAGCGCGACGAACTTGGAGTCGGTATCCATCATGTGTTAGCGCCACCAGATCTTCAGGAATTCGAGCAGGTCCCTGGCCGGGTCCGATTTGCCGTCACGCAGCGCGCTTTCATAATGATCGGCGAAGTCGCTGACCTTCTGGATCAGCGCGTCGTGCTCGCGCTTGTGCTCCTCCGCGTCCGGGTAGTCGAACTCGGCGAAATATTTCTCTTCCATGCTGAAATGCGTCGCCGTGTACACGATCAGCTCGTCCAGTATCCCGCTGACGGCATCGGCGCCCCTGCCTTCCACCGTCGCCTCGTGCAGCCGGTTGATGATCTCGATGAGATGCTGGTGCTGCCGGTCGACCACGGCTATGCCCAGCTTGAGGCTGTCATCCCACTTGATCAGTGTCATGTTTGATATGGTGACGCGAGACCGGTGTAAGTGAGCATTCTAGGCTGATCGGCTTGACTCATGGCCGTGCGGCGCGGACGGCGCGCGCGGCGCTAGCCGTCCTGCGGGATGCCTTTGTCTATGCAGGCAGCGCGGCCTCGACCAGTCTGGACCAGTAGGTGGCGCCGATGGGCAGCAAGGCGTCGTTGAAGTCGTAGTTGGAATTGTGCAGCTCGCACGGCCCCATGCCTGCATACGCGTCTGCCCGGTGATCGCCTCCGCCATTGCCGACGAAGAAATAGCTGCCGCGCACCTTTTCCAGGTAAAAGGAAAAGTCCTCGGACCCGGTATGCTGCGGCGTCGCGCGGTCGACGTGATCGGCGCCGAACAGCTTTTCGGCCAGATTCGCGGCGAACTCCGTTTCCTCGGGCCAGTTGATCAGCGGCGGATAGCAGCGCACGAAGTGCAACTCGCCGGTGGCGCCGTGCGCTTCACTCAGCTTGGTCACGGTGCGGCGCATATTGTTTTCCAGCAGATCGAGCACTGCGACGCTGTAGGTCCTGAGCGTTCCGCGTATCACGGCCTGCGCCGGAATCACGTTGTAGGCGTCGCCCGCGTGTATCTGCGTGACCGACAGCACGGCGGTGTCGATCGGGTCCTTGTTGCGCGTAATGAGGCTTTGCAGCGCCTGCACCATTTCCGCGGCGATCAGGATCGGATCCACGGTCTTGTGCGGCTGTGCCGCATGGCCGCCCACGCCGTTGATCACGATATCGAAACGGTTGCTCGAAGCCATGGCCGGCCCGGAGCGAAAACCGAAAACGCCGAGCGGCACGCCCGGCAGATTGTGCATGCCGTACACCACGTCGCAGGGGAAGCGCTGGAACAAGCCGTCGTCGATCATGGCCTTGGCGCCGGCGTTGCCGCCTTCCTCGGCCGGCTGGAAAATGAAATTGACCACGCCGTCGAATTTCCCGTGC
>JAANCK011080363.1_pt1 | contig 11511 bp, 9 predicted proteins | sample 7277841 | NCBI WGS metagenome assembly JAANCK01 (sample SAMN14222788, study PRJNA588281) | permafrost metagenome | isolation source: Arctic cryosol methane SIP | place: Canada:Nunavut | collected 2015-07 | reverse complement strand
CTGCGCGTGCTGCTGCATGTGGTCCATCATCATCATCTGCATCATCGACTGCATCATGTCCATGCGCTTTTCCAGCATGGCCTGGCGCATGGCCATGTTGGGCGCCTTGCCCTTCATGTCGCCCTTGCCCATCATCGGCATTCCATTGGCTCCCATCATGGGCATTGCATCCTTGTCCATCATGGCCATCCCATCCTGCATGGCCTTCATGTGCTCGTCCATCAAGGCGCTGCGCTCCTCCGGTGTCTTGGCCTGCGTCATCTCTTCGTGCATCTCGTGCATCGCCTTCATTTGCTCATCCATGCCGGCCATGGCGTCGGCCTGCCCCGCCATCGGCATGCCACCGGCGGCGGAGGTCGCGGTTGGTGGGTGATGCGCAGCGTGGCCGGCGGGTGCCTGGGCCAAGCCGGCCAGGGCAAAGGTGCTGGTGGCAGCGGCGATTGCGAAAGTGCGAAGGAACATGGCCGTGAACTCCAATGGTGGTGAGGACACTCTGAGCCTTCATCGGCGCCGCGTATGTGCGGTAGCGAACCCAGCGGCGCGAACCGCCGATCTCGTCTCTCTGTCCCACGTTTCAGCCGGTTCTTGACCTACGTCAGTGGCGTTCCCGAAATATGGGATACCTTCCCATTTGAGCCATCCGAGACCATGTCCTCTTCCGAATCACGCGCTGACCTGACCCTTGCCGCCGCCATGCAGGTGCTGACGCCGCTGCTGCCGCTGCTGCTGCGCGAGGGCGTGACTTACCAGCGGCTTTCGATCGAACTCAAGAAGGCCCTGCTTGAGGTGGCCCCCGGTGTTCTCCTGGACAGTTCCGTCCGACTCAACGACTCCAGCGTGAGCACCTTGACCGGCATCCATCGCAAGGACGTGCGCGAGTGGCGCTCGGCGGGGCGGCCCCGTCCGCAGGCCAAGACCTTCGGCGCGGTGATGACCCTGTTTACCCGTTGGTCCACCGATCCCGCATATTGCGACGCCAAGGGACGCCCCAGGGTGCTCGACCGCAAGGGCGGGCCCGGAACATTCGAGTCGCTGGCCGCTTCGGTGTCGAACGATGTGCACCCGCGCACCGTCCTGCAGGAGCTGATACGGCTGGGCGTGGCCGAACTGATAGCCGGAGCGTCGGAAAGTGACGACGACCGGGTGCGCCTCTGCGTGGACGCATTCGTACCCAGAGACGGAACGCCCGAGATGCTGCAACTTCTGTCCGACAACGTCGGCGACCATCTCGCCGCAGCCGTCCAGAACGTGCTGGGCGCAACGCCCCCCATGCTGGAACAAAGCATCTACGCCAACAACCTGCGGCCGCAATCGGTCGAGCAGATGAGCGTCCTGGCCCGCAAAGTCTGGCAAGGCGCATTCGACGAAATTGTCCGCAAGGCCACCGCATTGAGCGACAAGGACGCGGGCCAGGACGGCGCCGAGCACCGTGTCCGCGTCGGCATGTATTTCTATCACGCACCGGATCAGCAACCCTAATTCCATCGCGTCAACACCTTCAGGGAGTCATCCAATGTCCAAGTCCCGGTCTTCCAGAATCCCGCTGCTCAGCGCGATCGCCATGACGTTGTTGATGGCGACCGCGTGTGGAGGCGGCGGCGGCATCGACGTCGGCTCGGGCGGCACCGGCATCAGCGGCTCGGTGATCAAGGGCCCGGCGGCCAGCGCGACCGTCATTGCCTACGCGGTCAGCGCCGGCCAGCCCGGTGCGCAGATCGGCTCTGCCACCACCGATGCCAATGGCGACTTCTCCATGACCATGGCCTCTTACACGGGGCCGGTGATGCTCCAGGCCGGCGCCGGAACCTACCGGGACGAAGCCACCGGCGCGCTCATGACCATGGCTGCCGGCGATGTGATGACGGCCGTGCTGCCGTCGGCGGCCACCGGAGCGGCCGCCGGCGGCGTCCAGGTCACGCCGGTCACATCCATGGCGCAGACCCGCGCGCAGCAAATGACCGGCGGCATGACGGATGCCAACATCGCCGCTGCCAATGCGGCGATGGGCAACTACTTCTCGGTCAGCGACATCCTGCACGTCCACCCCATGAATCCACTGGTACCGGGCTCGGGCGCCGGCGCCGGCCCGGACGCCCGCAATTACGGCATGACGCTCGCGGCGATGTCGCAGTACGCCAAGTCGCTCAACATGGCCAATGCATCGGCGATGGTCACCTCCATGATGAGCGATGCATCCGACGGAATGATGGACGGCAGGAAGGGTTCCAGCCCCATCTCCATGACGATGGGCGGAATGATGGGCAACTCCCCGATGTCGCCCAGAGCGGGAACCAGCGGCCTGGCCACGGCGATGACCAATTTCGCTGCGTCGCCCGCCAACGCATCCGGCCTCACCGCCACCGACGTTGCACCGCTGGTGCAAAAGATGGCCGGCTCCAGCGGACAGATTTGATGACTGACTTTTTGAACAGGAAATTATCATGACACGTACTCACACACTTGCGAGATTCCTTCCCTTCGCTTTGACGACAGTGGCCGCATTGCTGCTGGCCGGATGCGGCGGCGGCGGCAGCGGCAGCAGCGGCAGCAGCGGCGTCAGCAGCGGCGTCAGCAGCGGCGGCGGCATCGATGCCACAACGCCATCCGCTCAAGGCACGAGCATGAGCGGCAACGTCGTCAAAGGTCCGGTAAGCGGCGCCACCGTCCAGGCCTTCGCTGTGAGCGGCGGCGTGATGGGCGCCCCGATATCGAGCACCACCACGGATGTGAACGGCGCCTTCACGATGCCCATGGGCAATTACGCCGGCCCGGTGATGCTGCAGATGAATGGCGGCACCTATACCGACGAGGCCACCGGGTCCCCGATGGCGATGGGACCCGGCGACATGATGACCGCGGTGCTGCCGACGATTGCCGCCGGGACCACGGTCAGCGGTGTGGCAGTGACTCCGCTCACCGCGATGGCGCAGGCGATGGCCCAGCGCATGCCCGGTGGATTGACCGACGCCAACATCGCCGCCGCCAACACGGCGGTGGGCAACTATTTCATGGTGCACGACATCGTGCATACCCAGCCGATCAATCCGCTGGTGCCCGGTTCGGCCACTGGCGCGACGCCGGACATGATGAACTACGGCATGACCCTGGCCGCAATGTCCCAGTACGCGAAGGGCGCCGGCATGACCAGCTCGTCGGGCTTCGTCACGGCCATGATGAACGATGCCTCGGACGGCGTGATCGACGGAAAGGCTTCCGGCGCCGCCGTGACCATGGGCGGCATGTCGGGGGGCGGCATGGGCGGCACGTCGGCGACGGGCGGTGGCATGATGGGAACGGGAACGGGAACGGGAACAGGCGCCACGGGCTCCGCCATGATGCAGTCCGACGCCGGACGGGCGGGACTCGCGACCGCGATGACGGATTTCATGAACTCCGGTCTCAACAAGTCCGGCGTGTCGGCAGCGAGCATGACGAACCTCATGCAGCAACTGAGGAACGGCACCGGCCAAATGCACTGACCGGCGACAGCCAGCTGCATCGACGCCCGGATCGGTCGGCACCAGCCGGCGAATTGAAAGGCCAGATGCATTCCTTGCTGGACGCGATCGGTAGCCATCCGCATTGGGCGCTGCTGGCGGTGTTCGCCGTCGCCTGCGCGGAATCGCTGGCCCTGATCGGCGCCATCGTTCCGGCCGCGATCGTGATGTTCGCGGCCGGTGCGCTGATCGGGGCCGGCGCCCTCGAACTCTGGATCACGCTGGCCGCCGCCGTGGCCGGGGCCGTGCTCGGTGACGGCCTGAGCTACGAGCTGGGCCGATCGCGCGAAGCCACCATCCGGGCCTGGCCCGCCTTCCGGCGCTTTGGCCGGCCGATCGCGAGGGCCGAGGCTTTCCTGCGGGACCACGGCGGCAAGAGCATCCTGCTGGCACGCTTCGTCGCGCCGGTGCGCGCCTTCGTCCCGCTGTTGTCCGGCTTCGGCCGGATGCCGCGCAGCCGCTTCTACCCCATCAACATCGCGTCGGCGCTGCTGTGGGCGCCGGTGCACATCCTGCCGGGCGTGCTGTTCGGCGTGTCGCTGCACGTGGCCGAAGCCGTCAGCGGCCGGTTGGCGCTCATCGTGCTGCTGCTAGCGGCGCTGGCCTGGGGCGTGGTGTGGCTGATGACCACCGCCCTGCGATTCGTCGTGCCCTGGGCCCAGCACCTGCGCGATCATGTGGTGGCGGACTCGCGCGGGCGTGACAGCCTGGCGGCGCGCGCGGCCCTGGCCCTGCTGGACCCGGCGCGGCCCGACTCCCATGCCTTGCTGTTCGCGTCCGTGCTGATTCTGGCGACCGGCTGGCTGTTCCTGGGGGTGCTGGAAGACGTGGTGGCGAAAGACACGCTGGTGCAGGTGGACCTGGCGGTATTTCATTTCCTGCAGCAACTGCGCACCGAGGCGATCGACCGGGTCATGATCGTCATCACCGAAATGGGCAGCGTCGGCGTGCTGTTGCCGTTGGCCGTGACCGTGACGCTGTGGCTGGGGTGGCGCCGCAGCTGGCACACGGCGGCCTATTGGATCGGCGTCGCGGCGTTCGGCGAGGTGCTGGTGCAACTGCTCAAGTTCACCCTGGGACGGCATCGCCCGCTCGACCTCTACACCGGGGTCGAACAGTTCTCCTTTCCCAGCGGCCATGCCGTGGTGAGCACCGTGATGCTGGGTTTCCTGGCCTTCCTGCTGTCGCGGCGGCAGACGATGCACACCCGGCTGATCATCGCGACGCTGACCGCCCTGTACGTGGCGCTGGTGGCCTTTTCGCGCCTGTACCTTGGGGCCCACTGGCTCTCCGACGTGGTGGGCGGCATCAGCCTGGGCGTGGCCTGGGTGTCCATCCTGGCCATGGTCTATACCCATCGCGGCGTGCAGGAAGATTTCCGGCCGCGCCAACTGATGCTCCTGGTGGCGGTGGCGCTCGCGCTGTTCGGCACCGTGTGGAACCGCATGCACTCCGGCGCCGACCTGAAGCGTTATGCCGTGGTCGACCGCGTGAGGCTGACGACCGCCAGCCAGTGGCTCGATGCCGGCTGGCGCGACCTGCCGGCGCGGCGCCTGGACGTGGCCGGCGAATCCGAAGAACCATTCGCGCTGCAATGGGCCTGCCGCGATGACGACATCGCCGCGCTCGCATCCGGCGCGGGCTGGCAGCCGGCGCCGGACTGGTCACTGGAACATGCCTTGGCCTGGCTGGTGCCGCACACGGCGCTGGCGGACCATCCGGTGCTGCCACGCTTCGATCGGGGCCTCGCCTCGCGCCGGGTATTCGTGCGCGCTGCAGGGCCCGAAGATCAAAGGGAGGTGCTGCGGCTGTGGCGCTCCGACGTGCGCTTGAGCACCGCCGTCGCCGGCCTGGCGCCGCTGCCGGTCTGGTACGGCGCGGTGTACCGCGAGGCCCATGTAACCCATGGCTACCTGCCCAGCCCGGCGATCCACCGCGTGACCCTGCCGGCCGCGGCATTCGTCGCGCAACTGCCGTCCGACGTCTTCCGCCAGGAGCGCTCGCGCGGGGCCGACCAGCCGGACACGGTGCTCGCGATTTGCCGCTGACCCAATAAAAAGCCCCCTGTGCTTGCCTGCGACAGGGGGCGGAGAGAGGCGGGCTGGAGAACCCCGCCGAGGAAGACACCTTGCAATACCCGAAGGATGCGCCGGTTTGCGGATTTGCTGTTGACGCAAGTCAAGACCGGGCAAGGCGGCGTGGCGTGACGGCCGGGGGATCGCTGGCCGGAAAGCTCTCCGCGCCCGCCTCGTCCAGGAGGTCTTCGAGATGGTCGGTTGCAGCGGCTCGCCGGAACACGGCCACCCATTCCAGGTAGCGCCGGGCGATTCGCGAGACGGCTTCCTGCCGCGTCGCCCGCTGGTCCTCGAAGTCCCTGACCGCATCCCAGAACGACGTGCGTCCGACTGCGAAGCCGATGAAACCCGTCACCGCGGCGGCTGTCTCAAGCCAGGTCACCACCTTGCTTTCGTCGGCGCCGCGGCCCAGCACGATGCAGCAGACCTCGCGCCGTCCGCCACGGCGCGCAGTGGCGACCAATCGCTCGCAATCCTCCCGGCGATCGAGCCCTTCGATCTTCCAGACATCGGGTTCGACCCCAGCGTCCTGCAGAGTCTGCAGGGTCTGCACCATCAATCCCGGACGCACGTCCGAATCGTAGGTCTGCTGGTTTCCTTGCACGCCTGCCATCTGTGCGGGAGTCGGCGGCACCAGCAACTCGAACATGAATCGCGGCCCCGCCCTTCGGCAGTAATCGGACAGCTCCTTCAGCCGCGCCGTCTGGCGCCCATTGAGCGCCGCATCGCCTTGAGGGTTGTAGCGCACCAGCACCTTCGCGAAAGTCGGATGGAAGAGCCGGATGTGTTCCGCGAACGCCGGGCCGTACTCGAACTCGAACTCCTCCGATCCGCTCTTCTCGACCGACAGCGCAGTGACATTTCCGTGCGCCGCGGCATCGCGCAGGATATCGGCACCGAATTCCTCGTCGACGAGGATGCCGGCACATTCTGTCGGAACGCCTTGCGCCAGGGCCTGCCGGAAGCCTTCGTAGATGACCTGCTTGCTGTCGACGACCTTGTCATGCTCCGCCCGCGCAAGCGGCGGCTTGAAGCCGAACATTCCGGACACGTACGAATGGCGATGGTCGAACGGCAGCAGGTACAGGGGATTGGGATAACCCGCATTCATGATTGGCCTCGTATCGCCCATTGTGGGCGGTCTGGCCTTCCTTGTGGCCCTTCCGAAGGCAAACCCCATCCCCAACGCGCGTTTGCCCCCAGCTCCACCGTGCTTGCCGTGGGACACGTCCTACCGCGACGAGGGCGTTTATCCCCTTGCGCCGCGAGGTGCCGGCTGGCGAGCATCGGGTGGACGACCCTGCAGGCATACCGCGTTGATTGCCGAGTGACATTGGACGATACGATAGCGATGGCTGGCGACGGCCGGAGGCATTCGGTTGTCGTCGGCGTCTGGCGCGAAGCATGATCGATGTCACGGTACCGGAGAAAGCAATGCAGCTCGGAATGATCGGATTGGGTCGAATGGGCGCTGCCATGGTGCGGCGGCTGGAGGGCAAGGGTCACCAGTGCATCGTCCACGACGCCCAGCCGGCCGCGGTTGCCGCGATGCGCAAACAGGGCCTGGCCGCTGCGGACTCGCTGGCCGAACTGGCCGCCAAGATGACCCGGCCGCGGGCGATCTGGCTGATGGTGCCGGCCGGCGTGGTCGACCCGGTGCTCAAGGATCTGGTGGCGCACCTGGACCCCGGCGACATCGTCATCGACGGCGGCAACTCCTACTACCACGACGACATCCGGCGCGCCGGGGAACTGGAGGCGGCCGGACTTCACTACCTCGACGTCGGCACCAGCGGCGGCGTGGCCGGGCTCGATCGCGGCTACTGCCTGATGATCGGCGGCGAAGCGAAGATCGTGGCGCACCTGGATCCGATCTTCCGCGCGCTGGCGCCGGGCGTGGCCGCGGCCGATCGCACGCCCGGGCGCAAGGGCGAGGTTGCGGGCGTCGAGGAGGGCTTCCTGCATTGCGGAGCGCAGGGCGCCGGCCACTTCGTCAAGATGGTTCACAACGGGATCGAGTACGGCATCATGGCGGCCTACGCCGAGGGCTTGAACATCCTGCGCCACGCCAACATCGGCAAGCGCAGTTTCGCCAAGGATGCCGAGACCACGCCGCTGCGCCATCCCGAGCACTTCCAGTACGAGATGAACCTGCCGGACATCACCGAAGTCTGGCGCCGCGGCAGCGTGATCGGGTCCTGGCTGCTCGACCTGACGGCCGGCGCGCTGCTGAAGAATCCGCAGCTCGAAGGCTACGGCGGCCGGGTTTCCGACTCGGGCGAAGGCCGCTGGACGCTGCAGGCGGCCATCGACGAAGCGGTCCCGGCCCCCGTGCTCAGCGCGGCCGTGTATGAACGCTTCACGTCGCGCGGCCAGGCGGAATTCGCCAACCAGCTGCTGTCGGCGATGCGGCACGAATTCGGCGGTCACGTCGAAAAACCGCCCGAGAAAGCTCAATGAACGCACCGGTAGCCGCCCACCGCACCGGGGCCGCCGCCTCGGATGCGCTCGTCATCTTCGGCTTCACCGGCGACCTCGCGAGCAAGAAGATCTTCCCGGCGCTCTATGCCATGGTGAAGAAGGGCGAGCTCACCGTGCCCGTCGTCGGCGTCGCTTCGACCCGGTGGAGCACCGATCAGTTGCACCAGCGGGTGCGCGAAAGCGTGGAGCGCGAAGGCGGGATCGACGACAAGCCGGCGTTCGATCGGATGGTTGCGCTGCTGCGCTACGTCAGCGGCGACTACCAGGACCCGGCCACCTTCACGGCGCTGAAGGCCGCGCTGGCCGGCTCGCAGCGGCCGGCTTATTACCTGGCGATTCCACCTTCGCTGTTCGAGACGGTGATCCAGAGTCTGGGTGCCGCCGGCATCGCGCGGGACGCCCGCCTCATCGTGGAGAAGCCCTTCGGGCGCGACCTGGCCTCGGCGGTCGAACTCGATGCGATCGCCCACTCGGTGTTCCCGGAGCCGTCGATCTTCCGTATCGACCACTACCTGGGCAAGGAGGCGATCATGAACATCCTGTATTTCAGGTTCGCCAATTCCTTTCCCGAGCCGATCTGGAATCGCGACCACGTCGCCAGTGTGCAGGTGACCCTGGCCGAAGACTTCGGCATCGGCCAGCGCGGCGGCTTCTACGAATCCGCGGGCTGCCTGCGCGACGTCATCCAGAATCACCTGTTCCAGATCGTGGCGCTGCTGGCGATGGAGCCTCCGGCCTACCAGGGCTTCGGCGCGGTGCACAGCGCCAAGGCGGGCGTCTTGCGCGCCATGCGCCCGCTAGCGCCCGACGACGTGGTGCGCGGGCAATACGCCGGTTATCGCCAGGAAAAAGGCGTGGCAGCCGACTCCGATGTCGAAACCTACTGCGCGGTGCGCCTGCACATCGATTCGTGGCGCTGGGCCGGGGTGCCGTGGTACCTGCGCTCGGGCAAGATGCTCCCGCACACGGTGGCCGAGGTGCTGGTGCAGTTGCGCCCGCCGCCGCAAAAGCTGTTCGACGACTCGCACCCCGTCGATGGCCGCGCCAACTATTTCAGGTTCCGGCTGCAACCGGTGTCCGCGATCGCACTGGCAGCGCGGGTCAAGCACCCCGGCCGTGAATTTGTCGGCGACCAGCGCGAGCTTTACCTTTGCGAGCACATTCCCAAGGACGAGTCGCCCTACGAGCGGCTGCTCGGCGATGCGATGGCCGGCGACGGCGCCCTGTTCACCAGCCAGGACGCGGTCGAGGCCGCCTGGGCGGTGGTCGAGCCGGTGCTGGCCAACCATCATCCGGCACTGACCTACCAGCCGGGCACCTGGGGCCCCAGGGGCGCCGACGCTCTCGTCGCCGGCCCTATCGGCTGGCACAACCCGGGACCGGAGCGGCCGGAAGCGGCGGAGCCGTGCGCATGACAGCCGAAGTGGTGTTCCTGCTCGATGTCGACAACACGCTGCTCGACAACGACCGGGTCGTGGTCGACCTGCGGAGCCACCTCGAGCGCGAGTTCGGCGTCGCCAGCGCCAGCCGCTACTGGGCCATCTTCGAAGACTTGCGCAGCGAACTCGGCTACGCCGATTACCTCGGCGCCTTGCAGCGCTATCGCCGGGACACCGAGATCGGTGGCGGCCCCGACGCGCAGCGGCTGCTGCTGATGTCGAGATTCCTCATCGATTACCCGTTCGCCGAGCGGCTCTATCCCGGTGCGCTCGCTGCGGTGGCCCACCTCGGCCGCTTCGGCCCCACGGTCATCCTGTCGGATGGCGACGTCGTGTTCCAGCCCCGCAAGATCCAGCGCTCGGGCCTTTGGGATGCCGTCGCCGGCCGGGTCCTCCTCTATGTCCACAAGGAGCAAATGCTGGCCGAGGTGGAGCAGCACTACCCGGCCCGCCAGTACGTCATGGTGGACGACAAGCTCAGGATCCTGGCGGCGATGAAAACGACCTGGGGCGAGCGCCTCACCACCGTGTTCCCGCGCCAGGGCCATTACGCATTCGACCCGGCGATCAGCGCCAGGTACCCCCCAGCCGACGTCACCGTGGAGAGGGTCGGTGATGTCACCGCTTTCGACGTGGCGAAACTGCTGGCCTCGCGGGCCGGCGCCGGCGCGACGTTCCAGGAGAAATCATGAATACCAACACCCGCGATCTGCACAATCTGGGCCAGAGTCTCTGGCTCGACAACATCAGCCGCGAGATCCTCGCCAACGGCGTGCTGGCGCGCTACATCGCCGAATTTTCGGTGACGGGGCTGACCTCGAACCCGACGATCTTCGAGAAGGCGATCGGCAGCGGCCGCTTCTACGACGACGGCATCCGCGCCCTGCAGCAGCAGGGCCGGTCGGGCGAGGACCTCTTCTTCGCGCTGGCGCTGCAGGACCTGCAGCAGGCCGCCGACCTGTTTCGCCCGGTACACGATGCCACCGGCGGCGCCGACGGCTGGGTCTCGCTCGAGGTGTCGCCCTTGCTGGCCGACGACACGGCCAGCACCGTTCAGGCCGCCGCGAAGCTGCACGCGGCCGGCGCGCGGCCGAACCTGTTCATCAAGATTCCCGGCACGCCCGCCGGCATCCCGGCAATCGAGGAATCGATCTTTGCCGGCGTGCCGATCAACGTGACGCTGCTGTTCTCGCGCGAAGACTACCTGGCTGCCGCCGACGCCTATTTGCGCGGCATCGAACGGCGCGTCGCCGCGGGACTCGACCCGAAAGTCGGATCGGTCGCGTCGCTCTTCGTCAGCCGCTGGGACGTCGCCGTGAAGGATAGCGTCGCGCCGCCGCTGCACAACCGCCTGGGCATCGCAATCGCGCTGCGCACCTACAAGGCGTACCGCGACCTGCTGGCCTCGGCGCGCTGGCAGAAGCTGGCGGCAGTCGGCGCGCACCCGCAGCGGCTGCTCTGGGCCAGCACCGGCACCAAGGACCCGGCCGCGTCGGACACGCTCTACGTCGAAGCGTTGGCCGCACCCGAGACGATCGACACCATTCCCGCGGAGACGCTGAAGGCGTTCGCCGACCACGGCCGGGTCGGCGCGCCCATGCCGGTCGACGGCGGTTCCGCCGAAGCGGTGCTGCATGAGTTCCGGCGCGCGGGGGTAGACGACAATGCGCTGGCCCGGCAACTGCAGCGCGAAGGGGCCGACTCCTTCTCCAAGTCGTGGAAAACCCTGCTTTCGAAGATCGCCGAAAAAACCGCTCTGCTGGCGGCATGATCCGGCTATGACCAGCGACACCACCCATCTCCCCGCGCCCGGCGCCCTCACCGAACATCCGGCCTGGAAAGCGCTGGATGCGCATTCCCGGACGATGCGCCAGGTGCATCTGCGCCAGCTCTTTGCCGAGGATCCGGGGCGCGGCGAGCGCTTCGCCGTCGAAGCCGCCGGGTTCTATCTCGATTACTCGAAGAACCGGATCACGGACGAGACCCTCCGGCTGCTGGCGCAACTGGCACAGGAATGCG
>JAANCK010971927.1_pt1 | contig 11513 bp, 12 predicted proteins | sample 7277841 | NCBI WGS metagenome assembly JAANCK01 (sample SAMN14222788, study PRJNA588281) | permafrost metagenome | isolation source: Arctic cryosol methane SIP | place: Canada:Nunavut | collected 2015-07 | reverse complement strand
CGCTGATCCCGAAGACCACTGCCAGGAGCGCCGCCATAAGGAGCCATGTCCTTCGGCGGCGCGATTTACCGTGTAATGCAAGCGTCATCTGCTTGGTTTCTCCAGGGGATACATTGGCCGCTCTCCAAAAGGAGAACGTGAGGCGAGGCTCCGCGAAACACGCGCAACCTTCGGTGCTCTAAGCGGGTCCATTTTCTAGGGGCGCCGCTTCAGCGGCTGATTGCACCCGGCTCGCTCCTTCCCGGGTCGCCTGGAGAACTGAGGGCATTCCCTTATGGCTTTGGGCCATTCGCGAAATGCATACTTGCGGCCAATTCAACGCTCTTGAGAATTAGCGGTGCAAGGGGGCGGTACGTCGTTCTCCTTGCGACTCCTCCCCCGGCCGGTGCCAGCCTGCCGGGGGATTTCCTCTCTGAAATCCGAATTTACCGGTTCACCCGGCGAGGGCCGTATGGTGGCACTGAGGTGAACCGAGAGTCAACGTCCGGTGGCCAGGCGGCGCCAAACTCGACACTTCTTGTCGCGAAACATCAGCCAGCTGGATTCAGATAATAAGAGAAACGTTGGTAAAGGCCGCTGCGCCGGCAACGCCGGCCGCTTTAGCGCCCGCGCCCGCTGTGTGTGTGCTGGTACCCCCGGAGGGACTCGAACCCCCAACCTTCTGATCCGAAGTCAGACACTCTATCCATTGAGCTACGAGGGCACTGCGACAGTGTATCAGGCGATTTCTCTTGCTCGAAGGGGTCAGCGCTGGTCCAACCGGCGCAGGACGGCGAGCGTGATCTGTTCGATCCCCGCGAGCTCGGGGTCCTCGGCCAGGGCGTCTTCCACAAGCCGCTTCGCATCGCCCCGGGAGTAGCCAAGGGCCCCTATTGCTTCCACCGCGTCAGCGACGGCGCGCTTGCTTTCGAACTTGCTGGCGTCAACCGGCTGGGCCACGCCTCCGTCGTGCATCGCGGCTTCCGCGACGAGCTTTCCGCGCAATGTTGCGATGATCTTGTCAGCGCTGCGGGCGCCGATCCCCGGCATTTTCGAGAGGATGGCGCGGTCTTCCTGCTCGATGGCGCGGGCAATCGTGCTCACCGAGATGTTCATCGCCTTGACCGCTTTCGCCGGGCCGATCCCCTCAACCGTGGTGAACTTGCGGAAGAAGTCGCGTTCCGCGCGGCGGAGGAAGCCAACGAGGACCGGCGTCGGGTTGTTCGCCGTCGAGTGATAAAAGATGTGAAGGCCGAGCGGCGGGCCCCCGGAATCCGGGAACTCCGTGTCGCCGGCCAGTGCCTGGATTTCCGGCCAGAGCACGCTCGGGACCAGCACTTCGTAGCGGACGCCCTGCACATCGACTTCGACAAGCGGTCCGGACGGGTCCATGCGCGAGAGTTGTCCCTGCAGGTGGGTAATCACCCGTGCAGTGTTGCCAGAAAGGCGCAAAGGAACAAAGCCCGTCGGTTTCGCGTGCTGACACGTCCCACGGCGGTTGGCCGCACTTTGTGAGTTCCTCTGCGTTGACCGACAATCGTTGGCGTGCCCGAACTACCCGAAGTTGAGACGATCCGCCGGGACCTCGAACCGCTCGTCCGCGGACGTTCGATAGTCGCGGTCGATGTGGACCCGGGTACCATTCAGCTCCTCGCCGGGGCACCGATTGAGGTGCTCCGCGGCAATCTCGTCGGACGGCGAATCGAATCGCTGGGCCGGCGCGGGAAATACCTGATGTTCTCACTCGACGATAGCCGAGTGTTTGTCGTGCACCTGCGGATGACCGGAAGGCTGGTCTGGCGGAAAACCGACGCACCAGAAGAGCCGTACCAGCGCGCGGCGCTGCACCTCGATAACGGGTTCGACCTGCGCTGGAGCGACCTGCGAAAGTTCGGCACCTGGCGGATCCACGCCTCGGCGGCCGAAGTCATCGACAAGCTCGGTCCCGAACCGATAGATGAGGGTTTGACCTTGAAGGCGTTCCGGGCACGCCTGGCGAACCGGACCGCGCCGATCAAGGCCGTATTGCTCGACCAGCGGCGCTTCGCCGGGCTCGGCAACATCTATGTGGACGAAGCGCTCTTCGAGGCGCATGTCCGGCCCGATACGCCAGCGGATAGGGTTTCGCCGGCCGCGACGAAGCGCCTCTTTGCATCCACGCGGGCCGTGCTCGAACGCGGAATTGAGAATCGCGGAGCCAGCTTCAAGGATTACGTGGACGGGCAGGGCGAACCTGGGACGCAACACATGCATGTGCAGGTCTTCCGAAGGACGGGCAAACCGTGCTACGTCTGCGGATCTGAAATTCAGCGCAGCGTGGTTGGCGGACGGTCGACGCATTTCTGTCCGAAATGCCAACCGCGGGCTCGAACGAGGACGACCTCGCGTGGTTAGCTCCGAAGCTGTCCTCCGCGCACTGGGATTCGCCGGAAATGTGCCATTCACGTGGGAACCGTTCGGAGAATCTCCCGGGAGTCCTGTGCGGCTCTTCGTCGATGGCGAGCGGCGAATCGAGGCCATCGTGCGCGAGGCCGCCACCCCCGACGAAGCATTGAACCACCTGGCCGTCTGCGAGGCCCTGGCGAACGCCGGCTACCCGTTCGCGCCGAGGATCCTGGCCGTCGTTGGTACGGCAGTCGTGGAAGCGGCACTTCCGGGTGAGTCGGCGATGCGCCTGGTCCCGCCGCCGGGCTCCGCCGAAGCCGCGATGGAGTCGCTCGCGGCGTTGCATTCCCTCCATATCAAGGAAGGCCTGGACCGGGAAAAGTCGCCGTCCGATCTGTTCCCCGCGATGGAGGTACCGCTGCATCGCCTTGGTTTCGCCGCCACGGAGCGTGAGCCTGCCCGGGAACCGTTGGCAGAGGCACACGACTACCTGCTTGCCTCGCCGTTCGGGTTCGCACACCGCAATGCCATCGCGGCGAACGTCATCCTCGCCCCGGGGCGGGCATGGCTAACCGACTTCGCTACGGCCGGATTCGGCCCGCAGATGTTCGATGTAGCCGCCTTCCTGCTCACCTCTGGCATCGAACCTGCCGGCAGGAGGGCGCTGGCGGCCGCCTACGCCAGGCACCGAGCGGTGTCGCCTGACACGGCAGCGGACCTCGTGGACCTGGTCGGAATCTTGTGGGGCATGGACTGGCTGCTGGAACTGCCGCGGAAGCTCATTACCAGCCTGGGTGACGACGCGGCAACGGACGCGCTGCGACTCGCAACGGGACGGATTGAGAAGGGCATCAGGCTCGCCGCCGGGGACTCACCCGTTGCCCGCGCGATTCGAGCAGCTCTGTGGCCGCCGTCCTGACCCGTGCGGCACGAAGTTCGACAACCTGCGCGGTGGGCTCGACAATCCCGTCATGACGTTGCCGGCCACCTACCCGGGAAACATGACCGAACTCGACTTCGTGGAGTCGTACGCGCGGTCCGCTCTGAAAAAGCCTCAAATGGCCGCGGATGCCGCGCTCAGGACGCTGGTGTTTTCCGAAGCGGGCGACCGGGCAATCCTGGTGGGACTCATCGCGCAAGAACTCGCCGAGGCGGCGCGGCGCCTGGTCGCGGTCTACGAAGCACTCAGTGACCGGACGCACTCAGTCGCCCGGTCGCTGTTACGACCGCTGCCCGGGGCGGGTGACTGGAAGACCTTCGTGCAACGCGCCGCAACGATCTCCCCAGAGCAGACGCTGCGAGAGCTTTCGATCGGCAACGATGCCCTGGAGTCCGCCCAGTTGCTCAGGGCGCAACCCGAACTCGCCGAGCTCACCGGTCTCATTGCCGCCGCCGAAACGGGCAATTCGATGCTGCTCATCCCGGACCTCGCGCGGCGGCACGTGGCGGAGGAATGCTGGATGGCCGGGATCGATGTGAATGGCGAGCCGATTGCCTCCAGCTTCGGGAGCAGTGAATCCGACGCCACGACTCTGGCGGACATCACGGCTGACCTTTCATCAATCGCGCGCGGCTTTTTGATGTCGTATCTGACGGCCCGGCGCGGTGCCGGGCGAACGCCCTGACGTGAGCGCCTGGCAATCTGGTCCGAGGAACGCGATCACCGATGTTCCCGGCATTCGGGTGGGCCACTACACCGACCGACGTGGCGTGACAGGTTGCACGGTCATCCTTTGCGAAGACAGTACAGCCGCGGCAGTCGACGCCCGCGGTGGCGCCCCAGGCACCCGCGAAACCGATGTCCTCGGTCTCACCAACCTCGTCCGAACCTGCCACGCGGTGGTACTCACTGGCGGAAGCGCCTTCGGCCTCGCCGCGGCTGACGGCGTCATGCGCTGGCTCGCCGAAAGGGACAAAGGATTCCCCACAGCCCAGCGCCGCGTGCCAATCGTCTCGGCCGCAGTCCTCTATGACCTCGGCCTGGGGGATCCGTTTGCTGCCCCGGCTGCAAAGGACGGCTACCTGGCCGCCAATCGGGCGAAGGGCGGCGTGGTCGCCGAAGGTTCAGTCGGGGCTGGCACCGGAGCGACGGCTGCCAAACTGCTCGGCCCGGATTTCTGCCTCAAGGGTGGCTTCGGGACAGCCAGCCTCGCCGGCCCGAAAGGGATCGTCGTGGGCGCGGCCGTGGCCACGAATCCCGTCGGTTCGTTGAGCGATCCGGCCACCGGCAGGCTGGTTGCGGGGCCGCGCGGCGCGAAAGGCCGATTCTTGAGCCTGCCCGCGGCGTTCGCGCGCCGTGCAGAAGCCATGGAACTCGCGCCTGGAGAACACACGACGCTCATCTGCGTCGCGACCAATGCGGCGCTCGAACCTCACCAGCTACAACGGATCTGCACGCACGCGCACGACGGCTTCGCCCGCGTGGTTTCACCCGCCCACACGCTCGCGGATGGCGATATCGCGTTCTCGATTTCCATGGGCAGCGTGGAAACACAACCGCGGGACGCACTCCTCGTGGGCGTCCTCGCCGCGCGGGCGGTTGAAGTCGCGCTGTTGCGCAGTGTCGCCCTGGCGACCGGCATGAAAGGTGTCCCTTCGGCCGAGGAGTGGAAACAGGCTGCGCAATCGCGGACTTAACTTCTCGGCATGGCTCCACCCCGGGAGCTAGAGGACTTCCGGCGGAAACCATGTTGCAACTGTGATTGGGGTCACACTAACCACTTGAAAACTGGTTCAGATGCGTTTACTTTCGTCGCTCGGACCTTGGCGTCCCATCAGAGAGGAGCAGCGCAATGAGGAAATTCTTGCTGGCCGTGCCAGCGCTCGCGATAGCGATTGCCGTAGTCTTCGGTTCCACGGGCCAGACCGCGATGGCGGCCGCCGTCAACCTCAAGATTCGTGCGGGGGCGGGCGAACAGGGCTACGCCGTCAACCAATTCCTGCCCGGCACCACGTACGTCAACACCGGTGACACCGTCACCTGGAGTTGGACGTGGATTGAACCGCACACCGTGACCTTCGGGGAGCCGCAGGGTGACCCCACCACGCCAGCCGACTCGCTGTCCGCCGAATACGACGGCACCGGCGTGGTCAATTCTGGCTTGCTCGACCCCGGTCCCACCGGCGAGACGAACTTCTCGATCAAGTTCACCAAGGCCGGCACCTACGACTACTACTGTGCCATCCACCCCGGCATGACCGGTGAAGTCGTGGTGCAGGGTCCCGGCGTTGGCGTACAGGACACGCAGGTAGCAGTCGATGCCCGCGGCGCCGCTGCCTACGACTCGTCCATCGGCGCCTTGAAAGCCGCTGCGGCCTCGCAGTCAATGAAGCCGGTAGCGGTGACCGCGGGTGTTAGCGGCGGGAAGAAGTACACCCTCGCCGTTTCCAGCGCCACCGACCTCCCGCAGGGATACGTCATGCAGTTCTTCCCCTCGTCGCTGAACATCGGCGTCAACGACCAGGTGGAGTTTGTTTCGGACGTCCAAACACCTCATGACATTGCCTTCCCTGGGCCCTACGACTTGAGTGGGCCCCCGCCTCCAGGGCTTGAAGACTTTGATCCGTTTTCACAGGACGTGAACTACAGTCCGGGCGTGAAACTGGACAACTCAAAGCCGGTAATCAGCCCGATGATTGGGGTCGGCTATCCAGCCGGACAGTCAGCGACGTTCGCATTCTCTAAAGCGGGCACCTATGCCTTCGGATGCGTCCTTCATGCTGATCAGGGCATGGTTGGCGTGATTAACGTCGGTACCAACGCTCCGTTGCCGCCAAATACCGGCGACACGGCGAGGACCGCGCCCTCCGGAACGAGCGGTCTCTGGCTCGTATTCGCTTCTGTGGGTCTTGCCCTGGCGGCCACCGTGGGGGCGTTCGCAGCCTCCCGGCGCTAACGTCCAGGGGCAACCCCGGTGCAGTTCAACGGTAGCCACCGCGCTCGCGGTGGCTACCGTTTTTTTGTCGCCAAATCGAAGCCCGCTCAGGGCCGGTTGGCGCGCACCAGAAGGCTTTCGGCCCCGCGTCACGGTGGGTTCCCCTGGGCAACTGTGAAATGGGTCACAGAAATCTCTTGTGGTTAGGTTCAGGTAGGTTTACGTTCCCGCAATCGGGACCCGCTCCCGAAGACAGAGGAGCCAGGAAACAGAATGAGAAAGGTCTTGCTGGCACTGCCGGCGCTCGTGATCGCGATGGCCGCGGTCTTCGCCTCGAACGGTCAATCCGCTCAGGCCGCCACAACCATCAACGTACAGGCAGGAAGCGGTGAGACCGGATATGCGGTCAACCTCTTCGCCCCGAATACCGTCTATGTTCAGCCCGGCGACACGGTGAAGTTCAGCTTCCCCTGGACTGAGCCTCACAGCGTCACCTTCGGCGCTCCGGCCGGCGACCCGAGCGTCCTCGTGGGTGGTGACAACCCCAACTACGACGGGACGGGCTTCATCAGTTCTGGACTCGTTTTCGGCGGGCCTACCAGCACTGACACGTACTCCGTGACCTTCCCGACGAAGGGGAACTACGCCTACTACTGCATCCTTCACCCGAACATGACCGGAAACATCGTGGTCCAGACGCCCGACCTCGGCACGCCGGACAATCAGATTTCGGTTGACGGCCGCGCGAAAGCCTCTATCGATTCGGCCCTGAGCGCGCTCAAGGCAGTGGCTGCTGGGATGGCTGCCAAGCCAGTCGCCGTCAGCGCCAATGCAAACGGCGGCCGCAAGTACACGCTCTCGATCAGCTCAACCACGGATCAGCCTCAGGGCGACGTCCAGCAGTTCTTCCCGTCGACGGTAAACATCGGCCTGAACGACTCAATCGAATGGGACTCAAGCGTTCAGACGCCCCACACCGTCTCCTTCGGAAATCCTGGGGCGGTCGCAGCGCTCATCCCGCCCGGCGGCGCCGATGCCGTTGTGGATATCGCCAAGTCGGTACCGGCGAACGGCAAGTACGACGGAACTGGCATCGTCAACAGCGGCGTCATCGGCGTTGGTTACCCGAATGGCACCAAGTTCGAGCTTGGATTCAGCAAGGCCGGAACCTACCAGTACTACTGCTTCCTCCACGCCGACCAGGGGATGATGGCCACCATCAACGTCGGGACCGGAGCACCGCTCCCACCAAACACAGGAGACACGGTCGCAACGGCACCATCTGGGACCAGCGGTATCTGGCTGGTGTTCGGCGCCGTCGGCCTGGCTATGGCTGCGACGGGAGCAGCATTCGCCGCAAGTCGCCGGTAACAAAACAACTGGTGTCTATTACAAGTGGCCATCGCCTCCGCGATGGCCACTTGTTTTGTGCGGTAGGTCACGGGAACCGAACGGGAAATTCGGGAACACTGGATTAGAACTTTCGCGGGGAGAGAATCATGCGTCGAGATTTCATGCTTGGACTGGCCGGCCTGGCGGTGCTGGCAGCGGGAGCAGCGTGCGGTGGTTCAAGCAGCAACGACGCGACACCCACGGCCGCGGCAACCACCACGCTTGCGACCGCGTCCACCGCAGCACCGACAAAGACGACCGCAACGGGCTCCACTTCTCCGGTCGCCACTAAATCGCCCTCGGCGGCTCCCGCCAGCGCGACCCCATCGGCCCCCGCGAGCTCGACCACGTCGGCCGCAACGCCAACAAGCGCCCCGTCAGGTAGCACGCCAGCGCCGACTCAGGCCCCGCGGCCAACCGCAACGACGGCGCCCGCGACGGGCAATCCTTCCTCCGCCTCAGTCGGCGTGACCGGCACGGCGCGCTTCTTCTGGGCGCCGGCCAGTGTGACCATTGCGCCTGGTGGGACCGTGACGTTTGCCTGGTCCGGCAATGACTTTCACGACCTCTCGATTCCGGCACTTGGAATCGAGAACGGAACAACGAAGAGCGCCAGCTACACGATCACGTTTCCCTCGTCCGGGACGTATTCGTTTATTTGCGAGATTCACACCGACACGATGAAGGGCACTGTCACCGTCCAGTAGCCCTCCGCGGGCATCTCTAGTACCGGCCGCCCAGCTTCGAGTGGTCCCAGCTGAAAATGTCCACGGGTTTCACGCGCACAACAACCCGTTTGCTCGCCGCTTTGAGGGCCGCTTCGGGCGTTTCCGTCGGCACCGGGATGCCGTTGTATTTCGAACCCACCAGCGCCATGACTTTCGCGGTGAAGGCCGTATCCTCGACGAGTTCGGCTTCGCCTTCGATCACGAGTCCCTTGAGTTCGGCATAACCCTTGCCGGACTCGAGCATGCAGGTGATTTTGGGGTCGCGTCGCAGGTTCATGATTTTCTGGCTCTTACCGAACGTGGTGAAGCAGATCCTGCCATCCACGACGACGTACCACATGGCGACCAGGTGCGGGAAACCCTTGTGCCCGTTGGACGCAACCTGCAACGTCCAACCTGCGTTCAGGAAGGCTTCTCGTTCTTCATCGGTGAACGCGATCGAACCGCGGCGGCTTGGCATTTGGTGGTCTCCTGCGGAGTAGACTTTGGTGCGCACAGTAGAGCGGGAATGGGCTGCCCGAGCAAGGAGACCAGATGACCTTCCAGCACAGCGCAGGCTCGCGCGAAATCCAGGACCGGTTCGATACGCGCCGGCTGGCTGACGCCATTAGCGATAGGACCGTCCACGATCGGTTGAGCGATCATGATCGCTTGTTCATCGAGCGCATGGATATGTTCTTCATCGCCAGCGAGGGGGCGAGCGGCATGCTCGACTGTTCGTACAAGGGCGGGGACACCGGGTTCGTGCATGTGCTGGACGAGAGCACGCTGGCGTTCCCGAACTACGACGGAAACGGCCAGTACATGACGGCAGGGAACATCCTCGAAACCGGCAAGGTGGGGATGCTGTTCATCGATTTCCAGAACCAGTGGCGCATGCGCGTCAACGGGACCGCCTCCATAGATTTCGCCGATCCGCTTCTCAGCGACTGGCCGGAGGCCCAGTTCATCGTGCGCGTGCATGTGCAGGAGGTGTTCCCGAACTGCCCGCGGTACATCCACAAAATGGAGATGGTGGAGCGTTCGGTGTACGTGCCACAGGCAGACTGCGCCACGCCGGACCCAGACTGGAAGGGCCAGTTCGAAGATGCCCTGCCCGTGGCAGAACAAGCACGGCGCGCCGCCCGCGGCCGGAGCTAGCGTCCCATTTTCAAACCCGGAGATTGCCCGCAATGAGCAAGAATCAGCCCGTTGTGCCGCCGTTGGGCGAAAAGTTTAGCGTGCCCGAATTCGACCCCGACAATACGAACGGGCGGGCGAAAGAAGACTGCCTGAAAGAAATACAGGACTTGCGGATGCGACTGAACGAACTGCAGGACCTGCTCTACGCCGATGAGCGGTTCGGGTTACTGGTCGTGCTTCAGGGCATCGACACGGGCGGCAAAGACAGCACAACCAAGAGCGTCTTCCAGGAAGTTGGCCCGCTCGGCTGCCGCGTTGTCAGCTTCAAGGTTCCGACTGACGAAGAGCTCGCACACACCTATCTCTGGCGCTACCAGAAAGAGGCGCCCGAAAGGGGACGGGTGGTCATCTTCAACCGTTCCCACTACGAATCGGTCCTCGTTGAGCGCGTCAAGAACATCGTGCCCAAAGACGTCTGGCGCAGGCGGTACGACGACATCAACGAATGGGAAGACTTCCTCGTCCGCAACGGTACCATCGTGATGAAGTTCGCCCTTCTGATAACCAAGGATGAACAGCGCGAGCGGCTCCAGGAGCGAATCGATAACCCGAAGAAACACTGGAAATTCAGGCTCGGCGACCTCGACGACCGGAAGTCCTGGGATGAATACCAGGAGGCCTACAGCGACGTGATCACTAAGACCAACACGAAGCACGCTCCATGGCACACCGTTGCCGCCGATCACAAGTGGTACCGCGATGTCGTTGTGGCGGAGGCGATCATAGAAAAGCTCGAATCGCTGGAACTGCGCTATCCTCCCGCCGACCCTGCCATCATCGGGATGAAGGTGGAATAACCTCCCAATCGCCCGAGCCGTGGCGTTTGCATTACAGCCGCATTTGCAGTGCTGGCACGCCGTACGCTGTTGCCGATGAGGTTCCTCGCTCGCTCGAAAGCCCTCCAGGCGAACCTCGTCACCGGCGCCTCCGACTGCGACCCTTCGGCCATCGTCACCTGCCTCCAGGTCGGCGCGACCACCGGCTTCAGCCTGCTCTGGATGTTCCCCCTGACCACGGTGGGTCTGATCGCGGTGGACCGGCTGGCCACGCGGTCAGCTGACAAGCACGGCCGGGGCATCGCCCGGCTGGTGCGGACGAAGCTGGGAGTGGTGGCGGCATGGGTGGTTGCAGTGGCGTTCATCGCCGCGAACGTGGTGACGCTCACCGCCGACATCGGTGGCGCCGCGGCAATCGCCTCAGATTTGTTCGGCGTGCCCCGCTGGACCGCGGCGATCACGATCCCCCTCATCCCGGCGATTCTGATCCTCCGTTGCGATTTTGCCCAGGTTCGGACGGCCCTGCTCTTGTTGACGCCGCTCTTCGTGCTTTATCTGATCGCGGGGATCGCCGCGAAGCCACGGCCGGACATCGGCGACTTCGTGCCACATGAGCTGTCGACCGTGCTCCTGCTCGGGGCGCTGGGCGTGGTCGGTTCGGTGCTGACGCCGTATGTCTTCTTTCGGCAGGTGGAAGACTCGATCCAGCTTCGCAGCCGATCGCTGGAGCAGAGCGATTCGACTATCGGAATGATCCTCGCCAACGTGGTCCTGCTCGCGGTTGTGTTGACCTCGGCTTCGGTGCTGAACCAGCCGGGTGGCTCCGGGCTGGAGATCAGCAACCTTCGACAGGCGAGTGACGCGCTGGAACCGCTGCTTGGGCATGCCGCGTTCACGTTCTTCGGAATCGGGATCATCGTCAGCACTGTGGTGGGCGCGCCAGTGATCGCGACCGTCTGCGGTTACGCGGCGATGGGCGCCGCCGGGAAGCGAGCCGGGCTCAACTGGCCGTTCGCCGCTGCCCGAGGCTTCTACGGCGTCGCAATAGTGGTGCTTGCAGGCGGCGGGGCATTCGCGCTGCTAGGGACGAACCCGGTGACACTGCTGTTCTGGGCGCAGGTCATCAATGGCGCGCTGATTCCATTGCTCATCGGACTTTTCCTGGTGACAAACCGAACCCGCTAAAGTCTGCCGGT
>JAANCK010259935.1_pt1 | contig 11526 bp, 8 predicted proteins | sample 7277841 | NCBI WGS metagenome assembly JAANCK01 (sample SAMN14222788, study PRJNA588281) | permafrost metagenome | isolation source: Arctic cryosol methane SIP | place: Canada:Nunavut | collected 2015-07 | reverse complement strand
GCCCAGCGCCTGTGCGCCCCTGTTCTCACAGCTACTCGAAGCCGGATTGCTCAACGAAGAAGATGTCTGGCGCCGCATCCGGCTGGCGCTGGATGCGGGCAATCTGCGTGTCGCGCAGGCGGTGGCCGGCGCCTTGCCGGAAGCGCAGCGCCCGGCCGCGAGTGTGTTCGATCAGGCCACGCGTGACCCCGCCCGTTTGCTGAATACGGGCGGAAAACTGAATTTCAGCCAGCGCGGCGATCGGGAGATTGCGCTGTATGCGCTGGATCAAGTCGCCAAGGGCAGTTCCAGTTCGGCCGAGCAAGCGCTGCGCAAACTTCCCGCGCAATTCAGTTCGGATGAGTTGCACATGGCCTGGGCGCGCGTTGCAACCTGGGCGGCCCGCCGTCATGAAGCGGTTGCGCTGGCGTGGTATCAGCGTGCGGGTCTGGTCGCCGTCACGGATTTTCAGCGTGAATGGTGGACGCGCGCCGCGCTGCGTGCGGGCGACTGGCAGACCGTGCAGCGAGTGATCGAGAGCATGGGCGACGCGACGCGCGCGCAGCCGGCCTGGCGTTACTGGCAGGCACGCGCCCTGCAGGAGAATAAACAGCGGCAGGCAGCCAATGCGCTGTTTCTGGCGCTGTCGCGCGAGCACCATTATTACGGCCAGCTGGCGCAGGAAGAGCTGGGGCCGGTGATGCAGGCGCCGCAGATCAATGTCAAAACCGGCGGCGAAAACCTTGCTGCGATCGCACGCCAGCCCGGGATTGCACGAGCCCAGGCTTTGTATGACCTCGGCTTGCGCAGCGAGGCCGCGCTGGAGTGGAACTGGACGATCCAGTCGTTTTCCGACAACCAGCTGTTGGCCGCCGCCGAGTTGGCGCGGCAGATGGCGTGGTATGACCGCGCCATCGACACCGCTGAACGCACCCGCGAACTGCACGATTTCGAATTGCGGTTTCTGGCGCCCTATCGCGAACTGGCGCATCAGTCCGCGATTGACAACCAGATCGACGAAGCCTGGGTATTTGGCCTGATGCGGCAGGAAAGCCGCTTCATCAACGTAGCGCGCTCCAATGTCGGCGCTGCGGGGCTGATGCAGATCATGCCCGCCACCGCGCGCTGGATTGCGCAGCGGCTGGGCATCAAGCGGTTTGCGGCGAGCGAGATGCAGGATCCTGCGCGCAATATCGAGTTCGGCGCGTATTACCTGAAACACATTCAGACCAGTCTGGATGGCTCGCCGGTGCTGGCCACCGCCGCCTACAATGCCGGTCCGGGACGCGCCCAGCGTTGGCGCGACACCCGGTCGATGGAAGCGGCTGTCTACATCGAATCGATCCCGTTTGCTGAAACCCGCAATTACGTCCAGAAAGTCATGAGCAACGCCATGTATTACGCCCAGCGTTTCGGACAGCCCTCAGCACTGTTGAAAGACCGGCTGGGCATGGTGCCGGCACGCAAGACGCCGCTTGAGCCGGTGCTGCAAGCCGACGACGCGCTGAAGAGCGAGCAGCCGGACGAATAGCGCGCAATCGACGCGTTCCACGCTAAAATCAGCATCGCCTTATATACAGACATCCTTTCATCATGAAGATTGAACGCATTTGCATTCTTGGCGGTTCCGGTTTTGTCGGCACCCATCTCGTCAGTCAACTCGCGGCGCGCGGCCTCAACGTGCGCGTGCTGAGTCACCGCCGTGAAATGGCCAAGGAATTGATCCTGCTGCCCACGGTTGAAGTGATCGAGACTGATGTACATGACCAGCAGGAACTGATCCGCCACTTCCGTGGCATGGATGCGGTGATCAATCTGGTGGGCATCCTGCACGAAAAAAAGGTCGGCCGGATCGACCTGCCCAGCGCGCGCCGGGGTGATTTTCATCAAACCCATATCGAACTGCCGCGCAAGGTGATTCACGCCTGTGGCGAAGCAGGCGTTAATCGTCTGCTGCACATGAGCGCGCTCGGCGCCCATCCCAATTCACGTTCGGCGTATCAGCGCTCCAAGGGCATAGCCGAAGCGCTGGTGCGCGAGTCCGGTATGCACCATATCGAGCATGAAAACTGGTATCTCAACGGCCCCAAACTGATCCACGGCTATGGGCTGAATGTCACGATTTTCCGGCCGTCGGTGATTTTTGGCCGCGGCGATTCCTTCCTGACGATGTTCGCCCGCCTGCTTAATATCTTCCCCGTGCTGCCGCTGGCCGATGCGGGCGCGCGTTTTGCGCCGGTGCATGTGGACGACGTCGCCCACGCCTTTGCCGACAGCCTCGACAACCGGGCGACCTATGGCCAGACCTATGACCTGTGCGGCCCCAAGGTCTACACCCTGAAAGAACTGGTGAGTTACGTCGGCGAAGTCATCGGCAAAAAGCGCAGCATCTTTCCGCTGGGCAATTGGCTCTCGTACCTGCAAGCCTGGGCGATGGAATTCAAGCCTGGCAAAAAGCTGATGACGCGCGACAACCACTACGCCATGAGCACCGACAACGTCTGCAAGGGCGGCTGGCCGGCCGTGTTCGGCTTTCAGCCCGCCGCGCTCGAAGCCATTGCGCCCGAATATCTGCGCGCCGACTCGCCGCGTGCGCGCTATGAAGGGTATCGGGAAAACGCTGGGCGTTAATGCCGTGACGCCGCCATGAAGACCTACATCGTTGGCGGCGCAGTGCGCGACCGGCTGCTGGGCTTGCCCGTAGTCGATCGCGATTACGTCGTCGTCGGCACGACGCCCGAGCAGATGGTGGCGCTGGGCTACCAGCCGGTAGGCAAGGACTTCCCAGTTTTTCTGCATCCCGGCACGCACGCGGAATATGCGCTGGCGCGCACCGAGCGCAAATCCGGCAAGGGCTACAAAGGCTTCACCGTCCACGCGTCACCGGATGTGACGCTGGAAGAGGATTTGTCGCGGCGCGATCTCACCATCAACGCCATCGCCGAAGATGAAGCCGGTGCGTTGACCGACCCCTATGGCGGCCAGCGCGATCTGGCCGCCAAAATTTTTCGTCATGTAAGCGCAGCCTTTGCCGAAGACCCGGTGCGGATCTTGCGCGTGGCGCGCTTTGCTGCGCGCTTTACCGAGTTTGCCGTGGCGGCGGAAACCAATGCGCTGATGCGGCAGATGGTGGACAACGGTGAAGTCGATGCGCTGGTGCCCGAACGGGTGTGGCAGGAAATTGCGCGCGGGCTGATGGAAGCGCAGCCCTCGCGGATGTTCCAGGTGCTGCGCGACTGTGGCGCGCTGGCTCGATTGCTCCCCGAGATAGACTGCCTGTTTGGCGTGCCGCAGCCGCCCCAGCACCACCCTGAAATCGATACCGGCGTCCACGTCATGCTCGTCGTCGACTGGGCCGCGCGCCAGGGGTTCGGCCTGCCGGTTCGCTTTGCTGCGTTGACCCACGATCTCGGCAAAGGCGTCACGCCGCCCGCGCTGTGGCCCAAGCATCACGGCCACGAAGCGAAAAGCGTGGCGCTGGTGCGCGCGCTCGGCGAACGCGTGCGTGTGCCTGCCGACTGCCGCGAACTGGCCGTCGCGGTGGCGCGCGATCACGGAAATGTTCACCGCGCATTGGAACTGCGCGCCGCCACCATCGTCGAATTGCTAGAGCGCGTCGATGCGTTTCGCCGCCCGGAACGCTTCACCGAATTTTTGCAGGCCTGCGAGTGCGACTTTCGCGGCCGGCCGGGCTACGAAGTGCGCGACTACCCCGCGCCGATTTATTTGGCGCAGGCGCTTGCTGCTGCACGTGCGGTCGATGCCGGGGCGGTGGCACGCAGCGTCACACCGGATAAAATTCGCGATGCGGTATTTCGCGCGCGGGTGGCTGCGGTCGAGTTCTGGAAACAAGCTATTTAACGATTTGAGGAAAAACCATGCCTTACAGTGAACAAACCGTACAGTCCGTGCGGACGTGGTCGGACAAGACTTTCAGCTTCACCCTCACCCGGCCGCAGGATTTTGACTTTGCCAACGGCGAGTTCGTCACCCTCGGACTCAAGCGCGAAGGCAAGCTGGTGGCGCGCGCGTATTCCATCGTCTCCACCGCCGACCGCGACCATCTGGAATTCCTCAGTATCCACGTGCCGGACGGCCCGCTCACCAGCCAACTCGTTCAGGTCCAGCCGGGCCACAGCGTGTGGGTAAACAGCAAGACCACAGGTTCGCTCACGCTCAACCATGTGCTGCCCGGCCGCACGCTGTATATGCTCGCCACCGGCACCGGGCTGGCGCCCTTTATCAGCCTGGTGCGCGACCCTGAAACCTATGCGCGGTTTGAACGCGTGGTGCTGGTGCATTCAGTGCGTACCGTCGCCGAGCTGGCTTACCGTGAAGAGTTCGAGACGCTCGGTAATCCACAGCTGATGTATGTGCCGACGGTGACGCGCGAAGTGTTTGTCACCCCTGAACGTGGCGCCGAGCTGTTTCGAACCGGACTTTTATCGCAGCGGCTCGGGCTGCCCGCCCCCGACCCCGAACACGACCGCGTGATGATCTGCGGCAATCCCGAGATGACACGTGAGATGACCACGCATCTGAAAGACAGCGGCTGGACGCTGACCAACCATCGCGGGGTCGGCAATTTCAGCACCGAGCTGGCTTTCGTGGTTCATCACGAATAGGGCGGGCTTGCGTCACTCCTCAACATCCGGGGGGCCGCCCTTTAATCGGCCGAACTCAGTCATCCCACTCCCGGCCACGATCATGGCCGCGACGGTCGTTGTCATGGTGGCGATGATGCCGTTCATCGCCATGCCAGTCGTTGCGCGAGGGGTAATACAGGACGCGCTGCACCGGGTAATACGGCGCGCGCACGACAACAGGGGCGCGGTAGTAGACCGGCGCTACGGGTACATAGCGATAGCCCCCGCTTTGATAGTACAGATTGAATCCGTTGAGCGGCGCGCCAATTGAAACGGCGATGTTCGGTTCGGCAACAACGACGCGGCTGCTGTAGCCGGCACCGTGGCCGTGATAGCCGCCGTCGGCGAGTGCCGCGACAGGCATAGCGAGGAGCGTGGCGGCGAGAAATGTGGTGCGTAACATGGTCAGTTCCTTTCATGAAGTAAGGGGCGTGTGGCTTGGTCGCCTCAACTGCGATGGCCTCTTTTCCAGCCGGGTTCGTCCTCGTCCTGCGCGATGCGGTATGACACGTTGAGCTTGAGGAATTCGCCTGGGTCATAGGGCAGGCGGGTGGTGAATTCGCGACCGTTGAAGCGGTAGCGCACGTCGTACCCGATCACCACCTGGCGGATGTTGTCGTGGGTGGCGCAGCGTTCCACCTGGGTGGGGCGCGATTCGGTGTACACGCCGCGATCATTCCAGCGGTCTCCCACGACCGCACCGGTGGCCGCACCGACGGCGGCTGCGGCGACTTTGCCGTTGCCTTTGCCGACGGTTGAGCCGATCAGGCCGCCCGCGATGGCGCCGAGGATTGCGCCGCCGGGACTGTTTGCGTTGCGGTAGCTCTGCGTTTCGTAACCGGTGGTTTCGGTCCAGCATTCCTTGCGCGGTTCGTTGATGGTGTCGTAAACCGGTTCGCTGGCAACGACGGGGGCGCGCACGATCATTTCATCGTCCTGGCGACGGTCGGCCCGGGCGCTGCCGCTGGCTGCGACCAGCACGGCGATCAGGGTTGCGATCCGGGTGGTTTTGCGTGTGCGTGGATTCATGTTGGGTCTCCTCATTGATTCAAAGTGATGCAGGTTGATGGCGTTTTAGTGGCGGGGCTGACGTGGTGCGTTGCCTTTGTTGTCGGGTTGTTGATCTTGTTGCTGGCGGCGTTCGTAGCCATAGCCATAGCTGGAGGGCTCGTCGCGTCGCGTGTCGCGCTTGCTGTTGCGCGTGTCCTTGTTTTCGTTGCGCGGTTCCTGACGAGCGTCGTCGCGGGCGTCGCGCGCAGCCACCATGAACGATCCATCCAGACCATCCGGGTTCGCCTGGGCAGGCGCAGCCAGCGCGAGCCCCAGTGCGGCCAGACCAAACATCCATGTGTGACGTGTATTCATTTTGTCTCCTTGTTCGGGGGGCGATGTCTCGCTCCCACGCTTTGCAGTTTGGGTGAGAAAAGTAAGCGCTCTGTTTCACGCAGGGGCGATTTTGTAACGGTGTGTAACTGGATGGGAAGCGCACGGGAGGCGCGCTATAGTTGCCGCATGGAAAAAGACCTGATTTATGTGACGGATGATGATCCAGGCATCCGTGAACTGGTGGCCGAATACTTGAGTACACAGGGTTACGTGGTTGAAACGGCAGCGGATGCGGCTGCACTGGATCGACTGCTCGCGGTGCGCCTGCCGCAGCTCGTGGTACTGGACTGGATGATGCCGGGCGAAGATGGTCTGTCGATCGCCCGCCGTCTGCGCGCGCAGCCGGGGTTTCCGCCCATCATCATGCTGTCGGCCAAGGGCGAGGACATTGATCGCATCATCGGTCTCGAAGTCGGCGCGGACGATTATTTGCCCAAGCCGTTTAATCCGCGCGAACTGCTGGCACGCATCCGCGCGGTGCTCAGGCGGCACGATGTGGTCCCCGCGCAGGCTGCGGCGGGGACTGCCAAAACCTTTGCGTTTGGCCCCTTCGTCGTCAACCTTGACGCCCGCATGCTCAGTCGGGACGGGGCTGAAATCGCGCTCACCGGCGGTGAATACGAATTGCTGGAGATATTTGTCGCCCACGCCAACCGTGCACTGTCGCGCGACTGGCTGATGGATCAGCTGCGTGGCTTCGAGCGTGACCCGTTCGACCGCAGTATCGATGTACGGGTGAATCGCCTGCGCAAGAAAATCGAGGACGATCCGGCCAATCCGGCTTACATTCGTACCCAACGCGGACAGGGCTATTTGTTTGTGCCGCGGGGTAAAGATTAGTGGTCTGCTGGACGTAGCGTATATACGCGATCATCACGCCAACTGATCCTGACTTTTGGGTATGCGCCTCCTGATAAAAAAACGAGATGACTTCTGCCTCTTCCGGAACGGGTAAAAAGGAACAACGACGCCATGCGCGGCTGGCCACGTCGCAGACTGCGCACATCCGGTTTGGCGAAGGCGAAGCCATCCTCGCCGAAATCCGTGACTATTGCCAGACCGGTTTGTACGTGGCCTTTCCGGGCGCGCGGACACCCGATGCGGCCATTCCGGCGCTGGTAGGCGATTCCGTGCAAGTGGCGTTTGTCGTGGACGGCTCTGGCGCATTGCGGTGCAGAGGGCGGGTCGCGCATGTGTCGCCCGGTGGGGTGGGCGTCTTCACCGCAACCCTGTCCGAAGCGATCGTGCAGACCTTGCGTACGGCGAGTGGACAGCGTGCCCAGCCCGATTCAAATGGGCTGAGCTCCGGCCTGAGCCCGCAACAGGCGCAGGCGCTGCAACGGGAATGCACCAGCCAGTTCCGCAGCTTCCTTGATACGGTGATGCTGGATTTTTTCCAGCGCGCCTTGGAGCGGCTGGCTGAAGCAGGCCAGGACGAGCCGAGTTTTCTGGAGCGCTCCCGCTTTGGCTACGGCGTCCAGGAACTGACGCAGCGCCGCAGCCGGATCGAAGACGATTTTTTCAATGCCATACGCGACCGCATTCAATATGTCGGGTCGATCACGGAAGCTTCATCGGAGGGGGAAACGGCGAACAGGCTTTCCCTCGTCGACGAGGCCGAATTCGAGGACTGGCTGAGCTTGTCAGCGGTCATCAAGCAGATCGAGTCGGATATTGCCTCCCCGCTCGGCGAGTTCGAGCAGCGCTATAGCAGGCTGACCGGCATGCGGGTCGACCGGAAGAATAATCCCCTCGGCCCGGAATCGATCGGCCATGCCTTCCAGGATGCCATTCAGGTGCTGGATTTCTCCAATCCCATGCGGGCGATTCTTTACAAGGCGCTTGGGCAAGCGGTATCGAACCAGGGCCTGGCGGTTTACCAGCAGCTCAATCAGACGCTGGCTTCCCTGCCGCCGGCCGCCCTGCCCGAACCGGGCCGCGACAGGGCGAAGCCGAAGCCTGACCCGGCCGCCGCGGTTCAAACCGCCGAAAGCCACAAGTTCAGGCCGGATCTCGCCGAAATCGCCGACACCCTGAACGCACTCTACAAGCAGGATCAGACGGGTGCGCCCCAGACCCCGGAAAGCGCCGAATACAGCCTGGACCGTATTCTGGCGACCCTCAATCAATCCCAGCGACGCGCAGCCAGCGAGACACCGGTGGCATCTGCCGCGCGATCCAGCCGTCAGACGGGCGCTGTCCCGGGGCATCCGGCTGCCGCGCGGCCTGACATTCTGCAAATGGTCAGCCGCTTGCAGCAGACCGCCCGCCAGATGGGCGGTCGCGATGCGTCGGCACTGAGAGCTGTTGCTGCGACGGGCGGCGCCGGGACGGCATTGGCGGAGGTCAGCCTGCGCGAGCTGCAGCTCGCGCTGGAGGGTTTGCCACTGGTGAACCAGGCAACGGCAGGCAAGTCGGTGTCATTGACCGATCAGATCGATGCGTACATTGCCGCGAGCGGGGGCGAGGCCAGGCGGATTGCGCCGGGCCAGCGGCTGATTCTGGATACCACCGCGGATCTGTTCGCCCGGGCGCGGGCGGACTTCGTGCCGAGTTCGGACGTGGAGTTGCTGGTGAAGCGGCTGGAGCGTCCGCTGCTTAAGCTTGCGCTGCAGGACGCCGACTTTCCCAACCAGCCTGACCATCCTGCCCGGCAAGTACTCAACCTCATCGAGCAATACGCCGTGGCGGCGGATGACCAGGGCAAGTTTTTCGATGCCAAGCTGCAACGCTTCCTCTACCTGCTGGTGGATCGTGTTTGCAGCCGGGCCGACGCGGATCCGGCTATTTTCGGGATGGTTCGCGACAGTCTCGAAAAGGTGCTGTTGCCGATCCTGCAAATCCGCAGAACGCGGGTGGCGCGCCTGCAGGAAGCCAGCGAGGGGCGGGAGCGCATCCGTTCGGCGCGCACTCGGGTCAACGCGGCGCTGGAACAGCGTTTGGCTGGGCGCGAGGTGCCCGCGATGCTGTTGCGCCTGCTGGATGCCGGTTGGCGTCAGTATCTTATCCTGCTGGAACTGCGCCAGGGGGCGCAGGGCGAATCCTGGGACGCCGGCCTGGCGGTGCTGGATCGGCTGTACGCCGAGTTCAGTCCCGCCGATGCGGACACGCCCCGAATTCCCGAGACGAATCAGGTATTGCTGGGCGAGATCGAGCGCACACTGGCGATGGTTAATGTCGACGCCAAGCTGCTGGCTGTGTTCATGGACGAGTTGAGCGACAGGCTGTCCGATGCGTCATCGCACGCCGCTGCCGGAGCCGCGATGGTGTTGGTGCCGCCGGGCAGACTGGCTCCCTCGCAAGGAGAGGGGGGCGAGGCGCCCGCGCATCGCCGGCTGGCGGATCGCCTGCGAGTGGGCGACTGGTGGGACTTCAATCTGGACGGCGGCAGGGTTTCGATGCAGCTCATCTGGGTCAGCCAGCCGCCATTGAGCTGTGCTTTTTCCAATCGCTCTGCGACCAGCAAGACCGATCTCACCCTGGCCGAACTTGCCCGGCGGATGCAGAGTGGTCTCGTCAAACCAGGCAAGGATCTGGATATGCCGCTGTTCGAGCGTTCGGAACACGCCTTGTTCGATGAGACCTATCAGCGCATGGTGCATCAGGCCATGCACGATCCGGTGACGGGCTTGCTCAATCGCAAGGGGTTTATGCAGCACCTGAATCAGCTGGCAGCGCCAGATCAGGAGGGCAAGGCGCACGCGATTGGCATTATCGAGTTCGACCAGCTCCGCATGATCAACAACACCTGCGGGGTGGAGGCGGCGGAAGGCCTGGCGCGCATTCTGGCCAATGAGGTTCGCGCGCAAATCGGCCCCGATGCAGCGCTGGCCACTTTTCGCGACGACACCCTGGCGGTTGTGCTGCCCAACCGCAGTCGAGACGAAGGGTGCCAGGCCATCGACAGCCTGCTCAAGCAGGTGAAGGACCACCCTTTCCAGCATGGACCGCACAGTTACAGCATCGGTTTCAATATCGGCTTGACCGAATATGCGCCGACCCGATTCAGCGCGGTGGAAGCCATCCGGCGCGCCGACTCGGCCTGCATCACGGCAAAGTCGATGGGGCGCAACCGGATGCAGATCTATGAACAGGCCAGCCCCCAGTTACAGTCCCAGGAGTCGATGATGGACTGGGCAGGGCGCCTCGACTCCTTCCTCAAAGGCAACGGCTTGTATTTGCGCTGTCAACAGGTGCGGCCCATCGGTGCGGATACGTCCCGCCTGCCCTATTACGAGATTCTGCTGGGTATCGATAACGAGGCCGGACAGGAAGTCAGCCCCATGCACTTTGTTCCCGCAGTGGAAAGCCTGCAGCGCTCGCACGAACTGGATATCTGGGTGATGCAGAAAGTGTTCGAATGGATCAGGGCCAACCCGTCGGATTTCGCGTCTCTGGGCGGCTTCGCCATCAACCTGTCGGCCAACTCGCTGAGCAATCCCGAAGTGATGGCCTATCTGCAGCAGGTGCTGCCGGGTAGCGACCTCCCCACCCACAAGATCGCCTTCGAAATTACGGAAACCGCCGCCATCGAGAGTTATGGCGCCGCGCAGGATTTCATCCGGGAAATTCGCCGCTATGGCTGCACGTTTTCACTGGACGACTTTGGCAGCGGCTTTACCTCTTACGCACATCTGAAAAACCTGCACACCGATACGCTCAAGATCGACGGCAGTTTCGTCAGGGACATGCTGCAGAACCCGGACGACTACGCCATGGTCAAGTCGATGAACGACATCGGACATTCGCTGGGCCTGATCACGGTGGCCGAGTACGTGGAGTCGCCCCTGATTCTGGATGCTCTCCGGGAAATCGGGGTCGACTATGCCCAAGGCTACGCCATCCACAAGCCCTGCCGCATCGACGAACTGTTGTCGGCGCAGGTGCCTGTATTCGGGAACTGAGTGCGCGCTGGCCGCGTAAGCTGCGACCTGCTCAGCCCTGACCGATGCCCCATTCACTTTTCGCCCGCACCGCGCTGACACTGGCGCTGGCCTTCATCGTGTTTCAGGCGGCGGCGTTCTGGGTGGTGTATCGCACCCTGATCGTACCGGTGGCGGAGCGCTCGGCGAACGACCTGGCGGGCCTGGTCGTGCTGTCGGCGCAAACCTGGGTGGAGTTGCCGCCGCAGACGCGCGCGGCGTTCGAACGCGAACTGGCGAATCGCCACGGCTTGCGCCTGACCACCGTCGATGTGGGCGCGACGGCCGATGCGCCACGGTTTACGTTTCGCAGCCAGATCGAAGCAGCATTGAGTCAGCGGCTGGGCGACGCCGTGGTGTTGCACGGAGTGCCGGGCACGGCGGCAGCGTGGCTGGATATTCCGCTGGGCGGGCACGATTTGCGGGTGGGGTTTTTCCCCGATCGCTATGCCGTCAAGCTGCCGCTGGCCGCCATTGCGGTCGTCGCGCTGGGCACGTTTCTGAGCCTGTTGACTGCGCTGCTATTGGTGCGCCGCATCACGGTTCCACTGGCGCGTGCGGCGCAGGCGGCCGGCCAAGTAGGGGCAGGTGAG
>JAANCK010421205.1_pt1 | contig 11551 bp, 5 predicted proteins | sample 7277841 | NCBI WGS metagenome assembly JAANCK01 (sample SAMN14222788, study PRJNA588281) | permafrost metagenome | isolation source: Arctic cryosol methane SIP | place: Canada:Nunavut | collected 2015-07 | reverse complement strand
GGATTTCGCCTCGGTGGACAGCCTGTTGCAGCGGTTCATTGCCGATGCGGGTGCGCCGGGCTTGCCGGACGGTCTGCTGCTGGCGTTGCCGGGCGCGCTGGATGGCCAGCGCGTGAAGCTGACCAATCTCGACTGGACGCTCGATGCGGCCGAATTGCAAACGGCGTTGGGGATACGTGAAGTGCGTTTTATTAATGATTTTCAGGCAGCAGCGGCAGGCGTGGCGACGCTGACGGATGCCGATGTTCTTGCGCTCAATCCACATCCCGTCGAGCCTGGGGGCGTGCGAGCGATTACGGGGGCCGGCACCGGGCTGGGGCTGGCCTTTATGCTGCCGGCTGCCGCTGGGGACTATCAAAGTTTTGCCACTGAGGGCGGGCATGTCGATTTTTCACCCGCCAACGCGCAGCAGGCGCGTCTGCTCGAACGCTTGCGCGCGGCTTATGGGCACGTCTCGTGGGAGCGTGTGGTGTCGGGTCTGGCGATGAACGATTTGTACCGGTTTTGTTGTGCCGAGCAGGGCCGCACCCCGCCGGACGAAACGATGGATGGAGCGGCACTCGCCGTGCGCGCGAAGTCGGGCGACACGGCAGCAGAAGCTGCGCTCGAGCTGTTTATCGATGTATATGGCGCATGGGTGGGCAATGTCGCCTTGCTCTACCAGCCGCGCGGTGGGCTGTATATCGCGGGCGGGGTGGCGACGCATATGCAGACGCGGATGCAGTCATCCCGTTTCATGGCGGCGGCTACCGACAAGGGGCGGATGCGCGGCGTGGTTGAACGCACGCCGATTTTTTTGATCACCAGCACGCGGCTGGGTGTGCAGGGCGCAATGGCGAGTGCGCTGGCCCGGTCACAAGCTGCTTTGTTTGCTGCACCTTGAATTTCAATGCAGCGGTTAACTTCGGTACAGAAGTTCATTCCAAAACGAGTAATCATGGAGGGGAGCGTATGACGATTTCCAAGGAAGAGCAGGAACGGCTTTACCGTTATTACACTGAACCGAAAACAGTGACGGATTTGGCGCGCAAGACCTTGGCGCTGGTACTGGCGGGGGGCGAGGGTTCACGCTTGAAGGATCTGACGGCGTGGCGTGCCAAGCCTTCGGTGCCGATTGGCGGCAAATACCGCATCATCGATTTTCCGCTATCCAATTGCGTGAACTCAGGCATACGCCGCATCGGCGTGCTGACGCAATACAAGTCGCATTCGCTGATTCGCCATCTGCAACGCGCCTGGGGTTTCATGCGGGCCGAGATTGGCGAGTTTGTGGAGATTCTCCCGGCGCAGCAACGCACCCACAAAAAAGAGTGGTACCAAGGGACCGCCGATGCGCTGTTCCAGAACCTCGACATCATGCAGCGGCATCATCCTGACTACGTACTGGTGCTCGGCGGCGATCACGTCTACACCATGGATTACTCGGACATGCTGCTGTATCACGCGCAAAGCGGCGCTGATTTCACGGTCGGCAGCATCGAAGTGCCGGCAGAAGAGGCGCGCGGATTTGGCGTGATGTCGGTGGATGAAACCATGCGCATCACCCATTTCAGCGAAAAGCCCGACAACCCAGATTGCATTCCTGGCAAACCCGGCATCGCATTGGCGTCGATGGGCATTTATATTTTTTCCAAGGACTTTCTCTACAAGACCCTGATCGATGATGCCTGCAATGCCGAGTCCTCGCACGATTTCGGCAAGGACATTATTCCCGCCAGCATTGCCGCCGCGCGCGCGATGGCCTATCCCTTCCGCAACAAGGCGGGCGAACCGGATTACTGGCGCGATGTCGGCACCCTGCATTCCTACTGGCAGACCAATATGGAATTGTGCTCGGTGGATCCCGCACTCAACCTGTACGACCGTAACTGGCCGATCTGGACCTACCAGCCGCAATATCCGCCCGCCAAGTTCATCTTCGACGACGAAGGCCGGCGCGGCACGGCGATCGATTCGCTGATCGCAGGGGGCTGCATTCTGTCGGGTGCGCGGGTCAAGCGCTCGGTGCTGTTTTTTGCCACCACGGTGGAAAACGGCAGCATCATCAAGGACAGCGTGATTCTGCCCAAGGTCAATATCGGCAGCCATTGCCGCATCACGCGCGCGATCATCGACAAGGGCACGAGCATTCCGGATGGCACGGTCATCGGGGAAGACCTGGTCGAGGATGCCAAGCGTTTTCATGTCACGCCGGAAGGCATCGTGCTGGTGACATCGGCCATGCTCGGACAAAACCTCTACGCGAGGCTGCATAATGACTACGACAGCTAAAACGCTGAATGTGGTGCTGTGCTGGCACATGCACCAGCCGTACTACCGCGAAGGGCTCAAGGGCGCGTATCACCTGCCCTGGGTGTATTTGCACGGCATCAAGGATTACAGCGACATGGCGGCCCATCTGGAGCGCTATCCGGCGATGCAGGCGGTGGTGAATTTTGCCCCGGTTCTGCTCGAACAGATCGACGATTACGCGCAGCAAATGGACGCGCTGCTCAAGCATGGCAAGCCGACTCAGGATCACATGATCAATCTGCTGTCCGGCGTCGAGCGCATTCCGTCTGACGCGGTTGCGCGCCTGGCCATCATCCGCGACTGCCAGCGCTGCCATGCGCCGCGCATGATTCATCCCTATCCGGTCTATCGCCATCTGCTGGAAATGGTGGGCGCCTCGTACGAGGCCGGGCCGGGCGACACGGCCTTGCCTGCGCATCTGGGCTATTTGTCCGAGCAGTATTTCCTGGATTTGCTGACCTGGTACCACCTTGCCTGGCTGGGAAACTCGCTGCGGAAAATGCCGCTGGTACAGCGTCTGCTGGCAAAGGGACATGAATTCTCGTCCGCCGATCGCCACGAATTGCTGTACCTGATGCAGCATTGCATGGCGGGCTTGATTCCACGCTATCGTGCGCTGGCCGAGCGCGGTCAGGTCGAGTTGTCGATGACGCCTTACGGTCATCCGATTGTGCCGCTGCTGAACGACTTCGCCAATTTGCGCGATGCCATGCCCGATGCGCCGGTGCCCGAGGCGCTGGCTTATCCGGGCGGGGCGGCACGTGCGCGCTGGCATCTGCAACATGGGGTCGAGGTGTTCGAGCATTATTTTGGCCGCAAGCCCACTGGGGTGTGGCTGTCCGAAGGCGGGGTGAGCGAGGATGCGCTGGCGCAACTCGATGAAATGAACATTGCCTGGACCGCTACGGGCGAAGGCGTGTGGCGCGGGAGCTGCGTCAAGTCGGGTTGTTCCGTCGACGACATGCAAACCAGACGCGGCCTGTTTTCCCCCACGCGCGTGGACGGCTTCAAAACCCGGGTGTTTTTCCGCGACGATGGGTTGTCGGATTTGATTGGTTTCAAATACAGCGACTGGCATGCCGATGACGCGGTGGGCGACTTCATTCATCACCTGGAAACCATTGCGACGTCGCTTGGCAAGAATGCGAACCAGCATGTGGTTTCGGTCATTCTCGACGGTGAAAACGCCTGGGAGTATTACCCCGACAACGGCCACTATTTTCTGGACGCGCTCTATTCGCGCCTGTCCAGCCATCCCACCCTCAATGTCAGCACTTTTGCCGAACAGGCTGCGAACACGCCGGCCAAACCCTTGAAGCGGCTGGCATCGGGCAGCTGGGTGTATGGCAGCTTTTCGACCTGGATCGGTTCGACCGACAAGAATCGCGGCTGGGATTATCTGGTCGCGGCCAAGCTGGTGTATGACCGCACCCTGGCAACAGGCAAGCTCGATGCGGAGCATCAAACCATGGCGATCCGTCAGCTTGCCGTGTGCGAAGGTTCGGACTGGTTCTGGTGGTTTGGCGATCACAACCCGGCGGGGAGTGTCAGGGATTTCGAGCAGCTCTATCGGACCCAGTTGCGCGAGTTGTATCGCCTGCTCGGGGTGGCGCCGCCGGCCTTGCTGGATGTGCCGCTGTCGCATGGCGGCGGTGTGGCGGAAAACGCCGGAACCATGCGCAGGAATACCTGATGAACCTGGATAAGCGATGTGCCGGCCTGTTGCTGCACCCGACTTCGTTGCCATCGGGCACCCTGGCGGATGCCGGGCGCTGGCTGGATTTTTTGCAGGCAGCGGGCATGAGCAAGTGGCAGATGCTGCCGCTTGGCTTGCCGTTGAGTGGGTTGTCGCCATACCAGTGCGCCTCGGCGTTCGCGGTGAATCCGGCGCTGTTTCCTGCTGAAATCCGGGTGGATATGCGGCGGTTTTCACCCTGGCGCAGGACACAGGCGCACTGGCTCGACGACTATGCGCGCTTCATCGTCATCAAGTCCGAGCAGGGCGGTGCGTCCTGGACCGACTGGCCGCAGGCACTGCGTGATCGTGACCCGGCCACGCTGGCGGCTTTCGATCTCGCGCATGGCGATCAATTGCGCGAGATCATGCACGCCCAGTTTCGCGCCGCCGTGTTCTGGCGGCGCATGCGCGCGGAGGCGGCGCAGCGCGGTATCCAGCTATTCGGCGATATGCCGATTTTTGTCGCGCACGACAGCGCCGATGTGTGGGCGCGGCGTGATCTGTTCCTGCTGGATGCCGAGGGCCATCCCACCGTCGTAGCCGGGGTGCCGCCGGATTATTTCTCCGAAACCGGGCAGCGCTGGGGCAACCCGCACTACAACTGGGCTGCGATGCAGGCCGACGGATTTGCCTGGTGGCAGGCGCGGCTGGGTGCGCATTTCGAGTGGTTCGACTGGGTGCGCATCGACCACTTTCGCGGCCTGGCGGCGGCCTGGGCGATCCCCGCGAGCGAACCCACGGCTATTCACGGCCAGTGGGTGCCTACGCCCGGCGCCGCCCTGTTGCAGGCGGTATCCGACGAAATGGGCGAGCTGTCGCTGGTGGCTGAAGACCTGGGCATGATCACGCCGGACGTCACCGCGCTGCGCCATCAGTTTGGCTTGCCCGGCATGGCGGTCCTGCAATTTGCGTTTGACGCCCATGCCGACAATCCGCACAAGCCTGAAAACGTGCAGCCCGACACGGTGTATTACACCGGCACGCATGACAATGACACCGTGCTGGGCTGGTGGCGCTCGCTGCCCGACCATGCGCGCCAGCATGTGCGCTGGCAGCTGGGCATCGGTGAATCGGAAGCAGCGCCGGACGAAAGGGTTGTGGACGCGATGATCGAGACCGTGCTGCACAGCCGTGCCGCGCTGGCGATGCTGCCGTTGCAGGATGTGCTGCATCTGGGCAGCGAGGCGCGCATGAATACGCCCGGTACGGACAACGGCAACTGGACCTGGCGTTTTGATTGGGATGAATTACCTAGAGACTTGGCATCCCATTTGCTTGAACAATTACAAAAGTCTCATCGGTGTGGAACGCTGTCCCTCTCATGAAAACGCCCTTGAAAACCTCACCTGACACCCACCTGCCTGCAATCAGCGCGCCGATCCTGCGCGTGCAAAAGGGCACGCATCACGATCCATTCGAGGTGCTGGGCGCCCACGCCGCCCCAGACGGCAGCACGCTGTTGCGCGCTTTCCTGCCGGCGGCCGAAGTGGTCGAAGTAGCCGGTATGCGCATGCAGCGGATTCCGGGCACCGACTGTTTCGAGCTGACGCTACCGGCCGGACAGACGCTTGATCCGCATCCGCAGTTGCGCTGGCAGGACAAGGGCGCGGGCGCGTGGCACACCCTGCAAAGCCCCTACAGTTTTGCGCCGCAGCTCGGCGAGCTGGATTTGTACCTGCTCGGCGAAGGGCGGCATTTTGAAGCCTGGAAAGTGCTCGGCGCCCGCCTGAAAACCATCGACGGCGTGGCGGGTTGCCTGTTCGCCGTGTGGGCGCCAGCGGTGCAGCGCGTCAGCGTCATCGGCGACTTCAACGATTGGGATGGCCGCCGCCATCCGATGCGTTGTCGCGGGGCATCCGGCATCTGGGAATTGTTCATCCCCGGGCTGACGGCAGGGATGGCTTACAAATACGAAATCCTCGGCAGCCACGGCCAGCTGGCCAAAAAAACCGACCCGTATGCGCGCCAGATGTTTGCGCGTCCCGAAACCTCAAGCTGCATTACCGACGACACTCCGTATGCCTGGGCGGACAGCGACTGGATCGCCGCCCGTGCGCATTTCGACTGGCAGCATCGCCCGGTCAGCATTTACGAATTGCATCCGGGTTCCTGGCGGCGGCACGCCGACGGCAGCTTTTATACCTGGGGCGAGCTCACCGCCGAGTTGATCCCCTATGTGCGGGACCTGGGCTACACCCACATCGAATTGCTGCCGGTGGCCGAGCATCCGCTCGACGCCTCGTGGGGTTATCAGGTGTCGGGCTACTACGCGCCGACTGCGCGGTTCGGTTCACCCGACGATTTCCGCGCGTTTGTCGATGCCTGCCACCAGGCTGATATCGGCGTGCTGCTCGACTGGGTGCCGGCACATTTTCCCAAGGACGACTGGGCGCTGGCGCGCTTTACCGGCGAAGCGGTGTACGAGCACGAAGATCCGCGGCGCGGCGAGCATCAGGAATGGGGCACGCTGATTTTCAATTTCGGCCGCAACGAGGTGCGCAATTTTCTGGTCGCCAACGCGCTGTACTGGATCGACGAATTCCACATCGACGGCCTGCGCGTCGATGCGGTCGCGTCGATGCTGTATCTCGACTATTCGCGCAACGAAGGGGAATGGCTGCCGAATCAATATGGCGGGCGCGAAAACATCGAGGCGATTCACTTCCTGCGCGAGATGAACACCGAAGTCCACGCCCGCTTTCCCGGCGTGCTGACCATCGCCGAAGAATCCACTGCGTGGCCGGCGGTGTCGCGCCCGGTCGAACTGGGCGGCCTGGGGTTTTCGATGAAGTGGAACATGGGCTGGATGAACGACAGCCTCGACTACATCGAGAAAGAGCCGGTCTATCGCAAGTACCAGCACAACCAGCTTACTTTCAGCCAGATGTATGCATGGACTGAAAACTTCGTGCTGCCGCTGTCGCATGACGAAGTCGTGCACATGAAGAAAAGCCTGCTCGACAAAATGCCGGGCGATGTCTGGCAGCGCTTTGCCAACCTGCGTTTGTTTTATGCCTGGCAGTACGCGCATCCCGGCAAGAAATTGCTGTTCATGGGCAGCGAGTTCGGCCAGTGGAACGAATGGAAGGAATCCGGCCAACTCGACTGGACGTTGCTCGATTTTCCGGCACACGACGGCCTGCGCGCGCTGCTGCGCGACCTCAATCATATGTATCGCAATGAAGCGGCGTTGCATGAATTCGACTTCGATCCACGCGGGTTTCGCTGGATTGATTGCCACGATGCGGATCAGTCGGTGCTGAGCCTGGTGCGGCAAGGGCGGCACGACGCTGACAAGCTGGTGATTCTGCTGAACTTCACCCCGGTTCCGCGTCATGGCTACCGGATTGGCGTGCCGGGGAATGCGGCCTGGCAGGAAGTGCTGAACACCGACTCGGAATTTTATGGGGGCGGAAACCTGGGCAACGGCCAGTTGTTGCATTCGCAAAAACAGGCCTGGATGGGGTTCGAGCACTCAATCGAGGTCAGCTTGCCGCCGCTGGGTGCCATTTTCCTTAAGCCCCACTCATAAAAAATTACCTTCGAAAATAATAATTAAAAAGTGAAAAGTGACAATTGCGGAGCAGTCAAAAAATAATGAAACGCGGAGCAATGAAAATTCTGTTTGTAGCCAGCGAGGCCTACCCGCTGGTGAAAACCGGCGGCCTCGGCGATGTGCTCTACAGCCTGCCGCATGCCGTGCATGCGCGCGGAGCGGATGTCCGACTGCTGCTGCCGGGCTATCGTGCGCTGTTGCGTCAGCTCGAGCAGGTGCGCATCCTCGGCTGGATCGATGTGCGCGGCGCGGAGGGCATCATCAGCGCGCGTATTCTGGAAACGCGCCATCCCGATTATGCGTTCCCGCTGTGGGTAGTAGATTGCCCGCCCTTGTTTGACCGCCCCGGCAATCCTTACGTCAACGCCAACGGGCAGGACTGGCTGGACAACGCCGAGCGCTTCACGGTGTTTTCGCGCGTGGCTGCGCTGCTCGCGCTCGACTCGCTGGATCTCGGCTGGAAGCCGGCCGTGGTGCATACACACGACTGGCAGACCGGGCTGGTGGCGGCGTTTCTGGCTGATCATCCCGCGCGCCCCAAATCCGTATTCACCATCCACAATCTGGCGTACAGCGGCTTTTTTCCGCATGGTGATTTCGTGCGGCTGCAGCTTCCCAGTCACTGGTGGTCGCCCGAAGGTGTCGAGTTCCACGGCGGCCTGTCCATGTTGAAGGCGGGGATTGTCTACGCCGACGCCATCACCACGGTGAGCCCGACCTATGCTGCCGAAATCTGCACGCCTGAATTCGGCTACGGTCTGGATGGGCTGCTGCTGTCGCGCAAATATAAGTTGCATGGCATTCTCAATGGCGTCGATACGAATTTGTGGGATCCGCATACCGACGTGCGCCTGCCCGCCCACTATTCGATGGGCCGCATCCTGCCGGGCAAGCGCCGCAACAAGCAGGCGCTGCTCGAACGTTTTCTGCCCACGGTCGACGATGCTGCGCTTGGCGCACCCTTGCTGGGCCTGGTGGGGCGACTGGTCGAGCAAAAAGGCATTGATTGGGTGCTGGCGGCGATTCCGCTGTTGCTGGCCGAAACCGATGTGCGCTTCGTGTTGCTGGGCAGCGGCCAGGTGACCTACGAACAGACACTGACGCGGCTGGCCAAGCAACACCCGGATCGGGTGTTCGTCGAGATCGGCTACGACGAGTCGCTGGCGCACCTGATCGAGGCCGGTGCGGACATGTTCCTGATGCCATCGCGCTTCGAGCCGTGTGGATTGAACCAGATGTACAGCCTGCGCTACGGCACCCCGCCGATCGTATACAACACCGGCGGACTCGCCGACACCGTGGTGGATGCGAGCGAATCCGCACTGGCCGACGCCAGTGCCAATGGCTTTGTGTTTGTTACGCCCGACGTGACGGCGTTTCTTGACGCCATTCGGCGTGCGCTTGAACTTTATCGCCGCCCCGCCCCGTGGCGGCGGCTGCAGCAAACCGGCATGCAGCAGTCGTTCGACTGGGCGGACAGCGCCGCACATTATCTTGCGTTGTATTCCGCTTGAATTCAGAGCATCAAACTTCGGGAACCCCCATGCCAGATCAGACATTCAACCGCTCCTGTCAAACCACTCTGGAGCCGATGCCGGTGACGGCTGACGCCATCAAGCAGGACATCAAGCAGTATCAGTACTACCACCTGGGCCGGATTCAGGGCTGTCCGCCGGTCTACACATATCGGGCGCTGGCGTGGACGCTGCGCGACCGTCTCATGTCGGACTGGATGAACACCTATGCCCGGCGCGACCTGCCGGGCAAGCGGCGTGCGTATTACATGTCGCTGGAGTTCCTGATCGGGCGCGCCTTGTCCAACCATGTGCTGAACCTGGATCTGGACCAGACGACCCGGACTGCGTTGCAGGATTTCGGCCAATCGCTGGAAACCCTGGTGGAAGAAGAACCCGACGCCGGTTTGGGCAACGGGGGCCTGGGTCGGCTGGCCGCGTGTTTCATGGACAGTTGCGCCACCCTTGATCTGCCGGTGATGGGCTATGGCATTCACTACGAGTACGGCATGTTTCGCCAGCGCATCGAAAACGGCTACCAGAAAGAAGACGCCGACCATTGGCTACGCGACGGCAATCCGTGGGAAGTCGAGCGGGTGGAGTTTACCCAGACTGTCCAGTTTGGCGGACGTACCGAGCACTTTCACGACAAGGAAGACGTGTCCCATGCGCGTTGGGTCGATACCAGCGACGTGCTGGCCATTCCCTTCGACATGCCGATATCGGGCTATCGAAATTACGCCGTGAATACCCTGCGCTTGTGGAAATCAGCCGCCACCGACGCGTTCAATCTCGATGAATTCAATGCCGGCAGCTACACCGAGGCAGTGCAGGAAAAGAATCACGCCGAGCACATCTCCATGGTGCTGTATCCCAACGACAGCAGCGAGAACGGCAAGGAGTTGCGCCTGCGCCAGCAATATTTCCTCGCCTCGGCCAGCCTGAAAGATGCGCTGCGACAGTGGCTGGCGGCAGGCAATAGCGATTTGTCGAAATTTGCCGAACACAACGTGTTTCAGATGAACGACACGCACCCCACGATCGCGGTGGCCGAACTGATGCGGCTGCTGATGGATGAATACAGGCTGACCTGGGACAAGGCCTGGGCGATCACCACCCAGTGCATGGCCTACACCAATCACACGCTGCTGCCCGAAGCGCTGGAGCGTTGGTCGGTTGCGCTGTTCGAGCGTTTATTGCCGCGCCCGCTGGAAATCATTTACGAGATCAATGCCCATTTCCTGCGCGCCGTGTCCTTGAAATGGCCCGGCGATATTGAGCGCCAGCGCCGCATGTCGATCATCGAAGAAGGCGACGTGCGGCAGGTGCGGATGGCGTGGCTCGCGATAGTCGGCAGCTTTTCGGTCAACGGGGTCGCGGCATTGCATTCACAGCTGTTGAAGGACGGTCTGTTCCGCGACTTTGTCGACTTGTGGCCGGGAAAATTCAACAACAAGACCAATGGCGTGACGCCGCGCCGCTGGGTCGCGCATGCCAACCCCGGGATGAGCGCACTCATCACCGGTGAAATCGGCGACGGCTGGGTGGCGGATCTGTCGCAACTCGACAAGCTCAAACCGCTCGCCGCACTCGGCAACCATGCCTTTCACGCCGACTGGCACGCGGCCAAACGCGCCAACAAGCAACGCCTGGCCGAGCTGGTCAAGGCGGACTGTGGCGTCGAGTTCAATCCCGATGCCCTGTTCGATGTGCAGGTCAAACGCATCCACGAATACAAGCGGCAGTTGCTCAATGTCCTGCATGTGATTCATCTGTACAGCCGTATCAAGAAGGGCCACATGCAGGGCTGGGCTGATCGCTGTGTGTTGATCGGCGGCAAGGCTGCGCCGGGCTATGCGATGGCCAAGCGCATCATCAAACTGGTCAACAGCGTGGCCGATGTGGTGAATAACGACCCCGACGTGAAAGGTCGACTGAAAGTCGCCTTCCTGCCCAACTACCGGGTGTCGAGCATGGAAATCATCGCCCCCGCGACGGATGTATCGGAGCAGATTTCAACTGCAGGCAAGGAAGCCTCGGGAACCGGAAACATGAAATTCATGATGAACGGGGCACTCACCATCGGCACTTACGACGGCGCCAATATTGAAATTCTCGACGCCGTGGGCGAGGAGAATTTCTTCCTGTTCGGGCTGCGCGCTGACGAAGTCGATGCCCTGCGCGGGAATTACCATCCGGAAAGTTATATTGCGGAGGATCACGAACTGCGCGAGGTGATCGAACTGATTGCCTCGGGGCATTTCAACCCGTGCGAACCCGGCATTTTCGACATGATTCTGGGCGCGATCCAAAGCCCGCATGACCCCTGGATGACGCTGGCCGATTTCCGCAGCTATGTCGACGCCCAGCACCTGGTATCGTTGGCCTGGCAGGACAAGGCGAACTGGACGCGGATGAGTATTCTCAACACCGCTGCATCCGGCTTTTTCT
>JAANCK010463318.1_pt1 | contig 11562 bp, 5 predicted proteins | sample 7277841 | NCBI WGS metagenome assembly JAANCK01 (sample SAMN14222788, study PRJNA588281) | permafrost metagenome | isolation source: Arctic cryosol methane SIP | place: Canada:Nunavut | collected 2015-07 | reverse complement strand
GGTGCGGCGCCCAGAACGCGGGGTCCGCCTTGAACTTGGTATTCATGATGTTCTCGGGCACGTCGATGTGCACCACGCCGGGGCGGCCCTCCCAGGATTTGCGCAGCGCCATGCGCACCAGTTCGGGAATGCGCTCGAACGAATGGATCACGCAGCTCCATTTCGCCATCTTCCCGATCACGCCTGACTGGTCGAAACACTGATAGCTGCCGCCGCGGTCGGGATAGGCGATGCCGGGGCGGCGGCAGGCGGTGACCACCAGCACGCGATTGCCCTCGGCCTGCTCCACCGCGATGCCGGGCAGCGCGTTGGCGACCCCAGGCCCGTTCGAGGCCATGCATACCCCCAGCGTGCCCGTCAGGCGCGCGTAGGCGCCGGCCATGTGCACGGCGCTGGTCTCGTGGCGCGGCGTGATGAGATCGATGCCGTGCGCGCGCAAGTTCGAATAGAAGCCGAAATAGGTCCCGTCGATGATGCCGAACACTTTTTGCACGCCCTCGGCCTGCAGCATCCTGACGATGACTTCACCACCGCTGATTTCAGACATTGCCTCTCCCGTTGATTTCCAGTTGTCGCGTAGATCCGCTCAGTCGGATCCGACGCCCGGTGCCGCGGCTTGCATGGCGCCCGCGCCCCGCGGATCGCGCCTGCGCCAGATGCTCGCGACGGTCATGCCGGCGACGATATGCCACACGCCCCACCAGGCGGTGACGACCGCCATGCCGCCCAGGCCGTTGAAGAAATCGAAAATCAGAATCAGGCCGAGGCCGGAATTCTGGATGCCCATTTCGAAGGTAATCGCGCGCCGATCGCGCTCGGCCAGTCCCAGCATGGAGGAAAACAGATAGCCGCTGCCCAGGGCCAGGCAGTTGTGCACCAGCACCGCGAAGAAGACGAAGCCGACGTACTGGACGAAGTAGCGGTAGTTGGCGCCCAGCGCCCCGACGATGAAGCCCGCCAGCACCAGCAGGGAAAAGATTTTCATCGGCTTCTGCGCCTTCGCCGCAAACCGCGGGTAATGGTGCGACACCCACAGGCCCACGCCGAGCGGGAGGGCGAGCAGCAGCACGATGACCTGCAGCATTTCCGCCGGGCTGACGGCGATTTCGCGCATGAGCCCGTGCGTGATCGGGTGCAGATTGCCCCAGAAGGTGAAGTTGAGCGGCGTCATCACCAGCGCAATCAGGCTCGACATCGCGCTGACGCTGACCGACAGGGCGGCATTGCCCCGAGCATAGTGGGTGAGGAAGTTGGAGACGTGTCCCGCGGGGCAGGACGAGACCAGGATCATGCCCAGGGCGATGCTGGGCGTCGGACGGAGGACCCATATCAGGCACCAGGTCATGGCCGGGAACAGCAGGTGATGGCCGACGAGGCCGAGCACGATGCCCTTGGGCGTCTTCAGCGCGGTTCTGAAGTCCTCGACCTTGAGCTCGAGGGCGACGCCGAACATCACCAGCCCGAGCACGACGTTGAGCACGCCCAGGGTTGCCGGGTTGAAATTCAAATGCACCTGGTCGATAGGGGCCATGCCGGCTCTCCTCCGCGTCGATTACCGGCTGTATTGGACACTCAGCCTCTGGTATCAGTATCGCAATGCTACAATTTGCCCGCCCCTCGCGCTTGCCCCGGCGCGACAGGGGTTTGCCCTTCCGCGCCACCGGTGTGCCATGACCGCCAGCTGCACTGCCTCCGCCGCATACGTCCTTGCCGTGGTAGACGTCGCCGTCAAAGCCGGCGCCGCGCGCGCGCGCCTGTTGCAGCAGCTCGGAGACACCGACTTTTCCACGCCGCTGGCGCGCGTGCCGATGGCGCGCCTGATCGCATTGTTCAATGCAGCGGTGGGCATGACCGGGCGGGCCGACCTCGGGCTCGAATTCGGCCGCCGCGTCCAGCCCGGCACCTACAGCACGCTGGGATACGCACTGATGACCTGCGACACGCTGGCGGACGCCATCGCGCTGGTACCGCATTACCGCAGGCTGGTATTCGACTACGGCTACAGCGACACCGCGCTTACCCTGGCCGGCGAGCAGGTCGAATTCGCCTGGCTGGTGCAGCCGGGAAAGCTGCCCTATTGTGTCCCCTTGGCCGAGGCGACACTCGCCGGCTGGTACAGCTTCGGGCGCTGGATATCGAACGCCGAACTCGCGCTGAGCTCGGTGCATTTCGCCCACGATGCGCCGGCCGATGTCGCGCCCTATAGCGCATACTTCGGCTGCCCGGTGCACTTCGGCCAGGCGCGCAATGCCCTGCTGTTTCCGCGCGGTTTGCTCGACCTGCCGCTGTCGCAGGCTGATCGCAGCCTGCATCTGGCCATGCGCGAACAGGCGCGCGCCGCGCTCGACCAGGTGTTCGGCGGGACCGGCATCGGCCAGCGCGCGCGCCAGGCGCTGGCGCGGCTGCTGCCGAAATGCGAAGCAAGCCTGGAGGCCGTTGCGGCCGCGCTGGAGCTTGCCCCGCGCACCCTGCAGCGCCGCCTGCGCGACGAGGGACTGAATTTCAAGCAGGTGCTGGACAGCCTGCGGCGCGACCTGGCGCTGGTCTACCTGGCCGATGCCAGCCTCAGTTCGCTCGATATCGCCCTGCTGCTCGGATACGCCGAGCAGAGTTCGTTTACCCGTGCGTGCAAGGACTGGACCGGAAACACGCCAACCGAATACCGGCGCCGCGGCGAGGGCGCCACCGCGCAACAGCGGCCGCTCGAGCACGGTTCCAGCTGAATCCGAACTGGAGCGCCCGCCCGGATCGGCTGCGCGCCTGCTTGTCCCGGGGACCGCCGCCATCAAGCTGAGCGCGGGTCGAAAGATGGGCAAGCTGCGCAGGTCAAGCTGCATGCCTTTCGCCCGCGGAGTGCAGTTCCGATTGCCTCAATATCAGGCAAGGACGCAGCGCGCGGCACCCCACGATTGTCATATACTCCATGGAACCACGCGCCGATTTGCGTCAAGTCAACATTTCCCTGGAACCATGATCGACAACAGCACGCCGACCAGCACCATCGCTCGCGCCGCTCGCCTGCTCGCCGCCGGCGCGCTCGTGCTCACACCGCTGCTCGCATCCGCCTTCGACCTTGAAGGCCACCGCGGCGATGGGTTTTTACGCCGCGCCGCTCGCCTGCTCGCCGCCGGCGCGCTCGTGCTGACACCGCTGCTCGCATCCGCCTTCGACCTTGAAGGCCACCGCGGCGCGCGGGGCCTTGCTCCCGAAAACACCCTGCCGGCCTTCGCCGCAGCGCTGTCGATCGGCGTGAGCACGCTCGAACTCGATACCGCGATCACCAAGGACGGCGTGGTGGTGGTGAGCCACGATGCGCGCCTGAATCCGGACATCACCCGCGGCGCCGACGGCCGCTGGCTCAATGCGCCGACGCGGGCGGTGCGCCAGCTGACGCTGGACGAGCTCGGGCACCTGGATGTGGGCCGCATCCGGCCGGGCAGCGACTACAGCTACCGCTTTCCCGACCAGACGCGCATGGACGGGGTCTACATGCCGACGCTGGCGCAGGTGTTCGCGCTGGCGCGCAGCGCCGGCAACGGCGAGGTGCGTTTCAACATCGAGATCAAGACCTCGCCAAAGCGGCCGCAGGATACGCTCGCACCCGAGGAGTTCGCTCGCACCCTGCTGGCGCTGATCGAGCGCGAGGGCATGGCCTCGCGCGTGATCATCCAGTCCTTCGACTGGCGCGCGCTGAAGGCAGTGCAGGCGCTCGCGCCGTCGATTCCGACCAGCTACCTGAGCTCGCAGCAGCGCTCGCTCGACAACATCGCCGCCGGCGAACCGGGCGGATCGGACTGGACAGCGGGCATACAGTTCAAGGATCAGGGCTCGGTACCGAAAATGGTCAAAGCCGCCGGCGGCGCGATCTGGTCGCCCTATTTCCCCGAACTGAGCGAAGACCAGGTGAAGGAGGCGCACGCGCTCGGGTTGCAGGTCATCCCCTGGACCGTGAACAAGACCAGTGACATGGCCCGCCTGATCGACTGGGGCGTGGACGGCCTGATCACCGACCGGCCCGATTTCCTGCGCGACGTGATGGCCGGCAAGAAGTTGCCGCCGCCCGCGCCGACGCCGGTCAACCCCTGAATCGGGGCCGCACGCGGCCGCAGCCCCTTTCCCTCGGCCGCAATGCGGAGTACATTCTGCGGCCAGACAGCTGGACTGGAAGGCTGCGTATCGCGAACCGCCCATCGCGTCGACTGAGAGGCCATTTCAGATTTACCGAAATGGCCCCTGATCCAGGGGAGCACGAGGGGCGGTATCCCCTCGTTTGAAATAAGCACTGACCCACAAGCGGCGACCGCGAGCGCGCGAGGATGGCAGACGCGCAGCAATATAAGAAAAAAACCATCCAGGCTGGGAGGGGGAGCTTTGCACAGCAGCGATTTGCGGCCGATCAACGTCACCATCCTGCATGACGAGGCTGGTCTGTCGGTTTCGCTGACCGACGCGCGCTCGGTCGCGCGTTTCGGACGCATTGTGCTCGTTCCCGGTCTAATCGCGCAGCTGAAGCAGCCCGCACAGCGGGGGTCGGCCAGCGGCGGTGCCCAATGCGCCGGGCACTGCGATGCGGCCGCGCAACGGCAGAATCGGGGCAGCGAAATATTTACCCGACTCCTGCCCGAGGCAATTCGCGCCTTTCTGATCCAGAGCCCGCCGCGCTGCCTGTATTTCCAGCTGAGCGCATCGCTGATTGCGATTCCCTGGGAGATCGCGTTCGATGGCGAGCATTTCCTTGGCGAGAAATTCAGAATCTCGAGGCAGATCATCGGCGACGAGGAGGCGCCGCCCACGCACGCCGCGCGACCGGAGCGCGAAGTGCTGCGGGTTCTGATCGTAGGCGCAGACGCTGCATCGCAGCCGCAGGACCTGGCGGCGCGGCTGGGCGCGATCCCCGGGCTCGCGCTGCAATGGGTGCAAGCCGGCGCGCCGGAACGCCAACGCCTGCTACAGCTGATCGGTGCCAGCGACATCGTCCATTTTGCCGGCGCGGCGAGCGCCGGCCGCAGCACGGACGGCGATATCCGCTCGTGGCCCGGCGACAGCGCGGTCTTCCTGCGCGAGATTGCGGCGCTGCCGCATGCGCCGCAGCTGCTCGTTTCCGCGGGGCCGGAGCCGGCATCCGCGGGCGCACCCGCGTCCACGCATAACGTCGCGCTGGCCATGGCGGCCTGCCGCCACGGGCTCAATCTCCTGGTTTGCGCGTCCACGGCCGGCGCCGGTGCGGAATTCCTGCAGGAAATCTATGCCGAACTCGCGCGCGGCTCCGCGCTGGGCGAGGCCTTGCGCCGGGCCGCTGCCCTGGCCCGGCGCGAGGCCGAAACCCAGGGCGTCGCGTGTGCGGAGGCCGCGCTGTACGGCGATTGCGCGCTGGTCCCGTTCGCATACGCCGGTCGCGCGCGCCAGCAGGACGATTTGCGCCAGGTCACCATCCTGTCGCATGATTTGGTCAATTCGACCAGACTGCTCGCCGGACTGGGCGCAGAGAAGTACAGCGAACTGCTCGCGAGCTACCACCAGCGCTGCGCGGACATCGTGACCAGGCATGGCGGCGTCTCCGACGACCCGCAGGGCGATGACGGCATCATGTGCTATTTCGGCGTGCCGGTCGCGCACGAGGACTCCGCCGCGCGCGCGCTGCGCGCCGGCCTGGAGATCATCGATGCCGTCGCCGAACTGGGCGTGCGCGTGCGCATCGGCATCGTGACCGCGCCGGTGGTGGTCAAGGCAGGCCAGCCGGTCGGGGTCGGCATTCACCTCGCTGCCCGCTTGCAATCGATCGCCGAGCCCGGAACACTCGTCGTCAGCGATTCCACGCGCCAGATCGTCAAGGACAAGTTCGAGTTCCGTCGGCTCGAGCACATCCAGCAACTCAAGGGCTTCGATCGCCCGAGCGCGGTCTATCGCGCGCTCGGGGCAGCGCCGGGCCGCGGCGGCCGCGGTTTCGAAGCGGCGCCGGGACTCACGCCCGGCCTCACGCCATTTGTCGGCCGCGAACGCGAACTGCAGCTGCTGCTGCAGCACTGGGCGGCAGCGGGCAAGGGCGCGCTGCGCATGGTCCTGGTTTCGGGCGAAGCCGGAATTGGCAAGTCGCGCCTGCTGCGCGAGTTCGGACGCGCCGCCGCTCTTTCGGCCGGCCAGACCATAGAGACGCGCTGCACGCCGGAGCACAGCGGCAGCGCATTCCACCCGGTCATCGAGTTTCTGCGCCGTCTGCTGCAGATTCGCGATGGCGACAGCGCCGAACGCAAGCTCGCGAAAATCGCCGCCGCGCTGGCGCCGGAAATTGAAATCGCCGCCGCCGTCCAGCTGATCGCGGCGCTGCTTTCGGTCCCGTTCGAGTCGCGCTACGCCGCGCTGGACTACCCGGCGGAAAAACGGCGGCAGCTGACCCTGGCCGTGCTGGTGAACTGGATCTGCAGGGAAGCGCGCAAGGCGCCGCTGTGCCTGATGGTCGAAGACATGCACTGGATCGATCCCTCGACCACGGAATTCCTGAAACGCCTGATTGCCGCAGCCGCACGCCTGCCGCTGTTCGTGCTGCTCACCCGGCGCACCGAAGCGATGCAGGCGCCCGCCGCCGCGCTCGCGGCGCAGGAAATCGAACTCAAGGGCCTGTCCCCGGATTCTACGCGCGCGATGATACGCGGCGCCTGCGGAGAGGCCAGCATGCCGGAAGAGCTCGCGCGCATGCTCGCGGACAAGACCGATGGCGTGCCGCTGTACATCGAAGAATCGACGCGCATGGCGCTGGAGCTGGGCACGGGCTCCGCGCCGGCGGCGGGGTTCACGGTTCCGTCGACGATCCAGGACTTGCTGATGGCGCGCCTAGACCGGCTGGCAAGTGCAAAGCAGGTGGCGCAGCTCGGCGCCGCCATCGGCCGCGATTTTTCCTTCGCGCTGCTGCAGGCGGTGCTGTCCCATGGAAGTTCACCGGTCAGAAGCGGTAATCTGGGAACGCAGCTTGCCGCGCTGGTCAATTCCGGCTTGCTGATCGCCAAAGGCGAGGCGCCGGACACGCACTATTTCTTCAAGCACGCGCTGGTGCGCGATGCCGCTTACCAGTCCCTGCTGGAACGCGACCGCAGGCGGCTGCATCGCGCGATCGCGCTCGTCGTCGGCGAGAACTTCCAGGGACTGGCCCAAAGCCAGCCGGAACTGCTGGCCTATCACTGCAGCGAAGCCGGCATGGATGCCGAAGCCGTCGCCTACTGGGAGCAGGCCGCGCGGCTTGCGGCCTCGCGTTCGGCCCATGCCGAGGCTATCAGCCATCTCAACAGCGGCCTCGCGCTGATCGCGCGCATTGCACCCGCGCCCGAGCGCGACCGCGCCGAACTCAAATTGCAGCTGCTCCTGGCGGCGCAGCTCATCGCGACCGAGGGTTACGGCGCGGACCAGGTCGGGCGCATCTACGCGCGCGCCGAGGAACTGTGCCGCGACGCCGGCGACCAGGGTGCGCTGATGAAAATTCAGCTCGGCCTGGAGGGTTACCATTTCATGCGCGCCGATTTCGACAAGGCGCATGCCATCGCCACGCAGGCCGCCGCGATGCTGAACGGGGCGGCCGAGCCGCTGCGCCGGATGCAGTCGACCTGGGCCGTCGCCAATATCCTGTTCCACCAGGGAGAGCTGGCGGCGGCGATCGGGCACATGGACAGCTGTCTGGCGGAATACGAGCGCCTGCAGCAGCGGCCCAGGTCGGTGCAGGACCCCGGAGTCATGTGCCTGTGCTATTCCGCCTGGGGCAAATGGGAGCTCGGCTATGCCGATCAGGCGCTGGCGCGCGCGCAGCGCGTGGTGGCCCTGGCTGAGGAACTCGGGCACAAATTCAGCATGGGCGAAGCCTACGGATTCAGCACCGCCGTGCACCATTTCAGGGGCGAGAATGCGCAAGCCCTGGAGAGTGCCGAGCGCGCCATCCGGATCTGCGAAGACAACGGTTTTGCCGTCTGGCTCGCGCACGCGAAGCTGATGCGCGGGCGCGTCGTCGCCGAGCTCGGCGATGCGGAAGCCGGCGTCGCGGAAATGAGTCAGGGCTATGACATGTGGGCGGCTACCGGCGCCGTGGTAACCACGCCGTTCTACCTGGCGCTGCAGGCCGAAGGCCTCGCCATGGCAGGGCGTCCGGATGAGGGGCTGGCGCTGCTGCAGCGGGCGTTCGATATCGTGTCCCGATATGGAGAGCGCTATTACGAGGCGGAAATCCGGCGGCTGCTGGGCGAACTGAGCCTGCAATCGGCCGCCCTGCACGGGCGGGACGAGAGCGCCGCGGCGGAGCGCTGGTTCGCCGGCGCGCTTGCATTCGCGCAGGAAAAGCAGCTGCACGGCCTGGGCCTGCGCAGCGCGATCAGCCTCGGCCGCCTGCGCCTGGGCCAGGGCCGGCCCGAGAACGCGCTGCAGATCCTGGAGCCGGCCTACGCCTGGTTCGAGGAAGGCAAAGGCACACGCGACCTGGAGCAGGCGCGCTCGCTGATCGAAGCGCTGCGCCAGCCGTCCGCCGCGCAGCGGAAATAGGCTGCGGCGCAAGTCAAGGTAAAAAGTTCGCTATACGCTGACCGCCCCGGGCGCGTAGCGTTTCGGCGATTACGCAGGCGCGCGCCACCGACAGGCGCAACATTCGAACGGGAGAACCAGCATGGTGGATTTTCGCGAGTTTGAACTGGCCGAACACGTCCGCCCCTTCGAGGCGAACCGCATTCTGTTCAAGTGGCTGTCGGACGACGCCGACCGGGCCGCGCTCTACAGGTACCTGTCGATACACCGGCCTTTGCTCAAGTTTCAAAGCCGCGCCGACACCAAAGCGGCCCAGGAGCGCGACAACACATCGGTATTCCAGCAGAGCGTATACCTGCTGAGCAAAAGGGAACACGTCGTGTGCGCCCTGACCGATACCGAGCGCTTCAGCAACGCGCCCTACCGGGAGTTGGGCAGCGGCACGTTCATGCTCGCACTCGATGGCGGCGACCACCAGCCGCAGCGCGATTTCGCCGCCGCCTATCTGAAGTCACTGCAGGCTCCGACCATTGCCGCGCTCGCGGAAGTCGCATTTCTAGCGGCCGCAGCCCTGCCGCTGAAGCAGCGCCAGTTCGATCTGGCCGAGCTCGCCGAGCAGACGGCGCTGCGCTTCATGGGCTTCCTGTTCGGCTATGCGCAGAAAGACCACACGCTGCTCGAATCGAGCATGCGCGCCGCCTATCTCGGCCTCAACTACCAGATACTGGGCCGGCACTTCGTCACCGAACCGGGGATCATGCCTGAGGCGGAACGGGGCATGGGTGCGCTGCTGCAGCGGACCGCCGCTCTGCTCGACCTGTACTGCGAACAGATCGGACGCGCGCAGAAGGATGCAATCGAGGCGATCGACCTGGAGCTCAAGGAAATCCGCGCCTACAAGAATCGAAGCGGCCGGCGGCCGCTGGAAGATTTCGTTCCGCTGCTGCGGCGCATCGCCGGGCAGGCCGGACCGAATGCTGCAAGCAACTACAGCGGCACCGAGCTGGCGGTGGTGATCGTCGGGCTGATTGCCGGAACCATAGGCAACGTGCAGGCCAGCGTCGCCATCGCGATCAGGGAATTCTTCCATGACAGCGCGGCATTCGCGCGCGCGCACGAAGCCGCGGGCAAGTCCCGGCTGGGCGGCGCGGGCGCGCATCAACTGGGGGCGCTCATCTGGGAAGCGCTGCGCCTGAATCCGCCGGTCGCATTTCTTCCGCGCAAGACCCTGTGCAATGTCGATTTCGACCAGGGCTCGATTCCGGCGGGCACGACCGTGATCCTCGCCATTGGCGGCGCCACGCTTGAACCATCGGGCCATTCGACCCAATTCCTCGCCGCGCGCGCTTACCACGATACCCTGATATTCGGCGGCGCACCGGACGAAACCGGGTATGCCCATCAATGCATCGGGCAGCATCTCGCCATGCCGCTGATCACCCATATCGTCAGGCAGGTTCTGCTGCTGCCCGGCCTGGCAGAGCGCCTCGATCCGGCCAGCGGCGAACCCCTGGGGCTGGAAAAGCTCTGGGGATTCAACTGCAGCAGCTATCCGCTCGAATTCAACCGTTTCGAGATCCTGAGGCAGTCGCCGCTGAACGTGGTCATGCAGATCAAGAAGCCGCTGTCGGTGCACGCCGAGGAACTGAAAAAGATCATCAAATACGGCGCGCCACGGATCGAGAAGAAGCTGCACGACGCCCGGCACGTGCATTTCGCCTGGTTCGAATTCATCGAGAACGATACGAAACTGGTGCTGCACACCGTTTATGACCGCGATTTCGACGCCTACATCGAGCACTTCGCGCTCGAGATCGGCCCCCTGTTCGACCTGTTGTTCGAGCACATCGAGGATGCGCCGCCCTTGCCGGTGAGGAAATTCCCGAAGGAATTCGTCGACACCATCCGGCGCCATGACGTGCCGCCCGCCGGCGGCTATTTCTTCAGCGCCTACGCAAGACTGGAAGTCGCGATGATTGCCAACCAGTATCGCGAGGAAGGCGAATGAGCGCGCCGCCGGTGTTTTCCGAAAAGGCGGACGTGCAGCGCCTGGTCGCATATGGCTACGACTTCGGTCGCAGCCGGCATTTCATCCTCGAGGTGAAAAATCCGCAGGACGCGCGCGCATTTCTCGCCGGGCTGGTGGCCTTCGGTTTGATCACCGACGCCTCCGCGAACAGTGAAGACGTGATCGTGCGCAAGCGTCGCGGCTGCTGCCCGACCCACATCGGCTTCACCTTCCGCGGCCTGCAGGAGCTGCGACTGTCCCCGGCGCTGCTGCTGGTGTTCAGGGAAAAAGCACTGGCATTCGCCGAAGGCGCCCCCCTGCGCGCGGCGCGCCGGCTCGCCGATTCCGGCGCCAGCGCCGCGCCGTGGTGGGAAGCCTCATTTCAGCACACGCGCGCGCACCTGCTGCTCTCGTTCTATGCCGACTCGGAAAGCGAACTCGATCGATTTGCCGAAGTCCTGCGGCAAGTCCCCGGCGCCGACGGCCTGGACGGCTGGACTGCCGCCCTGGACGGCTGCCATCTGCGCGCGGACAAGGAAGGGTGCAGGGTGCATTTCGGCTTTCGTGACGGCATATCCAATCCGCGAATTGTCGGTTTCCATAGCCCCGACACCGATCCGGAATCGAAGGCGCCCAAGCTCCACGCCCCGGGCGAGTTCATTCTGGGCTACGCAAACGACGAGGGATTCAATCCCTGGCTGCTGCTCAACCCGGGGCCGGGACCCAATCCCTGGTTGCTGCCGACTGCGCGCATCGATCCCGGATTCTTCCGCAATGGCAGTTTCGCCGCTTTCCGCAAGATCGAGCAGCACGAAGGCGAATTTGACCGGTTCGTGTCCGCCCGGGCAGCACAGCTCGGTGTCAGTGACGCGTACGTCCGCGCCAAACTGGCGGGGCGCTGGGACGACGGCAGAGTGGTTCGTCCGGATGAGGTATCCGCGCCGCCGCCTGCCGGTGTGGTGGACGGCAGTCCGCAGCCGGATGAAACGCTGAACAATTTCGATTTTTCCGACGACACGCACGGCAGGGGCTGCCCCTTCGGTGCGCACATCCGGCGCATG
>JAANCK010542859.1_pt1 | contig 11578 bp, 9 predicted proteins | sample 7277841 | NCBI WGS metagenome assembly JAANCK01 (sample SAMN14222788, study PRJNA588281) | permafrost metagenome | isolation source: Arctic cryosol methane SIP | place: Canada:Nunavut | collected 2015-07 | reverse complement strand
GGTGAGTAGGACCTGAACTTTTATGGAGCCGTCGTCTGATTCGTAGAATAAGAATGGAGAGGGCTGGGTCGCCACGTCGGCAAAATCATCTGATGTGGTTTCCGGTAAATCCTTGCTTTGCTAGATTGGTGCAATTGGAATTGGTTTTGATCGTGGCCCCATGAAGTCATCTGGTACTAGTTTGATATTGTGCTCTGCCGCGAGCGAAAGCAGCTTGGGTTGCCAGCGCGCAGGGATGATTCCGGTCTTGGCCCAGTAACCGACTGTGCTTTGACCCTTTCCAAGCAAGGCCGCTAAGGCGGACTGTCCGCCGAATCTATTGATGATTTCCCGTGCGAGCATTTGATACCCCCTATCGAAAACATTACTACTTTAACAAAATATCTGCTTACATGCAAGCCCCAATAAACGATAATTTCGTTAAATAAGGGAGCCAGCCATAAACGATTCCATCCTTTCCGCTCCGTACTTCCACGATGAGCAAGCCGCATATGCCTTCGTGGAAGCGCGTATCTGGCCGCGTGGCCCGATATGTCCGCACTGTGGGGGTGTGAAGAAGAACCGCAAGATGCAAGGCAAGAGCACCCGCATAGGCGTGTACAAATGCTATGACTGCCGGCCTACCCTTTACTGTGAAGATCGGAACCATCTTTGAGGCGAGTCATATCCCGATGCGCGTATGGCTCCAAGCGATCTTTCTCGTTGCGAGCAGCAAGAAAGGTGTTTCCTCAAATCAACTTCATCGGATGCTTGGGATCAGCCTGAAATCAGCTTGGTTTATGTCGCATTGAATTCGTGAGGCGATGCGCTCCGGAGACTTCGCGCCGTTCGGTGCTGATGGTGGCGTTGTGGAAGTGGACGAAACTTATATCGGGCGCGACAAGAACATCAAGCCAGACGGAATGAAGAAAGGGCGCGGCTTTCACCACAAGAATAAGATTCTGTCCCTTGTGGATCGCAACAGTGGGCAAGCGCGCAGCTTCGTCGTCGATGATGTAAACGCTTCTACTCTTGCCCCTATCGTGCGGGAGAACCTTGCCCGTGAAGCCAAGCTTATGACCGATGAAAGCATTGTCTATACTCTAGTCGGGCGCGAGTTTGCCGAGCATGGCGTAGTTCATCATGCGAATAAGGAATATGTAAGCAAGGGCGATAGCTCATTGCATACCAATACCATCGAAGGATTTTTCTCAATCTTCAAGCGCGGCATGAAGGGCGTCTACCAGCACTGCGCTCACAAGCATCTGCATCGCTACGTTGCAGAATTCGACTTTCGGTATAACAATCGCAAAGCGCTTGGCGTGGAAGATAGCGAACGCGCCGAGAAGCTTCTGCAAGGGGTGAAGGGCAAGCGGTTGACTTATGAAACGACTACTATCTGAATATGGCTGGCGAAAAAGGAAAACGAAAAAAACGAAATCCGATTAAGCACACGGATAAGGCTCAATCGGAACGCTTCATCAAGGCTGCAAAATCGCTTGGGGTTGATGAAAGCGGTAAGGACTTTGAGCGCGTTTTTAAGGTGCTTATGCCACGAAAACCAAAGGGGCAAAAATGAAATCCGACAGATATACGAAGGTTGTTCTTACGGTGATCGCGATGTGTTTGGTCTATCAGGTATCTAGTGACATTGTTTCCAAGGCTTACGCCCAACAGACAATGAGTGTGAATATTGTTTCCGTAGGTGGCATCTATCAGCCAGGGGTGTTAAGCGTACACGCTCAGTAATTTGGGTACGCAAAGTCTAATATCGCGTTTAATAACCCCAGGCTATGAGCATGCTCCGTTTGCTTCGTTGCGCACGCGCAAGACGCGGCTATACTTCGCGCTTCCCCTTCAGCCGGAAGATACAAATTGAAAATCGAAACGCTCGCCCTGCACGCCGGATACAGCCCCGAGGCCACCACCCGGGCGGTGGCGGTGCCGATCTATCAGACCACGTCTTACGCTTTCGACGATACCCAGCACGGCGCCGATCTGTTCGATCTGAAAGTGGCCGGCAATATCTATACGCGGATCATGAATCCGACGCAGGACGTGCTGGAGAAACGCGTCGCGGCCATGGAGGGCGGCGTCGCCGGTCTCGCGCTCGCCTCGGGTTCGACCGCCGTCACCTATTCCATACTCACCATCGCCGAAGCCGGGGACAATATCGTTTCGGCGAGCACGCTCTACGGCGGCACCTATAACCTGTTCGCGCACACCTTTCCGCAACTGGGTATCGAGACGCGCTTTGCCGACCATCGCGATCCCGAAAGCTTCGCCCGGCTGATCGACGCCAGGACCAAGGCGGTATATGTGGAATCCATCGGCAACCCGCTGGGGAACATTACCGATTTGGAAACGATCGCCGCCGTCGCGCACCGCCACGGCGTGCCGCTGATTGTGGACAACACCGTGCCCACGCCCTATCTGCTGCGCCCGTTCGAGCATGGCGCCGACATCGTGGTGCATTCGCTGACCAAGTATCTCGGCGGCCATGGCAATTCCATCGGCGGAATCATCGTCGATTCGGGCAAATTTCCCTGGGCCGACCACAGGCAGAAATTCCGCCGCCTGAACGAACCGGACGTCTCCTACCATGGGGTGGTCTATACCGAGGCATTGGGACCGGCCGCGTACATCGGTCGTGCCCGCGTGGTGCCCTTGCGTAACACCGGCGGGGCGATCTCGCCGTTCAACGCCTTCCTGATCCTGCAGGGCGTGGAAACTCTGGCGCTGCGCATGGAGCGCATCGTCGACAACACGCTCGCCGTGGCGACATACCTCAGGGACCACAAGATGGTTAGCTGGGTCAACTACGCCGGCCTGCCCGATCACAAGGATCACGCGCTGGCGAAAAAATACATGGGCGGCCGGCCCTCCGGGATCCTCACCTTCGGCGTAAAAGGCGGCCTGGCGGCCGGAACGAAATTCCAGGACGCACTGAAATTGTTCACGCGCCTGGTCAACATCGGCGACGCCAAATCACTTGCCTGCCACCCGGCGTCCACCACGCACCGGCAACTCGGACCCGCGGAACTGGTGCAGGCCGGCGTTACCGAGGACATGGTGCGCCTGTCGGTCGGCATCGAGCACATCGACGACCTCAAGGCCGATCTGGAGCAGGCGCTGAAGGCGGTGTGACCGCGCCGTGCAGCGGGGATGGTTGCCAGTAATGCCGGGCTTTGCCCATCGCAATGGAGGAAACATGAAGATCGCCAATGACGTAACCGCCCTGATCGGCAACACCCCGCTGGTGCGCATCAACCGGCTTGCACGGGGCTGCGCCGCCGAGGTGGTGGCCAAGCTGGAATACCAGAACCCGGCGCACAGCGTGAAGGACCGCATCGGCCTCTCCATGATAGAGGCGGCGGAGAAAGCAGGGCGCATCAAGCCCGATACCGTCGTGCTCGAGCCCACCAGCGGCAACACCGGCATCGGCATTGCCATGGTGTGCGCGGCGCGCGGCTACAAGTGCACCATCGTCATGCCCGACACCATGAGCAAGGAGCGGCGCATGCTGCTGCGCGCCTACGGCGCCGAGCTGGTGCTGACTCCCGGCGCCGAGCGCATGCCGGGCGCAATCAGGAAAGCCGAAGAAATGGCCGCCGCCGACCCGCGCTATTTCATCCCGCAGCAATTCGACAACCCGGCCAATCCCGAAGTGCACCGGCGCACCACCGCCGAGGAAATCTGGCGCGACACCGAAGGCCGGGCGGACATCCTGGTGTCGGGCATAGGCACCGGCGGCACCATCACCGGCGTGGGCGAGGCGCTCAAGGCGCGCAAGCCTTCGTTCAAGTGCATTGCGGTCGAGCCCGACGCCTCACCGGTGCTCTCGGGCGGGCCGGCCGGGCCGCATCCGCTGCAGGGCCTGGGTGCGGGTTTCGTGCCCTCGATCCTGAACACCAAGATCTACGACGAGATCGTGCGCGTGAAGAACGATGATGCGATGGAACTCGCGCGGCGCATGGCGCGCGAAGAAGGGCTGCTGGTCGGCATATCCTCCGGCGCCGCGATGTGGGCGGCGCTCGAAGTCGCGCGGCGCGCGGAAAACAAGGGCAAGCTGCTGGTGGTGATCATCCCGTCCTTCGGCGAACGTTACCTGTCCACGCCCTTGTTCGCCGGTCTGGCGGACTAGCGCCGGCGCAGCCTTACAGGGCAAGGCGCGCGCGCGCGGCCGCGTACTCGCGCCGCAGCCGCTCCACCAGCTCGGCGGTGGCGGGAACGTCGTCGATCTGGCCCACACCCTGGCCCGCGCTCCAGATGTCGCGCCAGGCCTTGCGCGCCCCGCCTTCGCCCGAGCCGAAATTCATCTTGTTCTTGTCCTGCGGCGGCAGATTGTCCGGATCGAGGCCGGTCTGCAGCACGCTGTGCTTGAGGTAGTTGCCGTGGATGCCGGAGAACAGCGCGGTGTAGACGATGTCTTGCGCGGCCGACCTGACGATCATCTGCTTGTAGTCTTCGCTCGCGTTCGCTTCCTTGGTCGCGATGAAGCGCGTGCCCATGTAGGCGAGGTCCGCGCCCAGCGCCTGCGCCGCCAGTACCGATGCGCCGTTGGAAATGGCGCCGGCGAGCACAATGGTCTGGTCGAAGAACTTGCGCACTTCCGGCAGCAGCGCGAACGGCGACAGCGTGCCCGCATGCCCGCCGGCGCCGGCGCACACCAGGATCAGGCCGTCGACGCCGGCCTCGGCCGCCTTGCGCGCGTGGCGCACGTTGATCACGTCGTGCAGCACGATGCCGCCGTAGCTGTGCGCGGCGGCGATGATCTCGCCCGGCGGGCGCAGGCTGGTGATGATGATCGGCACCTTGAAGCGCACGCAGGTTTCCATGTCGTGCATGAGCCGGTCGTTCGATGCGTGCACGATCTGGTTCACGGCGAACGGCGCGACCTTCGCCTGCGGATGCGCCGCCCGGTGCGCGGCGAGTTCGCCGGTGATGCGTTCCAGCCAAACGGCCAACTCCTCCCTGGGGCGCGCGTTCAGCGCCGGGAACGAGCCGACGATGCCGGCTTTGCACTGGGCGATCACCAGATCGGGCGTGGAGACGATGAACATGGGCGAACCGATCACGGGGAGGCTGAGACTGGCTTGCAGCATTGCGGGTAGGGGCATGGTGCGTCCTGGGCGTAGGGGGCGGGAGGTAGCACAAGGAATGCGTATTGTGGCCCAATCGCGCCAGCGCCGCCGGCTTCATCCCGGAATCCGAAACGCTCGCAGCGGCGGGCGCCAAAGCACAGCGTGCTCCCGTCTGGCCGTGACCCAATCCTTTATCCCGGAATCCGGAATTAGGCATAAATTCGACGGATTTATTGTTCTTGGTCAAGACAGCGAACCGGGAAACCCGGTATTTATCCTGCGTCAATGCACGGAAACCGGCCGGCGCGCGCGCCGGGCGCGGCAATTCCGATTGCGTCGCAGCTGCTTCGTTCGCAGGGCTGGCGACCCGAGTGCATGGGGCTGGGGCCGAAACCCGCGATCCGGGTGCGTGAGATTCCCCATCATTTTTCTACACGACAGAAAAGAGGAGTACTACATGGCTGTTCCTTACAAGATCCTGATCATGGGCGCTTCCTACGGCTCGCTGCTCGGAACCAAGCTGGCGCTCGCAGGGCACACGGTGAATCTGGTGTGCCTTCCCGCGGAAGCCGACCTGATCAACCAGGTGGGCGCAATCGTGCGCCTGCCGGTGAAGGGCCGCGACGGACTGGTCGAAATCAATTCGAAAAAGCTGCCGGGAAAAATGTCCGCCGGCGGCACGACTGCGTTCAACCCGGCCGATTTCGATCTGGTCGCGCTGGCGATGCAGGAGCCGCAGTATCGCTCGCCCGGCGTGCGCCAGCTGCTCGATGCGGTGGCCGTGTCCAGGGTTCCGTGCATGTCGATCATGAACATCCCGCCGCTGCCTTACCTTGCGCGCATTCCGGGCCTTGATGTCGCCGCGTGCCGGGGCTGCTATACCGATCCCGCCGTGTGGGACAACTTCGACCCGAAACTGATGACCTTGTGCAGCCCGGACCCGCAGGCGTTCCGCCCGCCCGAGGAAAAAGTCAATGTGCTGCAGGTCAGGCTGCCGACCAATTTCAAATCGGCGCGCTTCGATTCGGAAGCGCACACCGCCATCCTGCGCCGGCTGGAAGCGGATATCGAGGCCGTGCGCTTCGACAGCGGCGATGGCAAGATCGAATTGCCGGTCAAGCTCAAGGTGCACGATTCCATTTTCGTGCCGCTGGCCAAGTGGAGCATGCTGCTCGCGGGCAACTATCGCTGCGTGCAGAAGGACGGCATCATTCCCATCAAGGAAGCCGTGCATGGCGACATCGAGGCATCGCGCTCGGTCTACAACTGGGTGGTGAAGCTGTGCGTGTCCCTGGGCGCCGACGAGAAAGACCTGGTGCCGTTCGAAAAATACGCCAACGCGGCGCAATCGCTGGGAAGCCCGTCCTCCGCGGCGCGCGCCCTGGCTGCGGGTGCGCCCAACATAGAGCGCACCGACCGCCTGGTGCAGACCATCGCGGCGCAAAAGGGCATGAAGAACGAGCTTGTCGATCGCACTGTCGCGCTGGTCGACGGCTGGCTCGAGGCCAATCGGCGCAAGGCCGCGGCCGCATAAGGCGCCGGCGCAGGCGCGGCGGGCTGCGCGCGGCAGCCGCCGCGCGCTTCATCCCTTGCGCGGCGGCCGGTGCAGGTGCAGTTTCTGCGCTTCGCGCTCCAGGCAATCGCGCAGGCGCAGCAGCTTCACCTGCTTCCTGGCTATCAGCGGGTAGTGTCGCGCCGCGTCGAGCGCCCAGCCCAGATCCCAGCAGCTCTTCTTCTGCGTGACCCAGGTCGCGGGGTCGAGGCGGCGCAGGTCGAAGGCGGCGGAGTAGCTGCGCAGGGTCTTCTGATGGCGCTTGTTGCTGTACTCGTGGAAATAGGACATCGCCAGTTCACGCAGGCTGCGGTACACCGGATCGCGCCAGCGCAGCACGGCGTGGTTAGTCTTGGAGATCGCGCCCCAGCAGCCGTGGCGGCGGAACAGCGCCACCACGTGGTCGCTGTCGCGCTCCGCCTTGAGGTCCAGCAGCAGCGGCGGCTCTCCGTGCACCCATAGCGCGGCGGCGGCGATGACGGCGCCTTCGATGCACAATGCGCGGCGCTGGCGCAGGGCTTCGCGCACCGACAGGCAGGTTTCGCCGCCGATCTCGAAGTTCTGCGGAATGGCGTCGATGTAGGCCTGGATCTTCTCCGGGCGGTTGAGCCGTCTGAGGATGGCGAACTCGGCTTTGCTCAGACCCAGGTCCTCGCGGCAGGCGTAGCGCCTGCGGTTCATCCCGCCCGCTTGCCGCGCCTGAGGGCTTTCGCCGGCCCGGCGGTCTTCTTCTTCACGGTTTTCTTCCTGGCCGCCTTGACTGGCTGCTGCCGCGCGGCCTTCCTTGCGGCCTGCGCCTGCCCGGCAACCTGCTTCTTCGCATTCGAGCGCAGGGCGGCGGCATAGGCGCTGCGCGCCCAGGGCAGCATGAGATCGGGCGATTCCATCGCATCCGCAGGCGCGCGGAAAAAGCTGAGCCTGGCGAAGCTGCCCTTGCGCGTGTAGCCGAAAATCTCGCAGCCCGCCTGCTCGAACTCGACGCGGTTCATCGCATCCGCCTTGAGGTAGAGGACATCGCCGGACACGAGGGCGAACATCAGACCGTCCAGATACACGCCGTGGCCGCCGAACATGCGCCGCGACACCACGGTGCCGAACGGACCGAACAGCTCCATCACGTAATCGACGAAATCGTCGGCCATGGTCGGGACCCGTGTATTGTGGAAATTACGCGCCGGATTGTAGGGCCTGGCACCGTGCCAGCCAAGCGGCTGGACGCGGCCGTATTTGCCGATGCGACAGCCAGCGTACTACACTTGACTCCTTCGTGCGCCTCGGTTGGCGCAGGCGGGCGAGGCCGGGCTGTAGGAACTCTGAACATGTCGCGAAGTCTCGTGCGTGAGCTGCTGCGCCTGGGCTGGCCGGTGCTCGTTGCGCAACTGGCGGTGATGGCCAACAGCGTGATCGACACCATCATGGCCGGCCGCTACGGCACGCTGGACCTGGCCGCCGTGGGCATCGGCTCCAGCATCTACTTCTCGGTGTTCGTCGCGCTGATGGGGGTGCTGCTCGCGCTCACGCCCATCGTCGCGCATATGCACGGCGCGGGCCGCCATGCCGACATCGGCGAGGAGCTGCGCCAGGGCGCATGGCTGGCCGCTGCGCTCGCCCTCATATCGCTGGCGCTGTTCGCCTATCCCGAGCCGTTTCTCGCGGTGGCCCGGCTGGCGCCCGAACTGGAAGCCAAGGTGCGCGCCTATTTGCACGCGCTCGCCTGGGCGGTACCCGCTTCGCTCCTGTTCCGCGTGTTCTACAGTTTCTCCACCGCGATTTCGCGGCCGCGCACGGTGATGGCGCTGACGCTGGTCGGCCTTGCGCTCAAGGTCCCGCTCAACTGGATATTCATGTACGGCAACCTCGGCGCGCCCGAGCTCGGCAGCACCGGCTGCGCGGTGGCGACGGCGCTCATCTCCTGGATCCTGTGCGCGTTCGCCTGGGCCTGGTGCTGGCTGGAGCCTGGTTACCGGACGTATGGCGTGTTCGCGCGCTGGTCCTGGCCCGATGCGAAGGCGCTGGGGCGCATCCTCTCCCTGGGATTGCCGATCGGCCTCACCTTCCTCATCGACGTGACCGGGTTCACGTTCATGGCGCTGTTCATCGCGCGCCTGGGCGCGCTGTATTCGGCGGCGCACCAGATCGCGGCCAATCTTGCCGCGCTGTGCTTCATGCTGCCGCTTGCGCTGGGCAATGCCGCCAGCGTGGTGGTCGGGCAATCGCTGGGCGCGCAGCGGCAGGCGCGCGCGCGCGCCGCCGGCCTCACCGGGCTCGCCCTGGCGCTAGTCTGCGCCGCGATCGTCGGCGCCTGCCTATACTGGTTCGCCGACGCGCTCGCCGGCCTGTATGCCGGAGACGCCAAACTGCGTCGCGTTGCCGCGGGACTGATCGCCTTCGTCGCGGTGTACCACTTGTTCGATGCAGTCCAGGCCGTGGTCGTCAATGTGCTGCGCGGCTACAAGCGCGCGGTGGTGCCGATGCTGATCTATGCGATCGCACTGTGGGGCGTGGGTCTGGGCGGCGGCTATGCGATCGGACTCACCCGCATCGACCTCGGCTGGCTCGGCCTGCACACGCTCGGACTCTCAACCCCCGGACTCTCAACTCCAATGGGCGCGCCGGGATTCTGGCTGGCCGCGATCGCGAGCCTGGCGCTGGCGAGCAGCCTGGTTACGGCGTATTTCCTGCGCGTGAGCCGCAGCGCGGCCGGCGACTGACGCCGGCGCAATCAGCTAAGCGAGCGGGACAGCGCATAGAACATGGCCAGCACCGCGACGGCCATGATGCCGGTGGCGAGCCAGCCCAGCAGCTTGAGCCGGCGCTTGATGGTGAAGCGCCCCATGATCTCGGGCCGCACCGCCATCAGCATCATCACCGCCATGATCGGCACCGAAATCACGCCGTTGATCACTGCGCTCCAGATCAGCGCCCGCACCGGCGGGAGGCTGGTGAAGTTCAGCGCCACGCCGACCAGCGTCGCTACGGTCAGGATGGCGTAGAAGCCGCGCGCCTCGGCCAGGCGCAGCCCCAGGCCGATGGGCCAGCGGAAGGACTCGGCCACGGCGTAGGCAGCGGAGCCGGCGAGCACGGGCACGGCCAGCATGCCGGTGCCGATGATACCCGCGGCGAACAGGGCGAACGCAAACTCGCCGCCGATCGGGCGCAGCGCCTCGGCCGCGTCGGCCGAGCTCTGGATGTCGGTGATGCCGTGCAGATGCAGCGTCGCCGCAGCCGTCAGCATGATGAAAAACGCCACCGTATTCGAAAATATCATGCCGATATAGGTGTCCAGCTTGATCCGGTTCAGGTGTTCGCGCGCCTGTGCCGGCGCCTCGCGCAGCGGCGCCTCACCCGGGCCGGCACGCTGCTCCTCCACTTCCTGCGAGGCCTGCCAGAAGAACAGGTAGGGGCTGATGGTGGTGCCGAACACCGCAACCAGGGTGAGCAGGTAATCGGAATCGAACTGCAGCGGCGGAGCCAAAGTCTGGTGCAACACCTCGCCCCAGTGCACGTTGACCACCAGGGCGGTGGCGACGTAGGCGAACAGCGTCAGCGTCAGCCACTTCAGGATCGGCGCATAGCGCGGAAACGGAATGAATATCTGCAGACCCAGCGACACCATGGCGAACGCGACGATGGCGAGGTGCGATCGGCCGCCGATGAGCAGGTGCAGCGCCGCGGCCATCGCGCCCAGGTCGACGGCGATGTTGATGGTGTTGGCCACCAGCAGCAGGCCGACCACGCCGTGCAGCAGCCAGCGCGGGTAGTGCTCGCGGATGTTGGCGGCCAGCCCGTGGCCGGTGACGCGGCCGATGCGCGCGCTGACGATCTGGATGCCGATCATCAGCGGCAGCGTGAACAGGATCGACCAGAGCATGCCGTAGCCGAACTGGGCGCCGGCCTGGGAATAGGTCGCGATGCCGCTGGGATCGTCGTCGGCGGCGCCCGTGACCAGCCCCGGCCCGAGCCGCTTCAGCAGCGGCGCGGCCGGCACCGCTACGTCACGTTGGCGGAATGGGCGTACGGTTTTCATGAACTGGCTGCTCGATGATGGCGGCAATCGGGGCGCGCCGCGCGCGCGGCGGCGCGCAGTCTAGCGCATTCTGACCGCATTGCACATCAAAAGTGCCGTCGCCGACAAAAAAGATCCGGCGGGCGCGCGCCGGGCGGTCCGCTACAGCCAGCGCCGCATCGAATAGCCGCCGATCAGCGGGCGCTGCATCGCGACCATGGCCATCTGCCGGCCCCACTTGAATTCCTTGTACAGCACGATGAAGCGCCACAGGTCGCGCAGCACCTTGGCGCGGTCGCGCCAGGGCAGGGACATCAGCGCCGCAGGGAAATCGGCCTCGTGCGGCCGCTCGAACGCGATCTTTAGCGGATTCCACTGGTCGGAGGTGCGGCGCACCTCGGAGGCGATCATGCGCCGGTACATCTCCTGCACCGGCCGGTTGCGCGCGCGCGCTTCCACCACCGCCTCGCCCGATATCGCGCCCGAATGCAGCGCGCAGCTCATGCCTTCGCCGATCATGTTGAGAAAGCCGGCGGCCTGCCCGGTGATCAGCACATTGCCCTTGCCGAACACATAGCGGTTGATCAGCGAGGGCCCGAAGTTCTCGCCGCAGCCCTCGTCCTCGATGTGCGGCTGCAGGCGCACACCGTGCTTCTCGGCCAGGTAATTCACCACGTTCTCATGCTTGCTGGCGAAATTGTCGCCGCGCTTGAAGCCGACGCCGACAATCTGCCTGCCATCGCGCGCGTGGCTCCAGGTGTAGTGGCCCAGGCCGGGATGAAACCAGAAATGGAAGTACTCCGGATCCAGCGGGCAGTCGATGATGTCGTGAAATTTCTGCCCGACGAAAAACCAGGGGATCGATTGCGGGTAATCCGGGTAGATGGAGCGGATCACGAGGGAACTTGGGCCGTCGGCGCCGATCACCTGGCGCGCGCGGTATTCGACCGGCTCGCC
>JAANCK010097785.1_pt1 | contig 11583 bp, 13 predicted proteins | sample 7277841 | NCBI WGS metagenome assembly JAANCK01 (sample SAMN14222788, study PRJNA588281) | permafrost metagenome | isolation source: Arctic cryosol methane SIP | place: Canada:Nunavut | collected 2015-07 | reverse complement strand
GGCGGTGGCGGTGGCGGTGGCGGCTCGGGTAGCAGCGGGTCGGGCAGCAGCGGCTCCGGCGGCGGTGGCTCGAGCGGCGGCTCGGGCAGCGCCAGCTCGGGTTCTGGGAGCTCGGCCAGCTCGGGCTCTGGCAACTCAGCCAGCTCGGGAGCTTCTTCGAATTCCAGTTCCAGCGCCAATTCGGGTCACGGCGGCAATTCGGGCCCCAGCTCCAACTCGGGCCAGGGACTTGGCGGCCATGGCGCCGACGACGCAGTCGGGCACGCCAACGACGACGTCGGTCACGCCGCGAACGACGGCGCGGGGCACCAGTAAGTCACCTCTCGGATACGGGTCCCGGCGCGGACCCGAATCAAAACGAGCTGCCCGTTACTGAGTTGCCGGCGCGCCTGAGTCCTGCCTCGGGCGCGCGGTCCGGATCGGGCGCGGTACCGCACGGCGCCGACAATAGCGCCATGAACTTTCAGAAGATCATCACGCCCGTCCTGGGTGTGATCCTCGTGGCGGCCGGCTGGCGCGCGTACGGCTGGGGCGGTGTGGTTGCCGTGGTCGGTGGCCTGGTGATGTGGGCCCTGCTGCACGTGACCCGCATCACGCGCGTTCTCGGCCGCGCGGCTGACGCTCCCCTCGGCTATGTGGCCAGCGCCGTGATGCTCAACGCCAAGCTCAAGCCCGGGGTCAACCTGCTGCACGTGTTGGCGATGACCCGATCGCTGGGCGAGCGCCTGTCCGCGGCGGCTGCGGACCCGGAAATCTTTCGCTGGACCGATGGCGGCGCCTCCAGCGTCACGGCGGAATTCACCAAGGGCAAACTGGTCAAGTGGACGCTGGTGCGGCCGTCCGAGTCGCCAGCGGCTGCGCCCGCGCCGAGCACCGGAACCTAGGCTCAGCGGCTCTCGCGCTCCGCGTCTTGGGCAAAGTCGGCGTCCGGCGCCGTGTCCTTGGCCCAGCCCGGATACAGGGCCGCGAAATCGGCGGCGATCTGCGCCACCGGCACGTCGTCGAAGGTGCCGCGCTGGTTCACGTACTCCATGTGGCGACGGCCCTCGCGGTCATAGGGGTGGTACAGCGAATCGCTGCGGCCGTCCCAGTCCATGGCGCGGATGCCGAAGCGGTCGCACAGTTCCAGATTGAAGGCCGGTGTGGACTTGACCCAGTCGCCGTCCAGCCACATCTCGGTGTAGCCGTGCCAGACGTACAGGTCGGTCTTGAGGATGGCGCGCAGGCGTTCGGTCGACAGGTGATTGCGCACGTCGGCGTAGCCCACCCGCGCCGGGATGCCGATGGCGCGCGCCGCGGCCGCCAGCAGGGCGGCTTTCGGCACGCACCAGCCGTAACCGCATTCCAGCACCCGGCTGGCCCGCAGGCCCGCAATGCTGAGGTCCACGTGGTAGGGGTCATAGCGGAAGCCGTCGCGCACCAGGTAATAGAGCGCGACAGCGCGGTCGCGGACGGTCGCGCCGCTCGCGCGCTGCGCGAACTCGATCACGGCGGGGTGATCGCTGTCGATCAGCGCCGTGGCGGCCAGGGTGGCAGAGCTGGGCTGGGTGGTGTTCATTTCCGTGGCGTTCCGGTTGCAGTGCACTATAGCGCTTGATAATTGCCGACTGCCAACCCGCCCTCAGGAGACCCTCCGCATGCCCTGTTACTCAATCGACGGCGTGGTGCCGGTGGTGGACCCCAGCGCCTTCGTGCATCCCACCGCCGTGCTGATCGGCGACGTCATCGTCGGGCCCAATTGCTATGTCGGTCCCTGCGCGTCTCTGCGCGGCGACTTTGGCCGCATCGTCTTGGGAACGGGGGTGAACGTGCAGGACAGCTGCGTGATCCACGGCTATCCCAAGCGGGACACGCTCATCGAAGAGAACGGCCACATCGGCCACGGCGCGGTGCTGCATGCCTGCACGGTGCGGCGCGGCGCTCTGGTCGGCATCAAAGCGGTGGTGATGGACGACGCCGAGGTCGGCGAGCAGGCCGTGGTGGCGGCCTGCGCCTTCGTGCCGGTCGGCATGCAAGTGGCGCCGCGCAGCATGGTGGCCGGGATTCCGGCCCGGGTGAAGCGCACGCTGGCAGACAGCGACGTCGAGTGGAATGCCGAAGCCACCCGGGCCTACCACGACCTCACCGGCCGCTGTCTGGCGACCCTGCGCGAAACCCAGCCATTGCCGCAGGTCGAGCCCGGCCGCAAGCGGCTGCCGGCCACCAAGGTCGATGCCTTGATCGCGGCCCGGGATCGCGGCACCGGCGCAGCTTAAAATCCACCGGTTTCACCCTGAACTAGAAGGACAAGCCTCATGATCGCACCCCCCTCGATGGCCGACCGCGACGGCAAGATCTGGATGGACGGCGAAATGGTGGAGTGGCGCGATGCCAAGATCCATGTGCTGACCCATACCCTGCACTACGGCTGCGGTGTGTTCGAGGGCGTGCGGGCCTACAACACCGTCAACGGTACGGCGATCTTCCGGCTGCAGGAACATACCGAGCGCCTGTTCAACAGCGCCAAGATCCTGCGCATGGTGATTCCGTTCAGCAAGGAGCAGGTCAACCAGGTCCAGCGCGACGTGGTGCGCGCCAACAAGCTGGAGAGCTGCTACATCCGTCCGCTGGTGTGGATCGGCTCGCAAAAGCTCGGTGTCAGCCCGCGCGGCAACCAGATCCACCTGATGGTCGCGGCCTGGCCCTGGGGCGCGTACCTGGGCGAGGAAGGCATGAAGCGCGGCATCCGGGTCAAGACGTCGAGCTACACCCGGCATCACGTCAACATCACCATGACGCAGGCCAAGGCGGTGAGCAATTACACCAACTCGATCCTGGCCAACATGGAAGCGCTGGACGACGGCTACGACGAGGCGCTGCTGCTGGACAGCTCGGGCTTCGTCAGCGAAGGTGCGGGTGAAAACATCTTCGTGGTCAAGGGCGGCGTCATCTACACGCCCGACCTGTCGGCCGGCGCGCTGAACGGCATCACCCGCAACACCGTGTTCGGCATCTGCAAGGACCTCGGCATCGAGATCGTGCAGAAGCGCATCACGCGCGACGAGGTCTACATCGCCGACGAAGCGTTCTTCACCGGCACCGCCGCCGAAGTGACGCCCATCCGCGAACTCGACCGGCTGGAGATCGGTGCCGGCTCGCGCGGCCCGGTCACCGAGAAGATCCAGGCCGCTTTCTTCGACATCGTCAACGGGCGCAATCCCAAGTACAGCCACTGGCTGACCAAGGTCTGATATGACTGCTGCAACTGCCAAGAAGGATTTCGTCGTCGAACTGCTGGCCAAGGACTTGAACGCCAATGGCGGTGTGTTCTGCCCCAGTCCGGCGGCCGGCATGAAACTGTGGAACACCCACCCGCGCATCTACCTCGACGTCGCGGCCACCGGCGAAGCCAAGTGCGCGTACTGCGGCACCGTGTACCGGCTGAAGGCGGGCGAGCATTTCGAAGGCGGCCACTAGTTGGGGTCCGACCCCCGTTTCTCGAATTTCTCTTGAAATCGGGTCCTGAACCGGGCGGCGCAGCCAGGAGTCTGGTCATCGCCCCGCAATGGATAGGCGACGCGGTGATGACCGAGCCGCTGTTGCGGCGACTGAGCGCCCGAGGCGAGCGCGTCACGGTGGGGGCGCTGCCCTGGGTGGCGCCGGTGTACCGCGCGATGCCGCAGGTCGATGAGGTGATCGAGTTTCCGTTCGAACATGGCGGACTGCAATTCAAGGCCCGTCGCTCGCTCGCTCGCCAGGTGGAAGGCCGCTTCGACACCGCGTACGTGTTGCCCAATTCACTCAAGAGCGCGCTGTTACCGTTCCTGTCCGGCATCCCGAAGCGGGTCGGCTATCTCGGCGAAGCCCGGGTCGGCCTGCTGACACACCGGCTGAAGAACCCCAAGGACAAGCCGCCGATGGTGGCGTTCTACTCGGCGCTCAGCGGCGACAGGGACGCGCTCGACGAGGATCGCCCGCGCCTGGTGCTCAAGCCGCCACAGATCGATCCCGTGCTCATCCGGTTGGGGTTGCAGGCGGGCCGCTACATCGTATTCGCGCCCGGTGCCGAATACGGTCCGGCCAAGCGCTGGCCAGCCGGGCATTTCGCCGAGCTGGCGCGCGGTCTCGAGGCGCCGGTGGTGTTGCTGGGTTCGGCCAAGGAGGATTCGATTTGCCAGGAGATCGCGGCGCAGGCCGGTCCGGGCAAGTGCCTGAACCTGGCGGGCCAGACCTCGCTGGCCGACGCGTTCGCGCTGATTGCCGCCGCCCGGGCGATGGTCAGCAACGACTCGGGACTGATGCACGTGGCCGCCGCCTTCGGCGTGCCGCAGGTCGCGTTGTTCGGATCGTCGAGCCCACTGCACACGCCGCCGCTGAACGCCCGCGCCCGTGTGGTGTGGCTCAAGCAGGACCCGGCCTACCAGCCGCCGCTGGACTGCGCGCCCTGCTTCCAGCGCGAATGTCCGCTGGGGCACAGGCGCTGCCTGGTCGACATCACGCCGGCGCGGGTGCTGGGTTTGTTGAATACCTCTGTGCCCGTGTAGCCCGATCCCGCCGGTGCCGAAGGCAGGCGACCCGATCCGATGCCGGTCTTCAGGCAGCCCCGGGCGCCGGCCCGAGAAGCCCTTCGGCCTGCTTGGTCATCCGCGCGATCAGCTCGGCCGCCGGCGGCAGGTCGTGGATCAGTCCCACGGCTTCGCCGACCGTCGCGTGACCGCGGCTGAAATCGCCAGCCTTCATCCCTGCCTCGTAATCAGTGCGTGCGGCTTGCGGCGCGGCGGCCAGTTCGTCGATGCGGTCCTCCCAGCGCCGATGCAGTTCGTTGCGGATACTGCGGAAGTCATACGGCGCGGGCCAGTTCTTGCCGCGCAGGATGTCGAACACCCGGCTGCGGGCCGTCCCGTCGCCGCTGGTGGCCAACGCCTGTCGCTTGGCGCCGTCAGCCGCCAGGCCCTCGGCCGTGGCCCACAGGCGCGAGCCGACCACGGCGCCGTCGGCGCCGAGCACGCGCGCCGCTGCCAGCGTGCGGCCGTCGGCGATCCCGCCGGCCGCCAGCAAGAGCGTCTGGGGCGAGTGCGCGGCCAGCCAGTCGGCCAGCTCCGGCACGAAACTGACGATGGCCCGGCTATTGAGCGCGTTCATGCTGTGGCCGCCGGCTTCGCCGCCTTGCGCCACGATCACCGATGCGCCGGCCTCCAGTGCCATCGGCACCTGCTCCAGCCGCTGCACCTGAAACAGCAGGTCGGCGCCGGCAGCGGCAATCCGCTGCGCATAAGGGCGCGGGTCGCCGAACGACAGCATCACCGCGCGGGGCCGGTGCTCCAGCACCCAGTCCAGCGCCGACGCATCCTCGTCGAGCTTCCAGACGATGAAACCGCAGCCAATGCGGCCGGTGTCGCCGCCGCGGTCCAGCGCCAGGCTGTATTCGCGGCGGGTCCAGTCCAGGTCGCCGTAGCCACCGCCGACCAGGCCCAGGGCGCCCGCCTGCGCGCAGGCCGCCGCGAGCGCGCCGCCGGAAGCGAACGCCATTGGCGCCAGCGCGATCGGGGTGGCGAGGCCGAAACGGCGGGTGAAACGGGATTGGAGCGTCAGGTTCATGGGTTTGCATTGTGCTAAGGATTGCCCCGGCGCGCGCGGTGCACGCATCGATGGCGGGGCGGGTGGCAGGGCTTTGCCCAGCGGCGCAAAATGAGAACGTCCCGAAGAGGAACGACCATGAAGTTCTTGAGCCTTGGCCTGGCAGTCGCGCTGGGGTTGCCTTGCCTGGCGTCGGCCGAATCGCTGCGCTGCGCCGGCGGCATCGTTTCCGAGGGCGATACCCGTTTGTCGGTGATCTACAAATGCGGCGAGCCCATGCTGGTCGACAGTTTTTGCGCGCCGGTCTATTACGGCGGAACGCTGCAGATCGTCCCGTCGCCGTTCGCGGAGGCCTATGTTCCGTGCCAGGCGATCCAGGAGTGGTTGTACGAGCGGGCACCGGGCGAGCTGCTGGTCACGGTCCGCATGCGTTGGGGCATCGTGCAGTCGATCAAGTACGGGCGTGACCCGCACTAACCATCAGGCGGCGGAAGGAAGGCGCAGGACGAAGCAGGCGCCGCCGCCTTCCTGGTCTTCGCACTGCACCGATCCCTGATGGCGCTGGGTGATGGAGCGCACCAGCGCCAGGCCCAGCCCCACGCCACCGCTCAGCTCGCTCGCGCCGGCCAGGCGATAGAACGGCTCGAAGATGCGCTCGCGCTCCGCCGGCGGCACGCCGGGCCCGTGGTCGCGCACCCGCATCACCGCCAAGTCGCCTTCGCGGCCCAGCTCGACCACAACCGGGCCGTGGCTGTAGCGTCGCGCATTTTCCAGCAGGTTGCGGATTGCGCGGCGCAACAACTTGGCCACGCCGTGCACGATCAGGGTCCGGCCGTCGGTACCGGGCACCAGCTCGGCACCGGCGCGCGCGCATTCCTCGGCCGCCAGCCCGGTCAGGTCCAGCGCTTCCACGGTCCCGATGTCGGTTTCCTTCGCATCCAGCCGGCTGGCCAGCAGGATCTCGTCGATGAGCAGGTCCAGCTCGGCGATGTTGCGGCGGATCTCCGACTGGAAACCGGGTGAGACCTCCGGCCCGAGCAGCTCGACGCCCATCCGGATGCGCGCCAGCGGCGAGCGCAGCTCGTGCGAGGCGTTCGCCAGCAGGGATTTGTGCGACTTGAGCAGGGTTTCGACACGTTCGGCCGCGTGGTTGAAGCGCTGCGCCAGGAACGCCAGCTCGTCCGAGCCGTCTTCCTGGATGCGCGCCGACAAGTCGCCCTCGCCCCAGCGCTCCACGCCCAGCCGCAGGTCGTCCAGCCGCTGGGTGAGCCGGCGGATGATCGGATAGGCGCCGATGGCCACGGCCAGCGCCGCGATGATCACGATCCAGAGCAGGCCGGTGGAGCCGCGGAACCAGGCGCGACCGGGCGGGCTCTCGCCGGGACGGCGCGGGCGCGGCGGGAATTGCAGCGTCAGATTGCTGCCGTCGTTCAGCGCCACCTGGAACTCCAGGCCCTGGCCCGGCACGCGAGTTGGCCGCGCCAGGACCTGGCCGAGGACGTCGCCGGCCTCGTTGCGGATCACCACCTCGCGCTCGGGAATCTGGTTCTGCTCGGCGTTGACGCGCCACATCCAGCTGAACGCGATCGTCAGCACCGTCACGGCCGCCACCACCGCCAACCAGATGCGCAGGTAGAGCGGAAACCGGAAGCGGCCGTGCCACGGCACCATCGACGTGCCTCTAGTCCTGCTGCTTGGCGAATACGTAGCCCACCCCGCGCACGGTGAGGATTCGCTTGGGGTTCTTGGGGTCGGCCTCGATGGCGGCGCGGATGCGGCCCATGTGCACGTCGATGGAACGGTCGAAGGCTTCCAACTCGCGGCCGCGCACGGCCTCCATGATCTGGTCGCGTGTGAGCACCCGTCCGGCCCGCTCGGCCAGCGTGATCAGCAGGTCGAACTGGTAGGACGTCAATTCACAGGCGGTGCCGCCGACCACGACGGTGCGTGCGTCGCGGTCGATTTCGAGCGTGCCGAAGCGCATCAACTTGGCGGCGGGCTGAGGGCCCTCGATTCGCCGCCGCAGCACGGCGCGGATTCGCGCCAGCAACTCGCGCGGCTCGAACGGCTTGGGCAGGTAATCGTCCGCGCCAAGCTCGAGGCCGACGATGCGGTCCATCGGGTCGCCCTTGGCCGTGAGCATCAGCACCGGCACCTGGCCCTGGTCGCCGGGCAGGGCGCGGATGCGGCGGCACACCTCCAGGCCGTCCATGTCGGGCAGCATCAGATCGAGTATCACCAGGTCGGCCGACGCGGCGGGCGGGTCCTGCAGCAGCGCCAGGCCCGCCTTGGCGTCGATCGCATGCGTCACCGAGTAGCCGGAGCGCTCCAGGTATTCGCCCACCATCTGCGCGAGGCGGGCGTCGTCTTCGATCATCAACAGTTGCTGCATTTGCGGATGGTAGTGACTTCGGCGCAGGCGTGCCGCTTTCCGGTGAATGGGGCAAGGCGGGAGCATCGCTCTCTGCCAGGATGGCACGACCGGGTTTCATGCTGGCCGAACAGCAAATCGTGTGCTTGTAGCGCCGGTAAAGTTAGGTAAACGGCCGTGTCATGGTTGTCAGCGACGCCAGCGAGGTTCCAGCGCCTGCACGCCGGGCAGCGCGCGGGCCGCTATGCCCTGCGCCCGGGGCGCTGCATGCGCCAAAGCAGCAGCAGCAGCAGCAGGGGCGGGATTGCCGTGAGGCCGGTGGCCACGAACGCCGTGGCGTACGCTCCGAGAAGTCCGTGGGTGGGCGTGAGCGCGTCCACGGCAACCCCGGAGAAGCCCTTGGTGAATTTTCCGAGCACGGCGTACGTCGAGGACAGCATCGCGTACTGGGTGGCGGTGTAGCCGAGGCTCGTCAGGCTCGACATGTAGGTCACCAGGGCGACTCCGGCGAAGGCCTGGGCGAAGGCGTCCAGCGTCATTACCGCCGCGAAAACCGGCGTGCCAGCGTGGACGCTGAGCAAGGCGAATGCCGCTGTGCCGAAGCCTTCGAGCACCAGCCCGGCTATCAGGGTCGGCAGCAAGCCGAGCCGCACGGCGCTGACGCCGCTCGCGGCGATTCCGAGAAAGGTGGCGACCAGCCCGAAGGAGCCGCGCACCCAGGCCACCGTGTCCTTGGAGAGGCCGAGGTCGTGATAGAACGGGTTGTACATCGGTCCCATCACGAAGTCGGGCAGGCGATAGAGCGCCACCATGAGCAGCATGACGAGCCCCGCGGCCTTGTGCTTGACGAAGAAGTCGACGAAGGGGCCGACGATCGCGTCGGCGAGACCGCGCAACGTCCATAGCGGGGGCTTCCTGTGCAGGATCGTCTCGGCGCGGACCGGTTCGGTGGCGAACAAGGTCGCGATCATGCCGAGCGCCATCAGCACCGCCATGCCGACGTACGACAGCGGCCAGCCGACGCGTGCCGCCGCGGCGATGATCAGCGCGTCGGTCACCAGCAGGGCGCTGCGGTAGCCGACCTGCGCCGCCGATGTCATCAGCCCCACCTCGTTCGCGTCCGACGCCGCCTCGATGCGCCAGGCGTCGATCGCGATGTCCTGCGTGGCGGAGGCGAAGGCTGTCAACAAGGCGAAGGCGCCGATGACGGCGAGCCCGCCGGCCGTCCCGACAGCGGCCATCCCGAGGAGTCCGATGGCGACAAGAATCTGGCAGAGCAGCATCCAGCCGCGGCGCCGGCCGAGGCGACCCAGCAGCGGCACGTCGATGCGGTCCACCAGCGGCGACCAGTACACCTTGAAGGCATACGCGAAGCCGACCCAGGAGATGAACCCAATGGCGATCAGGCTCGTACCGGAGTCCCTCAGCCAGTAGCCGAAGGTGTTGGCCGTCAGCAGGAACGGCAGGCCGGAGGAGAAACCCAGCGCCAGCATCACCGCGACCTTCGGCTGCCGAAGCTCGTGCAGCACCTCGAGCGCAGAGCGCTTGCGGCGCGGGGGAGAGTCAGCCTCGGTCATCGTCCGAATAATAAGGGCGCTGTGCACGCCCTGTTGCGAGCGATTACCGGCGCGTTGCCGGGCCCATGAAGTAGTCGGGCAGGCCGGTGGAGATTTCGGGGAAGACCGACAGGATGACGAGGGCCGCCATCATCAGGAACACGAAGGGCAAGGTGCCCCAGACGATGTCGCCCAGCTTGATGTCGGGCGCGATCTTGTTGATGACGAAGATGTTCAGGCCCACCGGCGGATGGATCAGCCCCATCTCCATCGTGACCGACATGATGATGCCGAACCAGATCAGGTCGAACCCCTCCGCCTTCAGCGGCGGCAGGATGATGGGCGCCGTCATCAGGATGATGCTCACCGGCGGCAGGAAGAAGCCCAGCACCATCACCAGGACCACGACTGCGGCCAGCAATACCCACTTGGACAGGTGCAGCGAAACGATCCACTCGGCCGAGCTCTGGCTGATGTGCAGGTAGCTCATCACGTACGAGTACAGCAGCGACATGCCGATGATGACCATCAGCATGGTCGACTCCGACAATGTGCTGGCGAAGATCGGCCGCAGGTCACTCACCCGCCAGGCGCCATAGACCACCGCGACCAGCGCCAGCGCCAGCACCGCGCCCAGGCCCGCGGTTTCCGACGGCGTGGCGAAACCGCCGTACAGCGCGAACATCACGCCCAGCAGCAGGATGACGAAGGGCAGCACGCGCGGCAGCGCCTCGAACTTCTCGCGCAGGGTGTAGTTGTCGACGTGCAGGATCTGGGCGCGCGCGCCGCCGGCGTCGGCGTGGGCCTGCGCGTGGCGGTGCTCGTAGCGGTAGCGGTACATGCCGTAGGCGGCGAACATGACCACCAGCAGCACGCCGGGACCGATGCCGGCCAGGAACAGGCGGCCCAGCGATTGCTCGGCAGCCACCGCATACAGGATCAGCGTGATCGATGGCGGCAGCAGGATGCCCAGCGTGCCGCCGGCGGCGACCAGGCCGGCCGCCAAGCGGTCCGAATAGCCGCGGTCGCGCATCTCGGGAATCGCGGAACTGCCGATGGCCGAGCAGGTGGCGGCGCTGGAACCCGCCATCGCGGCGAACAGCGCGCAGGCGATGGTCACCGCGATGCCCAGGCCACCCGGCACGCGATGCAGCCAGACGTGCAGCGCCGAATAGAGGTCCTTGCCGGCGCGCGACTTGCCGATCGCCGCGCCCTTGAGGATGAACAGCGGGATGGTGAGCAGGGTGATGCTCGCCATTTCCTCGTAGACGTTCTGGGCGATGCTGTCCAGCGAGGCGTGCGGCATGAAAGCCACCATGAACACGGTCGCGACGGCGCCCAGCCCGAATGCGATCGGCATGCCCGAAAAGAGGAACAGCAGTGTTGCTCCGCCGTACATCAGCCCCAGCTGAAGGGTTGTCATCTATTCTTTTTCTGTCTGTAAAGTCTCTCGCGCCAGGACCTGCGCCAGCACCTGCAAGGCCAGCATCGTGCTGCCCAGCGCCATTGCGCCGTACGGAATCCACAGCGGCGCGCCGAACGCGGAGTTGCTGGTCTGGCCGTCATGCACCGCCTCGATCAACAGCGTCCAGGATTTCCAGGCGAAGAACGCACAGAAGGCGAAGGTGGCGATGTCGCTCACGTAGCGCCGGATGGCGTCGGCCCGCGGCGAGAGCAGGGCGGCCAGCGCCTGGATGCCGACGTGGCCGCGCGCCTCCTGCACCCAGCCGGCGGCCAGGAAGGTGGCGCCCACCAGCAGGAAGATCGCGCTCTCGTCCTGCCAGTCGCTGGGGATCTTGAACAGGTAGCGTGCCGTGGCCTCCCAGGTGAGCACGCAGGCCGCGATGCCGATCGCGATGCCGCTGGCCACCGCCAGCACGGCGTTCACCCGATGCAGCAGCGCGGGCACTGGCGCGAGGGCCGGCGGCACACGCCCGAGGCCGATGCGCTCGGAAGGACCGGTCATTCGGCCCCGGCCGCTCGCGTCACGGCGTTGGTCGCCTTGGGGGCGGCCCGGCGACTCATGCCACGGCTTTGGCCATCTTCAGGAAGCGGTCGCACTCGGCGCTGCGCTTGCTGAAGTCGGGCCAGGCCGCGGCC
>JAANCK010362229.1_pt1 | contig 11588 bp, 11 predicted proteins | sample 7277841 | NCBI WGS metagenome assembly JAANCK01 (sample SAMN14222788, study PRJNA588281) | permafrost metagenome | isolation source: Arctic cryosol methane SIP | place: Canada:Nunavut | collected 2015-07 | reverse complement strand
TGGAAGGCACGCCGACGGCCGTGCGGCAAAGCCCCAAGGTGCGCGCCGCGTACCTGGGCACGGAACATTGAGCGGCGCGATGACCCACCCCATCCTCAACGTCGAGCGCCTGTGCGCGGGCTATGGCAAGGCCCAGGTGCTGCACGGCCTGACGCTGAAGGCCGATGCCGGCAGCGTCATCACCGTCATCGGGCCCAACGGTGCCGGCAAGTCGACCCTGCTCAACACACTGATGGGGGTGCTGCCCTCCAGCGGCACGCTGCAGTTCGACGGCCAGGACGTCGCCGCCGTGCCCCTGGAAGAACGGGTGATGCTGGGCATCGCGCTGGTGCCCGAGCGGCGCGAGCTGTTCGGCTCCATGACGGTGGAAGACAACCTCGTGCTGGGCGGCTGGCGCCAGCAGCGCCTGGGCAATCGCCAGTGGCGCGACCGCCTGGCCGATGTCTACGACATTTTCCCGCGATTGAAGGAAAGGCGTGCCCAGTTGGCCGGCACGCTGTCGGGCGGCGAGCGTCAGATGCTGGCCGTGGGCCGCGCCCTGATGTCCAGGCCGCGCCTGCTGATGCTCGACGAGCCCAGCCTCGGACTCGCGCCCCTGGTGGTGCTCGAAATCTTCCGCACCATCGTCAGCCTGCGCCAGACCGGCGTGACCATCCTGCTGGTGGAACAGAACGCCCGGGCCGCGCTCGAGGTCGCTGATCACGCCTATGTCCTCGAGATGGGCGAGATCGGCCTGCAAGGGCCGGCGCGCGAACTGGCCGCCGACCCGCGCCTGATCGACACCTATCTGGGCAACGCCCAGAAGCCAGGCGCCTGAACCGGAAAGGATTCCCATGCGCGCCATTCCCAAGTCCGTCATCGCCTGGGCCTCGGCTGGCGCTGGCCTGCTAGCTGCTGCGCTTGCCGGCTGCGCCAGCCTGTCCCCCGGCGCCCGCCCGGCGGTCAGCGGCGAGCCGGCGATGGGCTGCGAAACCGCGGCTGCGGCTTTCCATTTCGCCGGCACGCGTGTCGTGTCGGCGCAGAAGATCGCCGCGGGTGAACTGAAGCTGCCCGGCATCGCGCAGGCCATGCCGGAACACTGTGTGGTCAAGGGCCTGATGAACGAACGCACCGGGCCGGTCGACGGCAAGCCGTACGCGATCGGTTTCGAGATGCGCCTGCCCACGCCATGGAACGGGCGATTCTTCTACCAGGCCAACGGCGGCCTGGACGGTTTCCAGACCCCCGCTTACGGCGACATCCTCGGCGGCGGCCCGGCGAGCAATGGCCTCCTCAAGGGCTTCGCCGTCATCAGTTCGGACGCCGGCCATGCTTTCGATCGCAGCTCACCGATCGGCGGCGCGACCTTCGGGCTCGACCCGCAGGCGCGCCTGGACTATGGCTACAGCGCGGTGGCACAGCTCACGCCCATGGCCAAGGCGCTCATTCGCGGCTATTACGGCAAGCCGCCAGATGTCTCTTACCTGGTGGGCACTTCCAACGGCGGGCGCCATGGTTTCGTCACGGCCTCACGCCTGCCGCAGGAATACGACGGCATCCTGGTCAGCACGCCGGGCTACCGGCTGCCTCGCGCGGCGGTGGCCCAGGTGTGGGACGCGCAACAATTCGCTCGCATCGCGCGCATCAATCAGGCAACCAGCCGACCCGATTTGCGCACCGCGCTGAGCCCGGCGGACATGGCGCTGCTGGCGCGTAGCATCCTCGCGCGCTGCGACGCGCTGGACGGCCTGGCCGACGGCATCGTGGCCGACTTGCAGGCCTGCCAGGCCAGCTTCAGCATCGACCGCGACGTTCCGACCTGCGCGGCCGCCCACACACTGGATGGCCAGTGCCTGAGCAGCGACCAGAAGAGCGCGCTGGCGTCCGTCATGGCTGGACCGAAAGACCGATCCGGAGCACCGGTCTACGCCGGTCTGCCCTGGGACCCCGGCATGGCCGCGCGCGACTGGGGCGAGTGGAAATTCGTCAACAGCGTCGGCCCGCGCGACGCCATCGCGCTGGCTTTCGTCTTCACCACGCCGCCAGCCTCGCCCAGGCTGGTGAACGGCCAGGGCAACTCGCTGATCGACTACGCCCTTGGCTTCAGCCTCGACAATGACCTGCCCCGGATCTTCGCGACCAGCGGCCCCTACGCGGAGTCGTCGTGGAGCTTCATGACGCCGCCCGATCCCACGCTGGCCGCGTTCGTCCAGCGCGGCGGGAAACTGATCGCGTTCCATGGCACGGCCGACCCGGTCTTTTCGCCGCTCGACTCCATCGCGTGGCTCGAAGCGTTCCGGCGCGCCCATGGCGCAGCGGCCGACCAGCACGCGCGCCTGTTCCTGGTGCCCGGCATGAACCACAGCCGCGGCGGCCCGGCCACCGATCAGATGGACATGGTGGATGCACTGGTGAAATGGGTCGAACAGGGCCAAGCGCCGGACGCCGTCGTGGCGCACGCGCGCGGTCCGGGTACCGCCGTGCCCAATCCGGAGCTGCCCGCCGGCTGGAGCCCGAACCGCTCGCGCCTGCTGTGCCCTTATCCGCAAGTGCCGCGCTACCGCGGCGGCGACAGCGAGAGCGCGAGCAGTTTCGCTTGCGCGCCGCGGTGATCCTTTCCATCACTCAACCATGCGCATGCACCCCGTGCCCGACGTCGGGCGCCATTGAAGGCGCCTCCCACTGAGCAATTCACGATGAAACCCGTCCCCGCTCCAAAGCCCTCGAGCGTCGCCGCTGCGCCCGCCATCGACGAGGTCGATGCGGGCTTCCTGGAAAGCCTGATCGGCTACAACGCGCGGCGCGCGGCGCTGGCTGTGATCGAGGTGTTCCTGCAGCGGATGGTGGTGTACGAGCTGCGGCCGGTGGATTTCTCGGTGCTATCGCTGACCGGCCACAACCCCGGCATCACATCGCGCCAGTTGTGCACCACCCTGGGCATCCTGCCGCCCAACCTGGTGGGGATCATCAACACCATGGCCAGGCGCGAGCTCGTCACGCGCCGGCCGCACCCGCACGACGGCCGCGCCGTCGGCCTGCACCTGACGGCCAAGGGCTTCAAGCTGATGCGAGAGGCCGAGCGCACCGCCGCCGCGCTGGAAGTCGAGGTCACTTCTTCGCTCTCGACGGCCGAGTCGAAGGCCCTGATCACCCTGCTCAAGAAGGTCTACCAGACGCGGCAGGACGAGGCGGCGCGTACGCCGCGTCGAGCGAGCGCCAACCAGCGCTAGAAGCTTGAAGAACCACCCTGCGAAATCGCCCTGGCGATTTCGCAGGGTGTCCGTCGCTATTGTTTGGATAGCAGGAACGCGTACACTCCACTGCCTGCCGCGGGCAAGCGCGCGCTGGAGGAGACAGAAGTTCATGAGTGCCAAGGAAAATGCCGCCATCAGCCAACTGCTGGGGCTGCTGGAAGCGCGCTACGCCATCCGGGTGCTGTGGGCATTGCGCGACGGCCATGCGCAGACCTTCCGCCTGCTGCAGGACAGCGTGGGCGGCATCACGCCGAATACCTTGAACACTCGCATCAAGGAACTGCGCGCAGCCGGGCTCGTCAATCACGGCAGCGACGGCTATGTCGTCACCTCCTCCGGCCTGGACCTGCTCAAACGCATGGCCGACCTGCCGGCGTTCGCGGCAAAATGGGTGGCCAGCCAAGCCAAGAAGAAGTAGCCCGTGACGATCTCGCGTTATCTGTTCCCCCATTCCGCCCTTCCGGCCGACGCCGAACAGGCCGTGCTGATCGGGCGCGTGCAGCGACCCGGCGCCGGCCAGATGCTGGTGCAGGTGAACGCCGACGGTGTATACGACCTGTCGCGCCTGGCGCCGACCTGCAGCGCCTTGCTCGACCTGCCCGATCCGGTCGCCGCCGTGCGCGGCCACAAGGGCGAGCGCCTCGCCGCCACCGACGAGGTGCTGCGCAACAGCGCCTGCACGGCACGGGTCGAGGACTCGCCGTGGCTGGTGGCGCCCTGCGACCTGCAGGCGATCAAGGCGGCCGGGGTCACCTTCGTCGCGTCGATGCTGGAACGGGTGATCGAGGAGCAGGCGCGCGGCGACGCGAGCCGCGCCGAATCGGTGCGCGCCTCGGTGGTCGCCGTGATCGGCCAGGACCTGGGCGCGGTGCGGCCGGGTTCGCCCGAGGCGCAGCGGCTGAAGCAAGTGCTGATCGCCCAGGGCCTGTGGTCGCAGTACCTGGAAGTGGGGATCGGCCCCGATGCGGAGATCTTCACCAAGTCGCAGCCGATGAGCGCGGTGGGCACCGGTGCCGACATCGGCATCCATCCCGCGAGCGACTGGAACAATCCCGAGCCCGAGATCGTGCTGGCCGTCAACAGCCGCGGCGAGACCCGGGGCGCGACGCTCGGCAATGACGTGAACCTGCGCGATTTCGAGGGCCGCAGCGCCTTGCTGCTGGGCAAGGCCAAGGACAACAACGCCAGTTGCGCCATCGGCCCGCTGATCCGGCTTTTCGACGGGCATTTCGGCATCGACGACGTGCGCCGCTGCGTTCTGGCCATGAAGGTCGAGGGGCCGGACGGTTTCGTGATGGACGGTTCCAGCGCCTTGTCGATGATCAGCCGCGATCCGCTCGACCTGGTGGCGCAGGCCATCGGCGCCAACCACCAGTACCCGGACGGCTTCATGCTGTTCCTGGGCACCATGTTCGCCCCGACCCAGGACCGGCACGGCCCCGGCCAGGGCTTCACCCATGTGGTCGGCGACATCGTCACGATCTCGACCTCCAGCCTCGGTACACTCGCCAATCGCGTCAACACCAGCGACCGCATCGACCCCTGGACCTACGGCGCCGGCGCGCTCATGCGTGACCTGGGCCGGCGCGGACTGCTGGCCTGAAGTCCGGCGCGCGAACCCATCTTTCAATCAAGGAATCTCGAATGATCACGACCCCCTCCGGCCTGCAATACGAAGACACCTCCGTCGGTGGCGGCGCCCAGGCCCAGGCCGGCCAGCACGTGCACGTGCACTACACCGGTTGGCTCTACAACGGCGGCCAGCAGGGCGCCAAGTTCGACTCCAGCCGCGACCGCAACGACCCGTTCGCCTTCGCACTGGGCCAGGGCATGGTGATCAAGGGCTGGGACGAAGGCGTGGCCGGGATGAAGATCGGCGGCAAGCGCACGCTGATCATCCCGCCGCAGCTGGGCTATGGCGCGCGCGGCGCCGGCGCGGTGATCCCGCCCAATGCCACGCTGAAGTTCGACGTCGAGTTGCTCGACGCGCACTGACACGCTGCTCCCGTCCGCTATCGATTGCGTAGCGGCAACCTCAAAATGGCCGAGCTTCGCGCTAGAATCGCCGGCCATGACGACTGCCGCGCCCATCGCCGGCCGTGCGCTGCGCGAGGCGCGCAGTTCGCCGGCCCTGGTGGACCTCCTCGACCTGCTCGGGCGGCGCGGGAGCCTGCGGCTGGTTTGGGAGCTGCGCGACGGCCACGGCCAGAGCTTCCGGCTGCTGCGGTCGAGCGCCGACGGAATCTCGCCTTCCGTGCTCAATGCCAGGCTGAAGGAACTGCGCCAGGCCCAGTTGGTGGGCCTTGACGAAGGCGGCTACCGTCTGACGCCGCACGGGCAGGAACTGGTTCGGCACCTCCAACCGCTGGGCCGCTGGGCCCAGGCCTGGGGGCGCGCGCGAAATTCCCCGGCTGATCAGTAGCCCGCCGCCTTGAAAAGGGCAGCCCGGCCCCAAGGTGCTTCGCAGCGCCAATCTGCAAACGAACGAGCATGTCCGACGTCAACAACCGAATCGAACCCACCCTGGACTCCTTGGCTGGCCGCGACGGCATTCCGGCCGATGCCGGCCCGGAAGAGCGCGAGGCGGCGCAAGCCGCCAACGAGGCCGGCCTGCTGAGCCAATTGCAGGGCGAGCTGGTCGCGCTGAAGGCCAAGAATACCGAACTGTCCGAACAGTTCCTGCGGGCCCAGGCGGACATGCAGAACACTCGCCGGCGCGCCGAGGACGAGATGTCCAAGGCCCGCAAATTCGCCGTCGAAAGCTTTGCCGAAAGCCTGCTTGCAGTGGCGGACAGCCTCGAGGCCGGCCTGGCCCATCAGGACGCCACATCCGAGCAGATCCGCGAAGGCGCCGAGGCCACGTTGCGCCAGCTCAAGAGCGTGCTGGAGCGCAACAAGGTGATCGAGGTCAATCCCGCCCCGGGCGCGAAATTCGACCCCCATCAGCATCAGGCGATCTCGGTGGTCCCGATGCCCCCAGGCTCTTCACAGGAACCCAACACGGTGGTCAACGTGCTGCAGAAGGGCTACCTGATCGCCGAACGCGTGCTGCGGCCGGCGCTGGTCACCGTGGCGGCGCCGCAATAGGGTCGACCGCCGCGCTTGAAACCGCACAGCTTATCCACAAGTAACCCACATCGAATGTGAATTGGCCTTCAGGGCCGCAAGCAAGGAGAAAGAACATGGGAAGAATCATCGGCATCGACCTCGGCACCACCAATTCGTGCGTGGCCATCATGGAGGGCAACACGCCCAAGGTCATCGAGAACAGCGAAGGCGCGCGCACCACCCCTTCGATCGTCGCGTACCAGGAGGACGGCGACATCCTGGTCGGCGCATCCGCCAAGCGCCAGGCCGTGACCAATGCCAAGAACACCCTCTATGCGGTCAAGCGCCTGATCGGCCGCAAGTTCGAGGAGAAGGAAGTCCAGAAGGACATCCACCTCATGCCCTACAAGATCGTCAAGGCCGACAACGGCGACGCCTGGGTCGAGGTGCGCGGCAAGAAGCTCGCGTCCCCGCAGATTTCCGCCGAGGTGCTGCGCAAGATGAAGAAGACGGCGGAGGACTACCTGGGCGAGCCGGTGACCGAGGCGGTGATCACCGTGCCCGCCTACTTCAACGACAGCCAGCGGCAGGCCACCAAGGACGCCGGCCGGATCGCCGGCCTGGACGTCAAGCGCATCATCAACGAGCCGACTGCGGCGGCGCTGGCCTTCGGGCTGGACAAGCAGGAAAAGGGCGACCGCAAGATCGCTGTCTATGACCTGGGCGGTGGCACCTTCGACATCTCGATCATCGAGATCGCGGACGTCGACGGCGAGAAGCAGTTCGAAGTGCTGTCGACCAATGGCGACACCTTCCTGGGCGGCGAGGACTTCGATCAGCGCATCATCGACTACATCATCGTCGAGTTCAAGAAGGACCAGGGTGTGGACCTGTCCAAGGACGTGCTGGCGCTGCAGCGGTTGAAGGAAGCGGCGGAAAAAGCCAAGATCGAGTTGTCCAGCAATTCGCAGACCGACGTCAACCTGCCGTACATCACCGCCGACGCCAACGGCCCGCGCCACCTGAACATCAAACTGACCCGCGCCAAGCTCGAGTCGCTGGTGGACGAACTGATCGAGCGCACCATCGCGCCGTGCCGCATGGCGATCAAGGACGCCGGCGTGTCGGTGTCGGATATCAATGACGTGATCCTGGTGGGCGGCCAGACCCGCATGCCCAAGGTGCAGGACAAGGTCAAGGAGTTCTTCGGCAAGGAACCGCGCAAGGACGTGAATCCCGACGAGGCCGTGGCCGTGGGCGCCGCGATCCAGGGCCAGGTGCTGGGCGGCGAGCGCAAGGACGTGCTGCTGCTGGACGTGACGCCGCTGTCGCTGGGCATCGAGACGCTGGGCGGCGTGATGACCAAGATGATCCAGAAGAACACGACCATCCCGACCAAGTTCGCCCAGACCTTCTCCACGGCTGACGACAATCAGCCGGCCGTGACGATCAAGGTGTTCCAGGGCGAGCGCGATATCGCGAGCGGCAACAAGTTGCTGGGCGAGTTCAACCTGGAAGGCATTCCGCCCTCGCCGCGCGGCCTGCCCCAGATCGAGGTGAGCTTCGACATCGACGCCAACGGCATCCTGCACGTGGGCGCCAAGGACAAGGCCACGGGCAAGGAAAACAAGATCACCATCAAGGCCAATTCCGGCATCTCCGAAGAGGAGATCCAGAAGATGGTGAAGGACGCCGAGCTCAACGCCGCGGAAGACAAGAAGAAGCTCGAGATCGTGCAGGCCAAGAACCAGGGTGAGGCGCTGGTGCACAGCGTGAAGAAGAGCCTCGCCGAATACGGCGACAAGATCGACGCCGGCGAGAAGGAAAAGATCGAGGCCGCGCTCAAGGACGTCGAAACCGCGCTCAAGGGCGAGGACAAGGCGGCGATTGAGGAAAAGACCAACGCCCTGATGACCGTGAGCCAGAAGCTGGGCGAAAAGATGTACGCCGACATGCAGGCGCAACAGAGCGCGCAGGCGGCGGGCCCGGGTTCGGGTGGCGGCGGGGACGCCGGCGCCGAGACCGCGGGTGCGCGGCCGGCCGACGACAATGTCGTCGACGCCGAAGTGAAGGAAGTGAAGAAAGGTTAATTCGGACGCGCAGCGCCGAATTAACTCGCCGCGTTCGACTGATGCCCTTGCGGAATCGTCAACGCGGCGTTTTTGCTGGAGCGAGCAGCGCGAATGCGTCCGCCGGCGAGGCGTTTTAGCTGGATAAGTTGACAGAAGAACATGGCCACCAAGCGAGACTATTACGAAGTCCTGGGCGTTCCCAAGAACGCCTCGGATGAAGAGATCAAGAAGGCGTATCGCAAGCTCGCGATGAAGCACCACCCCGACCGCAACGAAGCGGACAAGGGTGCCGAGGCCAAGTTCAAGGAGGCCAAGGAAGCCTACGAGATGCTGTCCAACGCGGAAAAGCGGGCGGCATACGATCAGTACGGCCACGCCGGGGTCGACCCGAACATGCGCGGCGGCGCGGGGGCGGAGGGCTTCGGCGGCTTTGCCGAGGCCTTCGGCGACATCTTCGGCGACATCTTCGGCCAGCAGCGCGGCGGCGCACCGGGGCGCGGCGGGCGCCAGGTCTATCGCGGCGGCGACCTGTCGTACGCGATGGAAATCACCCTCGAGGAAGCGGCCCTGGGCAAGGAAGCGCAGATCCGCATCCCGACCTGGGAAGGTTGCGAAACCTGCCACGGCACCGGCGCCAAGCCCGGCACCCAGGCCAAGACCTGCGCCACCTGCCACGGCGCCGGCGTGGTGCAGATGCGCCAGGGCTTCTTCAGCGTGCAGCAGACCTGCCCGCATTGCCGCGGCTCAGGCAAGATCATCCCGGAACCCTGCACCACCTGCCATGGCCAGGGCAAGGTCAAGAAGCAGAAGACGCTGGAAGTCAAGATCCCGGCCGGCATCGACGACGCCATGCGCATCCGCAGCGCAGGCAACGGCGAGCCGGGCACCAACGGCGGGCCGCCGGGCGACCTGTACATCGAGATCCGGCTGAAGAAGCACGACATTTTCGAGCGCGACGGCGATGACCTGCATTGCGCCGTGCCGATCAGTTTCACGCGCGCTGCGCTTGGCGGCGAGATCGAGGTGCCGACCCTCCAGGGCAAGGCTGCGATCGACATTCCCGAAGGCACCCAGGCCGGCAAGCAGTTCCGCCTGCGCGGCAAGGGCATCAAGGGGGTGCGCTCCAGCTATCCCGGCGACCTGTACTGCCACGTCGCCGTCGAGACGCCGGTCAAGCTCACCGAGCACCAGCGCAAGCTGCTCAAGGAGCTGGACGACTCGCTGAAAAAGGGCGGCGCCAAGCATTCCCCCACCGAGGAATCCTGGGCGGACAAGTTGAAAGGCTTCTTCAGCGCGTAGCGCTGAAGGCGGCGGTTGGCCCGACAACCGCCGCCGGTTCGCAGCACGGAAGCTTTTCAACTTGCGGCGGACACTCACAATTGCCCGCAGGACTTGTGAGTGGACGGCACAAGCTCGAAGGGTTCTTCAACGCCTTGCGTTGAAGTCCCTGAGCTTGGGGCGTCCACTAACGGTTAGGCAAGTTGCTTAACCTGTTGCCGGATTGCAAGCAAGTGCGAGGGCTGGTGACATTCTTCCTCATGCTGCGCACGCCTTCAGTGCAGAATGCGCCTATGGCGCTCAAGCTCTTCCGTTCGACCGGCTACTCATCGATCCTGATGGCCGGCGAAACTCGGCTTGCCATGCATCCGGGCTGGATGATCCTGGCCATCAGCGCCTGGGCCGGATTGGCCTGCAACGTCGCCTTGTGGCGGGAACTGGCGGGAACCGGGGCCAGGATGGGCGCCGCCCTGGCCCTGGCCTTGTCAGTCGCGGGCGCCAGCGCCGTTGTCGTCAGCCTGTTGGGCTGGCGCAAGACGATCAAAACCGCCGCCACCCTGGTCCTGCTCGCGGCCGCCCTTTCGGCATGCTCGATCTGGAGCGAGGGCCTGCCGGTGGACGGCATGCTGCTGGGCCATGGCATGGCCGGGCTGCTGCTGCCGTCCTGGCCGAGCTTGTTTCGCTGGCATGTCTGGGCACTGCTGGGCGGCCTGGCACTGGTGCCGATGATGTGGATGTGGAACACCCCGCTGCGCCGCCTGTCCGCCCAGCGGCAATTGAACGTCAACATCGCCGGGTCGCTGATCGGCGCGGCCGTGCTGGCCACCGGCAGCTGGCTGCTCCTGCACGGCCCCTTCTGAGCGCGGCGCCCGCCTAGAAGAGAGAACCCTGGCCCGGTGGTGAGGGCCGGCGAAAAGCCCGGTTGTCCAGCACCACCCGCTCGCGATTGAAGCCCAGTTTCTGGCTCGCCTTGCGAAAGCGCTGGGCGATCAGCTCCGCCCAGGGTCCCGAACCCTTCATGCGCGTGGCGAAATCGCTGTCGTAGTCCTTGCCGCCGCGCATGTCGTGGACCCGGGCCATGATCCGCTCGGCCCGTTGCGGATAGTGCAGCTCGAGCCACTGCCGGAACAGCGGCGACACTTCCCACGGCAGGCGCAGCACGTGATAGAACGCGCTGCGAGCGCCGGCGTTCCACGCCGCCTCCAGCACCAGCTCCATGTCATCGGTGAGGAATGGAATGTGCGGCGCCAGGCTCACGCCGCACGGCACGCCGTGCTCGGCCAGCGTGCGCAACAGCCGCAGCCGTCGGTGCGGCGCGGCCGCGCGGGGCTCGAGCTTGCGCGCCAGCCCAGCGTCCAGGGTCGTGATGGTGACGCACACGGTGGCGAGCCGCTGCGCGGCCATCGGTGCGATCAGGTCCAGGTCGCGCTCCACACCGCTGGACTTGGTGACCAGCGAGAACGGATGACGCGTCTGGTGCAGCAACTCGATTACCGACCGCGTCAGCCCGAGCTCGGGCTCCACCGGTTGGTAGCAATCGGTGGCGCTGCCGATCGCGACATGCTGTGGCTGGTAGTTGCGGCTCGAAAGCTCGGTCCGCAGCACCGCGGCAATGTTGCGCTTGGCGACGATCTTCGTCTCGAAATCCAGCCCGGGCGACATGTTGAGATAGCTGTGAGTGGGGCGCGCGTAGCAATAGATGCACCCGTGCTCGCAACCGCGGTAAGGATTGATGGACCGGTCGAACCCGACATCGGGCGACTGGTTGTACGTGATGATGCTGCGCGCGTTTTCCCAGATGATCTCGGTGGGCACAGGGGCTGTCGCGGAGTTCTCGCCCAGCGTGTCCCAGCCGTCGTCGAAGGCGAGGCGCGTGTCGCGCTCGAACCGATGAGCCAGCCAGCCAGCAGCGCCGCGGCCCTTGATCGCCTGCAACGGAATCGATACTTCTTCCATG